>Ga0181582_10002540_pt1 | contig 14471 bp, 9 predicted proteins | sample 071ome_32_FD_132438 | JGI IMG/M metagenome (GOLD analysis project Ga0181582, IMG submission 132438) | Coastal salt marsh microbial communities from the Groves Creek Marsh, Skidaway Island, Georgia - 071405AT metaG (megahit assembly) | ecosystem: Environmental > Aquatic > Marine > Intertidal zone...
CGGAACCTTTGGATCGATCTAACCTGGTCCTGGTTACTCAGCCCCTCTCATTTCCAATGGGCGCTCCATGAAGCCGTCGAGATCCTGCCCGACGAACATCGTATGATGCTTGGGGGGGACACCTGGCACGTCGAGGAAACCTGTGCGACCATGTCGCGCTTTCGAGAGCTCTTTTCCAAAGTCATGGATGAGAAAATTCGAGATCGTTACTTTTCTGCACGAGACGCAGAACGGCTCCAACGGCGGGTCTATCACCGCAACGCGATCGAATTTTTCCGGTGGGGTGAGTAAACCCTAAAAAGGTTTTCCGTATTGCTGAAGGTATTTCATGGCCACTTTCCAGTCATGAGGGGGGTCGGCCTGCAGTGTTTTGGTTTCCTCCGCAAATCTATCCTCCACTTCGATCTCTGCCAGGTGAATGGCAGCGCGATCGAAAAGAGGTCGCTCAGGTCGGTTTTTCTTGAATCGATAGCTTCGCTTGAGTTCGGAGAGCATTAGCAGATCTCCTCCATAAAGAGCATCTCCGACGATGGGCAATTGTTTGCAGTACAGGTGGGTTCTAACTTGATGGTAGCGTTCGGTCCATGAGGTTGCCTTGAGCAAGGTGTGTTTGCGGAAGGCCTCGATCACTTCAAAGTGCGTGATGGACTTCTTCCCCTGCTTGCTGGATTTCATCATCCAGGGTTGAAATCGGTGAGGCGCCAAAAGTAGGTCCACGGTGAAAGAAGGCTCAGCAGGTGTTCCGTGGCATAAGGCATGGTAGATACGGTTGGGTTTCTCAGAGTGAAAGGTGTCCTTGAGTTGCTGAAGGGTTTCCTCCTCTTTGGCCCAGAGGCTGGCCCCACTGGTTTCAAAGTCAAGGATGTTGACTGGTTTGAGCCAGCGGATGTTTCTTTCCTTGATCCATCCAGCCTGACGGCGCAGATCATTTTCCACGATGGCGCTCATGTGAGGGCGATCCTGATGATAATGATCGTACTCCGTGGCCAGGTGAGATGGCTTGTTGAGACATATCCAATGTGGCGTTTCAGCAATCACTTGGGTTTTCCATGATTGTTGGTGGTCATGGGAAGTCAGATGAACGTATGTTTTGTCATGCATGGACATCAGCTTGTCTAAAGTGCCCTTGAGCAGCCCAGCAGGCAAGTCTCGTCCTCGGTATGTTTCCTGCCAAAGACTATAAAAAGATGGTCATCCACTTGGGGGAGGTTCATGGTTCGAGGCAACCTCTCCCACGATGAACCTCCTTCAAAAATCCCAGTGCTTTCGAATGATCCTTGTTGTGTGGTGTCTTTTGGCCACCGACTCCCTGAGCGCTCAAAGGATTATCCTTTTGAAAACCATCCCTGATGCCATGCGTTACGATCATGAATGGATCCACGCTGATCCGGGAGAATCACTGAGGCTTGTTTTCGAAAACCATTGTCGGATGCAGCATAATTGGGTGCTTTGCGAACCCGGAAGCGGGGTCACCATGGAAGTGGCCAGGGCCGCGTGGGTGTTGGGGGATGCCGCTGTGGCTCGAGAGTATGTCCCCGAGCACCCCGCTGTTCGCGAGGCGACAGCCTTGGTCAATCCTGGTGAATCGGTTCGCATGGATTTCACTGCTCCTGACAAACCGGGAGATTATCCCTATGTGTGTACCCTTCCCGGGCATGCTCTGACCATGACGGGTGTCCTTCATGTCGGTTCCGAAAAAGAAGCCCCTCCGGCGACCATCGTTGCAGAGAGGAAGGGGTTTGATAAGACAGCTTTGGAAAGGGCTGCAACACCCATGCAGCGCTATCGACCGCTGATGGACGGAGGCCCCACCCTGGCAGGTATCTACACCATGCATCGAGATGCCAGATACCTCGGAACCGCCAAACCCATTGAAGCGGTGCACCGAGGGATGGCGATACGGCTTGGAGCCCGAGGCGGCCATGGAGTGCTTTTCGACAAAGAGCTTCTCAAATATTCGATCGGATGGGGAGGCGGCTTCATTCGCTTACTGGAAGGACGAGAGGATGAGCGAGCTGAATACCGACACCGTATTGGAGGAGAAGTGCATTTTTCTTTGCCGGAAGGGACGGGTTGGTTGCTTCGAGATGGAGGCTCCAGCGACCCGCGTCCCTCGCGGATGGGAAGCCTTCCTCAAAAGGAGGGGCGGTATCTTGGGCACTATCGCATCGGAGAGCGAGTGGTTCTGCATTATGAGATTCAATCGACCGAAGTTCTGGACAGCCCTTGGATGGAATCCGATGGCGTCTTTCTTCGCGACCTTTATCTGGGGCCATCCAACCAAGGTCTCAGTTTGAGATTATCGGGGGCATCTGGCATTCAGTGGAGCATTTCAGAGGCTTCTCAAGCCATCTTGAAGGTGGAAAAGGGGATTCATATGCTTCATGTCCATCCCAGAGAAACTCCGGCAATCATCCGGGTGGCTGCAAGCCTGCAACCACCATCCATGGTCCATGCGATGGATCTTAAGGAAATGATTCGAACCGGGAATCAGGCCAAGGGAGGCCCTGTGCTGACGACCAAGGGGGTTCTTGGGGAAGGGGAGGGGCCCTACGTTGTCGATCATCTGACGCTTCCTTATGACAATCCTTGGAATGCTCTCCTATACACCAGTGGGCACGACTTTTTTTCCAATGGTGATGCGGCCCTCTGCACCTCTCATGGAGACGTGTGGCGGGTCAGTGGTCTGGACGCCTCCCTGAAGGCCTTAAAATGGAAGCGCATGGCCACCGGCTTTGCCAATCCGCTGGGCCTGCGCATTGTTGACGATCAGGTCCACGTCCTGAGTCTTCACGAAATAAGTCGTCTGCATGATGTCGATCAGGATGGATGGGCCGATTACTACGAATGCTTCCATCAGGGACTGGAAGTATCAGCTTCGCACCATCGATTTGCGACGGATCTTCAAACCGATGAAAAGGGAAACTTCTACTACCTCAAATGCACGGAGGAGGGAAGAACCGCTCATGGAGGCAGTGTGGTGCGTGTGAGTCCCGATGGCACATCCTTTGATCTTTTTGCAACCGGATTAAGGAATCCAAATGGATTGGGCATGGGACCCAACGGGATGATGATGTTTGGCAAACAGCAGGGCACTTGGATCCCCTCAAGCGGTATCCAGGTGGTCGAGCAAGGTGGGTTTTATGGTTATGTGCCATCGCATCACCGTGCGGAGATTCCGAGGACATTCGATCCCCCCCTTTGCTGGGTTCCCCATGGCGTGGATAATTCCAGCGGGGCCCAGGTTTGGTCTGCACCCGATGAGCGTTGGGGACCTCTTTCTGGTCGTTGGCTGCACTTGTCGTATGGCAAATGTCAGCTCTTTCAGGTTCTCATGGAAAAAACGCCTGCAGGGTATCAGGGAGGCGTGGTTCGGATTCCGGATATTGAGTTTGAGTCCGGGGCCATGCGGGGACGGTTCAGGGAGTCGGATGGGCAGCTTTATGTGACAGGATTGCGCGGCTGGCAGACCACCGCACGCATGGCAGGTTGTTTTCAAAGGGTGCGGTATACGGGGCATGAGGGTGTTTTTCTACTTTCCCTGGCGATCCTTTCTGACGGCATGGCGTTGACCTTCTCCGCCCCTCTGGATCCATTGGTTGCAGCCGATCCAGATCGTTACCAGGCGCAATCCTGGAATTATCGATGGACCAAGGCCTACGGTTCCCCGGAATTCAAACCTTCCTCGCCACAACAGCAGGGTCGTGATCCTGTCATCATCGATCGGGTGGATCTTTCAGAAGATCATCACACCGTCAACCTACGTTGCCGCCCGCATGCTGAAGTCATGCAGATGGGGCTGGTTTACGAGCTGGTAGCGGCATCCGGCATGCCTGTGCGAGGAGAACTCCATCATACCATTCATCATGTCCCTGAGCCATGAGGCGACGGAGGAGGGACATCGACCCCGCATCCAATCTTGCAATGGCTTGGATGCTGTGATACCGCATACCTCCAGATGATCGAACTGCACGGATTGGTCAAAACCTTTGGAGAGCTCAGGGCAGTGGATGGCATCAACCTGACCATTCCCAAGGGAGAGTTCTTTGCTGTTTTAGGGCCCAACGCAGCCGGAAAAACCACCACCATCAAAATGATGGTAGGTTTGATCAAGCCAACCGAAGGTTTTGCACGGGTAGCCGGTTACGACATTCAGCAACAACCTTTGAAGGCACGTGAGCGTCTTGCCTACGTGCCTGATTTTCCATTTCTGTATGACAAACTGACTCCGGTTGAATTCATGCAATTCACCGGTCAATTATTCAACATTGACCCGGATCGGGTTCGCACTCAAGGCAGCGAACTGGCGGAGAGATTTCATCTTGAACCGTTTCTCAACAAGTCCATCGAAGGCCTTTCCCATGGCACCCGGCAGCGCGTTGCCATTGCGTCGGCCCTCCTCCATGATCCCGAGGTGTTTGTGATCGATGAACCGATGGTAGGTCTGGATCCACAGCACGCACGGATCGTCAAGGACATCCTCAAGGAGAGATCGCAGAAGGGAATGACGGTCTTTCTCTCCACCCACCAGCTTTCCGTTGCCGAAGAATTGGCGGATCGAATCGGGATCATCCATCAGGGACGTCTGGTAGCCGTGGGCACCCTCAAGGACCTCAGGGAACAAAGCGGTCACGATGAAGCTCTGGAAAGTAGTTTTTTAAGACTCACCTCGGAGCAGGCTGCCACCGACGCCGAAATTTGAGGTTTCCGGAGCACATGGTCTGATGCACAAATCTCCCACATCCGCCTTTGGTTTGCTCGCCGGGGTTCACCTGCGTCAAAATTGGCGGCGCTTGTCTGGTGTCCTGCGACAATCCAAGCTTCTTTCGGGGACCATTTTCGTCTTTCTCTTCGGTTATTGTTGGCTGTCCTTTGCCATTTTCCACCGAGCGATGCAATTTATCGGGGCCTTTCCGGGGCTGGGGGATCTGCTTGTGGAAAGAATGCTTTTCATTCTTTTCGCATTCCTCTTTGCCCTTCTGCTGATCAGTAATCTGGTCATTACCTATTCGAATTTGTTCCGCAATCGCGAAACCAGTTTTCTGCACAGTCTTCCCATGGATCCCAACACCATCTTTCAGTGGAAGTTCCTGGAATCCACCGTAGTGGCCTCATGGGCGTTTCTTTTCCTCATCGCTCCCATGCTGGCTGCCTATGGGCTTGTCGAGGGTGTTGCCTGGAGTTTTTATCCGATGACATTGTTGATGATCATGATGTTCGTGATTCTTCCGGGTTTTGCTGGAGCTTGGGCGGCGATTGGGTTGGCGCGCTACATGGATCGTCGGCAATTTCAATACAGTCTGCTGGCGATCGGGGTTTTGACACTCGGGGCGTTGGCCTTTTGGCTCAAGACCGAGCAAATTACCGATGATATGCTCGAGACGCGCGTGATGCTGGTGTTGGATCGGCTCCTCAAAAATACGCAATTCAGTCAATTCGCCTTTCTTCCGAGCTACTGGCTGGCTTCGGGTGTGATCGCCTGGAGTGAAGGAGCCACCTCCTCAACCTTTTTCTTTATTCTGGTTTTGCTGAGTTATGGTCTGTTTTTGGGAGGATTGACCATGACCTTGCCCGGGCATCCCTTTTATGAGGCTTCCTCTGCTGTCCAGAGTCGCGGCTCAAGTATGGGGTGGAGGTTCTGGCATCGCTGGAGAAAAACTCCAGACGACCCACTGGCCCAGGCTTTCGGGAAACCGAGCTGGATTCATCGCTGCATGCAGCTTCTGTTTTGGATCCCTTCGGACAGACGTTCGGTTTTGGTCAAGGATGTCAGGGTCTTTTGGCGCGATACCAGTCAGTGGGGCCAAAGCCTGCTACTTTTTGGTTTGTTGGCAGCCTACATCATCAATTTGAAAAACTTTTCAGCGCGCTTGAACAATTCATTCTGGATTCATCTGATTGCCTATTTGAACCTCGGAGCCTGTTCCTTGAATCTGGCGACCTTGACGACGCGATTTGTCTTCCCTCAGTTCTCTCTGGAAGGCAAGCGGCTCTGGATCGTGGGCATGGCACCTATTGGGTTGAACAAAGTGATTCAAATCAAATACACCCTGGCCACTCTGGTCTCACTCATCCTGACGGGGGCGCTCATTGTGCTTTCCTGCTACATGCTGCGCATGCCCGTCAGTCAAATGATTTATTTCACCCTGGTGATCCTCGTCATGAGTCTTTCGCTCAACGGGCTGGCAATGGGTTTGGGGGTGATTTATCCCAATTTCAAGGAAGACAATCCCAGCAAAATAGTCAGCGGGTTTGGGGGAACTTTTTGTTTGGTAATGAGTTTCCTCTACATCGTGGGCGGCATTCTCTGCCTTGCCATAGGATCTCCCTGGGCACAGCATGCCACCCTTTTCAAAACCGCTCTGGCATGGGGTGCCTTTTGCCTGTTATCTCTTCTCATTGGTTATCTTCCCTACCGCATTGGGATTCGCAGGTTGCGCTATCTGGAAATTTGATGGTTGGTTTTCAAAATGCCTTGAAAAGTCGACAGCTTGCACAAAAACCCTGTGGTCTGCTTTACAGGGGGCGCTCTTGTCATTAAGTTATAAGAATGGCTCCGCATGACGAACACGACTTTGTCGATCGGGAATATGAAAAAGCCCAAGGCACCGCCTGGTCGGAGCCTGAAAGGCTTGCAGTAGACTCCGATGCAAGTTCGATGGCGACAGCTGGCTCTGCCAGGGAGCAGTTGGATGCAAAATTCGGCTCCACGCAACAGCGCCTACTTGCCCTGAAGCAGGAGCAGGAAAAACTGGAGTCCGAACGCATTGCACTGGAGGAATTGCGTCGTCGACGCAGCGAATATGTGCGTGGTCGAGACGAAATGATCGGTCACCTTACCCGAGGTATCTCCCTCCTGGAAGAAGCCCAGGAGGATGCCAGACGCAATGGCATTGCAATGGGCGAATCGATCGAAGATTTTCGGAATCATTTGGATAAAGTCAGCGCGCTTTCGGAAAGCGAATGGGAAGAAGCACACTTGCAGAGAGAGTTGACCCGATCTCTGACCACGATTGAAAATGCCCGAAAGGAATGGCTTATTGCCATCTCCAGATTTCCCATTCTTTCAACCAAGCAGGGGGAGGACCTGAAGGAGCCTCAGGACTTGACCCGGAAGGGTGCCGGCGGATCGACCCATGCGTGGACGAGTCTTTCGACCTGGCAGATGACCCGTATGGGTCTCGCACTGACATGGCCTTTGGTAGTGACCCTCCTTTTGACATCCATGGTCCTGATTGCCCTGTGGATTCGTATGGGGCAATGATTCATGGCTTCCTTTTTCAAGCATTCCTTTCTCCAAAAGTGGAAAGCGGTCACCCATGACCCCTTTGCCTCCCGTTCCCGCGATCTCGACAGCCAGGCTCGAGCCCTTCGTGCGGAGATACGACAGTTGGAGCGATCTCGGGATCCCTCGGCACCTTTCCGGAAAACGACCCTCTCGGATGGTTCCACCGTAAAGGTTGCCAGAGGGGCAAAGGCTTTTTCAAGTAGAGGGAAAACCTCGGTGACGAAGGGATCCTCGATGCCTCAGCCCAAGTTGGATGGGGCTCATTACAACGCCATGGGCTTGAGAAAGCTCGATCCTGCTGCCTGGATACGACATCACTGGACCACCTTCAAAAAACCGATGGAGGGGCTCGGAAGTAGCGAGAATCCAACGGTGGATGATCAGGACACCCCTGGTCGATTATCCTACTCTCGATCGTCGACGTTGCTCCGTCGCGAGCGGCGCATGGCGCGCAATCGCTTCTTGTTCATGTTTTTTGCCTTTCTTGCGCTCCTCTCTGCCATTCTCTTTTTCATGCGGCCATGACATGCCTGAGGCTTTGAGGGTGCAATCCATTGAGATAGGAACCCAGGTTTGGGGTGCTGAGTTTACCCGGAAGGGTCTTTGCCGACTCCACTTTCCTCCGTGGCGGCCACAGCATGGCTCGCATGTCTTACCCTATTCCCAAAACCAGGTGCTTCGACGCTGGCTGATGGCCTATTGGGATCCGGCTTCTCCACCCGCGTCTCATGCACCGCCCCTGCCTGACCTTGACCTCAGTGCTGGAACAGGGTTTCAGCAGGCGGTTTGGAGGGCTCTCATGCAAATCCCCTATGGAGCGACGCAAACCTATGGTGAGCTGGCACTCAGGATAGGCAAACCGGGCGCCACCAGAGCCGTGGGAACGGCCTGTGGCCGCAACCCTGTGCCTGTTCTGGTCCCTTGTCATCGCGTGGTGGCTTCAGGTGGCAAGTTGGGAGGCTTTTCTGCAGGGTTATCCTGGAAGCGTACACTGTTGAACCTGGAAGCAAGCAGGCCTGGAATGGTCCCTCAGAGCCCCAGGTGAAGCCTTGCTTTACCGAAGGTGTCTATCGACTTCAACATCATTGGCCTGCTCAACCCCGGGTGTGCTTCGACCACGATCGATCATCTCCTCCCACATGGCCCTCATCTGGCTCACTCGATCCGGGAAAAGTGGCGCTAGGTTATGCTCTTCGCCCAAGTCATTCTCGAGGTTGTAAAGCTGGACTGGGTGGTTCGAGTCACCCTTGGACCACCCTCCCGAACCCGCATCTAAAATAAGTTTCCACTTTCCATCTCGGATGGAAGGAATACCCCTTATGGAGCAGCTGATCGCATGCTTTCTGGTGGAGGGCCCCTCTCCTTTCATCAAGGCCAGCATGCTGTGACTGTCCACCCCTTCATCAGCACGAAGGGGGATGCCCAATACCTCGGCCGTGGTGGCCATGAGGTCCGCCTGATGGACCAATGAGCTGGAGATGCTGGAGGGCGGTATGACTCCTGGCCACCTCATGATGCAGGGGACGCGATGACCACCCTCCCATGCATCTGATTTGTATCCACGGAGCGGCCCGCTTGGGTGATGCCCGTGGGATTCCATGGATGCCACATTCACATAAGGGGCACAGCCGTTGTCACTGGTAAAGATGACCCAGGTGTTTGCTGCTTCTCCCGAATCATCGAGAGCCTGGAGAATTCTCCCGATGGCCGCATCGGTTTCCATCACCAAATCAGCGTAAGGTCCCAGGTTACTTTTTCCCTTCCACGCATCATTGACTGCCAGTGGTGTGTGAGGTGCCGTCAGGGAGACATACAAGAAAAAGGGTACCTCATGGCTGGATGCGTCCTTCAAGAACGCCTCGCATTTTACCGTCAAAGTTGGAAGGATCGGTTTAAGTTGCCACCCTTTGATCGCAGGACCTTGTTTGCTGGCCTGGTTGCGTTCCAGCAGTAGGGGTTCAAGCCATTGAGTGGGAATCCCAAGGGTATGATCGTTTTCTATGAAGCAATAGGGAGGCCAGTTGGGCACGTCGGTGCCGAAGTAATGGTCGAACCCGCGCTCGGTAGGTCCTGAGCCAATACGCTGGGTAAAGATCTCTTCCCAGATCCGGACGTGTCCAGCTTTCAGCGCGACATCCTTTGTGTGCGATTGCCTCATGAAGTTCAGGTGCTCTTCTGGGATGGGCCAGTCCCAACCAAGGTGCCACTTTCCAATACACTGTGTGCGATAGCCCTTGCTTTTGGCCAGACTGGCCAGGGTGCGGCGGTGAGGGGCAATCACGGGTTTGCCCCAGAGCCCGACAATGCCTGACTGCAGTCGGGTTCTCCAGTGGTAGCGACCTGTCAGCAAAGTGTAGCGGGAAGGGGAGCAGACTGCCGATGAAGCATGGGCATCGGTCCATCGCATGCCTTCTCGCGCAAGGCGATCGATGTGAGGGGTGGAAATCAGCCCTCTGGAAGGGTTGTAGCAGGCCACATCGCCGTAGCCCAGGTCGTCGGCATACAAGAGCAGGATGTTGGGTAAAGGATCGGATAGCGGCTCAGGCTGTGCTAGGATATCCGGATGGCAGGCGGTGCCCACCATGAGGATGGTCACGCAGCTTTTCCAAAAACCCAGCCTGTCGCACTTGGAGAACATGGTTTCAGCCTAACGTCTCCCCAGGTGCGATCAAGCTTGCAAGGTGGCGACCTACTCGACGGTTCACTGCTCGAGAAGGGCCACAACTTCATCTGGACCCGGGCTTGCCCTTAGGGTCTCCTTATTGGGTAATGAGCCGTATGCGGTAATATCCATGAGGCTGTCCTTGTGCAGGCAAGGTCCATGGGTAGGATGGGTTTTGATTGGCAGCCGTGATACGGTCGACTTCCACCCAATCGGGTGCCTGCATCGACGTCGCATGTTCCGCAGCGTAAGTCAATCCGGGCCGGGTTGGAAAGGTGAGGATCACACTTTGTCCACCCCCACTGCTCTGGATGCTCTCAATGCTTAAACGGTCAGCGGCATCGCCAGGGTCTGTTGCCGCAAAATATTCATGCAGGTTGACCATGCCGTCGCCATCGGCGTCCTCCCAGGCATCGTCGGGGTTGTCCGGATCCAAGCCAAGGGACTCTTCCCAGTCATCGGGCATGCCATCCATGTCACGATCCTCCGTAGATGGAATCAAATCACTGAACCGTGTCCAGTTGCTCGGCAAACTGCCGTCCTGTGCCAGTGCTATGCGTTGGAGTCCGTATCCGAAACCATCGGCATCTCTTGGCCACGGAAGCTCATTGTCATAGGTCACTGCATCTTCCGGAAGGTAAGCGACAAAACCGGCATCTGGATCAGGAAACTTCAGTGGATCATCCGGCCTCACCAAACGAATGGTTTCCCCGGTATTCTCGAGTTTACCCGTGTAAGGGCCCAGAATTGTCAGGCTCGAGGGAACCTCATATTTGGCACGGAATGCCTCTGGATCGGTTTCAACGACTAACAGAACCGATTGGGGAGCCATGACAAGGCGATTTGGAAAAGTGAATGCCACTCCTCCCTCCAGTTTCCAGGTGTTGTCTGGATACAGCGGGTCATAGAGTGGCACGACTTGGGAAGATCGATTTCTAATTTCAATGTATTCGTCGCGGCCGAGTGTCGGATGATACATGATACGGCTGAAAACGACCGATCCGACATAGGGAGCTGCATTGGGAGCGCCCCTACCATTGGTGAAGACACTGATCAACTCCTGAGGGTCGGTGTTGCGAAGGTTGGTTCCCAGTGTCTGATGATCCAGAGGGGTCCACCGCTCGGATCCATCCGGGTATCGGCCCATGGTTCGACCATTTTCCGAAGCGGGAAATTCCACGGCGTCCGCAAAGGCTACCAAAGTGCCATTGGCATCGGCTTGGGTCAGATAGACCTGATCTCCAAAGGCAGAACTCAAGGCAAACGGTGCGAGCGTATTTTGAACGAGAAACTGGTGTTCGTAGGCCACATGAAATCCCATCGGGGCAATTTCCGTCCCCATGGGGATGCGATATTTCTTCAAGTTGTTCATGGCATCACTCAAATACCAGCCACCAATATCGATGGGTTGAGTTCCCGGGTTGTAGAGCTCGATGGCATCTTCAAAAGGAGGGTCGGTATGACTCAGGATTTCATTGATCAGCACGGTGGCAGGCCGCGCGTCATCGCTGCTTCCGGGCGATCCATGGATGGTGCGGCTGGCCATCCAATGCTCGGGTTGGGATGGATCGCCTTGCAGGCTGACCGCTTCCAGTGAACTGCCCTGTCCGTCGGCACGCTCCGGCCAGCGCCCGCCATCCTTGTAGTCCACCGAAAAAATGACGTTATCTTCGCTGTCCACAAAGGTCAGGCGCTCGCCCGCATTGTCCAATTTGCCGTCATAGGACCCATTAGCCAGTCGAATGCCTTGAGAGCCGTAAAAAGCGAGGAATGCTTGGCGGTCATTGGTGACTACGATGCGCTCACCGGGCCCTAGAAGGTTGGGTGCGAAGACATAGTCGATACCTTCGATGAACCGGCCGCCGGCCAGGTCGATTGTGGTGGCACCGGTATTGGTCAATTCGACATATTCGACTTCCGAAGGTTCCAGAGGGTGATACATGATTTCAGTCGGGCGCAGAGAGAGCACCAGGTCGCTGGTCTGGGAGGGATCCACCAACATGGCATAATCGACCAGAACTCGGGATGGAACCGGTTCAGAGGTGGTCATGAACAGGCCTCCCTCCAGTCCGGTAGCGGGTGTTCCCACCTCAGCCTGATGGAAGCTGAACCATTGTCCGTCGGCTCCGGATTCAAAATGAAGAGTGGGTCCGGAGCGTCGGATCCTCATTTCAACCGGGGTTTGTCCAACAGCAAAGCTTTTGAGTGTTGTAATGGTTCCGGGACCCATCATTCGCCGGATCACCATTTGATCGGCGCCTTCCAGCCCCATGCCGTACCAGACCTCTGCCCCCTTTTCGCGCAGTGCGACCATGGCTCCTGTCCAGCACATGTCGCCCTGGTGCGTATCGAGTCGAAGCTTGGTCTGGAAGGACCAGTCCGTGCTTGCCGGCAGATTGCGGGAAAGATAGCCAAAACCCGCCTTACGTCGCTGCCATGGATGAACACTGCTGGAAGCAATTTGGATGGCCAGGTGGCCTGGCTCTTCCTCGGTTGAAAAAGTGATGCCTTCGGGTTGATTGTCTGCCATGCGTCCTCCTTGAAGGGTCCACCATGGGTCGAGGTCAAGATCTCCGAAACCGCTGAATCCATGTCGCCCATACACCGATGCCTGGCGGGTTTGAGTGACTTGATTGCCAGCACTGTCGACCGTGGACACGGTGAGATCGTACCATCCTGGCAGGGCAAACTGGACGTTGTTTTCCGAGGTCGAGAGATCCTGTAAGGTGGCTCCCGCTTGTGGGGCTTGCCAGGTGAAACGCAAGGCATCTCCCTCGGGGTCGAAGCTTTTTCCCGCATCCAGTCTGAGGGATTGTTCGACACTGACATTCCAGGATGCCGGTCTTGCTTCCATGACGAGTCTTGGTTTGCTGCTTCCTGCGCGTTGAACCGAAGTTTGAACTGTTTCGCGTATCTTCCCCCATTGGTCCACTCCATGAAGTGTCAGCGCATTGTCACCCTCCTTGAGTTGAATGCCTCGAACTTTCCAACCATTACGCCCTTCCCGTTCAAAGGTCACCTCTGGATGGCCCTCCACTTCGATGGCAAAAACTCCCGGTGAGGCATTGCCGCTGAGTTCGATCACATCCTGAGTCGTGGTAAAGCCCGCACCGGCCTGGGTCGTGATTTCCAAGGGGATCGCGCTCTCACGCCGCATGATGTTTTGTGCGGGGCGCTCACGAGAGCGAAACCAGTTCAGGTAACTGTTGCGATTGATGGAAACATGTCGACTGGCCTGTTGTTCCAGATCGAGCCATTGACTCATTCTCGCACTGTTGTGCGTGTATTTTTCCAGCAGTTCGGTGAGGTAGTAAAAGAAGAGCCGCTTGTTGTATTGCTTGCTGATGTAGGTGTTGACGCGTGGGAGCCCTTGATAAAAAGCGGCACCCGAATTCCCAAAAGTTAGATCACTGTCCCAGTGAAGAAACTGAAACTTGCCATCCTCAGCCCGTCGATACATGTAGCCATTCTTGCCACGGCGCAGCGAAATGGAATCCCAGTCGTCGATATAGCCTCGTACCACGAACATTTTCATGATGGCATGCGGGTCGGTCAATTGTTCCATCTCCTCCTGGGAGTAGCTTCCAGAGGCTGTTTCAAAGAGTTGAATCAAGGAGCTGAAATCATCCTCCGTTTCCCGCGTTCGTTTCATCCACTCAGTCCGGTAGGCGCCTGGATTGTAGGTGTTTTTAAATTGCCAAGAGGCATCCCGATTCTGCCGATCCCACGTGTCACGAAACCACCATTCATCATCGATCCGGTAAAGCTCGCCATCGGCTCCATTTTCAAAGTTTCGATCCAGGAATTCATTGCCCACTGGTTCGGTATCTTCCCTGAGCTGGGGTGATTGATTGTTGATGATGACGTGGACAAACTCGTTTTCATTCACCGGATGCCCCAATAAGTAGAGCATGTAGCGGGTGATGCGGTTGTGGTGACGCCTTCCACTGTTGGAGGCATCGTCGTCCCAGCGATGCTTGACCTTGCCTCGAAAGGGTTTGTCCTTTTGAAGCTTGAGCTTTCCACGGTTGAGGTTGTTGCCCCGTGTCCACGGGCTGCCTGAGTGGCGAATACCGGCATTGTAGAAGATGTCCTTTTCATTGGAGATGAAGGTGGCGTTGAAGTAGTGATTGGCCAGGCGGGGGAAATCATAATCGTACTTGCTGGTTTCACCGCTGGAAATAGCTCCCAGGTCATAGGCTGAGACCACCACCCGCATCTTTCGCAAGTCCCCCCGGTGTTGGCGATCATCGACCACGTAAAGCGCGGGTTTTTCACTTCCCCAGCGAGGCAAATGCACGGTTTCCCCCGAAGTGGTGCGTGCTTCGACGTAAAATTGTACGATGCGGCCGTTGTTGCGGTGAGTCCCCAGTCGGGCCGTGTAGCGTCCGTCGTCTGCCTGCTCATCTCCACCGCTGGAGCCATTGTCAAACATGGTCTCGAATTGCCAGCTGCCGGTGTTGTTGCTGTTGTCGGCCCGATGGTAAACCCTCACGTATTGGAGATCCTCTGCCGATTGCA
>Ga0181582_10002541_pt1 | contig 14470 bp, 13 predicted proteins | sample 071ome_32_FD_132438 | JGI IMG/M metagenome (GOLD analysis project Ga0181582, IMG submission 132438) | Coastal salt marsh microbial communities from the Groves Creek Marsh, Skidaway Island, Georgia - 071405AT metaG (megahit assembly) | ecosystem: Environmental > Aquatic > Marine > Intertidal...
CGTCGCGTTCGACGCGCGCGTCGCGTCGATCGATCGCGTCGTCGACGACGACGACGCGCGCGCGCGCGCGATCGACCGCGCGACGCGACGCGTATCTCACACACATACCAGTACGTCTCGTTGAATACGACCATACCCATCCGTGATCACATACACAGACGTATACCACTCCACGATACGATAACAATCTTCGTATACCACAACACGCGTACACGACCATCAATCGCGCGCGCGACCGGTGACGCCTGAGCCGCGATTGATCGCGCGCGCGCACCCAAAGTATGAAATTCGCGCGGAAGGGGCCTGCGGCGCGCGCGACGCGACGTCGACACATCGCTTCGCGCGCGAATCATGCACGCGGCGCGCGCGCTCGCGCGACGATGCGCGCGACGATCGGTCGCTGCCGTCATCGCGCGCCCGTATGCGGTGCGTCGCGCGCGAAACGTGGTGATGCGAGCGCGTGATGCGCGTTCGCGATGGATGCTCGAAGCGGTCGCGATGGATCGGGACTGACGAGAACGAACGCGGGCGTTGAACGTGACGTAGGCCATGGCGCAGGGTGCGAAGAGCGTGCCGAGTAACTCGGATGCGTACGCGGCGATTCGTGCCGTGAACGCGAGCGTGACGGTACGTGATGAGGGGAGGGGCGAACGCGGGCGGGACGCGCGGGAGGGTGCTATTCGTCGCGCGCGCGCGAACCGTAGGGGGTCCGGATGGACGACGATCGAGCGCGTGATGGAGGATTTCGTTGGGAAAAAATGTTGAGAGCTTGGACTGACGGATGTGGACGCGCGAACAGTGGCCGGAGGTGATCAATAAGCCGTTGGAGGAGGTCGACCCGGAGATGGCGGAAATCATCGAGCGGGAAAAGGCGCGACAGTGGAAGGGGTTGGAGCTCATTCCGAGCGAAAACTTTGTCTCCAAGTCCGTCATGGACGCCGTTGGATCGGTGATGACGAACAAGTACTCCGAGGGTTACCCGGGGGCGAGATACTACGGCGGGAACGAGTTCATTGACATGGCGGAGACGCTGTGCCAAGAGCGCGCGCTCAAGGCGTTCGGATTGGATCCGGCAAAGTGGGGGGTGAACGTGCAGTCGCTCTCGGGTTCGCCGGCGAACTTCCAAGTGTACACCGCGCTTTTGCAGCCGCATGACAAGATCATGGCCCTCGATTTGCCGCACGGTGGTCACTTGTCCCACGGTTACCAAACGGACACGAAGAAGATTAGCGCGACGTCCATCTTCTTCACGTCGGTGCCGTACCGCCTGGATGAGTCCACGGGTTTGATCGACTACGACATGTGCGAGAAGACCGCGGCGCTCGTGCGACCGAAGTTGATCGTCGCCGGCGCCTCGGCGTACGCGCGATTGTACGATTACGCTCGCATGCGCTCCATCTGCGACAAGTCCAACGCCATCCTGCTCGCCGACATGGCGCACATCTCCGGTTTGGTCGCCGCGGGCGTCGTGCCGTCTCCGTTCGAGTATGCGGATGTCGTGACGACGACCACGCACAAATCCCTCCGAGGCCCGCGCGGTGCGATGATTTTCTACCGCAAGGGTGAAAAGGGCAAGGACAAGAAGGGCAACCCGATCATGTACGACTTGGAGGACAAGATCAACTTTGCCGTCTTCCCAGGTCTTCAAGGCGGTCCGCACAACCACACCATCGCCGGTCTCGCGGTCGCTCTCAAGCAAGCGGCGAGCCCGGAGTTCAAGGCGTACCAAAAGCAAGTGATGAGCAACATGCAAGCCATGGCGAAGCGCCTTCAAGAGCACGGCATCAAGCTCGTCTCCGGCGGCACCGACAACCACTTGGCGCTTCTCGACTTGCGCCCGATGGGCGTCGATGGCTCTCGAGTTGAACGCGTCTTGGAGCTCGCGCACATTGCGTGCAACAAGAACACCGTTCCGGGTGACGTCTCTGCCATGGTTCCGGGCGGTTTGCGCATCGGTACGCCGGCGTTGACCTCCCGCGGCTTCTTGGAGAAGGACTTCGAAGCCGTCGCAGACCTGATCGTCCGCGGCATCAAGATCGCCCAAGACGTCAAGTCTAAGTCCCAAGGCACCAAGCTCAAGGACTTCCGCGACGCGCTCGAATCCAAGGAATGGCCGGAGCTCACGCAGCTCACGAAGGATGTCGAGGCGCTCGCCACGCGCTTCCCGACCGTCGGCTTCGAGAAGGCGGAAGGCAAGTACACGCAAGGTCTTTGAGCGCCCTAGGCGCAAGTACCATTTACACTCTCTCTGAGCGATGAATGACTTCGATGCTCGAATCTGTTCCTTATTACATTAGCAAATCACGCCAGCGCGCGGCTGTTGGAATGTCACACCTTCATTGATGACACCCTCGCGTTGAATACGCCCGACTCGCGAATTTCGATGCGATCGCGTCGGAACGTGTCACGAGACGAGACGAAACGAAAATACGCGCGCGCGCGACGTCTCGTCGTTCGAGCACCCGCCGTCACCGAGGCATAAAAATTTTGTTTTCATCAATACACACACTCGCTCGCTATTTCTCATACTTCTCGTGACACGCTGAATCGTCTTCATCAAATGTACTGCGACACCCATCGGAAACCCTCGGCGTAGCCCATGCGACGAACGACGGAGCACATGAAAACCTCGATCGGTCGCATGTTCGTGTTCTCCAAGTTCACCTTGCCCTTGCCCGTGGTGTAGTTTGTCAGACCGAGACAGTGTCGCAACTCCTCCTCGCTCGCCGCGTGCGGCACGTCAATCTTGTTCCCCAAAATCAGGAACGGCACGCTCCCGAGCGAATCATCACTGAGCAAAGAATCGAGTTCCTTCTTACTCTCCATGAATCGCTCCTTATCCACCGCGTCCACGAGGAACACGATGGCGTCCACCTTGGCGTAGTAATCCTTCCACACCCGGCGCGCCACCTCGTGTCCGCCCAGATCGAACGCCTGCGCCCGCGACGCGTCCATCATCCATCGTCAGTCACTCGGCCCGTCGCATCCTCCCGATCGCGCGTCGCGCGCGCGCAACGCGGTGTTTCACGCACCTTGAACCGGATCTGCCCGATCGACAGCTCCTCGCTCGTCGGATACTGCGTCGGCTGATGCTGCGCCAATCGTTCATCCTTGAGCATGTGCATGAGCGTTGTTTTTCCCGCGTTATCCAATCCCTGCGATCAACCGCGCGCGCGCGTCGCGAGAGCGTCAGCGACGTGTACACCACGCGCAGCGAACATCCGCGCGATGCGTCGCGATCTCGACGCGCGCGCGCATCGCTCGCGACGCGTCGCCGATCCTGCGTCCGCGCGCATTCGCACCAGGAATAATATCTTCGCGTTTTTCTGCCACAGCCCGAGGCTGGCGAGGACGTCGTAGAACCAATCGAGGATGAACATCCTTCGCGTCGTCGTCTGGCGCGCGCGTCGCGCCGAGCGTCATCTTGTCCCGCGCTCTCGCGCGACGCGACGCGCGCGAGAGTGATTCAACGACGCGAACGCGCGGGTGAATTTTATGTCCGTCGTCTCACCGAGCGTCGCGACGAGCGGACGTCGCGTCGCGCCGGGACGCGCGACGACGCGCGGCGTCACGACGGCGAGCGGGACAACGGGATCGTCGCGAGCGAAAGATTATTCCGCCGGCGACGTGCGCGTGGTGTTCGTTCCTGGATACCTCTCGGACGCGGCGGCGTACGTGGATGCGGCGACAGCGCTCGAACGGGCGCTTCTCGCTCGCTCGGCGGGGTCGTCGGGACGCGCGCGGGTGGACGTCGTCCCGGTGACGCGACGCGACTGGTGGCCGACGCTCGCGGGTGGGGATTTCGCACACGTCGTGCGAAAGATCGACGCCACGGTGCGAAAAAGCTGTGAGGAAGTGGACGGTGCGCGCGTGGCGCTCGTCGGGCACAGCGCCGGGGGGTGGTTGGGACGGTTGTATCTGGGCGACGAGCGATATCGCGGCGAGACGTTCGGCGGACGGCGGTACGTGCGCGCGTTGGTGACGCTCGGGACACCGCACGCGAGCGCCGAGGCGTATCCGTTCGGACGCGTTGCAGAGCATCGCGATGGTGAGCGCGCGGACGCGCTCTCGGCGGACGCGCGCGGGTCTTCGCTCGCGTTCGTGAACGAGCTCTATCCGGGAGCGTTCTTCGACGACGTGAAATACGTCAACGTCATCGGTGACGTCGGTCCCGAGGGCGCGGACTCGTTCGACGTACTCGGCGCGATGTTTACCACCGACGATGCGTCGGAGTCGCTCCCTCACCGCCTCGCCCGCGCGTGGCGGGCGTTCGTCTTCGGCGTCAGTTATCGCGCCAACTGCCGGGACGCGCGCGCGCGCGGCGACGGCGTCGTGCCCATCGCCACCGCCACCCTCGATCGCGCCCAGACCCTCATCCTTCCCAACGTACACCACCAGCCGAGCGTCGGCGAGCCGTGGTACGGCTCCCCCGAGGTCATCGAGCGCTGGTGCGACGCGCTCCTCTGACGCCGCCGACGACGACGCCCGCGCGCCGCACACCGCCGCGCGCGATGCCCGCGCGCGACGCGCTCGCCCTCAGAGACGCTCGCGAGATAGAAATCACATCCGAGCGTCCACCGCCACGCGCGCGCGTCGTCGTTCGCGATGAAACGGGCGTTTTACCCGCCAACAGTCCGCGCCGATTTCTTTGGCCGATCGAATCCTTCGAGAGCGTTCTCGACGTCCGGCGCGCGATTCGTCGCGTCATCTTCGGTGCGAACGTGGATTCTAATGCGTTGAGTTCGGCGGATGTGGCGTTGGACGTGGATGGGTACGCGCTGGTGGACGAGTGCGCGTGCGCGCGCGTGGTGCGGGACGGGGACGTGGTGACGGCGACGGCGACGACGGCGGTCGGTTCGCGCGGTGACGTTGGAATCGGGCGAGAGGACGACGGGTTGGATGATGATGTTTGGAGGAAGCCGTTGGCGCCGGACGTGAGCGATGAAGAGGGAGAGGATGGGGTGTTGAGGAATAGTCGGAGCGCGAGGCGAAAGAGTCGGAAGCGGGCAAAGCGACGGGCGGAGCACGAGACGGCGGAAGATGCGCGGAACGAGAGCGCGAGTGGAGAAGGAGAAGGAGCGGATGAGGATGAGAAAGATAGCGATGGGTGGAGACGAGAGAAGAAGACGCGTTTGATTGAATCGGGGACGACGGCGAGACGTCCGTACGTGCCGGTGCCGCCGGGCGACTACCCGGCGAAGCCAAAACCGCTTCGTCCGGAGGATTACGTGCACATCGGTGAGACGTGTCACGCGGATCCGGCGTCGAGAGTGGGAGTGTTGTTAGAGAGGCGTCGTCAGCACGAGGCGGCCGTTCGTGCGTCGGGTGCGAACGCGTGGGAGATGTTTGTCTTTCGTAGCGAAATGCCCGATGAAGAGGTCGAGGAGTTTCCACTCGTGACATCGTTGAAACGATCGGATTTCATCGCGTACAAAATTCATCACGGCTCGGGTGTGAAGAGTCCGTACTACCAGGGGCGCGTCATGGAGTTCAATCCGTCGACGCGCGTTGTTCGGGTGAAGCCGGCGCCGAACGAGCGCGCGGACGAAGCCGGGCGCTTGCACTTTAGCGTGCGTCTTCCGCAACCGGCGCCGTTCCGAAAGCTCGGCGAACTCGAAGAAAAGTGGAATCCATTCGATGATGATGACTCGTCGATCACGGACGTCCGACTCATCGGTGGTCGAAGCGTGTGGGAAGGCGACGTTCCGTCAAAGACGTGGACCTCGGGGCGCACGTTCACCAAACCACCCGGATGGCAACCGGGCCAGAGCGAGACCAAGGAACAGTACGAGGAATGGTTGGATGAACACATCGAGATACATCGATATCAGATGGCGAACTCGAGAAAGTGGGACGAAGAGATCGCAGAGAGAGCTCGAGAGTTTCGGCGACACGACAATTCGGGCCGACGGCGCCCGCATCGACACGAGCGTGGCGCGCGACAGCACGGGTACGACCGAGACGAGATTGATAACCCGGAGAACAACGACGATCACATCTGGCCGACGTCGGCGGAAGAGCTCCAGGCGAGGCTTCTCGCTGAGTGGAACGCCTCGCAGGAGACCGCTCCCGAGTTCGCCGCGCCGACGCAGCCGCCGCCGACGACGACGACGACGGTTCCACCACCGCCGGCGAGACCCGGAGGTCTCCCACCTCGAATTCTCGGCGTCGAATCGACCGCGCCGACGCAGCCGCCTCCACCTCCCGGGTCGCCGCCGCCCGAGCCCGCGAGCGCGCCGACGACGCGACCATCCGTCCCGTCCGCGACGACGTCCAAATCCACCCGTCGCCGCGCCCGCGCCTCCACCGCCGCCGCCATCGCGCTCTTTCGAGACGCCGGCGATATCGCCTGATTTCATTAAAATAGCCACACCTCCATCGACGACCGACGACATCCGCGCGTCGTCCCGCGTCCCGCCCGCGTCCGCCGCCGTCCCGCGCGTCACACCCTCGCCCGCCCACCCTCGCTCGACCGCGTTCGGCGCCGCCCGGCGGGCGAGCATCGCCCCGCCCTTCATGGGCACCCTCGCTCGAGCGCGCGCGCGTCGCGCGCTGCACCGTAAGGATAACGGCCGCGTGGAGGCGAACGCGCGGTTGGATGAGAAAACCTTCGCCCGCGCATCCGTCGTACCCGATGCGCCCGCGTGGACGCTCGGTGTCTCGCGAGCGTCGTCGCGATCGGTGTTGGTGTGCGAACAAGCGGCGGCGGCGGCGGCGGTGGTCGGGGTGGACGTGGAGCGCGGCGGCGGGGACGAGGGCGGACGCGGACGGCGGACGGCGGACGCGGACGCGGACGCGGACGCGTGCGAGGCGTGTCGGACGCGAATCGAGGCGCGCGCGCGCGATGTGAGGGTACGAATGGATTGGACCGCGTGTGAGGTGACGTGGGCGCGATCTCGAGGGGTGTGCGCGCTGGTGGCGCGCGGGACGGTGTACGACGCGTCGGAGTTTTTGCGGAAACATCCGAGCGGTGAGGCGCCGATTTTGCGCGCGCTCGGGAGGGATAACACGGAGGATTTTGATATGCACAGCGCGCGCGCGCGGATGTTGTGGGAGAAGCATCGAATCGGACGGTTGGTTCGGTGCGACGCGCGCGGGTTCGGCGAGTTTGCGCCGCCGGCGAGCCTCGCGGACGCGTGCGTCGTGCAGTGAGATTTTTGGATAGGTCATCTTAGGTTCTAGATTAAGCATGCCTTTGCTAGCGGTGTGCTATAGTTCGCGATATTCGTGGTAATATTAGCTATGTGCGAGCGCGGAGACGATTCGACGACGTTTCGCCTCGTCTCAAAAAATCTTTGTACAGTCGCTCAGTGCGCGAGCGCGCCTCGAACGACGTCATGCGACGTGTTCGACAGCGTCTTCGTCGACAACAGACGCGTCTTCAGCAGTTTTTCCGCCAACCCAACGCCGAACGCGGCCTGCATGCCGCTCTTGATTCGTTCGTTTTCACGAAGCAATTGACGAAGCTCGGCGTCGTTCCACCGCAAGACGCGAGCGCGCTCGGATATGACCACCGTCGCGCTCGCCTCCCTGGGTTTGTTCCCATTCTGATTCACCTTGGCCCCGATCGAACGCATGAGCGACATCTCACCGATGAACGACCCGGCCGGGAGCGTGTTGCACAGCTTGCCGCCCACGTACACGTCCGCGGCGCCGTCCACGATGACGCACACGGAGGAATTCCGTCGTCCCTCCGTCGTCACCTCCGTCCCAACCTCGAGATCGCGCCATTGCGCAGATTTCAGCAGCGTTCGATAATCCGCGAGCGCCATGTGCGAGAAGTGCCTGTCGTACAGCGCGCGCTCCTCCGCCGTGCACCAACGCTCCGCCTCGCGATCCTCGTACCACAGTTTCACCACCCAAAACACGTTAATCGCCACGAACAGCGCGTTCCATCGAATCGGCATCCACAACGGCACGTCTCGATAATATTGAAACACCATCGCCGCCGACAACCCCCCGACCGCGAGCGCGCGCAGGGTCAACAAGTCGCTCGTCAGGTACGAGTACCCGAGCAACAGAAAACTCACGTGTCCGAACGCCGTCGCCGCGCTCGCGCGCGCGACACCGCGCTCACCCGGGAACACCCGTATCACCCGCTCCCGCGTCATCCACGGATTCCGATGATCCATCATCGACGCCGCGACCGCCGCGCGCGCCGCGTCGCCGCCCGTCGCCGCGTCCGACGTCCCCGACGTCCCCGAGCTCGCGAATCCGCGTCGACGCGCGCCCCAAAACGTTCGCGCGTCCACGTCACGCGTCGGACGCGTCGTCGCGATCGCATCACGCGCGCGCGTCGTCATCACGCGCGGTCCGACCGATGGTCCATCGATGCAGCGTTCGAATCCCACGCGCGTCATCGCGCGATCGAGCGTCGTCACGACGCGTCGACGCATCGCACCGATCGATCTCGTCGTTCTCGGCACGACGCGTCGACGTGTGACGACGACGTGACGACGACGACGCGTGACGACGCGATGAAAACAAAATCATTTTATCATCTTCATTTCATTCATTCGCGCGCGTGATACGTCGACGCGTTCGATATGACGCGCTGCTGCGCGTCGACGCGCGTGGGCACGACGACGACGTCGATCGGCACGCGCGCGCGCGTCGATCGCGCGCGTGTGAACGACGCGAGAGGGATTCGAACGCGCGCGGCGGCGCGGCGGTGCGATGGGTTTCGTCGCGCGCGCGACGCGTGCGTCGATGAACGACGGTCGTTGGACGTGACGATGATGCCGTCGATGGATGTGCGTCGAGTGACGCGCGTGCGGACGCGTCGACGCGCGTCGGGCGCGGGTGACGCGGCGACGGCGGCGAGCGAGGGGAACGGGACGACGGACGCGATCGCGACGCGCGAGTTGTGGCGCCGCGCGATCAAGGTGCCGATGTATTCCGTGGCGTGGATCCCGTTGGTGTGCGCGGGAGCGCTGACGTGGTGTCACGTCGGACGCGTGGGCGTGGCGAACGCGATGGAGCTCGTCGCGGGGGCGACGCTCGTCGTCGCGTGGTTGAACCTGAGTAACGACGCGTTCGACGCGGCGACGACGGTGGACGCGAGGAAGGCGGAGAGCGTGGTGCGGTTGATGGGAGGGAAGGTGCTCGTCGTGCACGCGCTCGCGGTGGCGTGTCTCGTCGTCGGTGGGGTGTTGCTGTGGAACGGGTGCGCGGCGAGCGCGTGGGCGCGGCGGGCGCTGGGCGCCGCCGTCGCGCTGGGGTACGCGTACCAGGGACCGCCGTTTAGATTATCGTACAAGGGGTTGGGTGAACCGATTTGTTTCCTCGCGTTCGGTCCGCTGGCGACGACGGCGTTTTATCTCGCCATGGTGAACGCGGTGAGCGCGACGGCGGTGGCGAGCGCGCCCGCCGTCGTCTACGCGACGGGCGTTCTCGTCGGATGCACCACCGCCTTCATACTCTTCACCTCGCACTTCCACCAGGAAGAAGGTGATCGAGCCGCGGGAAAGCTCAGTCCGATCGTGCGTCTCGGTCTTCCGGGCGCGTTGCTCGTCGCCGATAACGTCATCGGCGCCCACTACGCCACCATCGCCACGCTCGCCGCCGCGGGTTGGCTTCCGTACACCACCGTCTTCGCCCTGATCGCCACCTATCCCCTCGCTCGACACATCGTCGATTATTCTCAAGCCAAGGCGGAGGCTGGTCGAGTGAGCGAGCTCTTCTTCGCCAAGTACCTCGCCGTGCGCTTCCACGTCGTCCACGGCGTCGCGCTCGCGCTCGGCCTCGTCGCCCAGCGAGCGCTCCTCTCCCCCGAGCTCTTCTTCCCGTGACGGACGCACGCATCCGTCGCACCATTTCGATCTCCATCGAATCACGACCGTTTTTTGTGCGCCTCGCACCGCCGTTGACCCGCTCGCCGTTGTAACGCGCGTTCTCGCGCGCGCTATTCCCAGCCTCCCGCCCATGGGCGCGTCCCTGTGCTGCTGCCTCGACGACGCACCACCCGAGCGCATCGACGCGTCCACGGACGAGGGTGATCGCCGGTACGTCCCCGCGCCCGACGCATCGCGCGCGACGCCGCACGCGCGTCGAAACGGTCGACCGCCCCGCGCGTCCGTCGATGACGATGAAGATGAAGACGCCGGGTCGTTGCTCCCGCACGCGACGCGCTCGGATGGATCCACGCGCGCGGTGACGACGCACGCGAGGTGTGCGAGCGCGCCGCCGCGGGAGAACTCGCTGGACGCGCTGTACGCGATCGCGCGGGACGTCGAGATGGGAGGCGAGCGGGACGGCGGCGAGCGGGACGGCGGCGGCTCCGCGGACGCGGCGGTGGACGCGGTGAAAAAGGTGGGCGTTGAACGGGTCGGTGGGGTAGGGATCGGTGCGGGGCATCGACGGTCGCAGAGCGTGAGCTCGGTGGTGGACGTTGGATTGGTTGATATCAAGCGGGAGTTCGCGCGGTTGAAGTCGTTCGAGCGAACGGCGAGCTCGACGGGGGACGAGGATTACGATAACTCGTGTCCGACGTGTTTCGAGGGTTACGACGATGAAAATCCGAGAATGACGTTGAGGTGTTCGCATCACTTTCACCTGGCGTGCATCTTGGAGTGGCAGGAGTACTTGGCGGTGAACGACCGCGCGGACACGTGTCCGTGCTGCGACCAACCGATCGAGCTGGTAGAATAATCTTTTAGAGCGCGTAACTTTAGCTGTATGTCGATCGCGCGAGCTGTATCTCTTTTTTAACATTTCTTGCTTTGATTCACGCACTTTCGCATCACTAAACGTTACAACGCGAGCTAGCCTCGAGGTTTACGCGGGCGCGATGACCGCGCGCCTTGTACACGCCCTCGGAGAGTTTCTCCTTGACGGTGAACATGAGCGCCGCCGCGAGCATCGTCTGCGCGAGCTTGGTCTCTATGCCCTTATAAAACACTCCCAAACCTTCATCCGCGGCCATGGATCGAATCGCGTGCGCGGCGCCGCGATATCTCATGCGGTTGTCCGCCATATCCTTGGAGATGACTTGCAGACGCGTCTTCACCACCAAGAGAGGATAGGTGAGAATCGTCGCCCCGAATTTCGCCGACGCGCCCAAAACAAAAATTTCCCCCGCCGTGAGGGCGCGCCTTTTCGAATGTCGCATCCGCCAACGCGCGGCGCTCTCGTAAAACGCGTACTGCAGAGCCGGATTCGCCACCATGACGAGCGACGGCGTCAACCCCTGCCACAATCCACGCACGCCGCTCTCTCGAACCACTTCGCGAGCGACTTGGAAGAAACTTCTTCGACGTCGCTTCCCCGAGCCTCTCGCCCGCGAGATCGCGGCGTCGACCGCCGCGTCCCGAGCGCTCGCAGTCTCGCCGTCCGTCCCCTCGCCCGACGCCCCCTCCCGCTCGCCCGTCTTCCCACGCACCTCCGCCTGCATCTTCGTCACGATCGTCCATATCGGCAGCGTCATCAACACATTCATCACCCCAGCCGCGGACGCGATCGCGAGCGAGCTCACGCCCTCGACCGCGTCGCCGCCCGTCCGCGCCCGTCCCGCCCGCGTCAGACGCGAGTACCAGTAGTTATACACCGCCTGGCTCGCCACCGTGCCCACGATCGCGGGTTCGATCCCATCGAACAACGACCACACGTGTACCGTCGCGGCGCGCGCCTCGGGCGCGGACGCGTCGCGAGTTCGTCGAGCGACGTGCTGACGCGCGTTGAGCGTGATGAGAGGATAGGTCGCGAGCAGGGCGCAGAGCGCGCCGGCGGCTCCGGAGACCGCCTCCACGACGTCGTCGCGCTCGCGGATCGACATGTGGAGGTCGTTGACGCGAGCGAGGCGCGGACGGAGGCGCGCGCGAGTGAGTGAGGGTCGGGTGAGGCGGCGGCGGCGGACGCGCGCGCGGGACGCGCGCCGAGCGGGACGGCGATGGGTCGTACGCGTGCGTCGCCGGGAAATCGCCCGGAAATCGCGATGGTGATACGTCGCATCATCTAGATCTATGTCGCGCGCGCCGGCGCGCGGGTGAGGGCGAGCGACTGTCGTCCGAGGCGCTCTCGAGGGAGCGCGAGAGCGAGCGGTCGCGTCGTCTTCGCCCGTCGCCGCCTCGACGATCATCTCGATCGCGATGACGGTGCGAGCGGTCTCGGTCGTCGTACACATCGTCGTCGACACCGTCCGAGCGCCTCGAACGCGTCCGGCGGCGCTCGTGCCCGCGTGAGCGATCGCTCGAGCTCGAGCTTCGACCGCGTCCGCGTCCGCGCTCGCGAGACCGAGACCGAGACCGAGACCGACGACGATGCGGTGAAACCGACGCCATGCGACGATCGCGCGCGCCATCGCGTCGTCCACTCCGTCGATCGCGAGCGCCCTCCGTCCCGTCGCGCTCGCGCTCGCGCTCGCCGTCCCGTCGCCGACGCGTCCCGTCCCGCGAACGCGAACGCGAACGCGACCGCTTCCGCTCCCCGAATCCGCGTCCCGAACGCGCACCGAACCGTCCGCGTGCATCGCGTCCATCACCCCCGTCAAATCGCCGTCGCTCGTCCCCTCGCCGACGATGGCTCGCGCGCGCGTCGTCGCCGTCGCCGCCGCCGCCGCCCGCGTCGCACCGCACCGTGCGTCCGTCGATCACCCCCCCATCCATGGACGCCGCCGCGCGCGCCGCGTCCGACGCGCTCCCGAACTCCACCCGCGCCTCGTACCGCCGCGCGGCGTTATCCTCGCCGCCGTCCCGCGTCGTCGTCGCCGCGACGACGCATCCCACCGCCCCGCTCGCCGCGAAGATTTCCTTCACGTGCGCCGCGCTCGCGCGCGCGGTGAGCCCAGAGACGCGCACGACGCGCGACATGATTTTTTCTTCGCGCGATTCCGTCCTCGCACGTCGTCGAGCGTGCGCGCGGAGACGACGCGAGCGACAGATTGCGACGCGCGCGCGTCCGTCTGACGATGCGCGCGTCTCCGCGTGAGGACGCGCTGGATGAGTATCCGTGCGCGTCGCCCGTGGAATCGGATGCGTTCGAATCTGATTCCGATGAGGACGCGCGGTACGGCGCGTACGCGGGCGCGAACGCGACGCACGCGGAGCTGAGAGAACGACCGGCGGTGTTTCTGCGAAGAAATCTGAGTTATCATCAGACGCGGTGCTCGGCGAACGCGCGACGCGAACGGGACGCGGTGCGGATGCGAGCGATGGTGGCGTTGGAGGCGTCGACGCGGGCGACGGTGGAGACGACGTATGAGTACGAGAGGTGCGGGACGAGGTCGCGAACGAGGACGCGCGGGTACGGGTGCGCGTTCTGTCGGGTCGCGGCGAAAGATTTTCGTGGTCTCATGACGCATCTGCGGTGCTCGCACGATTTGTTTCGGTACTCTGGGAAGCGAGAGGGTGGGACGTGCGCGGTGACGATTCGGCCGAGGGCGGCGAACTTTGACTCGGCGGGACTGTTTCGGTTGCGGAGTCGCTTGGAGCTGCGGACGCCGACGGATAAGGAGTTTATGTTCATTCGGGGGAAGAATGGGCGTAAGCACGTGTTCAGGGAACGAGTGTCTCGGTATGAACTCGAGCGTCGGTACGAAACGGGGGTGTTTGAGATGCCCACGTCGCAGGTTTGGCGCGACGTCGCGGAGGCGGATCAATACGAGTCCATCGTGGCCGAGCGTCGACGACGAGAAACGGAGTGCAAGCCGCGCGAGCGCTTGGTGTGCAAGAAAACAGCTGGGGTCGTTCGTAAAGCGGAGTCAAAGCCGAAGTTACCCCCTCCAAAGCGGCCCTTCAGGCCGTTTTACAACTCGCGCTCGTTCATCATGCAAGCGGGCGTCCCGGAGATGGACTCGGACGATGAGAACGTCTCGCCCGCGCAGATCGTAGAGAGTCGACGAGTGCTGAATGATTTCATCGATTTTAGTCAGGAAGAGATCGAGTTCATGGAAACGTGGAACGAGGTCGCGACGAGATTCCGACCGCTGGCGGATTACGAGGCTCCCGCGTTGTGCCACGCGTTCGTACGCATGCACTCGAAACGACTCGCGAGCTCGAAAGCCTTCTTCGGTCATTTTACCGTGACTCTGTTTGCGATGTTCGAAAACGGTATCCTCAATCGCCGAGCCGTGCTCGACGTGTTGACGGCGTGCAAGCAGGACGTTTCGCCGCAGTGGCGAACCATGTGGAACGAATCCCTCAAGCGCGAGATCGAAGACTGCCCCATCGCCGTCTTCCACGAGTTTCCAAAGTTCGAGTCAACGCTCGACAAATTAGACTACTAAAACTAACCTAGAACGCTATAGCCTACGTGTACATTACTTCATCTGTCGCCTCGCCGCTCACACAGCCTCTATGTCGCCCAGTTGCGCGCCAATCTTGACATCCAACCGCGACGGCGCCTTCCACTTTCGCCGCGCGTACAGCGGCACGTCTTCCTCCTTCTTTTCCTTCCCACTCGAGCCCTCGCGATCGCCCTCCCGCGCATCCTCCGAGCTCGCTCGAGGCGTCCCGCTCGCCTCCGACTCTCGCCC
>Ga0181582_10002542_pt1 | contig 14458 bp, 12 predicted proteins | sample 071ome_32_FD_132438 | JGI IMG/M metagenome (GOLD analysis project Ga0181582, IMG submission 132438) | Coastal salt marsh microbial communities from the Groves Creek Marsh, Skidaway Island, Georgia - 071405AT metaG (megahit assembly) | ecosystem: Environmental > Aquatic > Marine > Intertidal...
CAGGCCGGAGGCGTTCAGGAGAAAGAAGGGGTGTGACGAGTGATTCCAGGAGCCTTTGCGAATTTGCCGCTGGTTTTGGGTGAAAGGAGAGGGTCGGGGTGTCGACACCAGGGTTCATGATACATGTTTTTACATGTACAACTTCTTCGGGCCCCCCGCGTCGCTGTCGCTATCGTCCAACTCGGTCCAAGAGGCCACTTGGAGCGCCCCGTCCTCGTCCTGGAGCCATTTGACGCCGTACCTCTTCCCACTCTTGGAGTGGACTGCCGTGTCGTGGCCGAGCGTGACGTCGAGCTTCGAGCCGTCCTCGAGCACGACCTCGGTCGTCTCGCCGTTGCCGGCGTCAATCTCCGCCTGCTTGGCAATGTTCAGAAACACCTCCTCGAGCGACGTCATCTGGATCTGGACGTCCAATACGCCGAGGCGCTTCTGGTTGGTCTGCAGCTGCCGGAGCGCTTCGGGGAGGTCGGCGTCGTGCGCGCTCTCATTCGAGCCATCCATGCTCTTGGGCAGAATGTACGTCACGTACGACCCGCGGACGTCGACGGGGGCGTCCACACCAAAGGTCTCCCGCATGAACGCGTCGAGGTCTGCCATGGCGGACGCATCATCCTTGTCCTTCACAGACAGAGACAGCTCGTAGCCGCTGCCAAACCTGTTCTTGAGGCGGATGGAGGACCCGAAGGCGCGGACCTTGCCGCGCGCCATGATGGCGATCGAGTCGCCGAGGATGTCGGCCTCCTCCATGCTGTGCGTCGTGAGAACCACCACTCGATCCTTCTTCGCGGCTTCGATGGTGTCCCAAACGTGTCGCCGCGAGATCGGGTCCATGCCCGTGGTCGGCTCGTCCAGGTAGACGACGAGCGGGTCTCCCAGCAGGGCAATCGCCACCGACAGGCGGCGGCGCATGCCTCCACTGTACGATCCCGACCGGATGTTGGCCGCCTCGGTCAACTTGACAGAGTCGATGAGCTGCGTCGCCTGCTCGAGGACCTCCTGCCGACTGAGTCCCTTGATGCGGGCGTAGATCTTCATGTGCTCCATGCCCGTTAGCTCCTTCCACAGGATGTCGAACTGCGGGCATACGCCCATGCTCGCGCGAATGCGGTCCATGCCTCCCGTGGCGACGATCGACTCGCCGTAGACGAGCGCGTCGCCCCCGGTCGGCGGGAGGACACCCGTGAGGCAGTTGATCGTCGTCGTCTTGCCGGCGCCGTTGGGTCCCAGCAGGCAGAAAATGTTGTTCTCCTTGATGGTGAACCATGATCCCTTGATGGCCCAAAAGTCGGCCACCCCCTTCTTCTGCTTCTTCTTCTTCTTCCGCCGGAGCGAGAGCTTGGCCGCCATGGCGGTGAGCAACGACCGGGGGAACATCATCTGCAGGCCAACGACCTTGATGGCCGCGTCCAACGTCCCGCCGTTGCCTTCGTCCGCACCCCCACGCTCGGTGCGCCGGATCACCATGGTCTCCTCCGCCACGACGTCCTCGTCGGTGGCCACCGCGTCGGCCTCCGGGCACGGCACCGGCTTCCGCAGTCCCTTCCGCAGGCTCTTGGAACGACCGATGCCCCAGTAGGAGGGCGAGAACGGGTACCAGAGCGGCTTCCTGACCCCGTTCTCGTTGGGCACCACGTTGTCCAGGTAGATGCCCAGCAGCGTGTAGACGACAAACTCGAGCGCCAGCACGCCCATGATGGTCCCGAGCGGGAACACGCAGTCAAAGTCCCAGTACACGCCCGGATTCGACGCATACAGCGCGTTCTCTTCCTCCTTACTGTCCAGATTCTGGCAGTACTCGTTGCGCCTCGCCCAGGTGATGCCGTCGCCCTCCTCGGCGGCCCGGCCGAGGTCGATCGAGCCCTTGGCCAGCGGATCCGGCGGGATCAGCGTGAAGATGGCCGTCATAATGGGCAGACTGCCGATAAACTCGGGCGTATACGGATACCCGAACGCGATAATGGCCTGGAAGATCCATCCCACCATGAACACGACGAACCCGGCGTTGATCGCCCCGCCCGACGTCCCGATGAACGGCGCCAGGAAGAACGCCAGCCCGATCATCGCCCACTGGAACATCAGAAACAGCACAAAGACGACCGAGAACGAGTTCTTTAGGAAGAACGCAAACCCGAACATGGCGCCGAATCCCACCAACAGCAGCGAGAAGATGACCGAGATGATGAGCTCGATGAAGATCCACGAGCACCAGAAGGCCGAGTCGAGCATACCGCTCGTCTTGAGGGCCTGCCGCAGCCCGTTCTCCTTCTCCGACACAATGGAGGACATCAGCAGCACAAAGTTGAACATGTTGGCCGCGAAGATGAATGGCCCGATGGCCTGCCCGACGATGTTGACCGACTGCGTTGTCGGGTGGGCAAACATCGAGTACGACACGTTCCACGAGACCTCTCCCGCGCGCCCCGACTGGCGCCACTGATACGACGCAATCTCGCGCTCGACAGCCACCTGCATGGGCGCCGTGAAGAAGAACGTCGGGTCCTGGTATTGGTCCCTGAACGACTTGACTGTCGTGTTGGCCACCAGCACAAAGTCGACGGGAGAACCCGCAGCCCCGGGCGCAGCCGCATCATCCAGCAAAAAGTGCACGCCACCCGGCACCCGCTCTATGTTGTCCTTCAGGTAGTCGTTGGCCGCCTCAATCGACTCAAAGCCGATGACCGAGTCGGCCCCAATCTCCCGCCCGGGGTTGTTCCTCCGGATATTGTCCACCAGCTCTCGCGCCACCACAGACGTATTCGGAGAGTACAAGAAGTCATAGCACGGCGAATTGATGAACAAATCGTCCTCGCACGCAGGAATGCCCCCCACGGGGTCGACTGCCGGCGAAGGGTTGTCCTGGCGAACGAAGAACGAGCGTGGCGCGAGTGAGACAGCGAGCGTGAGAGAGCAAGCACCAAACCGCGCGAGCGCACGTCCACCACCGTCGAGATCAATACCCACCAGGTACGCCGGGAGGTTCTGGTTGTCCGTCCGGAACGCGATATCCAACAACCACAGCAGGAACATGAAGACCAGCGGCGAGAATATACGCAGCAGCGTCGACAGCCAGTTGCGAGCATAGACGAGCGTCTGCTTGGCGCACAGGGCCAGGAATTGGTCAACGAAGCGCGTCCGCCACGGCCGGAGCCTGGACGACCGAGCAATCGAGGGGGAGGTGGTGACCTTGGTCGAGGGCTTTCCGTCCTTGCCGGTGGCGGACAGAGACGCTTCCGAGTCTGACCACTTTTCCAGCTTGTCTGTCGTCGTGTGCATCTCGTCTCGCTCGTCTCTCTCGCCCCCCCGCGAGGGCGAGTCGGTATCGACGCCCATGCGAGAATAGGATCGCGGTCAAACACGGGCAGGCGGAACGAAACGGCGCACAATGGGCAGTCTCGGCTCTGTGCAGTGTACCAAGGCAACCGTGTTGCGTCTCACCCGTGTTGCGAGTACGGAATAAAAGAATACGAGACCTGCGGCCACGAACGAGGGCAAAGCGCGTGGCGGTGGTTATGCCGAGAATAAAACGTTCGTTCCACTACGCACGGCATCGGACAGCGCCGCTTCCGTCCGCAGTGACGCATTCTGACTAGGAAACGCCAATGTACTAGGCGAGAGAGCGAGAGAGCCAGAACGCATCCCGTCGAACCTAGCCCCCTCGGACGAACAATGGGCGGAGGCCAACAGCGCACACAGACGTTCCGCGCGCAGGCCCGGGCGCTGTTCCGGCGCAACGCGTCGCTGCAGCGGCGGAGTCCCTGTGCCAACCTGTTCATCGTCCTGACTCCGGTGCTGCTGATCGTGCTGCTGTACGTGCTCCAGGTCCTGGTGGACATTGCCATCTCGTCGGACGACACGAAGTGCGGTTGTCTGTGTCTGAGGTGTTGCGACGAGGTGGACGGGGAGGAGATCTGCCGGGATGCAACGCAGGATGCGCCTTGTCTCTCCGGGGTCTACGACTCGTGTGCCTTGTACGACGAGACGCAGTGTGGGATCCAGTACTCAAACGCGCGGCAGCTCGTTTGGTGTCAGATCGAGAGCCCGTCGATCTGGCCGCCGGTGGCGCAGGTGCCGAGCGTGGGGTACCTGGCCGAGCCAGAGTCGCCCAACGCGGCGATGCTGGTCACGGGGGACAGCGCCGAGGTGGTCAGTGATATCAACCTGTTTCCGGTGCCAGACGTGACGCCTGGGGACGCCGCGAGGGCGCAGGCGTTTGCGCAGCGGGGACAGGAGACCGGGGCGCAGTACGTCGGGTCTTCTTTCCTGGGGCTGACGATCGGCACGTTCCAAAAGTACCCGAACTACAACTACTACCTGGAGCCGGCGTTCTGGCCGTACGGCAAGTACAACGGGTCGTTGTCCGTGCTGACGGATGATAACGCGGCGCCGGGGACGCAGAATGCCATGCAGTTGGTCAATGCCATCACCGGAAACCTGGTCGTGCCGCTGACGGCGAGCCCGCTGCAGTCGGAGCAGGTCTATGTCGAGTCGGCAGACGCCATCAACGAGATGCTGTACTGCGGGTACGGGGAGGCGCGATGTGTGACCGAGCAGAACAACGGAAGCTCGCAGATCAACGAGTACACAAACGCGTGGGATTTCAGCGCGACGGACTTCGACGCCGGCAGGTACGCGATGCGGTTTTGGTACAACGCCACGGGGCGGTACCCCGGCAACGGACAGGCGCCAACGATGATCGTGCGGGTTCAGGCGGCCATTAACTCGGCAACAAATGCGTTCCTGCGGCGGAGCGTGGGCGCGACCAGCCTCGCGCGCTTCGTCGGGACCATGGCCATGCCCAAGCCGGCTTCCAAGCTCGAGCTGGACATTGCGTCGCTGATCGGCGTGCTCTTCTACACGTGGCTGCTGCAATTGCTGCTGCCCATCATGCTGTCGACGCTGGTCTCGGAGAAGGAGAACAGGCTGCGGAGCATGATGAAGATGCACGGCCTGGGCGACGGCGTCTACTGGGTGGTGCAGTACGTCTGGTACTTCGTCATGAACCTGGTCTACGTGTGGATCCTGATCGGGATGGGATCCGCCATCGGCCTGGCGTTCTTCACGAAGACGGACTACTCGTTCCAGTTCGTGTTCTACTTGCTGTGGACCGGGTGCCTCGTGGCCACCACGTTTCTGTTGTCGGCGACCATTGCCTCGTCGCGCACCAGCACCGTCTCTGGGTTCCTGTACGTGTTTGCGACGGGCCTCATCGGCTACCTGCTGCTGTCCAAGCTGGTATCGGCGGGATACTGGTGGGTGATCTTCATCGAGCTGATCCCCGGCTTTGCGCTCTACCGGGGCCTCTACGAGATTGCAAACTACGCGTTCCGGGCCGCCTACGGCAACGGGACGGGCATCACGTGGAGCAACCTGGACGACCCAGGGAACGGATTGGTCGCGGTCATGATCATCTTTGCCGTGGAGTCGGTCCTGTTCCTGGTCGTCGCCTGGTACCTCGAGCAGGTCTACCCGCAGGGCTGCGGCGTGCCGCGGCACCCGCTGTTCTTCCTGGGGAAGAAGTACAAGAGCGAGCTCTACGAGGAGGAAGACCGAGAGAACGATGTCGGCATTGCAGGGGATGCGGAGGCCGGCGCCTCTGACGTGGTGCGGGAGCAGGAGAGGGTCCACAAGATCCTGCACGCTGCCGCCGGTGCGGCAGACGCCGATGCCACGTCACAACGGCACCCGATCGTGGTGTCCAAGCTGAAAAAGGCGTTCCGAGGCAAGGGCGTGCGCAAGTACGCGGTGAAGGATCTGACCGTGGCCATCGAGCAGGGCGAGTGCTTCGGCCTGCTGGGCCCCAACGGGGCCGGCAAGTCCACCTCGCTCAACATGCTGACGGGGTTCCTTTCGCCCAACGGCGGCTCGGCGCTGGTGCATGGCAACGACATCTCGTCCGATATGGACAAGGTCTACCAGATCATGGGCGTGTGCCCCCAGGACAACTTGCTCTGGGAGAAGCTCACAGCGCGCGACCACCTGCTGTTCTACGCGCGGCTTAAGTTGTTCAAGGGCGCCCAGCTGACGAAGGCGGTCGAAGACGCGCTTCGGTCTGTGAATCTCCTCAACGGCGGCGTTGCCGACAAACAGGTCAAGAAGTTCAGCGGCGGCATGAAGCGGCGCCTCTCGGTGGCCATCTCGTTCATCGGCGACCCCAGGGTCGTCTACCTGGACGAGCCGTCGACCGGCCTCGACCCCGCCAGCAGGCAGAATCTGTGGGACGTGGTCAAGAAGGGCAAGGACGGTCGAGGTATCATCCTCACCACCCACAGCATGGAGGAGGCGTCGGTGCTCTGCGATCGTCTGGGCATCTTTGTGGACGGCGAGCTCGTCTGCATCGGCTCCCCCAAGGAGCTCACCTCCCGCTATGGCGGCTTCTTCGTCTTCACAATCACCGTCAAAGACGGCAACGAACACAAGATCGCGCCGTTCGTCCGGTCCATGTGCCCGTCGGCCAGGCAGACCTACGCGGTGGCCACCACCGAGAAGTACGAGCTGCCGACCAGCGACGTGACGCTCGACGCTGTATTCGACAAGATGCGGGAGAGCGAGCGGGAACTCGGCGTGATTGACTTTTCGATCTCGAACGCGAGCCTCGAAGAGGTCTTTATCAAGTTTGCCGCCGAGCACGAGGTGCATTCTGCAGAGTAGGAGTGGTGGGTGGTCGTACCCTATACTTCAATTTCTTCTCCCAGCATTGCTCATGTCACATGAAGTTATCATAATCAGTCATTGATTCTTTCCGGCCGCCACCCCCACGCCTTCTCAAACCCACGTCCTGGGGCTGCGAGCCGCGTCGAGGAACTCTGCCTCGGGCGATCCGTCGGCCACCTGGAAGTCGTACTCCCAGCCGGCCGTCTTGGGCAGCGACATCAGAATCGACTCGATCCTTCCCCCCGTCTTCAATCCGAACGTCGTCCCCCTGTCGTAGACGAGGTTGAACTCGACGTAGCGACCCCTGCGCAGCTGCTGCCACTGCTTCTCCGTCTCGGTGTACGAGTCGTTCATGTGCTTCTTCACGATCGGCACGTACGCGTTCACCACGTTGTTCACACACTCGGTCGAGAACGCCAGAATCTTCTCCGGATCCCTGTCGTTCAGATCGTCGAAGAAGATGCCTCCCAGCCCGCGGGTCTCCCCCCTGTGCTTGATCTGGAAGTACTCATCGCACCAGGTCTTGAACTTCGGGTAGAACGCCGGGTCGTGCTTATCGCAGATATTCTTATACGTCCCGTGGAAGTGCTCCATGTCCTCCTTCACCACGTACGACGGCGTGATGTCTGTGCCGCCCCCGAACCACCACTGTCCCGGGATCCCGTTCCACTCCTCCGTCTCAAAGTACCGGTAGTTGAAGTGCATCGTCGGCGCGTGCGGGTTCCACGGGTGCATCACCGACGAAATCCCCGCAGCAAAGAACGGCACGCGATCAGCGTCCTTCAGGTCCTTCACGTCGCGACCGACCGCCGCCCTGTACGCCTCGGCCGGCATGCTCCCGTACACCACAGACACGTTCACCCCCGCCTTCTCCCACACATTGCCGTCCTTCAACACGCGCGTAATTCCACCGCCCCCAGACTCCCTCGTCCACGCATCCTGGTGGAACGGCGTCCCGTCCACCTCGCTGATGGCGGCGCAAATGGAATCCTGGGCGTCGCGGATGACCCGCTCGAACTTCCCCTTCATCGAATCCTGGTCATCTACCCCCGCGCGCAGCAGCGAGTCCGGCACCTAGAGATACGAGGACGACGATCGATAGCGTTGCAAAGTCAGGTGGTGGCGAGGATGGCGAGGACAAGGTGGTCGAACGAACGCGAGAAAGAGAAAGCGAGACACGAGACGATCAATCAATCAATCAATGCCACGCACCGTGTCGATGTAGTCCTCCTTCTCGATGCCCCTGCTCACCGAAGCCGCACGGGCGACGAACGTGGGCTTGGAAGCAGCGGAAACATTCGCACGAATGCGGGCGTTGGGCGCCTTGCTAGAGGCGGTCGGGTGGGCAATGCGCTGCATGCTTGGTCCTATACACGAACAGGATACAATCGGTATGGTCGCGGGAGGGGCGGGACGGACCGAGATGGCGAGGGATCGTCCAAAGCCGATCCAAGCCCACGCAATCAGGATCAGGCCGCGGCGCCCTGGACTCTAGAGTCACACAGGCGCGCGAGACCCGCATTCCATTACATAAACACACAATGGCATTCATCGCACGCGCAACAGCAGCACCGCGATGCCGACCGGTGCGTTCGTAGTTCGTTCGTTCAGGATGGACTCGGGAATTCCCTCTCACTACCGAACCTCGTTCCTCGTTCCTCGTTGATCGGTCGTCAGGCAAACGCGGTGCGGGCCAGGAGGACTGCTGGTCGTGCTTCTCGGCCCGTCGGTCGTTCTCTGAACGTGAACGCCAATGCCTTCTTCAACTTTGGGAACAACAACAACGCGAGCCAGGCGGGACCGAGCCGGGCAGACTACGACGAGCAGGAGGTGGACGATTATTTCAATTACATGGGCATGCTGGCGTCTGACGGCAACTATGATCGCCTGGAGGAGTATTTGAGCACCGGGCTGGAGTGCGTGGACCTGCTGCTGCTGATGGCGTCGTCCGAGGACGACACGCCCAAGGTCGAAGAGCTGCTGGAGGCCGGGGCGGACGTGAATGTGACGAACGAGAAGGTGTACGGCGGAAAGAAGGCGATCGATCTCTGCTCGAAGGACGAGATCAAACAACTGCTCATGGCCAAGATGTAAGGGCAAACATGCATTGGGTTGCGCATGTACAAGCTGGACGACCAGTCGGACCACCACAGAAAATCCTCTCGCCAGCATCGCATCGTCCGCTCGCTACTACCGTGTACGGCGACATATACGCAAGGACAACATAAATACCGTGATCGAAGGCATTTGGTGACGAGACGCTGAACATGTTGCCGAATTTCCAGAACATGGCGGTTTTCGAGACGTCTAACAGGTGCGTCTACGACCTTCGAACCCCGTAGGCGGCCTCATTCAGTCGATGGCGTCTCCAAGGCGGCATGCGCGCGTCGGAGTCGCCGGGAACGAGCGCGCGAGCGGGGGAGAGCCCGCTCACGCTCACGCTCACCCTCACGCTCACCACACCCACCACGCACTGACTCACCATCGTCGCGACTCTTCTTCGTCGCAGGGAGGACGGCGGCTTCGAGATGAGGGTCCGCGCGACATCGTCCCGTCCGTCCCCGGTCCACTTTGTCCGGGGCCAGTGTTACGCGTCGGTCATCCCGGGCGACGGGGTCGCCGAGCAGGTCATCACGACCGGAATCAGCCAGTTTTTGAGCCTGTACAACGCAGCATTGATCGGTCGGCTCGTCCTCACGTGGTTCCCCAACCCGCCGGAGGCCATCGTCACGCCGCTCAGCACCATCTGCGACCCGTACTTGAATCTGTTCAGGGGCATCATCCCGCCCCTGGGGGGCACGATCGACCTGTCGCCCATCCTGGCGTTTGTCGTGCTGGACCTCTTCACCAACTCTGCCAACGCCCTGCCCTGCGAGCTGGCAAAGACGACGGAGGAAGGCGACAAAGGCAGGAAGACCACCCGGAGGTGACGTGGTGGAGTGAGACAAACGCGAACAAATCTTCTTTCATTTGCTGGCAACTCGATCGTTCGATTCTTCAGCATGTCGAGCATGGCTGCGTGCCAATTGGCCGTGCCCGCGTGTGGCCTGGGGGCACGGCGGGCCGTACATCGGACATCGCATTTCATTTCGTCGAGTTCCGCGACCGAGAAGAGGGAGGGGAGGCAGCGCTCGCGGTTCTCCGTCGCTCGCATCGGCACGCTCTCAGGATGCCGTACTGGGAAAACGAACGTCGCGGTCCGGGCGGCCGAGACCATGGCGGAGAGTTCGAGTTCGAGTTCCGCAAACACGAACAAGCTCACCTACGACGGTGGGTACTGAACTGAACTCGGCCGACGCGCGGTCGCACTTCGCTCTTCGCTCTTCGCACTTCGCTCTTCGCACTTTGCGCGTCCCGGCGCGCTGACGCTCACGCTCTCACTCACGCTCGCGCTCTCACTCGCGCTTCGCTCGTTCGCCAGGCATCATCTTCGACATGGTGCGTTCGTTCGGTGGACCGCAAAGTCCGGGTCGTCTGATATCCACCCACCACGCACCCACCACTCACCCACCCACCCTCTACGACGACGACGACGCAGGACGGCACCCTATCCGTCTCGATCATCGACTACGCCTTGATGAGAAACTCCCTGGACATCCCGGAGGGCGACCTGTTCACCGTGATCGAGACGTGGGACGACGGCGACCGCATCCTCGAGTCCATGGACACCATCCTCGAGATTGAGGACGTGGCGGCCAAGCAGACCGAGGGGATGCCTGGGGTTGCCGAACTGCTGACGTTCCTGAAGGACCAAGACGTCAAGGTCGGCCTGGTCACGCGCAACACCGAGTACAGCGTCGACATGTTTTTCCGGGCCATCGGGGAGCACCACAGGGACGTCTTTGACATCGTGATGACGAGGGAGTTTGAGTACATCAAGCCGGACAAGCGGTGCCTGTTACACTTTTCCAAAAAGTGGAACGTGCCCACGGCAAAGTTGCTGATGGTCGGAGACAGCCCGGAGGACATCGAGTGCGGCAACGCGGCCGGGACGGCGTCGTGCCTCATCTCCGGCGGCGGCAACGAGGTCAACGCCGCAAAGGCGAGACCGCCGATCGGCACGGTGCCGTCGTTTGCGGTCGACTCGTTGACGGAGCTGCAAGAGCTGCTCATGCAGCGCGACGCCAGCGTGACGCCGCTCGGGTGGGAGCTGACCAGCGAGGAGGCGCGGCGCGCGCGCGCACAGCGCATCAAAGCGTGGTACGAGAGCGAGAGCGAGTCTGATTCCGAGTCCGATTCGGACGCCGAGGAAGAGTACGCGGTCGCCTTGGACTCGGGCCTTCCCTTCAACGGACTCGGGTTCTTCAACTACGTGTTTGACTCGGGGGCCATCGAGCCGCCCACGTGCTCGTTCCCCCGCCTGCGGTCGACCATCATCAAGGTCAAGGTGGACGACCTGCACCCGGGGATGAAGGTGCTCCACCTCGGCTGTGGCGACGGTGGTCTCACCAAGATGCTGTTCAGCGCAGGGCTCAACGTGTGCGGCGTGGACGCCGCGACCGACACGGCCGCCAAGCGGGGCCTCGCCACCGTACGCGTCGACGAGGGAGACTACTCCAGCGGCCGCGTGTCGGCCGCGATCAAGGAACAAATGAACACGTCTATTTTCCCAGACCAGCGGGGCTTCGACGCCGTCGTGTTTTTCCAGGACGACGGCAACGCTGGCCTGGCCAAGGCGCTGTTCGAGGGCGGCCAGCGGAGCAAGGAGATGCTCGACGGTCTGACGTCGCTCGTCAAGCCGGGAACAGGAAAGTTTGTCTTCCAGGTGAACGGGGCCCTGACGGGCGAGGTCCGCGGCAGCGACGCGTGGGAGCTCGTCGACGAGGAGGTCGACAGCCGGCACGGCGTCAGTCGGTGCGTGCTCAGAGCAGTCAAGTGAGGGGGTGGGGTGGGTGAAGGGTCGAGTAATTTTGTACAAAAGCATCTACTATCTATTAATTTTCACCTGTTCAGTTCTGCGCGTCAAAGTCCTTCTGGCAGCACGGCTTGCACTTGCAGCGTTCCTCCATGGCGACGCCGGAGAGGCAGGAATCCTCGAGAAGAACAAAAAAGACCGCAGCGAGTGAGGCAGTCTCAAAGAGAGGGAGAGAGAGAGCGAGAGAGAGAGAGAGAGAGAGGGAGACAGAGAGAGGGCCGTCGGGCGAGTTCAAGTACCTACGATGTGGCGTCCACAGCCCTGCCAGGTGGCCTGTGGGGTGGGTTCGTGAGGAGTTTGGGTCAGTCATTTCTAGGTTTCCAGCGCCACGCTCGCACGCACAGGCCCTCTGAACATATGTGTATACGTACCTTTCCGCACGTGTCACAGACTGCCTTGAAACACATTACACAACCGTTTCGTTCTGGCCCACTGGGCCAGCAGCAGGGTGGGCCACAAAGCCCGTCACACCCCCACAACTTGATCATTCTTTCTTTCTCATTCTTTCTCATCCACAGACAGTCTTCACAATGGCCCCTCTGATCATGCGGACAACGCGGACAACGCGGGCCCGGACTCGCGAGCGCATTCGTCTCGCTCCGAGGCCACAGTTCGCACCCACCGTCCGGAGCGCGCGTCGAGCGACCACGGTCCCGTCCAACGCGACCATCCCGCGGGCATCGTCGGCCCACGAGACCTCGACGTCGACGTCGTGGCCGTCCGAGGCGGCGGCGCGGACGGCGTTCGGCACCGCGGCGACCGAGCTGGCGGACGCGGTTGCCAGGATCGAAAACGGGGCGCTGCCAGCTTGGCTCAACGGTCGCTTCTATAGGAACGGTCCGGGCACGTACGAAAACGGGACGGAGGAGGGGATGCTGCATCTGTTCGATGGGTACGGGATGCTGGTCAAGGTGGGGTTGGATGGGGGGTCGAATGCTGCGGTGGTGACAAATGCGTTTGTGCGCTCGAGTGCGTATACGGTATACTCGCGGACCGGGAAGATGGGATGGCGGGAGTTTGGGACGGCGAGGCCGCTGGATACGGCGGTGGAGCGGATGGGGGAGGTGTTGGGGACGATCGGGGGGGCGATGGGGCTGGGGGAGACGAAGGGGGTGACGGACAACGCGTCGGTGCACGTGATCGAACGGATCGTGGTGGGCGGGAAAGAGAAGGGGAAGGGGAAGGGGAAGGGGAAGGAGCTCTGGGCCATGACAGAGACGGTGCGTTGCATGCGTCTTTGGAGCCACGCTCGCTGGCGCGGCGCGACTCACAGTCTAGATTGTATACACACGCGTAGGTTCCCGGGACGTTTGGCGTGGACCCGGTGACGCTGGAGACGACGCATCGGGTCGGTTTTGCCGACGGGCTCGAGGGCACGCTGACGACCGCACACCCGACTGTGGACGCGGACGGGACGATGGTGAACCTGCTGTCCGTTCCGGGCAAGGGGTTTACGGTGTACGAGATGGCGGACGACGGGGCGAATGTGCGGAAGGCCGTCGCGCGGGTCCCCCACAAGCGGCCGCTGTCGCCCGCGTGGGTCCACGACTTTCCCGGGTAGGTAGTTGGCAGCTGGTCGTTGTATCGGTGGCGTTTCGTTGTATCGTGGTATCGTTGTTGTCTCACTCGTCGCTCGCCGATGGTCATTTGCGTTCTCGCTATCGTTATCGTTATCGTTTCACAGGTGTGCCGAGGCCGTCGTCATCCCCGAGACGCCGCTGTACTTCAACCTGGCGTCGCTGACGCTTGGACTCCAGGGCTCGCATCTGTTCATGGACTGGTGCGTTGATGATTATATGGTCCACCACCACCCCACCGCTCACCATAACCACCACCACCACCACCACCACCACCACGTCGGCAGGATCCCAGAGGACGGCACGACCCTGCACGTCGTGGACCGGGAGAACGACAACCGGGTCAGCACGGTGACGGGCCTGGACCCGTTCTTCGTCTTTCACTGGGCCAACGCGTACGTGGAAGAGGTCGAGGGGTCCAGATTGCTGCACCTCGACGCATGCGTGTACGACGACCCGGACATCGTCGAGCATCTGCTCCTCGACACCATCCGGAGAGGGGCGGGCGACAGGTGGGTGTCATTACTGATGATGAGAACGCATTGGCACACACACGCGCGCACCCGCACCCGCACCCGCACACACGTCGCTCTCACAATGATGACCACCACTTGCCCCCCCCCATCCCACCAGGTCGGCCGTCGAGCTGCCTCCGTCGAGCCTTCGGCGGCTCACGCTCCAGCAGCGCGCCGGCAACGATGACTGGCGCGCGACGACTCGAGGTTTCGTGCCGCTCTCTGACGACGAAGCCCGAGACTTTGGCGGGTTTGCAGACTTTCCGACCGTGTCGAGTCTGTCCAAGGGCAGGAAGCACCGGTTCGTCTGGCTCTCGGGCGCCGTGCGGCCGACCAACGTGACCAACGCCCTGGTCAAGTTTGACTTGGAGACGAAAGCCAGCCTGACGTGGCACGAACCGGGCGCCCTCCCGGGCGAGTCGTGCTTCGTGGCGAGGCCGGGCGCCGTGGACGAGGACGACGGGGTCATCTTGAGCAGCCTGATCCAGGCCGACGGCGCGAGCGCGCTCCTCGTGCTCGACGCCAGGACGATGGCCGAGGTGTGCCGGGTGGTCATTGACGGCGTGCGGATCCCGAGCGGCTTCCACGGGACGTTCTTGTCGGAGTGATGAGTTTTACGAGATTGTTGTCGGGTACATACTATATATCTATCTGTCTACCTACGTCCGACGTCCGACGTCCGGAACACGCCGTCGCTCACGCACAGCGCGAGTGAGCGAGTGAGCGAGTTGCATGAAGGCAGGCTTTCGGGTATAGGGTGGCCCGTGAAGAACAGAAGGAGACGAGGAATGCCTCTGACC
>Ga0181582_10002545_pt1 | contig 14452 bp, 12 predicted proteins | sample 071ome_32_FD_132438 | JGI IMG/M metagenome (GOLD analysis project Ga0181582, IMG submission 132438) | Coastal salt marsh microbial communities from the Groves Creek Marsh, Skidaway Island, Georgia - 071405AT metaG (megahit assembly) | ecosystem: Environmental > Aquatic > Marine > Intertidal...
CATTACACGCGACCCGAGACGTATCGTGGCGTCGAGGTGCCGGCGGTGCTGTTGAGCGGTGATCACGGCGCCATTTCGCGGTGGCGGCGGGCTCAAGCCCTTCGCCGGACGCTGGATAGACGGCCTGATCTGCTTTGTTGGCAGGGGCTGTCAGAAGAGGACAGAAGGCTTTTAAGCGAGTGGAAACTCGATAATTAGCCAATGAGTTTGCGGTGTGAGCCGCGATAGCGTGGTGATCACGCAAGTTGGATTGGAGAGTGTCATGAACACGAACAAAATTATCTCGGAGATTAACGCCGAGCAAATGAGTAAAGAGATACCCGCCTTTGCACCCGGCGACACTATCGTCGTTCAGGTGAAGGTGAAGGAAGGGAATCGTGAGCGTCTGCAGGCCTTTGAGGGAGTTTGCATCGGCAAGCGTAACCGTGGCCTCAACTCGGCCTTCACTTTGCGCAAGATCTCCCATGGCGTTGGCGTAGAGCGGACCTTCCAGACCTACAGCCCGCTGCTGGATAGCATCACTGTCAAGCGCCGTGGCGATGTTCGACAGGCGAAGCTTTACTATCTCCGTGAGCGCAGTGGTAAGGCAGCGCGTATCAAGGAAAAGCTGTCCAGCTAATCGCTGCACGCTCCTTGCGAGGCCGCCCCGGAGTACCGGCGCGGCCTTTCGCATTTCTGAGGTTCACGCTAGGATTTGCGGCGTCAGAGTGCTCCTCGCAGAGTGCCCGTGAGATCAGTCCGAGAGGTCCTGCTTGCCAGACGTAATCGACCGATTCATTGACGGTTTGTGGTTGGAACGTGGCTTGAGTGAAAACACGCTTGCTGCCTATCGTCGTGATGTCGCCCAATATCATGAATGGCTCGTCACCGATGGGGGTGACTTGCTGGCTGCGGACGCTGCCCAGCTCCAGCTATTTTTGGGCAAGCGCCTGTCGGCAGGCACCTCGCCCCGTTCCACCGCCCGTTTTTTATCGAGTCTGCGTAGTTTCTACCGCTGGGCGCTAAGAGAGAACCTGATCACGGAAGATCCAAGCCTCCGTATCGAGAGTCCCAAGCAGGGAAAACCCTTACCAAAATCTCTTTCAGAGTCCGATGTCGAGAAGCTGCTCGAGATGCCAGATCTTGACCGTGTGGTTGAGTTTAGGGATCGGACCATGCTCGAGTTGCTGTACGCCTGTGGCCTCCGGGTTTCGGAACTGGTTGGTTTGACGATGAGTCAGGTCAGTCTTAATCAGGGTGTTATAAGAGTCATGGGAAAAGGCAGTAAGGAGCGGCTGGTTCCCATGGGGGAGGAGGCGCTGTTGTGGCTTCAGCGTTACACCCGAGGTCCGAGGGTCGATTTGCTTCAGGGCCGACCCAGCGATGTGCTTTTTCCCTCTAATCGAGGGACCGCCATGACTCGTCAGACCTTCTGGTATCGTATTAAAATTTATGGCGAGCGAGCAGGCATTCAATCGCATCTTTCGCCGCATACGCTGCGGCATGCCTTTGCAACCCATTTGCTGAACCACGGCGCTGATTTACGGGTCGTGCAGATGCTTTTGGGCCATAGTGATCTGTCGACGACTCAAATCTACACTCATGTGGCACGGCAACGTATGCAGGAGCTGCACGCCAGCCATCACCCCCGAGGATAACTCGGGGAAACAAAGGACTGATGATGACAATTTATCCACGCTTTTTTGCCACTCATGTTGTGAAGTCTCCAGCGAGCCGCCTCGCTGTCTCGGTTTTCGCTGCCCTGCTTATTACTCTGTTACCTGCACCCATTGCGACCGCGGATGACTATGATCAGCTACGCAGACGTCTGGAAACCGTCCTGTCAGCCAGTATGGGGGATGTGGTCGTCGTTGATTCTGTGCTGGAAACAGAGGCTGAAGAACTGGTTGAAGTGTCTCTTGCAAACGGATTGGTGGTGTATGCGACACCGACGGGAAAGCATTTTGTTGTGGGCGATCTCTACGCGGCGAGGGAGGACGGACTGGTAAACCTCGCTGAGCAGAAGCGCGAGGCAGAGCGCAAGACGCTGGTGGATGGACTCGATGTAGACGACATGATCGTATTCCGTCCCGAAGGAGAGACCCGCGGTTACATCACGGTATTCACCGACGTGACCTGCTTCTACTGTCAGAAACTTCACCGTGAGGTCGAGGATTTGAATTCTCGCGGCATAGAGGTCCGATACTTGGCTTACCCCCGGGGAGGTCTGGAATCCGAGGGAGCGCGTAAGCTGGCAACGGCTTGGTGCGCTGACGATCGGCAGGACACCCTGACTAAGCTGAAGGCCGGAGTGGTGCTACCGCTCACAGAGTGCGAGGAGGCGCCAATTGCTGACCAGTATGCGCTGGGTCAGAGCCTTGGAGTGCGCGGTACCCCCGCCATCGTAACCAGCAGGGGCCAAATGATACCCGGCTACAAACCCGCCGACGAACTTGCGCAGTTGCTCGGCCTGAATTAAGCCAAGCCCTGGGGTGGTCCACCCCGGCGGCGACTTGGAGCTAACACGTGAACAACAACTTCCAGCGGATAGAACGACTACCGCCGTATGTTTTCAATATTATTGGCGAGCTGAAGTCAGCTGCCCGCGCCCGCGGGGAAGATATTATCGATTTTGGAATGGGGAACCCGGATCAGGCGACCCCCCAGCACATCGTGGACAAACTCACCGAGACAGTACAGCGCGGAGACACTCATCGTTACTCCCAATCCAAAGGCATTCCGCGACTGCGCCGTGCCATCTGTGATTGGTATCAGCGGCGATACGACGTGACGCTGGACCCAGCAGCCGAGGCGATTGTTACGCTGGGATCAAAAGAAGGTCTCGCTCATTTAGCGCTGGCGACAACGAGCACGGGAGATTCGATTCTCGTGCCGAATCCCTCTTACCCCATTCATCCTTACGGATTTGTTATCTCGGGGGCCGATTTGCGTCACGTCCCGATGTCCGATGAAGTGACCTTCCTAGAAGAGCTCGAGCACGCCATACGTAACAGCTACCCCAAGCCGAAAATGTTGGTGCTCAATTTCCCTTCGAACCCCACCGGTCACTGTGTGGAGCTGGACTTTTTTGAAAAAGTGGTGGCGATCTGTAAGGAAGCGGGTATCTGGCTGGTTCATGATCTGGCTTACGCAGATCTGTGTTTCGACGGTTACGTCGCCCCAAGCATCCTCCAGGTGGAAGGGGCTCGAGAGATCGCCGTGGAGTTTTTCACCCTGTCCAAGAGCTACAACATGCCAGGGTGGCGGGTTGGATTTTGCTGTGGCAACGCTGAACTCATCGGCGCCCTGACCCGTATTAAATCCTATCTGGATTACGGTATTTTCACGCCCGTACAGGTAGCGGCTATTTCAGCGCTTGAGGGCGATCAGCAGTGCGTCACTGACGTGTGTGATATGTATCGGCGAAGGCGCGATGTGCTGTGCAACGGATTGAATGAGGCGGGATGGCCCGTGACTCCGCCCAGGGCAACTATGTTTGTTTGGGCTCAGATACCGGAGGCTTTTCGGTCCATGGGGTCTCTGGAGTTTAGTAAGCTACTGCTAAAAGAGGCTGGCGTGGCAGTGTCCCCGGGTTTGGGGTTTGGAGAGTACGGCGAGGGCTATGTGCGTTTTGGTCTTATAGAGAACGAGCATCGTACCCGTCAGGCCTTGCGCGGCATAAAAAAAGTATTGCGGCAGGGGCCGCCGGCCACCCAGTAAAGGATGGTGCAGAGACAATGGAAGCAACATTCATAACAGCACAGGCCCTCAGGCGGAGCACTGCAGCATGAGCAGGCAACGCGTTGGGGTAGGACTGTGTGGCCTGGGTACGGTGGGCGGTGGCGTTGTGACCCTTTTGGATCGTCACACCCAAGAGTTATCCAGTCGCTGCGGCCTCGCTCTCGAGCTGGTTCATATCGGAGCGCGACGGGACAATCCCAGCTGTGACACCTCTCGCTATAAAGTGAGCCGGGATATTTTTGACGTCGTGAGCGACCCTGACGTCGACATCCTGGTGGAGCTTATTGGCGGTACCACGACCGCTTTTGATCTTGTGCAGGGCGCGCTGAACGCCGGTAAGCATGTGGTCACGGCAAATAAAGCGCTGATGGCGGCTCGGGGCAACGAACTGGCCGCCCTGGCCGAAGAAAATGGCGTGGCTCTGCGCTATGAGGCGGCGGTGGCGGGCGGCATTCCCATCATAAAAACCCTGAGAGAGTCGCTGGCGGCGAATGCTATCCAGTCGGTGGCGGGTATTATCAACGGTACCGGCAATTTTATTCTCACTGAAATGGCCAAAGCGGGCCGGGACTTCGAGGACGTATTGGCGGAAGCTCAAGCTCTTGGTTACGCGGAAGCGGACACCACCTTTGATATCGATGGAACTGACGCGGCTCACAAGCTTGTCATCTTGGCCACGCTGGCTTTTGGCATACCACTCAACAGTGAAGGACCATTTACAGAGGGCATTAACAGCGTCGCCCCCGAGGATCTTCGTTTTGCGGCGGAGTTGGGCTATGTCATCAAACACCTGGGTATCGCAACGCGGGCGGGAGAGCGTGTCGATCTCCGCGTGCACCCCACCTTAATTCCTGTCGACAAACAGATAGCGACGGTAGATGGAGTGCTCAATACCGTGATGATTCGCAGCGACGGTGTTGGGGAGCTGGTGCTTGTCGGCCCGGGCGCGGGGGCACTGCCCACAGCCTCGGCGGTGTGCGGTGATGTGGCTGATGTTGCGCAGCACATGGCGAGAGGTATTGGTGACTCGCTACCTGTTCTTGGTCAGCCAGTCTCCGAGCTTCAGGAGCTAGCTACGGTCCCTCGCGGTGAGGTTGAGAGCGAGTGGTATTTGCGCATGGTCGTGGCTGATGAGCCCGGTGCGATGGCAGACATCACTCGATTATTGGGTGATCAGGATATCAGCATAGAATCATTGATTCAGCGTCCTCCAGAAACCGGCTCGACACAGGTTAGTGTGGTAATCGTGACTGACCGTGCGCCAGGTGCCGCCATCGAGCGGGCTACTTCTGCTATCGCCGCGCTCGACGCAACCGATGGATCGATTACCATGCTCCGCATTGAATCATTTGAGGCGGCCTGACGTGGCTATTCGTTATATCAGTACAAGAGGCAACGCTCCTGACCTTAATTTTGAAGAGGTGCTGTTGGCAGGGCTCGCGGCAGACGGGGGGCTGTATGTACCCGACAAGTTGCCCACCTTCAGCGAAGCCAAAATCCGTAGTTTCCGCGGCATGTCTTACCCGGAGCTTGCGTTCAATATTCTGGAGCCCTTTGTCGAGGGATCGATCTCCTCCGAAGATCTCCGTGCCATTATCGATGACACCTACGGGCAGTTTAGACACCCGGCGGTCGCACCTCTGGTTCAGATAGGAGACAACCAATGGGTCCTGGAACTGTTTCATGGGCCAACGCTTGCCTTCAAGGATTTTGCACTTCAGTTGCTTGGCCGCTTGCTGGATCATGTGTTGCAGCGACGCCAGCAGAAGGTCGTGATCATGGGAGCCACCTCGGGAGATACGGGGTCGGCGGCTATCGAGGGCTGTAAGCGTTGCAGCAATATCGATATTTTTATTTTGTATCCCCACGGGCGTGTTTCCGATGTCCAGCGGCGGCAAATGACTACGGTTGCTGGCGACACCATTCACAATCTCGCCATAGAGGGAAATTTCGACGACTGTCAGGCGATGGTGAAGGCGAGTTTTGTCGCCGAGCCTTTCTTGCCCGATGGCCGTCAGTTGGTGGCGGTTAACTCGATCAACTGGGCCCGGATCATGGCTCAGATTGTTTATTATTTCTATGCTGCGCTGTGCCTTGGTGCCCCGGATCGGGCGATCAATTTTTCGGTGCCTACCGGTAACTTTGGCGATATTTTTGCCGGCTACCTTGCCCGTTGCATGGGGCTACCTATCGATCAGCTGGTGATAGCGACAAACAGGAACGATGTACTCCATCGATTGCTGACGTCAGGGAAGTACGCACGACAGCAATTGGAACAGTCTTTATCGCCCAGTATGGATATTACCGTGTCGTCTAACTTCGAACGCCTCATGTTTGACCTGTACGACCGGGATGCGTCAGCGATAGACCGACTCATGAATGAATTCAAGGAAGGTTCGATTCAGCTGTCCGATTCAGCAATGGCCAAAGCGAGAGCTCTGTTCTCCAGTCAGTGTGTGTCCGACGACGAAACTGCAGAGGAAATAGCCGGGATTTGGGCCCGCTGTGGTTACCTGTTGGACCCTCACACCGCCATTGGCACGCGTGCAGCAAGAGACTGCCGTCGTGAAGCCAGTCAGCCAATGGTGACTTTGGCCACGGCCCATCCGGCGAAGTTTCCCGATGCGGTTGAGAAAAGTGGGGTGAATACCTCACCGGTATTGCCAGCGCATCTCGCGGATCTTTTTGAACGGGATGAGCGATTCACCGTCCTCTCAAATGACCTGACACAAGTACAGCAGCACATGGCCTCGCATCTCAAGGCCTGATGATACCCACGTTAAAAACCCGTTCCGCCACACCCTCCGCCTCTCTGGCCAGTTCTAATGTTTCTGACATTCTGAAGCGACTTTATGCGAACCGCGGCGTTCGTGATGCGGCTGACATTGATCTCGCGCTGAAGAATTTACACCCACCCCAAACGCTTCGAGGCATTGGTGATGCCGCCGCACTGCTTGCGGATGCTATCGAGGGTGAGGCACGGGTCATGGTTATAGGCGACTTTGATGCGGATGGCGCCACCAGCGTGGCGTTGGCGGTTTCAGTCCTGCGTCAGCTCGGGTTGAAAGAGGTGTCTTATTTAGTTCCCAACCGGTTTGAATTCGGCTACGGGCTGTCACCCGAAATCGTCTCGCTTGCCGCGAACAGCGAACCCGATCTGATTGTCACCGTCGACAACGGAATTTCGAGTCACGCGGGTGTGATGACCGCGCAGGGTTTCGGAATGAGTGTGCTTATCACTGATCACCACCTCCCCGGGGATGATCTGCCTCAGGCTGATGTGATCGTGAACCCAAATCAGCCGGGCTGCCAGTTCCCCAGCAAGGCGCTGGCGGGGGTGGGTGTGATGTTTTACGTGCTGACGGCACTGCGGGCCGAGCTTCGGAATCGTGGTTGGTTTGAGGAGACTGGTCGTGAGCCGCCCAATCTTGCAGATTCACTCGACCTGGTGGCTCTAGGGACGGTTGCGGATGTTGTACCGCTCGATAGAAACAACCGCATCCTCGTTGCTGCCGGCTTAGCTCGCATCAGGGCTGGTCGTGCGCGTCCGGGGATCGATGCGCTTCTGGAAGTCGCGGGTCGCAATGGAAAGTCCCTCAGTAGCACTGACCTTGGCTTTGTACTGGGGCCTCGACTTAACGCGGCAGGGCGACTGGACGATATGTCCGTTGGCATCGAGTGTTTGCTGGCAGAGAGCGGGGCGGCGGCGCGCCCGCTCGCTGCAAAGCTCCATGAATTGAATCGGGAGCGCCGGGATATTGAATCAGACATGCAGGAGGAGGCCGATTCACAGTTGCAGTCGCTTGCGCTTGATGCCGAGTCGATGCCCTATGGCCTGTGTGTTTATCAACCAAGTTTTCATCAGGGCGTGGTTGGGATTGTGGCCTCACGACTGCGTGAGCGCTATCACAGGCCGACAATAGTCTTTGCTGATGCGGGGTCTGGGGAGCTCAAAGGCTCAGGTCGGTCAATCGACGGTGTACACATCAGGGATGTACTGGATGCTGTGGCGGCATCTCATCCTGGCCTGATCGAAAAGTTTGGCGGACATGCGATGGCTGCTGGCTTGACTCTGGCAGCAGATCGCCTCCAGGAATTCGAGGAATCGTTTGATCGCGCAGTCGCTGGTGCACTTCGAGGAATCCCCCCTGAAGCAACGCTTGAGACAGATGGACAACTGGGCCCTAACGACCTTGATCTTCAAACTGCAGAGTTGCTTCAGGCAGCGGGGCCATGGGGCCAGCATTTCCCAGAGCCCCTTTTTGAGGGCGTGTTCCAAGTCCTCGATCAGCGTTTGCTCAAGGAAAAACACCTCAAGCTGCAGTTGGACCATAAGGGCCGGCGCTTGGAGGGCATTGCTTTTAACGTTGACCTTGACCATTGGCCCGATCCGAGCGCTGGGCACGTGGGTCTCGTGTACCAGCTCGATATCAATGAATACAGAGGTGAACGCCGGCTGCAGCTGATGATCAAGCATCTTTGGAAGCCCTGATGCTGTGACCTTGTACCGACTGACTGGTGCCGACTGAGGACCTTAGGTACACTCGCGCCTCGTCACGCCAAGGGTAAATAGCAGTGGAAGTAGCTCCGCTTTTCAACCAAATCAAAGATATCCGCGCACGCACAGACGTGCTTAGGGGGTACCTTTGACTACCCTGAAAAAAAGGACCGTCTGGCCGAGGTAGAACTCGAGCTGTCAGAGCCCAGTGTCTGGGATGACCCCGAGCGTGCTCAGGCGCTAGGGCGCGAGCGCGCCTCCCTTGAAGCGGTGGTAAAAACGATCGATGACCTCGATACCGGAGTCGCCGATGCTGACGATCTTCTTGAAATGGCTGTGGCCGAGGAAGACGAGGAGACAGCGGCGGCGGTCAGTACTGACATCGATGGTCTCGTTAAGCAGCTTGAGCAGCTGGAGTTTCGCCGCATGTTCGCCGGTGAAATGGATCCAAACAATGCTTATCTTGATGTGCAGGCAGGGTCCGGCGGCACTGAAGCTCAGGACTGGGCAGAGATGCTGCTTCGCATGTATCTGCGATGGGGTGAAGACAAGGGCTTCAAGGCAACCATCCTTGAAGCATCGGCGGGTGAAGTGGCCGGACTTAAAAGTGCGACCGTACAGTTTGAGGGCGAATATGCCTTCGGATGGTTGCGCACCGAGACAGGTGTACATCGGCTGGTCCGAAAATCCCCCTTTGATAGCGGCGGACGGAGGCACACATCCTTCGCTTCGATTTTTGTATCACCTGAGATCGACGACAATATCGACATTGAAATCAACCCCGCGGATTTGCGAGTCGATACCTATCGATCCTCGGGCGCCGGCGGACAGCACGTGAATACTACCGACTCTGCGGTGCGTATTACCCACGAGCCCTCAGGGGTTGTGGTGAGCTGTCAGACTGAGCGATCGCAACATCAGAACAAAGACAACGCCATGAAGCAGTTACGCGCTAAACTGTACGAGATTGAAATCCTCAAACGGAGCGCCGAAAAACAGGCGATGGAGGATAGTAAGGCTGATATTGGTTGGGGCAGCCAAATCCGCTCTTATGTCTTGGATGATGCACGTATTAAAGATTTGAGAACCAGTGTGGAAAACCGCAACACTCAGGCGGTTCTGGATGGTGACCTCGATATGTTTATCGAGGCTTCTCTCAAGAAGGGCCTGTAGTCAGGGCGATGCAGCGAGAAGAGTTTGTAAACAATGAATGATTCCACTGACGACAAGGCAGGCGACTCGATTGACGAGAATAAGTTGATCGCCGAGCGGCGCGGCAAGCTTGCGCGAATGCGGGAGCAGGGCCAGGCTTTTCCCAACGATTTTCGTAAAACAGCCGAGGCGGGTTATCTCCAGCACACTTTTCAGGAAGCATCAAAGGAAGCGCTAGAGCAGGAGAACCATGAGTTTGCTGTGGCGGGTAGGCTCGTTCGCAACCGAGGTGCCTTTCTTCTTATTCAGGACGGCTCCTCCAGCATTCAACTTTATGTCAATCGTAAAGCCCTTGATGCCGACACTCTTGAGGCCATCAAGTCGTGGGATTTAGGTGACATCGTCGGCGCGAGGGGCCCCTTGCATCGCAGCGGCAAGGGAGATCTGTATATCAACATGGAGGAGGCCAGGCTGCTGACCAAAGCCTTGCGCCCTCTGCCTGACAAGTATCACGGCCTTGCCGATCAGGAGATGCGCTATCGACAACGCTACGTGGATTTAATCGTCAATCCCGAGAGCCGTGAGGTATTCAGGGTTCGTTCTGCGGTGATCAGCCGCATTCGGCAATTTCTGGATGCCAAGGCCTTCATGGAAGTTGAGACACCCATGCTGCACCCTATTCCCGGGGGGGCCGCGGCAAAGCCCTTTGTCACCCATCACAACGCCCTCGACATGGACATGTATCTTCGCATTGCGCCGGAGCTCTATCTAAAGCGGTTGACGGTGGGCGGTTTTGACAAGGTCTATGAGATAAATCGGAATTTTAGAAACGAGGGTTTATCGACGCGACACAACCCGGAATTTACGATGATCGAGTTCTACTGGGCATACGCGGATTATCGCGATGCGATGGATCTCACCGAGGAAATGTTGCGCGATGTTACATCTCATGTCTTGGGAACTAATGAAGTGGTATACGGAGACCAGCGTTTTGACTTCGGAGAGCCATTCGATCGAATGACGGTTCTTGAGGCAATCCAGCGCTTCAATCCCGCTATGAGCGTCGAGGCACTGGGCGAGCGACAGAGTGCAGCGACCTTGGCCACGGAAATCGGTATCGAGGTAAAGCCCACCTGGGGCCTTGGCAAAATTCAGATCGAGATTTTTGAGGCAACTGCCGAGCACCAACTCATCCAGCCAACCTTCATCACCGCCTATCCTACGGAGGTATCACCTCTTGCCCGGCGCAACGATAGCGACCCGTTTGTTACGGATCGATTCGAGTTTTTCGTTGGTGGTCGCGAAATTGCCAATGGTTTTAGCGAACTCAATGACGCCGAGGATCAGGCAGAGCGGTTTCGTGCTCAGGTGGCAGAAAAAGATGCAGGCGATGAAGAGGCTATGCATTTCGATAGCGACTATGTGCGGGCCCTTGAGTACGGCATGCCACCCACCGCGGGCGAAGGCATTGGCATCGATCGCCTTGTGATGCTGCTGACCAACTCGTCCTCAATTCGCGACGTACTGCTCTTTCCTCACATGCGACCCGAGTAGAGGGCTGGTGGGTTATCCCCGCGAATGCTATTCTCCGAAAAACCGGAAAAGAGTAGCCCCGTGAAGCTATCCCGCCCCTCGATTCGCTGTTTTTCCCTTCTCTTGCTCACCCTGATGGTGGGTTGTGTCAGCACGGCTCCCATCGACGAAACCGTCGACCCTGTTGATGAGCCTGAATCGGTCGAGCAGACCGCTGGATCCTCAACCTGCGATTGCGAGTCCGGTGTAGAAGCTGTTTGGAGTGACTTCGACCGAGGGATACAGGCGCTAGCGGATCGGGAATATGGGGTGGCTCGTATTCATTTCGAAAACCATCGCGAGGGCGGCTCGGCTCAGGAGGTCCGTGAGGCGGAGGTGGGCATTGCCTTTGCTGCCCTCATGGCAGAGGTGGACAGCTTGACAGCTGAGTCCGAATTTTCTGACAGCCTTGACGAGCGCGCCGAGGTCATGGTGTTGGCCCTTGCCGCGGTGCAGGCTTTGGAGGGGCAACTCGAGTCACTGGATGCAATTAACGCGGCGCTGACTGATGATCTCGAGAAGCGAGACGAAGCGATCAAGCGTTTGCGAGAGCTGACTCTGGGTCAACAGGAAGCTGCACGCTAAAGCGACTACCCATTCCGAGCTTGCTTTCAAGCTCAATATGACCGCCGAGCATTGAACAAAACTCCCTGACAATCGCCAGACCGAGGCCAGTGCCCCCATACTTGACTCCCGTGCTTGATTCGGCCTGAACAAAGGCCTGAAACACCCGCGATTGTTGATCAGCTGTCATGCCAATTCCCGTATCGCTCACGACAACCGTCAGCCACTTGTCGTCCATGGTCGCTGCTACGGTGATAACACCGTCCTCGGTGAATTTACAGGAGTTGCTGAACAGATTAGTGATGATCTGTTGAAGTTTGCCGGGGTCGCTGTGCATCTCACCCATCGCGTCGTTATCAATGTCGAGCTCAAGCCGGTTGTTGTACTGATTGACCAGCGGCGACAGGGCATCGCAAACCTGAAATATCAGTGCTGAAGGCTGAAACCATTCTAAGCTCACCTGCATCTTGCCGGTTTCTATTTTCGACAAGTCAAGAATATCGTTAATCAAGCTAAGCAGTTGGCGCCCGGAAAAAATAATGGTGCCGAGGTCGTGGCGAAACTGATCCCGATCGACATCGCCGGGATCTCCAATTTCGTCCTGAAGCATCTCGCTGTAACCGATGATGGCATTTAGCGGTGTGCGAAGCTCATGACTCACATTGGCAAGAAACATCGACTTTGCCGCGTTGGCGGAATCTGCATCGGCCTTTGCGCTTTGTACCTCATCGATAGCTATCTGGAGCTTTCCGGACATGTCATTAAAGGTATGGGCGAGATCGCGGATCTCGCCGGCTTCCAGATTTTCTCTGATTCGATAGGTCAGGTCTCCAGAACCAAAGCGCTGTGCGCCGGTTTTCAGGCGCTGCAGACTGGCATTGGTGGCTCTGATGAGGACCACGACCAGAACGAGGGTGACAGCTATCGTCGTAATAAAGCCGATTACGGTAATGCGGTCGGTCAGTGCGATGGTGCGATCAATAGCATTCGACCGTTGAATGGCCAGAAATTCCTGTCGCTGATCGAGTTCCCCCAGCCGCTGGATGGCATCATTGAAGTTGACCGCCGAATCCACATCGATAGTAGCATCTGTGTCGTTGTACTGCCGATAGAAAGCTCTCCACCCTGAAATCAGACTCGTTGTACTCTCTTGCAAGCGCCGGTAGTAGTCCTCGGTTCCCTCGGTGCCAATGGTGCCCAACCGTCGAAGTCGCGTTTCGATATTTTCGAGGTCAGTCAGCGCCGCTGTTTGTTCATTTACATCGAGGGGCTCGTCGGTGGTCTCGCGGAGGGTGGATAAGACCAGCACCTGCTGTCGAGCTGCTTCAAGACTTTGTTGTAGGTCACTGGTTAACTGCGCCGCATTAACAGTGTCTCGGTAGGCCACAAGGCTTTCGGTTCGCGCCAGACTGCCCCACAAGTGAGTTGAGACGTTGATCGCAAAGAGGGTGAGGATGGCGCCTGAAAATAGGTAAAGCCGTGCACGGAGGCTCAGCCGTGCCGTGAAGCGCTTCATGTTCACAGCAGTGCCTCGAGTTTGGCAACGAGTGCTGGAAAATCAATCGGCTTGGTCGCGTAGTCGTCGCATCCCGCGGACAAGGCTTTCTGCCGATCCGCTTCCATGGCGTGAGCGGTCAGCGCGATAATAGGGATAGTCGCGAGTGCGGAGTCCTGTTTCGCCTCGCTGGCCACGGTCCAGCCATCTTTGATCGGAAGATTCATATCAAGCAGCACTGCATCAGGCGCGTTTGCGCGCATTTCGTCTAACGCCGCAGCGCCATCTTCAGCGGTGATGACGGTGAAGCCTGCGCGCCCCAGTCGTCTGGATAACATATCCCGGTTGAGTGCATTGTCCTCCACCAAGAGGACTTTCAGTGAATTCCCCGTCACGATTTCACCTCCGTCAAAGCGAAAACGACCAGCGCTTCTTCAATACCTTTGGCACTCAATTCTCGACGATCCCCGACCACCAGGGCGTTGGGTAATTTCGCGCGGGTGCTTTCAGAGATCAAAACTTCCCCCGGTCCTGCCGCGTCTTCAATACGGGAGGTAACGTTCATTGCGTGACCCACAAAGCCATATTTGGAGCGTCGCTCGCTCCCAATATTCCCCGCCACCACCGAGCCGGTATTCAAGGCAATCGCCATCATGAGCTCTGGGAGATCGTCCTCAAGATTGGCCTGATTGATCTCGTCCATGGCGGCCTGCATGGCAAGGGCACAGCGCAGGGCGCGCTCGGTATCGTCAGGCTGTTCTTTTGGGGCGCCGAACACCGCGAGCACCGCGTCTCCCAAAAATTCGTCGATGGTGCCGCCATACTCGAGGATGATATCGGTCATGCGCCCCAAATAGCGGTTCAATAATGTCACCACCTTTTGTGGCGGCAGGTGCTCTACCAGCGTGGTGAAGCCGCGTATATCCGACATCATGATAGTCACCTCGCGAAGATCGCCACCGAGGTTCAGCCCTTCAGGACTCTCAAGAATTTCTTCGACAATCTCATCCGACAAGTAGCGACCAAAGGTGGCTCGAATGAACCGCTCTCTCCGCTCCAGCTGCTCACGATATTGATCCTCCCGATCAAACCAGCGCTTGCGCTCGATTCCCGCTGATATACGGGCTTGGAGTAGGACGGGGTTAAAGGGTTTTAGCAGATAGTCGTCGGCACCTGCTTCAATACAGGCGACGATTTGATCCATATCCTGCCGGCCACTAATCATGATTACCGGTGTGGCACGGAGTCGATCATCGTTCTTGAGATGCTGAAGGACTTCGGCACCACCGATTCCCGGCATCATTAAGTCCAACAGAACCACGTCGACCCCCATGGTCTCCAGCAGTTCAAGAGCTTCTTCGCCAGATTCGGCGGTGATTACTGTGTGCCCGGCTTTGCTCAGGAGGCGTGAGACCAAATCGCGATTTTCCGGCAGATCATCTACCGCCAGA
>Ga0181582_10002546_pt1 | contig 14452 bp, 13 predicted proteins | sample 071ome_32_FD_132438 | JGI IMG/M metagenome (GOLD analysis project Ga0181582, IMG submission 132438) | Coastal salt marsh microbial communities from the Groves Creek Marsh, Skidaway Island, Georgia - 071405AT metaG (megahit assembly) | ecosystem: Environmental > Aquatic > Marine > Intertidal...
AGCCTGCGTTGGTCAGGTTATCCCCTCCTCCGCTGGGCGCGGGGGGGTGGGAAGAAGGCGTGTGTGGGGGCGGGGGGGGGGGGGGGGGGGGGGGGGGGTATGCCGAGAGGCCGATTAGATGGGCTTGCCGAAGAGGTTGTTGTCGCCCCTGCGAGGAGAGTGGGGAGGCGATAGGCGGGTGAGGGTGAGGCGTGAAGGGGGGGAAGAGTGCTGGGGGTCGGAAACCGGCGACCGGGGCCCACAGGGCGGGCTCTGCTCCGAAATTCCTCTCAAAGCGGCACCATGGGCAACAATGAACCCGGACGATGCACAAAGTCACCGCACCGGAGATCACAGATGGGCCAGCGGCCAGGAGATGCGGACCACTTCACCGAAGTCCTGCCGGGACGGCCCTCCACCCTGGAGCCCCTCCGCGGCGCCGACTACGTTTCCCTCGCAACTTGATATGGATTATACCGCCGTGCGGTTAGGAAATCCTCGCGACGGTACCGGACGGGGCGGCCAAAGTGGGTCGGTTAGGTGTTCGGTCGGATTTTCGCACTCACCAGGGGAACGCCTTGTTCCTGATCTTGAGGAAGGGGATCTCGTAGGGCCTCTCCTCGTCGTGGTGGGGGTGAAGAATGTGCTTGGCCATGTCGTAGACGCCTGCGTCGACAACGCCCGAGGAACACCTCAACGACCCTCGTTGGGCCCGATGCTGAGTCTCCGGGAGCCCGCGGAGGAGGAAAACGCGGCATAACGGGGGGTACGGCGATAATGACCCCCAAAAAGCACTCACCGAGGGCGCAGGCGATAGGCACGCAGACGTAGGTCATGTTCTTCCACGTATCGGCCTCCTTGGCAGCGAGCACCTTGCCCATCTCCGGGTTCCCCTCGGGGCCCCACTGCCCCTGGAAGCGGTCCGCCTTGGCGGTCACGTTGGGACCGGAGGCGTGCCCCCCCATCCGGCGGGACTGCTGCCCGGCAACGGACTCGGCGGTGGCCGCGATCGAGCGCACGGCGCGGCGGAGGGACATTGTGTATCCCGTTTTCTCCTCTCGCTCGGTGAAAACTTGTCGGGCCAGAGCCGGGGGGTCTGCGGGTACGGGGGGGCGACCCGGTCTCTTCTGCGACGGGGCGCGAGAGGTGGGGGGGATGGAGGTCGGAGTCACTCGGAGTGAGAATCCCCGGTGCAGGAACACACAGGCTGCGACGCACACAGTTGCTGTGCCAACCGTTGGGCGCTCGCCAAAGCCGATGCGCGCGCCCCGGTCGGCGGCGCTCGCGGTAGTTCGTGCAGTTGGGTGCACTGTCAGAGTTCCGATTCGGAAGACCGGCCAAAAGCGCCATCGAGGGGACATGCTGGGGAGGTGCGTGAGCGGGGTGCTGCGCCGTGCCGGCGCCCCTGCGGAGCTCGGCTGCTTACAGGCCGGCGACACGACGTCGAGCTTTACGTTCTTCTCGTCGGAGCCGTCGGTTCCCACCGAAGACGCGGACGCAGTGATCATCGGCGCGGGCATTATCGGGTGAGTCCCTCCACCAGGAGTTCCCCCGCGGCCCCCGACGGCGCTCGGCCCGCGGCCCCGGAGGCCGAGGGCCGGCGCGCGCCCGCCGCGCGCTCCGGACGCGCACGCCCACGAGGCGCCCCGGGCCGCCGGCGAGCACATGCCCTACCCCCCGCCCGGTGCACGCGTCGACCGGCGCGCCCCCCGCCCTCCTCCGCAGGCTGGCCGTCGGCCGGGAGCTGGCACTCCGGGGCCGCACCGTGTACGTGGTGGACCGGGCGGACCGCGTGGGCGCCGAGACGTCGTCGCGCAACAGCGGGGTCATCCACGCCGGCCTGTACTATCCAGAGGGGTCGCTCAAGGCCCGGCTGTGCGTGGCGGGGAGGCCGATGCTCTACGACTACCTCGAGTCCCGGGGCGTGGACTTTGCGCGGACGGGAAAGCTGGTCGTGGCGACGGGGGCCACGCAGCGGGCGCGGCTCGCGCAGCTCCGGGCGACGGCCGAGGCCAACGGGGTCAGGGACCTCCGGGTGGTCTCTGGCGGCGAGGCGGCTGCCATGGAGCCGGAGCTGAGGTGCGAGGAGGCGCTCTTCTCCCCGTCGACGGGAGTCTTCGACGTGCACGGGGCCGTTTCCGCCCTGCGCGCGGACCTCGAGGCCGCGGGCGGGGCCGTGGTGCTCGATACCGAGGTGACGGGGGGCGGGGCTGAGGGGGGCCGCGTCGTCCTCGAGACGAGGTCGGGGGCCGAGCGCCTCCGGCTCCGGTGCCGGACCGTGGTGAACGCCGCGGGGCTCTGGGCGCAGGTCGCGGCGGCCGCGCTCGGGGTGCCCCCGGCCACCGTCCCGCGCCTCCACATGGCCCGCGGGTGCTACTTTGCCGTGTCCGGCGACGCCCCCTTCTCCCGGCCCATCTATCCGCTCCCCGAGCCCGGCGGTCTCGGGATCCACTACACGGGTGACCTGGCAGGGCGCGGGCGGTTCGGCCCGAGCGTCGAGTGGGTCCCGGGCGAGGACCCCGGGAGCGTCGGCTACGACGTGGACCCCGCCGCGGAGGAGACGTTCCGGGACGCCGTGCGGGGCTACTTCCCCGGGGTGGACGGGCGGGCGCTGACGGCCGACTACTGCGGGGTGCGGCCCAAGGTCGTGGGGCCGGGGGGGGGCTGGGGAGACTTTGCGGTGCACGGCATGCGCGAGCACGGGGTCCCCGGCCTCGTGTGCCTTTACGGGGTCGAGTCCCCCGGGCTCACGGCGTGCCTGTCGCTCGCCGACCACGTCGCGGGCCGGTGCTGAGGCGCCGGCCTGGGCCGGGAGCTTCAAGAGGCCCACCGCGGTCCCCACGTCCCCTCCCGCATCTCCACGTCGCGGGGCAGCAGGACGCCTGCGACCCAGTGCACCGTCCGCGGGGCGTCGGCGTGGGCTTCCCGGTACGCCTGCGGGAGGTTGCCCCGCTGGCTGACCTCGGGACTCCCGGGCCCCTCCGTGAACTTGAGCCAGCAGTTGCCCTGCTTGTGCGCCCCGAGGGGCTCCCCCGGGGAGTAGCACAGCGCGGCGGCGCAGTAGGCGAAGCTGTTGCACGGGAGCCCCTGGAACCCCGCCGCGCCGCGTGTCGGCCGGTACGCCTTGCAGGCCTCGGCGCACGCCTCCCACCCGTCGAAGTGGGTGTCGATTCCCCACTTGACGGCAAAGCCAAAGTAGTCTGCCCCCATCTCCACGTGCACATCCAGGTCCCGGGCGTCCCGCCCCGAGTCGAGGTACGCCCAGTACCACTCCGCTGCCGGGCTCTCGTTCAGGCACGCGGCGTCCACCGCGCCGTACCCGTCCCTCGCGGGGCTCCCGCACGCGCGCTGGTGCAGGGCGTGCTCCGCGCGGGCCGGCGCGGCCAGCCCGACGAGGGCCAGGGCGAGCAGCAGCGCGGCCCGCATCGCGCCCAGGGGCCCCACGCGCCCGCGGCCGGTCAGTCTATCAGTGCCGACAGGGCCCTGTAGGCCCGCTGGAGCTCGTCGGTCGGCGGGGACAGGCCCCCCAGGGCCGGGTGCAGCTTGCGGTGCCCGCGGACGACGATGGCGAGGTGCAAGGAGATGTCCGAGGGGGTGAGGTGCTCGTGGACGACGAGGGAGTGGACGTCCTCGAGGGGGAAGCACGACTCGCGGGCCGGGAGGAGCGGGAAGCGCGGCGAGGCGGACGTCACCACTGCCAGTCCCTTCGCCACGGTCACAGTTGCCTCGCCCACCTGCGGGCCTCGCAGGGGGGGGCCGAGGTGGGGGCGAGGCGGTACGGCCCGCGATCTGTCGCTCTGGGGGGAACACTCGCGCCCACGCGCTTTCCCGCGCCGTCACACACCTGGCTGAGGTAGATGGAGGCCCAGAAGACCGCCGAGGAGAGCAGGAGCGCGCTGAAACCGTAGCTGCCGCGCCAAACGAGCTTAAGGGAAGCGAAAAGGAGGCCGGTGAAGGCAGCCAGCTGGAGGATGGCAGACGCTAAGGTACCCTTCCGGGTGCAACGGACGCAGACCGCCGTATCGCTCGCTGATGAGACGGTTAGCGTGGCGTTGATGGCCATCCGACACTGTGGGGACCCTGACCTACCCTAACCCACTCCCTTGGTGGCGGCAGCGTCCACCGAGATACAAAGCGACTTGCGCCAACTCCGTGATCGTAACCCCCCTCCACCCACATGGCTGCAGTGCCCCCCCCCCTGCCGGCGCTGGCGCCGCGCCCGGCGGACCCAAGTTTCGGGAGACACACCAGTTCTGGCCCCTCGAGCTGTGCGCTCATTCAGGAATCCGGGGACGGGAACGCTCGGACGGGGTGCCTTTCCACTTCTCTAGCGCTCCCCTGTCATACAATAAGAGGTCGCCTCGTGCAGAGTCCCCTCCACGCTCGCCACGCCCCCCCTTCATTGACGAGGTTGCAAAGCCACGCCCGAAGGACCCACCAGGAACCGCGCCACGGGCCTCCGAGTCCCGTCTGCGACGGAATGTCGTCGAGGCCCTCGACTGCCCGCTCCAGGGCGGCCGCGGGCGAGGATGAGGGGAGCGTAAACGTGCAGGTCATCCTCCGCTGCAGGTTCGTATTTCCAGGGCGCCCCCGACCCCGCGCGCCGTCTTTAGCGGGATAATTGGGGGTATGACGAAGAGATAAAGCGTACATATCGGAGTTCTAGGGTTTTCATCCCTGGAAATGCGAAAAATCGACCGTAAATCCGTCCAGAGAGCGTTGTCACCGATGTTCATGGGCCACGGGAATGCGTCGCACAGGGCCTCCCCAGGGGTTACGGTATGACAATCTCGCAATTCATTTCAAATGACCCCACCCGCGCCCGAAAGTGCAGGCCCATCAATGAGAGGGAGCTGGAAACGAGGGTCGCCAAGGTCGTCGAGTGCCGCGAGGCCACGCGCCAGGTTGAGGTCTCTCAGTCGCTGGCGAACAAGAAATTCACGAAGACATTCACGTTCGACAAGGTGACGGCGACAAATCTCCGGTTGTCTTCTCAGTTCACGCAAGAACTCAACCTCTTTGCCGACCGCTTTCCACGGTACCCTCCAGCGCCCCCGCGATGGCCGTGGCGCGGCATTCCCCGGAGAGCTTCGCCCTCCTTATCCCCGCGCACCCTGCATGTTTGCCCGTCGCGTCAGGCAGGAGTCGGTTCCCACGGAACCTGTCCTCGTCGCGAATCCCCACTGAACAAGCACCAGGGCCGCCCCATCTCGCCCCTGCAGGTCTTCGGCACCGAGTCCACGCAGGACGATGTGTACGAGGAGGCCGTCGTGCCCATCGTCTGCGAGGTTATGGAGGGCTTCAACTGCACCATCTTTGCTTACGGGCAGACGGGCACCGGTGCGCTCCCTTCCCCCCGCGGCCCTGCCCATCCCCCTACGCCCTCCTGCCGGTGTGGGCTCAGACAACGACCCCCCGGTTGCCCCACCTCCCCCCCGCTCCGCAGGCAAGACGTACACCATGGAGGGCGGAGACCGCGAGTCCGCCGACGGTGTGCAGCTCTCGGCCCGCGCCGGCGTCATCCCGCGCGCAATCAAGCAGATCTTTGACACGCTCAAGGGCAAGACGGACTATACGGTCAAGGTGTCCTTCCTGGAGCTGTACAACGAGGAGATCACCGACCTGCTTGCCGCGGGGGTGGACGAGAACCGGAAGCTGCCGATCCGCGACGACGGGTCTGGGTCCATCCACGTGGCCAACCTGGAGGAGGTCATCGTGAAGAACGCGTTGGAGATCTACTCGGTGCTCGACCGCGGAACGTCCCGGCGGACGTCGGCCGAGACGCTGCTGAACAAGCAGTCGTCGCGGTCGCACTCGGTCTTCACAATCACTATCCACATGCGGGACACGACCCCGGAGGGCGAGGAGATCATCAAGGTCGGCAAGCTCAACCTGGTGGACCTCGCCGGGTCGGAGAACATCTCGCGCTCGGGCGCCAAGGACCAGCGGGCGCGCGAGGCCGGCGAGATCAACAAGTCGCTGCTGTGCCTGGGGCGCGTGATCAGCGCCCTTGTCGAGAAGCAGGGGTACGTCCCGTACCGCGACTCGAAGCTCACGCGACTCCTCCGGGAGTCCCTCGGTGGCAAGGCCAAGACGTGCATCATCGCCACCATCGCCCCAACCGTGCACTGCCTCGAGGAGACGATCAACACCCTTGACTACGCCCACCGCGCCAAGAACATCCGCAACAAGCCCGAGGTCAACCAGAAGGTCTCCAAGGCGGCCATGCTCAAGGAGTACGCCGGCGAGATCGACAAGCTCCACGCCCAGCTCATGGCCGCCCGCGAGAAGGACGGCGTGTTCCTCCCCGTCGACCAGGTGCGCTGGGAGCCCGGCCCCGGGGCCGTGCCGCCCTCGCGCCCCACCCCTCCCCGGGCACCGTCGACCCGGGCCCTCTCCGGCCGCCCCACCCCCGCCCGGTCCCCTCCCTGGTCGCAGTACAACGAGATGGAGGCGGGGCTGAAGGAGAGGACGGAGCGCGTGGAGGAGCTGGAGAAAGAGGCCGAAACGGCGCGGGAGGAGATGGCGCACCTGCGCAAGCGCCTCGAGCGCAAGGAGACCCAGCTGTCCCTTACCCGCGACGCCCACGCCCAGGTCACCGAGTCCCTCGAGGCCGCGCTGGGCGACCTCCGCACTGCTCGCGAGGAGGCGGCCGTGCGGGGGCACGCGCTGGCGGCGCGCGCTGTAGCCGAGGACCGGCTGGCGGCGCACGCCGGGGACGTGACGCGGGAGCTGTCGCGCACGGCGTCGGAGCTCACCGCCGCGCTCACCAAGGTCGACGCCCAGGCGCGCGCCGCCGCGGCGAACCGTGGCACCGTGGCGGGGGCTCAGGAGCACATTGTTTCGGGGCTCGCCCGGATGGCCGAGGCCCTTACGGACGCCGCGCGGGCGCAGGCCGAGGGCTTCCAGGCGCTGACCACAGGGGCCGCGGCGTCTCTGGAGCGCAGCCGCGACCACGCTTCCGCCGTCGAGGCGCAGCTCTCGTCCCTCTCGGCCCTTGCCGGCACGGCCGCCGAGGCCCACAAAGCGTCGGTGCAGCTGCTGTCCGACAAGGCGGCCGCGGCCTGCGGGGACCTCTCCGCGGAGGCCGCGGCGCGGTCTGAGGCTGCGGAGGCCGCGCTCCGCGAGCTTGTCGCCGCCGTCCGCGAGCGCGCCGACGCCGCCGCCGCCGCCCTGCAGGAGCAGGGGGCGGCGCTCGGGGCGCTGGTCGAGGGCGGGAGGGCCGCGGCGGAAGCAGTGGAGGCGGCCGCCCGGAAGCTTGGGCAGGTCGCCCGGTCCGCCCTGGACCGGGCCGCCGACGCCGCCCGCGAGGGCGGCGAGGCCGCCGAGGCCCAGGCCCAGGCCCAGGTGGAGGCCGCCGCGGCTGCGCGGGCGTCGTTCGAGGCCGAGTCGCGGCGCCTGCAGGAGGAGGTGGTGCAGCAGATGCGGGAGGCGCTCGAGGCCTTCGTTGTGCGGGGTAACGGGCTCATGTCGCACGCGGTGGGGTCCGTGACGGCGTCGATCGAGCAGGGCGCGCGGGAGATGTCGGCCCGGATGGCCTCGGTCACTGAGGCCGCCGCTGCGGGTGCGGGCCATGTGCAGGCTGTCGAGGACGAGGCCTGCGGGCTGGCGCAGCAGGGCGCCGATGCCACGGCCGCCGGCGCGGGCACCGTCTCGGAGCAGCTCGAGGCGGCCGGGGCTGACGCTCTTGCCCTTGCCGACGTTGTCGCCGAGCGGGCCGACGCAGAGGCGGCGGCTGGGCAGGCGGCGGCCCAGGGTGTGGCCAAGCTCGCGGACCGGGCGGCGAAGGAGTGCCGGAAGGAGGCCGAGAAGGCGGCCAAGGTGGCGAAGAAGGGGGAGCGCGACGCGCTCAAGGGGATCGCTGCGGTGCAGGAGGGCGCGCGCGGCAACCTTGCGTCTGTCGAGGCGGCCGCCCAGGAGGGCGCCGCCGCAGTCGCGGCGGCAGCAGAGGCGGCCGAGGCCTTCTCTGGCGCCCAGGGCAAGACCATCTCGGGCCTTCAGGTCGACGTCCGGAAGCGCCTTGGGGAGGACCTTGTCGACGTCGCCGAGTCAGGGTCCACCCCCAAGAAGCGCAAGGTCGCCGTGCCTGCCGGGGGGTCGGTCGACGCCATGCGGGCTGGTTCGGACGAAGCGCTCGCCGCCGAGTTCGAGCAGCTCGTGCGCGACGGGGCCGTCCCTGCCGTGACGATCCCGTGCATGCCGCCCGGCGCCGACCTCGCCGCTTTCGCCGCCACCCCGCGGGACACGCCCCGGGAGGGCGGCGAGGAGGGGCCCACTGGGGAGCGCAGCGTTGCGGATGTTGCCCCCGCTGAGGAGGAGAGCGTGCCGGAGGAGGGCGTGCTCGGGGAGCGCAAGAATGTCGAGGACAACCAGCACCCCGCCGCTTCCAAGACACCCGTCAAGACCCCCCGTGCGAGCCGCCTCCGCAAGCCCCAGGCCGCGGCCGACCAGGCGTGGACCCCGGCCAAGGCCGGCGGGCGCCAGTAAGGGGCGTCGGTGATCCAGGCCACAGCCAGCCCGACGAGAGTTGCGTTCTAGCAAATTTGAATGTTACGCCCCCCATTATAGGCCCCCAGAGGCGCGTCGCGTGCCGACGGAACTTTCAACTAGACGCGAGACCCGTCGCCGAGAGCTCACTTCCGAGCCAGCTGCGACAGCCACGCCACGATCCGGGGCACCTGGACCCACACGGCATGCCCGAGGCCCCCGACGATGAGCACGAGGATCATCCATATCAAGAACTTCTCCACGTCCCTGCATGATTGATTGAGGGGTCACGGGCTCGCAGCGGGCGGGGGCGGAGGGCGCTGTGCCCCTTCCAGGGACGACCCCTTAGGTGGGCGATGGACACTGGGCCTGCGAGAGGGAGGGTCCACTTACCCGAGCAAATAGATCCCCAACTGCACATCGGCTTGCGTCTTCAGCTGCCTGATATAACCCAAAGGTCTCCTGCGTGGGCATACCGGGCGACTTCAACCTAATTGAGACCCCTCTGCCCCCTCAAACACGAAATCCTGCCCCTGAGGGAAACCCACAACGGGGACGAGGTCCTCGAGGCCTCACCTGGACAGCTCCCACTTCTTGTCAAGATCGGCGTACAGGTTTTTGAACCCATCCTTGTCCGGCCGGAGGATCTGCTTCTCCCCGAGCTCCCCATCGCCCACGCGACCGGTGTGTGATGGACCCGCGTCCCCCCTGGTCCTTTGCGCCATGGTCCGTCGCTCCTGCTCAGGGTGCAGGGGTGTTCGGTCCACCGGCGCAACTAAATACTGCGGGTGCGGCGCTTCCGCGCCCTTCAAGCGCCTTCTCCCTTCCCCGCCCGGATCGCGGCGAAACGCCCTGACTGGCGATGAGCTGTGCTACGAGTCTGGGCGATTTCTCAACCTCCGCCCCGGGGGGCTTTATGGCTGGACCCCGGGCCGCTCTCGTCCTTTCTATTCCGGTTCGGCTCGAAGGTGAGGCGCGCGTCGATGCGTTGCGCGCAGCGGGCGGTTGTCGACCGAGGGCGAAATACGGGGCATCCGGGCGCCTGCTGCCCCCGATGTCCCGTCGCCGGTGACTTCTCGCGCGTCAATCTGTAATTTTTCGCCATTTGGCTCACCAAACCACCGTAACCGCGCCCATAATCGCAGGAGAAGGGAAGCAAGGATGCCCAGGAAGGTCAGGACTCCCCACACGAGGGCTCGCAACCCTCTCAATGCCTGGGCCACCGCCCAGAAGGCCCAGGGTACCACCATGTACCCCGGTGACGACGTCACCAAGCCCATGAAGAGGTGAGCGGTCTCGCAGCGTCCACTTAGGGGGGCTCCCCTGAAGATGGGCGAGGGGGCGGGTCGCCCGGCCACCCCCTTTCTCGATTGCCCCTGTGTAATACGCTCGCGGCGTTAATATCGAAAACTACTGCCGGTGGAATTGACAGCGGGGATTGTACCACGGCCGCGAGTGAAATGTCGGCCGCTCGACCAGGAACTCACCAGCAGTCACAGCCTCCCCGTGCCCTCCGCAGCGCCCCCCGCAAGCAGAACCCCACCAAGCTGAGGTCCTCCATCACTGCGGGCACCGTGCTCATCCTCCTCGCCGGCCGCTTCAAGGGTCGCCGCGTGGTGTGCCTCGGCCAGCTCCCCTCCGGCCTCCTCCTTGTGACGGGCCCCTACGAGGTGAACGGCGTGCCTCTCCGCCGCGTGAACCAGGCCTACGTCATCGCCACCTCCACCAAGGTGGACGTGAAGGGTGCCGACATCTCCGGGGTGAAGGTGAGCTCCCGCCATCGCGCACGCGGGCGCAGGGTCCCCGCAAGCCACGCCCCCGGGTGCCGTGAACTTCTACTAGGACCTTCGGGGTCGGTCGCTGACGGCCAGCCACCCTCTCCCCCGCTCCCCCGCAGGACGAGATGTTCGCCAAGCCCGCCAAGGCCTCCACCCGCAAGGGCCAGGACAAGTTCTTCGGCGCTCCCGAGAAGAAGACCCTCGACGCTGCCTTCGTGGCCCTCCAGAAGAAGGTCGACGCCACCATCGCTGCTGCCATCAACAAGGACGAGATGCTCAAGTCTTACTTCAAGACCCGCTTCTCCCTGTCCTCCGGCGACAGGCCCCACATGATGAAGTTCTAAGCTTCTCGAGTGAGATGGGTTGGTGCATGCTGGGGGCAGGGCGGGGAGGGCTGTGCGTGATCGTTAGCAGCTGGGGGCTAATGATGGGGACCAGAGGAATACTTGGACACTCCCTCCCGGCCCCGCCCGTTGAAACTGAGAACAGAGGCCAGCTGCGCCGTTGGCCCTGGAGCGATCGGCGCGGGGCCGCCCCCCAGAGGTCTTGGCGCGACCCTCCAAATGTCAGCCGCTGCTTAAAATGGCTGCTGGCCTACATATGGAACGACTCGAGGTACTCCTTGTAGACGAACATGACCCGCGCCACGAAGGCCTCGAGGTGGAAGATGTCCTTGCTCCCCTCGACGAGGCGGTGCTCGAACAAGGCGGCGTGCTGCACGACCTTGCACTTGACAGTGTCGTCCAGGGAGGGCAGGAGCGCCGAGACGAGGCGCGAGATGATGAGCGAGCCGGGGATGCAGTTGACGAGGAGCTCGTACATCTTGGTCCGCACCGTGTACAGCTGCTGCGGCGACTGCTCGGCCACGATGAGCCTCGCGATCTCGTCGATGTAGAGCTCCCAGTCCGCCAGCTGGACGGGCTGGTCGTCAGAGAAGGGGTACTGTTGCGCCTTGCAGGCCTCGAGGGCGAGGAGGGCCTTGCGCATATTGCGCTGCGACGACGCGGCGATGCGGGCGGCCAGCGCGGGGGGTAGCGCGAGCCGCTCCTCCCGCGCGACGTGCTGGAGGACCGAGGCCACCTCGTCCAGGGACGGCGCTGGGACACGCACGCACAGGCACCGCGACCTCACGGGGTCGAGCACGCGCGAGATGTTGTTGCAGAGCATGATGAGGCGGCACGCCGCCGAGTACTTCTCCATGGTCCTGCGGAGCGCGTGCTGCGCCTCCTTGGTCAGGTTGTCGACGTCGTTGAGCACCAGGACCTTGAAGGTGCGCGCGCCGGAGGGGTCAATGTTCCGGGTCGCCGCCATGTCCTTGATGATCTCCTGCACCACGTACCGGTCGTTGTTCCCCACGTCCGACGGGTTCATCTCGACGTGGTGGTTGCTCGACACAGTCGTCAGCTCCACCTCGAGCTTCCGGTGCGGGAGCTCGATCTTCCACGGCTTGTGCTCCACCCGAAGCTTCCCCGCTCCCGCCCCGAACATCTCCCTCAAGAGCGACAGGACCAGGGTCTTCTTCCCGGCCCCGGGAACCCTGCGGGCGAGATAGGGGGGTTAGGGCTGAGAGGACCCGGGGAGACATCGGATGGGCGGGGGATGGGCAGGCCGCTGGCCGGGCGGGGCGGCAAGGCGCGGGAGAGTGACGGGCGGGCTCCTCACCCGTAGAAGAGCAGGTGAGGGCAGTCCCCACTCGTCACCAGCTGCTTCAGCTGCGCCCCAAGATCCCTGCGGGAGAAAAGAGGAGGGGAGCAGCGGTCGGCACAAGCCCAGTGTGCGCCCCCCCCCCAGCACGCGCAGCATGGGGTCGCATGGGCCGGGGCCCGGCCCTTTGCCGGTCGGAGGGCAAGACAGAGACTATATCCTCCGCTGCCGACTCACTTGTGGATCTGGAACCGGTCCACCGACTGTGGCCGGTGCTTGTCCACCCAAAGCACCATGTTGGCTCAAGCTTCTGCCCCCCCGCGCGTCCGCGACTGCTGCTCTCTGTCAATTAATGTGGGAATTTGAAGTTAAGACGGGCTAATAGACACCACGTTCGATGATATTGTGGCCGTTTGACACGTGTTCTGGCCCCGCGGGCGCGAAAAGGAGGAAACGAGTGGAACTCGTTCGCTCGATGGCGGGAGACGGGTTGGCCGCGTCTGGGGGTGTCTCCGGCGGTCTAAGTGACCGTAGTACCCATCACGATCGCACACAAGAAGTAAGCGGGGGGGAAAGGAAGCCCCCCCCGCGGCCGAGGAGATTTGCTCTGGCCCGCTCTCCCTGACAGCGAGACAGGGGTGCCGGCCCTTTCTTTCTCCGGTTTCCACTTCTTCCTCCCCGCTGTCACGCGTCCGCTGTCACACCAAGGTATTTAACCACGGCGGCTCACGAGAGTTACACTCAGAGGGCTTCGTCTTCGAGCAATTCCGTGGGGAAGCAGCAGGCGGCCAGGGTTCCGGTCGTTCACCAAAGGGGTGAGGAGGGGCGTAGAGACTACGCGGAGAGGACAACGGGGGCTTCATGCGTTTGGAGAAGTGTTGGTTCTGCTCGGGTACCATCCACCCAGGGCACGGGATGCAGTTCGTGCGTAACGACGGGAAGGTGAGCAAAGAGGAGGAACCCTCCCCCACACTCACCCGTCCCCGCGCGGAAGAGGGTCGTTTTCGCGGCGGTTCGCACGCTCAGCGCGACATTATAGGAATACAGAACGTATGATACCCGAGATTCCGGTGAAGGTCCTTCTCGCAACATGGAAGCGCGCCTCCAGACCTAGCCCCCTGGCCCCCCCCCGCAGATTTTCCGGTTTTGCCGCTCGAAGTGCCACAAGAACTTCAAGATGAAGCGCAACCCGCGCAAGGTCAAGTGGACGAAGGCTTACAGGAAGCTTCACGGCAAGGAGCTCGCTGAAGTGAGCGCGCGGCCCAGCCCTAGGCCGCAGCCACCGCCCCCCCTGCCGCCCCCCCCCTCCTCCCGCCCCCCGCAGGGTTCACCCGCGCGCGCGCCTGTGGTCCCCGCAGGACACAACGTTCGAGATGGAGCGGCGGAGGAACCGCCCCGTCAAGTACGACCGGGAGCTTGTCGGCAAGACGATCACGGCCATGCAGCGCGTCGAGGAGATCCGGCAGTCGCGCCAGGGGCGGCACTGGGAGGGGCGCATGCGCAAGGCTGCCAAGGTCCAACTCAAGAACGACAAGAAGCAGCTCGAACAGGAGATCCACCTCGTCAAGGCGCCCCACGTCAAGGAGGCCGAACGCAAGAAGGTCCGCCAGGTCGTCGAGGAGGTGGAGGCCGAGGAGATGTCGGAATGAGGCGGGGAGAAGAGAGGCAGGGCCGCCTGCCCGGCCCCCCACGGCGGCCCGCCAGGGGCGGGGCGGCGCGACCCGCGGTCGGTGCCGGCGGGTGCTCCCTCTGTGTCCTGCGGCCGCCCGTTGAAGTCGTTTGTCAGGAGAGCTCGGGGGCGCTGGAGGGGTCCCTCGGCACGTAGCGCCGCAGGGTCCGCTTCGAGGCCCATTTCTCGAAAGCGATGACCCTCCCTCTCCTCGAGTCTGGCTGGCCTCCCCCGCGATGGGGCGACGCCCCGGCGCCGCCCCAAAAGCCACCCTGGCGATTTCGCGGTGATAGACGCACTAAACCAGCTCTCTTCTCGAGGAAGGAGGGGACCTTTTAATACCGACGGGGCGACCGAAGAGCTGCTGGAGGGTGAAATTCGGACCCACGACCCAAAGCGCGTATCCTGCCGGCTCTGCAGCCCCTCGCGTGGGGATCCCAGACGTTTTCCGATCCGTGATCCCAAGCAGGGAGCCAGCCACCGGGACGACGGTGCGGCAAATCGTCCCGGAGCGGGGAGGAACGTCATCAGTAAAAGTGAGCGTTAGATGGCCCGTGCATGGAACCGGGGTACCGCCCGTGGCACTGCGACCTGTTTTCTTATATCCATCAACTCCGGCGGGGCGTATTTCCGGATCGTCTGTGCTTTCGGCGGAGTTCGCCCACCGCATGTGGTCGTTTGTGGACTGGGTCACGTCTCGAACTGACCCGCCACCCCATCTCCTGTGCGAGAGGCCCGCCGATCAGCGGATGGGTACTATAAGCCCCCGACGTCTCGCCCGCGCGCCCCACAAGCTGTATTCTCACGGCACGTGCCCCGTCGCCCCCGCAGAGGCATGGGCTGCTTCAACAGCAAGACCGCTGAGCCGAACAGCGCGCTCAAGGGTAGGGACCGC
>Ga0181582_10002547_pt1 | contig 14450 bp, 9 predicted proteins | sample 071ome_32_FD_132438 | JGI IMG/M metagenome (GOLD analysis project Ga0181582, IMG submission 132438) | Coastal salt marsh microbial communities from the Groves Creek Marsh, Skidaway Island, Georgia - 071405AT metaG (megahit assembly) | ecosystem: Environmental > Aquatic > Marine > Intertidal zone...
TAAACTGCGCGTCGCCTTCATCGGCGTGGGCGGGATCAATAAGCGCCATATCACCGATACGATTACTCATGGCGATATTTGCGGGGCCTACTGCGATGTCGACACCAGCCGCTACAACAACATTCCCGAAGGCATCGCCTCCCTTGAATCGAGCGGAAATAGCTGGCTGGCCAAGCAATGGAAAGCGGCCAAAGGCTTCCAAGACTATCGCGAGATGTTCGACAAAGCGGCCGATAGTTTCGACGCAGTCATGATCGGCACGCCCGACCATAGCCACTATCCAGCGACCGTAATGGCCCTCGAGCATGGCAAACATGTATTCACGCAAAAGCCGCTAACCCATACGGTTTGGGAAGCGCGCCAACTAGCCAAGGCCTGCGATCGCTACAAACTAGCGACTCAGATGGGAAACCAGGGCCATGCCAACGAAGGCAACCGGCAAATCGCCGCCTATGTTCAAGGCGGGCATCTGGGCGATATTAAAGAGATCCATTGCTTCACCAACCGTCCTGTTTGGCCGCAAGGATTCAAGCTTCCTAAAGGAGGGGATCCCGTACCCGAGACGCTAGACTGGCAAAACTGGCTCGGCCCAGCGGCCGACCGGCCTTACTTAGGTGACCGCGGCCTCGACGCCGAGAGAGCGCGGAAGCGCGGCGGAGCCTACCTACCCTTCAATTGGCGGGGCTGGCTCGATTTTGGCGGCGGCGCTCTCGCCGACATGGCCTGCCATACAATGGACTCGATCTTCATGTCGCTCGACCCGGGCTATCCCACCCATGTCGAAGCGCTCAATGTCGACACTATGACCGACTCCGCATTCCCCAAAGGCTCGACCTTAAGATGGACCTTCGGGGCAACCGACAAGCGTCCCGGCTTCGATGTCTACTGGTACGACGGAACGGACAACGCCTACACCGACAAGAACGGCAATCCTCGCCGCCATGAGCGTCTCGAAGAAATCGCCCAAGGAGCGGAGCTCGCCAACTCAGGCAATCTCTACGTAGGAACGGAGAATACGCTTCTGGTAACCGGCGACTATGGAGATAGCTCGCGCATCATTCCAGACGCAGCTCACCGAGCCGTTGCCTCGAAGCTTAGAGAAAAGACCGGCGATCACCGACCTGCCCGTGTCTACGAAAAATCCATTGGCCACCACACGGAATTTCGCGAAGCGGCGATCGGCAACAAGCCCTACGACTATCCCGGATCGAATTTCAAATACGCTGGCCCCTTCACGGAAACGATCCAGCTCGGCAATGTCTGTCTACACTTCCCTGGGAAGAAGCTGGCTTGGGATGGCCCCAACTTGCGGTTCAAAAACAGTAAAAAAGCCAACAAGCTGATCAGCAAAGAGTACCGTAAAGGCTGGGACTTCAAGCTCAGCAAAGTATAATTGATTCATTGATACGTTCCAAGAGCTGTTTGGGTTAGTCGCTCGCAGCAACGGATGGACATTTTCTCTAATTCCCGTGCTCGCCAGCCGAGGAACTCGGGGTCTTGATTGTAGTCCCTACTACGATGAAACGTCTCCACCCATCTATTCGATACTTTTGTTTAACTGTTTTCACCCTCATCTCCTTGTCAGCCAAGTTGGCGAATGGAACGGAGGACTGGCCCGAATTTCGCGGGCCTACCGGCCAAGGTATTTCCGATGCCAAGAACGCCCCAGTAAATTTGGATCTTGAGAGAGATCTCGTGTGGAAAGCGGGTATTCCCGGCAAGGGCTGGTCGTCGCCAGTTATCGTGGATGGGACGATTGTCCTCACCACGGGGAGTGAAGAACCTGAAAGCGGCCACTACGCATTAAGCGTATTGGCGATGGATACCGAGCGCGGCGACCTTTTGTGGGAAAAAGCCGTTTTCAAACCTAGTGAAGAAGAGGCATCTCAAATGCATTTCAAGAACTCTCTGGCTAGCCCCACGGTCCTTGTCTCCGAGGGCATCGTCTACGCCCATTTTGGGCATATGGGAACCGTAGCTATGAGCCTTTCCGACGGAGAAATCATTTGGAAGCAAAAGATTGCCTACCAGCCCTTGCACGGAACGGGCGGATCACCCGTACTGGTTGATGGCATGCTCGTCTACAATCAGGATGCCAAAGATAAGCCTTATGTCACGGCCCTCGACGCTAGAACCGGCGAGCTCGCATGGCAGACCTCCCGAAACCACGACGCGAACCGCAAGTTCTCTTTCTCGACGCCACTGGTCGTGAACAACCGTGGCCGTAGCGAAATCGTCAGCCCGGGCAGCGGAATCATCGCCGGCTATCGTCCTAAGGACGGTCGCGAAGTCTGGAGAGTCACTTTTCCGGTAGGTTTCTCAATCACCCCCCGTCCGATCGAAGCGGAGGGCGTGCTTTATTTCTCTACAGGATTCATGCGCCCAAGCCTCTACGCTATTCGCCTTGACGGCGCCACAGGAGATTTGACGGATAGCCATGTCGAGTGGGTGGTCCATCGCAGCATGCCAAAAACGCCGTCTCCAGTTTATAAAGACGGAATGGTCTTCGCTTTAGAGGATGCGGGACGTTTGAGCTGTTTGGATGCGAAAACAGGAGAGGTCCTCTGGATGGAATCGCTTAAGGCCAATTTCTCTGCTTCCCCGGTACTCGCCGGCGACACGCTCTACTGTATGACCGAAGAGGGCCTATACTTCGCCATCGGCGTTTCCAAGGAGGGCATGGCTTTGCGTTCCCAAGTCGATTTCGGAGAGCGGTCTCTCGCCTCGCCGGCTATTCTAAATGAGACCATCTACATTCGGACCGAGTCTCATCTCTGGAAGCTGGGCAACGGGACGAACGTTGATTTAGGAAGTTGATTCGAGTAGGGAGCTGGCCTGATACCCATAAGGTGGTCAGGCGATCGATTGCTACACAGTTGAAGCTAGAAGCTTGTTAGGGGTAGCATCGTTTTGTAACTCGCTGTGTATATTTTGCGTTTCGCCTTTTGATGCAAGCAGCGGTTCCGCGGCTCCAATAGGTATCGATTTCGCCTCTGTTGACGAGGCCCGAATCGAAACATCTGCCTTTCGTTCGTTCATCACTTCATATCATATAAGGGTTGGTCCTAGACACAAGAGGACATTGAGTCTGGGTAGCCAGTTTTGCCGCTGAAAGGTATACAGCAATTACGACAGATTATGGATCACTCGAAACCCTTAGCTTTTAACGGAGGAGTCGCTGTTTCAGCCCTACCCATGCTCTTCTTTATCGTCTGGGCCGTCACCATCTGCCTCAGCGGAGCGCCGGATGTTCAAGGCTTGGCGCTGGGCATCGTCATCGGGCTGGGTCTTGCCATGATTTTCGTCAAAGGCAACCGCTGGGATTATTGCGAAGCGATCTACACTGGAATGGCCAACCGGATCGGCACGGTGACCATCGTAGCCTGACTGTGGGCGGGGATGTTCGCCCAGGTATTGCGCTCGGGGGGACTGGTCGATGGCTTGGTTTAGCTGGGCATGGCCTCCAACGTCAATGGCGGCATGTTCACAGGGCTGACTTTTCTTCTCGCCGCTCTTTTCTCTTCAGCTGTTGGAACCGGATATGGAACCACCGTCGCATTCTGCACGCTGATGTATCCGGCCGGCATCTTGCTCGGAGCTGATCCCGTCTTTATGTTCGGAGCCATCCTTCCGGGCGCCGCTTTTGGAGATAACCTGGCCCCGGTTTCCGACACCACCATCGTCTCTGCCACAACTAAAGAGACCGACATTCCCGGAGTGGTCCGCTCCCGCTTCAAGTATGCCATCACCGCGGCAATTCCGGCCCTGGCTCTCTACAGCTTTCTGGGCGGAGCCGACGAGCCCGTGCAGCTTGTGGATCAGAGCGTAACGCAAAATGTCTCTCCTCTCGGACCCATATTGCTGATTCCTTTCGCTCTCGTGATCTATCTGGCCATCGACGCCGCCATATCATTGTCGCCATCACGGTTGGCCTGATCACCGCCGTGCCGATCATCTTGATTTCAGGATTGGGAAGTTGGATCGACATCATCTACATCAACGCCGATGAGGGCACTCTTGACGGGGCCTTAACCGACAGTATCGGAGGCTACGTCGATATGGCTGTATTGACGATGCTCATACTTTCAGCCAGCCACATCATGCGCGTGGGCGGGGCTTTCGACAAAATCAAGGAAATCGCTTTCAGCTTCATCAAGGATTCAGCCCGTCGGGCGGAGCTTGTTATCTGCGGCTTCGTCGCCACCTTGAATGTATTCACCATTGTCAATACGGCTGCGGAAATCGCGGCGGCTCCCATCGTCTCCGACATCAGCAAGAAGCTGAAGATCCATCCCTATCGCCGGGCCAACCTTCTCGACGCCATTACTTCCGCATTGGGTTACATTTTCCCCTGGGGCGGCGGCGTCCTCATCGGTTTCGTCACGCTCTCCAACCTAACCGATAGCTATCCATCGCTGCCTGTCGTCAATCCGACAGACGCCTGGTCAGTCGTTTTCCATGGCTGGTTCCTCGTCATCGTCATGTTCGTCGACGCCTTCACGGGTTTAGGCCGCATGAAGGAAAGCGAATAAAAAACGGGCGACCCAAATCTATCCCATTTATCAAGAAATTGATTTCTACACTGCTCGCCACCTAATAGGAGCGATCCCCTTGGCTTCGCTTTGCATATCGTCGGGCCGGTTGGGAACATCGAAATCGATGGTTCGGGTATTGAGGCTGCGGAAGAAGGGCTGAATCTGTTCGGGAAGCCTAGCCACCTGCTGAGGATCGCGTTCCTCCACTTCGCCAATAGGGCCGGCCCAGGCCGGGCGGTAAGCGATGGCCAGCATGCGGCGCAGACGATCACTGTGATTCGGATAGTTGCCATGAAACACCTTCTGGTTGATCACCACTGCGGATCCCGCTCGGCAGGTGACCATACATTCTTCGGGATGGCTCAAGTAGCGGTTGTAGGGATTGCCGTCTCGATGCATGGATAGGTGTGAACGCGGTATCACCTTGAAGGGCGAGCAATCCGGCGTGAGATCATCGAGGTAGTAGAGGACCCGCGCCAGTACAGGGGAGCTGGCTTGAAGGCCGAAGATTTTGGAGCCGTAGGGCTGGGAGTCGGTGTGGATCGCGATTCCCGGATGCCCCGGATAGGCGCAGGAGTAGGCGCAGGACGCGCAGATGAGCTCGTCGCCGAACAGGTCACTCAAAAATTCGATCATACCCGGGTGAGCGATGGTTTTGATGGCCGTTGGCGAGTCCGTCCAATGAACATTGGAAAACGTTCGTTGATGTGGGCTGTAATCCACCGCCTTGACTGGGAGCCGCCCCAGTTCTTCCCTGATTGTATCCAAAGTCTCGGGACTCAATAGATCAGGCAAGACCACGAACCCCTCCAGCTCGATCGACCGGATTTGCTCCTCTCGCGTCAGGGTTTTCCAGTCGGTCGTTTCCCGTCGGGCGTCGGCCAGGCTCTCTTTGCTATTCGTAAAAGCGGTAGACATAGCCAATGCATAGTCTCTGAAACCCCAATGCGTCAAGAGGGTAGCGGCATTCGATGCACGAGCAGATCATTTTGCGTCATCATATCTAGCATACGCGTTGACGTCTTGATTGTACGATCCCTATGATCAACAACGTGACTCGTAACCTATTCGTATTCCTCCTCTTTTCGTTGATCCTTCGGGCTAGCGCGGATCCGCTCTATGAAATCGATCTGTCCGTGGCTCGAGAGGGGTTTGATGGACGGCTCTGCTGGGTCCACGCCCGGGCGGGGGCCATGCCGCCGGAGATCGGTAAACCGCCTTTGGTCGTCATGACTCTACAGAAATTAGATATCTCCGGGTCGGACGTGTTCTACGCTCTCAACGAAATGCGAACAAGGAATCTAGGGGAGACGTGGACTGCTCCGCTAGAGCATGCTTCCTTCGCCCGAGTCCCCTTCTCCTGGAGGGGCCAAGACGACTTGGAAATCACGGTTTGCGACTTCTGGCCTCGCTGGCATCCGCAATCAGAAAAGCTCATCGGGATCGGGCACACAGTAGTTTACGAAAATAATCAGGTGAAATCTGTTCGACCGCGCGGTATCGCCTATGCGATATACGAACCGGAACAGCATAGCTGGACAAACTGGCGAACGGTCGAGTTGCCAGACGAGCCTCGGTTCGAAAACGCCGGGGCGGGATGCGCCCAAAGGTACGATCTTCCTAATGGCGACCTCCTCCTTCCCTTCTATTTCAAAGAGCCAGAAGGTAGCCAGTATTCGACTACCGTGATGAGAGCCCGGTATGAAGACGGGGAGATTCGCTATCATGATCACGGGTCGGAATTGACCGTTCCGGTCAAGCGTGGGCTTTACGAGCCATCCATCGCCCATTTCAAGGGCCGTTTCTATCTCACCATGCGAAACGATAATCATGGCTACTTATCCATTAGCGGTGATGGCCTCAATTTCAGTGAACCTAAAAAGTGGACTTTCGACGATGGGTCCGACTTGGGGAATTACAATACGCAGCAACACTGGGTTTCCCATAGCGACGCCCTCTTTCTGGTGTATACGCGACGCGGAGCCAACAACGATCACGTTACGCGGCACCGGGCGCCGCTTTTCATCGCTCGCGTAGATACACAGTCCTTAGAAATTATTCGCTCATCCGAGCAGGTCTTGGTTCCCGATTACGGAGCCCGGCTAGGAAACTTTGGCGTGACTGAGATCAGCGAATCCGAAACTTGGGTCACCGTGACCGAGTGGATGCAAGCCAGCTCCAAGGAGGCCCGCACAAGTGAGCGAGTGGGAAAGGATTCAGACTTACTTCGAAGCCGAGGAGCTAACAACCGCGTTTGGGTGGCGAAGATCAAATGGAATCAACCGAACCGTTCAAGCCTCATACGCTGATGATAAACCTCTGAGGACACAGAGGACGCGAAGAGGCAAAGAGCTCATTACGATTACTTATTCGGCTGAGGATGCATAACCACTCGCTCGTGCCTCGCTAGATCCCTTCTCCCGCGAATGCGCTTTGGTGTCAACTTAACTGAATAACGCCGATTTCTTGCTGTAGGAAGCTCGCTTGCGAGCGATTGTTTCACTGGAATGGAAAAGATCGATTCGCTCGCAAGCAAGCTTCCTAAAACAAAAGTGACTTGAGTTGACGCCAATGCGCAACTGCGGGAGAGAGATGTTAATAATACAAGTCGCGCCTAATTCTCTCGCCGTACCCGCTCCCCTTCCGCGTCTCGGCGCCGAAAGGCTTCTGCCTGCTGCGCTTCGACAAAGCCATCGAGATAGCTAAGATTATCTCGATTCTGGAAAGCGGCATAAACCGGGTCTTTGGTCTTCTTCATAAACTCGCCTAGTTTGGCTCGGTGGGCAGCAATCTCGTCTTGGTACTCGGGATTATTGATCAGATTGTTCAGGTTATCCGGATCCTTTTCGACATCGAAAAACTCTTCGACGACTCGGTAGTCGTACTGCTGGATCAACTTAGCCGTTGCTGGATCCGTCTCGGCTAATGAGACCATTTCTTGATAGGTCAGCGTCCCCTGCCCAGCCGCTTGAAATTTGCGTCCGCCCGCAGCCCACGGATTGAATATGTAGTTGAAGTGCTTGGACTGAACACCACGCATGGGATGGCGACGTCGGCCTGAACTTTCGTTGTACTCTTTGAATACGTGGTCCAGCTCAGGCTGCTTCTTTCCCCGCAATACCTGATAAAACGATCTACCCTCAAGGCCCTTCGGATGTTCGATCCCCGCAACGTCGAGCAAAGTCGGCAGCAAGTCTAGGGCAGAGATCATATGATCTGTGTCATGGGTTCCCGGCTGGATTTGCCCTGGCCAGCGGACCATCCAGGGTGTACGCGTGCTGTGATGATAGAGGCAGGTCTTGGCGAAAGGAAAGGGCATCCCGTGGTCGGAAAGGAACATGACGACCGTATTTTCCGCCTGGCCCGATTCATCTAAAGCCCGCAAGGTTTCGCCAACGCAATCATCAGCCCGGCTTACGGACATGTAATAGTGAGACAGCTCTTTGCGAATGTTAGGCGTATCGGATAGATAGCCGGGAACAGGCACTTCTTCCGGCGTGTAGAACTTGCTCGGGGCATAGGGATCTTCCATTTCCTGGCGGCGACTCCATCGATAGAACGGCAAGTGGGGATCGGAAATATTGATCAGAAGACAAAACGGTTTATCGGCATCACCTGCCGCCTCTATGCCCCTGGCAGTACTACGAAAGTAGGCATCCGCGTCCTTGATGTGATAGTCCTTTTTCTCTTTCCCTTCACCGATAACGAGATCCCACTCATACGGCGAGTAAGGTGTGGTGTGGCCCACTTTCCCAAAAATGCCGGTGAAATAGCCGCCCTCTTTCATCAGATCGACAAGGTGCGGATAGTGAGGATTTCGAATTGGATAAAAGCCTTCCACCAAATTACTGTGAGAAGAGCGGCCCGTGAACATCACGTTCCGTCCCGGGTAGCAGTTGCCCACCATTACGTGAGCGTATTCGAAACGCATCCCGTCCGCGGCCAGCTGATCCATGTGTGGCGTAATATCTTTGAGCGGGCTACCATAAACGCCCACCGAATCCGTGTTCATATCATCTACGGAAATGAAGAGAATGTTTGGTCGCTCCGCGAAGGCGAACGGGACAGATACGATGGAGAGTAAGAAGTTGAGTATTTTGCGAGTCGTGGGCATGATCTATGAAGGGTTATTGTATTTTTATTTTCCTGACATTGGTAATGCGTGGCCGGCTGATCGTAGCTAGCTTTCGCCAACTAAAGCTGCGAACTACTTTCATAGCTATCATTCGCCTTTGTGATTTAGCGTTCTGGCGAAAAACGCTTCTCGCATGGGTTCGGTAATCGCGATATTCGCTCTAAAGGTTCCGTGTCCCGTGCCATCACCAAAGAGGACGTAGTTCACGTCCTTTGCCCCCGCTTCGCGAAGGGCCTTAACGAAGGTATCCGATTGATACACGCCAACGGTGCGGTCGGATTCCTCATGAAACAGAAGCATAGGAGGTGTCTCGGGAGAAATATAACTAATAGGGGAAATCTTGTTTCTGAGATCATCGCGCTCGGGATCGGGATTGAGAGTTTCCCGCTCAAAGCGTTCCTTGCCCCTTTCACTCATAGGCATCAAAAAACTAGTAGGCGTCGCGCTCGCGACGATCGCTTGAACCGCGCTCGAGTATTCTTGGTATGGTCCGTCACCTTCTAGTCCAGCATCTCGCGGAACTAGACCCAGCATTACAGACAAGTGCGCACCGGCTGAATTGCCGGTTGCTCCAATCCGATCTGGATCCACGTTGTACGTTTTGGCATTCGCTCGCAACCAGCGCACTGCATTTTTAACATCCTCCACGCAATGGTCGATCGCCGTTGAACCTTCTTTCAAAAGACGGTAGTTAATTGTGATACAAACATAGCCTTTGGCCGCGTAGCTAAAGGTCGGGTCAAGAAATCCTGCGGCCCGTTTGTCACCATTGCGCCATCCTCCTCCATGAATAAACACGATAGCCGGTCTCGGCTCATAGCCCGGTTCGGTTGGCATCGCCAGGTCTAGTTTCCAGGCTTCGTTCCCCTCCCGATAGGCAATATTTGGCTCGAAAGTAACGCCTTCGGGAAGCCACTGATGAATTTGCTCGTCTGTTGGGTTGGACGCTCGTCGTCTGTTCTGCTGTTGTTGGCTCTCAACTGCCTGTGTGGAGACCAGGACAAATGTTATCAGTATAAATGGGTGTATTGGTTTCATTGTAGGGTTCTATTCACTCAATCTAACTATTCACTAGAGCCCCTAAAAGCTTTACTGAAACTCAGGCAAAAGAGCTGGGCTACTTTTTTAGTATGTGGTCTTCTGTTCAATATGGTGATTCAATCCCGCTGTAGGGGCGTCGCTTGCGGCGACCGTTGATGGCAGATAGGTATCCACCTGACGCGGTCGCCGCAAGCGACGCCCCTACAGGTTAGGAACTTCTCAAATACGGCTCTTCATTCAATTGGGTGCTCGGTTCTAAGATAAGCTATCAAGTCTCGGACCTCTCTATCGTCCAGAGCCGCCAGCAAGCCTTCCGGCATCATGGAGACAGGCAGCGTCTGCCGCGAGAGAATGTCGGACTTGGCAAGGGTGACATTCTGGCCTATCATGCGCAAAGTCACTTGATTATCGTCCTCGCTGGCGATGTTCCCAGCATAGGAACGGCCATCCTGCGTATTTATCGTTACGAGCTGGTAGCCTTCCGGAATCTCCCCGCTTGGATCCAGCATGTTCGTCAAAATGTACTCCAAGTCTGCCCTATTCGACCCGGTGATATCAGGTCCGATCTCTCCGCCTTCGCCATACAGCTTATGACAAGAGGCGCAGGTCTGCTCATAGAGGGACTTCCCGGCCACCAAATCGGCGTGGGAGACATACTCGTCGGTAAGTAGGATGCGATATCGATCCATCGCGATTTGCTTATCTCTTGAAAGCGATTCGATTGAGCCCCAGAAATCCGCAAATCGGGGACCGATTATTCGATTGAGCTGACGTGCCGAAACGGCGGATACGTCTTCTCGAGGCACTGCGCCATTTATCAAGGCATCAAATAGGGCCAAAGCGCTAGATCTACGTGTTGCCATAGTCTGGATCGCGATCGATTTTTCCAAGCCGGAAAAACTGGAATAGCTACTGAGAATCTTTGAAGGTACGCTATCATCATCATAGGCTGCGATCGCTCTTAGGGCAGGCTCCCTTAAGGCGGGCTCGTCGAGAAATCCGATTATAGTATCAAAGGCTGGAGCGTAAACCTCCTGGCTGAAACTCAACAGTATGTCTTTTCTCTCTTCCAGTCCCGAGCTCGGGTCTTTCAATTGGGCCAACCGGGCCTTGCCGGCTTCGGCGCTCCCGAACAATTGCCCGAGCCGAAGCGCTAAGCTACGTTCCTTGCTATCTTGAGAGCGCATCAGTTTTTCCTCTACAGCAGCCCATCCTTTCGGCCCTTCCAAGTAACGCTGGCCTGCGAGACCATCACGCAACCCTTCGAGCAGCGGGATTCTCTGTCCTGAGCTTCGGGCTCTACCAATAGCGGCGACCACGGAGGCTACCTCGTTAGCGGCTACCGCGCGTCTCGCGATAAAGTTCGAGACCATTGGGATCTCGCTTTGCAGGGCTTGATCCAAGGCGACTTTCGTCGAGTTCTCCACTTTCCCCTCAATACCGAACCAAATCATCTTGGGCAAATTGTGATCATCGGCATCACCCGCGTGGCTCAACAAGCCCTGGGCGACCGCCCATGCGCTCGATTCAGGAATGCGCTGCAAGGCCGCCGCCAAATAGAGGCGAACCACGGGTGAAGAATCATCCGCCGCCATAGTTTTGAACTTTCTTAAGGCCGCGTTGCCCGGCTTGAAATCCTCGCACAAAAGCTGAATCGCCCAAGAACGAATGTGAGCGTCTTTGTAATCGAGCAGCTGGGTCAGTTGCTTTTGGTTCACGCCTTCGGTAACATGCAAGGCCCAAAGGGAACGCAGTTTGCGTCCCGTATCCGGACCTGACTGAAACTGTTCCCACAATAATCCATGTACGTTCTTAGACAGCGATCCTTCAACCGCTCGCTGATGCAACAAGATGCGGGCTCGACGCACATACCAGTCGTTGCGGTGCATCTGCATCTCGACCAGCTCGGTGTCGGATAGCTTCGCCAAATCGAATCCCGATTTTCCCCGCGTACCTTCGGCAGCAACACGGTAAATACGTCCTGTATCCTTTTGCATGGTACTCATCCCGCAAATATCCGGATCATGCCAATCCAAGATATAGACAGCTCCGTCCGGACCGATTTCAACGCTGAACCCAACCCACATGCCATCATTGGCAAGCAGAGTATCGTCTCCGTGTTTACCGACGAAGCCAGACCCTTTCGGTTCCAGGATATCCGACAAAAGAGCGTGCTCGTGGATATTGGCCATAAAAATTCGGTTATGGTATTTTTCCGGAAATTCATCTGCCAAGTAGATGCGGGCGCCGCCATGCGCGGAACGGTGCCGGTGGTCCGTTATTGTCTGAATATCCGAATACACGTGCGGATTGATATGCTGGCCGCCTTGGCGATGGTAGATTCCACCAGGGATTACATGCCAAAGATGGGGGATCACGCAGGCGGAGATGAAAATCTGCCCATTGTCATCGAAATCCATCCCCCAAGGATTGCTGAATCCGTGAGCCACTACTTCAAAACGGTCTTTGATGGGGTGGTAGCGCCAGACGCCTCCATCGATCTCCACGGGATCTTGCACTTCCTGATTCACAGGGAAAGCCTCTCCGTGTCGATAGATACGCCCTTCCCCAACGGGTTTCCCAACCATGGAGGGCGTAGCGAAGCCTTGGCAACCATAGAGCCAGCCATCGGGCCCCCAGATAAAGCTGTTGAGCGTTTCGTGCCGGTCACGAATGCCCCACCCCGTCAAACGAACCTCGATGTCGTCTTCGTCGGCCTTGTCGTCCCCATCGCGATCCGGAACGAAAAGCAAGTTTGGCGGCGCCCCGAGCCATAAGCCATCGAATCCCCAAGCGATAGCGGCGGGGAAAGGGATTCCTTCCATGAACACTTTGCGCGTATCCATCGTTCCGTCACCGTCCTCATCCTCAAGGATTAGAATGCGACTGTTGCCATCGGCGGAGAATCCCGTCCTCCTAGTTTCATAGTCCCGATTTTCCGCTACCCAAAGCCGTCCCCGATCATCCCAGCAAAAGGCCATCGGCTGAGTAATAGCTGGCTCGGACGCGTAGAGGTTCACCTCCAGACCGTCCGCCACAGTCATTTTTTTCACAGCTTCATCGGGCGAAAGAAAAGTGGCTTGCTTCGCCTCATTCCGCGCCGCTACCCAGTCCGCGAAATTATTCCGCTGGCCGCTGAATTCCTTCCAATCCTCGTTCAAAGCCACATCGTCGAGCTTTCCGGTATAGGCCACGAACTGATGACGAAAGCTAGCGGATTCACCGGCGGGAATCGTCCAATCCTCAAATCGGGTCCGGACCGGTCCTACTCCAAGCTGCTTATCCACCCGCCACGCCATGGGATAGGTCGGATTGTCGGGATGGTCAAAAATGGCTATGTTTCCCCAATCATCGCGTCCCTCGATTTCCATACCTACATTCACCCACATGGCCTTCTGGCCCTCGGCTCGATCGTTGCTCTGTCGAGAGCTATTGAATACCTCGCCTTCGATCTTTCCCCGTTTCCAGGGCATGCGAAGGAACAAGCCTCCGTAATTGTACTTGCCAATCGTGACTTCCGTATGGGCTTTGCCAGACCAGAGGAGATCCAGGAAATACTTGTCCCCTGTATCGCGCATAGACCAAACTTGAGACTCCTCCATGATCGCCGTGCTCTCCTCATTAAGCAAATGGTAGACGGTTTCCCATTGAACCACTTCCCCACTGCCAGCGAGGATTTTGGATTCCACGAGTTGCCAGTATCCACCGGATGGATTGTGAAAATAGTCGCGTCCATTGACACGGGTGAAGCCCCAGTAGAGTCCTGTCTGATGCTTGTGGTGGCCGGGAGCGTATTCTGTCAAAACCCCTTTCCCGTCCGGGGCAACGATAGGGTGAATGTAAGGACGGTGATCGTCACGGGCGTTTTGCACGAGAATCGGCTCGTCCATTCCTGACCGATACACGCTAATCGTTTCAGCGTCCTCGTCCTTTACTAGATTCAAGGGGCCGGCAAGTAGAGAGGAGCAAAGGGCAAACGTTGCCACCAAGGGTAATAGTTGTTTAGTCTTCATTGGATATGGTAGTCTAAAGGGTAGCACAGGCTTCTAGCCTGTCTCGGTCACAGGCAGGATGCCTGCGCTTCTCTGACATTCGATTCGCATTTGATAAATCATTCTAGCGAGGGCGACGGATCCACTCGTTGTTGGCGTCCGTTCCGCGGGCCCATTTATGGGGATCAATATCAATGTAGTCAGGGTTTGGCGACAGCATCTGGGCATCAACCTCTTTCCGCCAAGCCCGCAACATCGCGGTCAGTTCTTTGACTTTTTCCGGCTCCGATTTCGACAGGTCGTAGGTTTCACCAAGGTCTCGATCTAAATTGAATAGCTGCACGGTATTGTTTTCGAAGTACTCCAATAACTTGTAGGGACCGCTGCGAATGGCCCCTGCCGGCGGCTGCATGCCATGATTGCTGTAGTGGGGAAAGTGCCAGTAGATGGCCTCCCTATCGAGGCTTTTCTCGCCTTTCAGTAAAGGCGCGATACTTATTCCATCGCGGTGTTGATCGTTGACGAGCGGCAATCCCGCCATCTCCAAGATGGATGGATAGAAGTCTGTGCTTATGATTGGCTCGTCCGAGACTACCCCCTCCAATCCTTGCCCTGGCCACTTGACGATACAAGGAACCCGGATCCCGCCTTCATAGAGCCATCCCTTAGCCCCTCGGAGTGGCAGCACTGAAGTCGAGAACGCTCGATCCAGCTGCTCCTCGGTCGCTGTTCTGATTGGATTTCCTA
>Ga0181582_10002557_pt1 | contig 14428 bp, 7 predicted proteins | sample 071ome_32_FD_132438 | JGI IMG/M metagenome (GOLD analysis project Ga0181582, IMG submission 132438) | Coastal salt marsh microbial communities from the Groves Creek Marsh, Skidaway Island, Georgia - 071405AT metaG (megahit assembly) | ecosystem: Environmental > Aquatic > Marine > Intertidal zone...
CTTGACCTGAACTCTAGTTCCGACTTCAGAGTTGCCGACACACACGCAATCAAGTCCACTGATGTCGTTGAGGACGTTGTACGTCTGCGCCACGAGCATACGGCCAGGCTCTACCACAACGTAAACAGGCGCGACGCCATCATCCACCCGTACATTCGAAGCCATATGCACTCGAATGATTTCCTTAAACGATCGAGTCTTGCCAGCGCCAGTTGCAGCCTGGTACTGGACCCTCAGAAAACGCTGTCCCCCGTTGACGTCCGACGGCGGTGACAACAGGAGCGTTTCGATCTTTTTCTCAGCCTCCCCCCATACCATCTCCCGGTCATTCAACTTGCCTCTATTCACGGACGCGTAGTATTCGCGCAGTGCCTTCTCTAGCGACTCCTCCCCGCCTGCCGCGTCTGAGCCCTGGTGAGTTCTCACCAGGTCAAACAGGCGCTTGCTGGCCGGGAGAACAGCGTTCTGGAATATATCCAGGAGGTCTTCTTGCCAGTCCCTCATCGGCGGGTCGGCCACTCCACGCGTTGTGGCCATTCCGTCGCCCTTTGGAGCAGCAGAATTTGTTGCCGTGGTCGATGACCACGTGGAGCTGGCTGCTCGTGGCGTGCGGCCATTCGCCGGCGCCTCGGTTGCCATCGTCGAACAGACAGAGTCGATATGCGATACGGTACGCCGTCTAGACTGAACTTAAGCTCGCGAGAAGAATTTCGTACGGTCCACCGCGTTTGTGAGAGACGAGACGAATCCTGGCTCGAATAGTCCGTTTCGCGGCGGTCGCTCGCTTGTTCAAGGGTTTTAATAAAAAGATATGTTCTTGTGCGCGGTGATGGCAGCGAGGGAGATCGTCCCCGCGCGCTCGATTCTCGAGTCAGCACTATTCCGAAACTTTGTTCGACCTTCGCACTCCTAATTTACAAGAATTCCGTCTTGTATTGCGTTAAACACGTGATTATTTGGTCATACGAACCGCGTGTGCGTTGCGTACGAACTTCGCGAAGCCCATCTTCTCATCCAGTCCAAATCGAAAGCTACAAATTCCTGAATAAATGAGTGAAAAATGGATGACAAATGATACAGTCCGAGATGTGCTGCAGAATATCGGATTCCATCGCGAGAACGATGGAATGGAAGCAGCACATATCATAGCGAGAGCCAACGGGTAGGTTTTGTCCCCCACCTTCCCATGCTCGCTCGCTTTCCCATGCCCTCAGCCTCACTCAGACTTCCTTGTAGTGGCCCAAATCACCTCGATAACTTTCTCTTTGTCCAATATCAACGCTTCAATGGTTCGATTCAAGCGTCATACGATGAGTTCAACTGTTTCATGGCGGGTGAAGAGAAAACGAAACGCGCGGTTCGCATCGCCCTCGCTGTCTCTCAGGACCACACCCTCTTGGGCAAAATTACCAAGCCACAGAGCGGTGTCAAGACGCTATTTCATGACACTGAACTCTTCAAGAAGGCGGGTGTCCCGCGCCGGGGGTACCTTCGAGGCAAGGCGCCTCCTGGGCACAGAGGGGATCCATCTGACAAGTATACGGATGACGAAGTCACGAAAATCGCAAAACATCTGGTCAAACGGGGTGATGAGATGTGGAAGAAAGGATTCATAGAGTTCATCAACATGACGAGCATGGGGGCCCGCAAGGCCGGCAAAACCAGGCAGAAACCCGAGCCGAGCGTCATGGTCAACAAGGTGTCGACGATGCTGGGATACGTGGACATCAGTTGGCCGTGGGAGGACTCAACATTGAAGATCAAATGCGGGAGAATTTGGTACGAGATCCCTCTCAAACGTGTCCAGGAGTTTGCCAAGAGTGAGGGGCAGCGGGTGACCGTCGAAGAGCTGCCACTTGATGATGATGGCGTCGTCGAGGACGGCGAGGAAGACGTCCATTCGGAGTCCATTGAAATCAACGAAGAAACGGATGCGGGAGAGCGTGTCGAGGTTGTTCACGGGACGCCGACGAAAAGCCCACCGGCGGGCGGTACCGATGACCTGGTCGATCTGAACACACCGCAAGGATCGTCGTCGGCACCCCGAGACGGCAGTTCGACACCCGACACAACTTTGAAGATATCGGACAATGACTCGGGCACGGTGTACCATGTCTTCCATTTGAAGCCAGACGGCGCCTCGGAGAAGCTTGGCATGATCAGGTCGCCGACGGAGAACGCGAGAACAAACACTGAGGGGAACTGCGAGAAGTTGAAGGAGTTTTTCGACGTGGAGGTTGACCCACGTTGGGGGAAGGATCCGATGAGGGGGGAGGCCAAGGCCGATACGGAGTGGGTCGCCCTCGGTTTGGTTGACAGGAAGTTTACAGGGCAACTGGAGGAAACCTTTCGAGGCGAATACGCCTCGACGGCAGTTGAAAAGATGAAGCGGAAGGGCTCCGAGGGTGTCTTTGCGTTGACCGTCAAGGCCGTCCGATGAGCATCGGATAGAGAGAGAGAGAAGTTTAAGCACATTTAAGCAGTACGCCATGGGTAACTGGCAGTGATAACAGCTACTACCCGGCGTTGTACACGCGCGCCCGCCCTGTGATTGCCCGGCGACACGTAGGGCACCGATTATCCGTGTACCGGGAGTTGCAGGCAGCGCAGGCGATCATGCAGGCTTTTTCTTCGGCGTGTATGAACGCGTATTCGAGGGGGTTTGCCCAGCATATGACGCACATTCGCCCGTCGGAACTGGCAGCGGCGTGTTGGGTCGTCGGAGACGGCGGTGCCCCGAGGGGGGCTTGCAAACACCCTGTCTTGATATCCTCGAGCTGCATGATGATCTCCCCGAACCCCGGTCTTCGATCCGGATCGGGCGACCAGCAGCGCTCCATGAGCGCTATGTACGCCTCCAGCTTCGTGAAACCGGCGTTGTCCTCTCTCCGCCCGGGGAGCGTGCTGCGGTCCCGGGGCACAGGCGGGCGGGCGTTTTGGGTTAAGATAGCGATACCCTGGGATACCCAGTTCACCACCTGAGCCCATGGAAACTCCCAGGTCAACAGCTCCCACATGACGACCGCGAACGAGAAAACGTCGGCGGGCCTCCCGGCAGCGTCGCCTCTCATCACTTCTGGGGCCAGCCAGCGGGGGTTGATATTCTGGACAGTGCTCATAGCGGTTTGCCCTGCAACGAGATCGCTTATCTTGCTGAGCCCAAAGTCAGACACCTTGACCTGCCACTGGGCGGTCACCAGCATGTTCGGTGATTTCAGGTCCCGGTGGAGGATGGCCGGCCGGAGCGCGTGCAAGTACGCCATGCCTCTGGCGGCGTCCAGGGCCATATTGAGCCGTCTCGCCCACGTCAACGCGCTGGCTGTTTCCCCGTTTCTGTCTCTATTTGCCGCTTGCAGGACGTCCAAGAGGCTGCCGCGAGCGCAGAACTCGGTGACGATGCATGGGTCGCTTCGAGGCCCGATGCCACTGGTCGAGGTGCCCATGAACTGGACGAGGTTCGGGTGGCGCATGTTCTCCATCATGCCGCTCTCACGAAGGAATTCATCCAGTTCCGGAGCCGTATCGCTCGCGTTGCGACGGTCGTTGAGGGAGAGGGATGCCATCGAGGGCGAAAGACGGGTGAGGAACTTGACAGCCACGGGCGTCCCGTTCCAGTTGCCGCGCCATACTTCGCCGAACGAGCCTGCACCGAGCGGCCTATCGCCTGTCAACGTGAGTTGGCTGAAGTCGTGCGACGGTTGGTTGGGGTTCGGTCCGGGACTGGGGTTCTGATTAGGTGGCTGGGCGGGTCGCGGGTCGCGGCCCTCCAACGCTCGTGCCGCCAGGTTGGCGCCGTGCCTCTCCCCGAGTGCAGTCGCGGTCGCATTGTGGCCGCTGAACATGTAGTCTTCCCATCGGAGCTCTTCTACGCTCTTCGTCACGTACTCGGGCATGCACGTGATCGAGTTCATGTACACGGTACACCCTAGCCCCCATTCACTGTATTCATTCACAGCTGTCTTCCGCCACGCTGTCCTTCTGATCCCTCGTACTCGCTGGAGCCGACGGATCTCCGCGACGGTGGATGTGTGGTTATTGCCTCGGGCAAAGTCCAGCGCCGTGCGGCCGTCCGACGCTCGTGCCTCCAGGTTGGCGCCGTGCGATTGGACGAGCGTAGTCACCGTCGCTGTGTGGCCCTTCCGGGCAGCCCACATCAAACTCGTCCGGCCATCAATAGCTGCAGCCTCGACGTTCGCACTGAGCCTGACCAGCTCACTTACCGTCGCAGTGTGGCCCCTATGGGCAGCCCACATCAAACTCGTCCAGCCAACATTATCTGCAGCCTCGACGTTCGCACCGAGCCTGACCAGCTCACCCACCGTCGCCGTGTGGCCCTTCTGGGCAGCACGCATCAAACTCGTGCAGCCAGCTTCATTTGCAGCGTCGACGTTGACACCTGCCCTGACGAGCCTGGTGACTTTCTCGGTTCTCCCCTCCCGGGCAGCCCGCCTCAACTCGGAACCCGGTTCCATTTTTCAAAACCGACCTATCCAGCGCGTCCGTACCGCGAATTCACCCAAACAAGTATCGTATATATCTCAAGAACGCGTCTTCGCGAGTAGAACAAACAAAAATTGTGTGCCGCTGCGAGCACAAACAATGCGACTTCCTCATGAGCAGTGAGGATCACTGAGGCCCCCATCCGCCCCTTCCACGAGATCAGCGACCGCTTTACACGCAGCAACTTCGTAGGTTCTTCTTCGGATTAATTCATCCACCAAACCCCGCCCCTTCCTCCTATTTGCTCTTCTTGCTCCGGCTCGCGCTCGCCAGCCGGTCGTCCTCGATCATCTGCCCGAGCTCGAACATCCGCTCCAACGCATCCATATTCGCCAGCGTCTGCTTGACCGTCTCCGGATCCACCCCGTCGCTCCTCAGCGCCGTCATCGGCCCGTGCAACAGCTTGTTCACAATGCTCTTGCTCAATTCCTCGACGGCCTTCTTCTGCTTGTTCGTCATCCCCTCGCCCAACCTGTTCAACGTCTTCTCGAGCTCGGCGCTCCTCACCGCCTCCGCCTTGCTCCTCAGCGCCTTGATCGTCGGCACAGTCTCCAACGAGTCCCTCCACGCCTCGAACGCCATCTGCTCCTCCTTCAAGAGCCCCTCGGCCTCCTCCGCCGCCTTGGCCCGCGCCTGCGTGTTGGCAGCGACAACCTCCTTGAGGTCGTCCACGTTGTACACGATGCTGCCGCAGGAGTCCACGGTGATATCCGGCGCGATGTTCCTCGGCACCGAGATGTCGAAGAACCGACGCACCCCGCCCACGGCGTCGGGCGCCTTGGCCATGCCCACCACGTCCGCCGCGTGGATCAGCAGCTCCTCCGACCCGCTCGCCGCGAAAATCACGTCAGACTTCTCCACACACGCCATCATCTCCGGCATCAAATGGACGTCAAACTCGACCTCGGGGAACTCCTCGGCCAGGGCCTCGCACCGCGGCAGCGACCTGTTGAGCAGCGTCACCTTGTTGCACCCCTTGCTGTGCAAGTGCTTGACCAGCAGCTTGCTCATCTTCCCCGCCCCGATGATACACACGGACGCGTCCTCGAACGTGTTGCCCGGCAGCTTGAGCTGCGCCAGCTCTGCCGCCGCGGACGACACACTGACGGCCCCCGACGCGATCGAGGTCTCGGACCGCACGCGCTTCCCGGCCGTCACCGCCTGCTTGAACAGCCCGTTGAGGTGACGCCCGAACCCGTTGCAAGACTGCCCCACCTTGTGCACCTGCTTCACCTGCGCCAGGATCTGCCCCTCGCCCATCACCAGCGAGTCCAGCCCGCCGGACACGCGCAGCAGGTGCGACGTCGCGTCGCGGTCACGCAGCAGGAACAGATGCGGACGCATCTCTTCCAGGTCCACCCCCGACGCCTTGCTCATCCACTCTTCCACCTCGCGAACCGCCCGATGGTACGAGAGACCCACCACGTAAATCTCCAGCCGGTTGCACGTCGACAGCACCGCCGCTTCTTCGATATGCGGATAGGCGCACAGCTCCTCGATCGCGCGCGGCCACTCCGGCTCCGGCACGGCAAGCTTCTCACGAAGCTCGACGGGGGCGTTGTGGATGGTCAGGCCGATGGCGATGATGGACGACTTTTTCTCCATCGCGTATCCTATACGGAGCGTGAGAGAGGGGTGAGAGGGGGGACGTGGGCGAGTGGGTCGTCGTCGTCGAAAACGACAAACACGAAAAGACGACGAGGCTTATCCTGCTGTATCTCCATGGGGAGAATCTCACCACGAGCTGCGCCGACCGACCGACCGGCCGGATTGGCGCATCGTCGCGCCCATAACACGACCAACAACGTACTGTTCACACCGGCATTGGTGCTCGCCTCGAGCGCTTTGAGACTCGCGGCACTCGATGAGAGGTGCGAGTTGGGCAATTTCACACCGACATTGCTCGTGGCAGCGTCGTCGGAGGCCACGCGGACGACAGGACAGCGAGAACGCTGCGGTGCCTTCACGGACAGCCTCGGTAGGCTGCTTGTGGACCGAGGGAGCTGCAATGTGGTCATGGCTGAAATGCGATGAGCCCAGAGGGAAGACGATACGCGATACGACGCTGATACGACGGCCCGTTCCTTGCAATACTACGGAAATGGCTGTCGTACGTCACAACCGGTAAGACTAGACTACAGAGTGGCGGTGGCGGACTGACCGTCTGAGATCCGAGTGCCTGATCCAGACGCGGCGAGGGAAGCTGAGGCGGTTAGACGGTCTTCAGCCGACGTGTTCGTCCGCCTCGCGACGCCGGGCCCGCCACCCGCTCCAGCAGAGCATCGAGATCCGCATCTTCCTCATCCAAGAGGTCGACGCGGGCGGGCGAGACGGCTCGTCGTCGTCGTCCGTGTGGGTCACACAACGACTGGCAGCCCGACGGCTCTGGCATCGTCATCATCGTCGTCGTCGTCATCGTCGTCGTCATCATCGTCGTCATCATCGTCGTCACACGCACATATAAACAACAGCAGCAATTCTCGGTCTCAAGATACTCGTTCCCCTCGCATCATCATCATCGGGTGCCAGCTCGTGCTGATCGCGACCCGTCCAATGTCCAACCGCTGCTCGTCCAGTACGCCGGGGATTTTCTCCGTTTTGGCCTCTCGGAGCCTGTAGTTTTGGTCTACGAAGCCTTTTTTGATGACGTCCTTGAGGGGGATGTTGGTGCTGGCTTCGATGTCGACGTCTTCGTCGTAGAGTCCGGTGGTGGCTTCGAGGAGGAAGAGGTCGGTGCCGTAGGAGGAGAGTTTGAGGGCGGAGGAGATGTTGCCGAGTTCGACGCGGATTTTGCTGGTGGCGGCGTTCCAGACCGGGAGGTGGAATACCTGGCCCCAGTGGAGGACGCCGGGGCGGTGGCCGGACTGGCACTCGGTGGAGAAGACGCGGTGCGACTTGGCCAGGCGGGTGAGGTTGATGTTTGCGTTTTGGGTGATGGAGGTGGTCGAGGACGTGGTGGTGGTGGTGGTGGTGGGGAGGGCGCGCGGGGATGCGGCGTTGGTGGCGTCCTCGTGGTCTTGTTCTTCCCGCGCTTGCGCTCTCCTGGATGATACGACAGAGAGGTGCTCGAGTGGGGCGGATACGAGGGTGGTGTTCGTTGGGAGGATCGAGAGGGAGAGGATGGGGTGGAGTGGGTTGTCGCCGTAGTCGATTTTGGTAAATGCGACGCGGATGCCGACGACGCCGGACGACGACGACGAGGAGGAGGACGACGACGAAGGGAACGGGCGAGGGACGGTCGAGGTTCTGGGTTTGCCGTTCTCGTTGTGGTTCTCTCTCTCGGTCTCTTTCTCGGTCTCTTTCTCGGTCTCTCTCTCGGTCTCTCTCTCGGTCTCTTTCTGGGTCCCTTCGTTTTGGAGGGCGGGGCGGTCGGCAGAGACTGGGATCCAGCGGTAGGAGATTTTGACCTTGGCGGGGTGTTCCGTCTGGTTGAAGTTGGCGGGGTTTTCGAGGTTGATCGGGCCGGCGCGGCGGGCGGTCTCGGCGCCCGCGCGGGACGTCTCGTTGCCCGGCTGGTTGCGGGCGCCAATGCCGCCGCCGATGCCGATGCCGATGCCATGGCCCTCCCCCCGGCCGTCGCCGTCGACAGACTCGCCGTCCGAGTCGTCGTTCTCTCCCGGAAAGGCTGCTTTCAGGAAGGACCGGAACGATCGAAGGACGGCCTTGATCTGGTTGACGTTGGACTCGCCGCCGAGCTCGGCGAGGGAGTTCTCAAAGGGCGTGGACGGGAGGCCTTTGAGGGGTTGGAGGGCGTTTTGGAGGAGGCTCGACATGGTCAGGGCGGCCGACGCGTTGACGTTGACCCACGTCGACCCCTCGCACTCCTTGGAGCAGTTTTCTCGGGCAGAGCGGGAAGAGTCGATGTATGTGTCGAGAAACTGGTCGAGAACGACCTGCTGGCCGTCGTCCGTCTGCCAGGGGACGGACGTCTTCGAGGGAGGCGTGTGTACGGCGTCCCAGTCGGCGTGCTCCTGTGGTTGATCGTTCCCGTCGCTGATGATCTTGGTGGTCGTCGGGGTGGGTGATCCCAGGTCGGCGGCCGCCAGCCTGCTGAAGGGGGTGAAGGAGATCGAGGACGAGGACGGCGACGAGGGCGAGTCTGGACTCGTCCGTCCTGTCCGTCCCGTTCGTCCTGTCCCGGACACGGTCGGAGACAGCGGCGGAGAGGCGAACACGACGTGCCTGATGCTCCCGACGGCCTGCGGGCTGCGGCTGGTCGATTCCACCGAGCACGCGCTCTCGTACCCGTCGACCTGGACGTCGACGTCAAAGTAGTCTCCGAACCCGGAGAGATCCCTGGATTTGGTCGACAAACACGATTTGAACGACAGGTTGCCGGCGCTCGCCGTCCTCGCCAACGTCCTGGCGCTCTGCCGGCCCCAGTCGCTCCCGACGTCGTCGCCACTGCCATCGCCGTTTCCACCGCCATCGCCATCGCCGTGACGTTTCAAGAGGTCCATCACGTCCACCTCGGCGCTACCTAGCGGCATGTCGGCGCCGAAAAAGGTCCCCATCCGGCGGTGCGACAGCAAGACCCGCAGCGGCTGCTCCATCGAGCCGATCACGAACGAGCTGCTGTGCTTGAAGGACGGTTCGAGCGTCTGCTCGTACACGCCCGTCATTGTCATCTGCGCCACCCCGTCCGTCTCGCCTTTGGGCGTGACCACCGCGATGCGCGGGTTGGGGAGCTTGTACCGCCCGAGGAACGTGCTCCGCCGTTTCTGCAGCTTGGCCTCCTCGATCGTGACGATCAGCACGCCCATCGGCGGAGAGGATGCTAACGCCGACAGCATGGGCAGGTTGTTCTTGCTCCGGAGGTTCGGGATCAGGGCCACGTTGGCCTCCTTGGGCCAGACGATGAACCGGTCGGTGAGACCCAGGATGGCAGCGTGCAGCCAGCTCGAGACGGCAGGCAGGGACATGATGTCGGGGCCGCCGAGCACGTTGATGGTGAAGTCGATGAACGGCTTGTTGAGTAGCGTCACCGTCATCCTCTGGAAGAATGGCGGGTCCTCGATGATCGGCGTGAAGACCAGCCGCACCATCGTCGACACCTGCAGGTTCTTCAGCCCGAGCGTCACCCGTTTCAGCCTACTCAGGTGCAACACCACGTCCGGTTCTCCCGCCCAGCGCACGTCCAAGTCCACCACCATGGCGAGCACGTCCTCCTCGTGCAGCGGCACCGCCTTGATCCCGAAAATCTGCGGGGGCGTCCTTCCCAGCGAGAACCTGGAAAAGTTGATACGTCCGTACTCTGAGCTCCCCTGGAGCCTGTCCTCGATGACGTTCTTGAGTGCCAGGCAGATGGTCGAGTTGAGCGCCGGCCACAGCAAGCCGAGCAGCTCCTGTGCCGGCTTTCCCGCCTCCCATTCGGGCGACGAGATCCACGGCGGCAGCTTCCCCAGCATGTACTTGAGATCATCTGGCTTCAATTCCTTGGCGACCCGCACATGCGCGGCAAACCGGGCCCTTTTGAGTCGATTGGCCGCGACCTTGAGCAGCACGACGTTGGCGACCAGCAGGTACGTCTGGAACCGGTTCGCCATCACGACGCTCCCGACCCGCTGGAGCAGCGGCAACACGGTGCCAAGTGCGCCCGGGATCGACCCGACCGACGCGGCCAGCGCGTGCACCACGGCATTCGCTGCCTTGCCGGCTTTCGTCCGTCCGCGACCGTTGCGTTGGTTCGTCTTGGTCGTCTTCCTCGAGGATTTCGCCGACGACGACGCTGGGCGATGCGTTTGCCGTTCGCCGCCGGCCTCACCGACGACGTCACCCACGCCACGGACCTCGTCTCCGGTATCGGAGCACGAAGGGTCGTCCTCCTCTGAGGGCATAGCGGTTTGTTTCACTTCCTTTGTTGTGAACGGTTGGTTGAGCACACACAACAAGAACGCAACAATTCTCTCTCATTTCTCCGTGACAGCGTCGTCGACACTGACTGACGACGACGATCCCGTGAGACGTGCTGCGAGAAGACCGAGTGGAGGCGTGAAGTGAAGGACCGCGAACTGAAGAATCTCGGAGGAAATTTCCACACGACTGACACGACGAGACACACAGGGCAGGCATGAGTTCGTCGGTCGCGTCGGTCGCACGGAGCGCGCTGCGGAGAAGGGGCATCGGGTGGATGCCCCACCGGACGTGGGCCTCTCAGGCACAGGAACGTGACGACCCGAGGGACGACCCGCGCCGGTCGCGGCCGCGGCTGGGCCAAACACAGGCCGGCGATCCACGCAGCAGCGCCCCTGCCAACGCGGCTACCCCCCGCGTCGTCGACACGCTCGAGGTGATGAAGCGCTTCGAAGAGCTGGGGCTGTCGAGGAGTCAGGCAGAGGCCCTGACGCGGGTCGTGACGGACGTGCTGAGACAGAACATTGACGCGCTGGCGAACACGTACGTGTCCAACACGGCGCTGGAGATGAGCGAGTTGCGGGCAGAGAGCTCCATATCGGGCTTCCGGGCAGAGGTGATGAAGATTCAAGAGCTGCAGGAGGCGACGTCGGTCAGAGAGACGGAGCGTCTTCAGGCCAACCTGGAGAAGATCAAGAGCGAGGTTCGGTACGAGGTGGACAAGCTTACGGCGAGTCAGCGGCTGGAGCTCGGTCTCGAGAAAAACCGGATGCGGTGGGTATTATTACTGAACAGAGTCGACGATGGGCGGAGATATGAATATGAACATCGCGCGCGCGCTCACTCGTTTCTCCGCTCGTTCTCCGCTCGTTCTCCAGGGACGAGCTCCAGAGCATTCGGGATAAGTCGAACGAGCTCGAGATCAAGGTCGACAAGGAGGTGAACTCCCTCAAGAGCGGCGTCGAGCAGAGCAAGAACGACACGATCAAGTACATGCTCGGTGTCGTCATGGCGCTGCTGACCGCCGGACTCGGTGCTGCCAGGCTCTTCATCTGATGTTCGTTTAAAAATCGGTACTTGATCTGACAGTAAACTTGAGAACTCGGAATTTGAGTTCTACTCAACACGTAGCATGAAACGTCTCTCTCTCTCCTCCGGCTCCTCCCTCCTCGGCCCGCATCCAGGAATCCGAGAACACTCTGCAACTATCTCTACGAATACAATATACAACGCCTGCCTACACCCAGCGCCTCGGCCTCGGCCTCGTCCTAGAGTTCCTTGAGGCGGGCGGTGGCGTCCTCCTGGCTCTGCACGGATCGCTCGGACAGCTCGTACGGCTTGCGCTTGTTGCCGCTCAACGGTCCGGGCTCGTTCCTCACGTCTTCGGCGACGGCAAGCACATCGGCGATCTCGTCGACGCACTCGACGATCTCTTTCCTCGCGGGCAGGAGCGGGACGATGTCCTCCGCCTTGAACTGCTGGTTGAGTCGCTCGATCGCTTCGACAGAGTCGTTGCCCTGCATGTGCGCGCAGAGGATCAGGCCGGCGCACTGCGGGCTGACGTTGATCCTCGACTTGGTCATGATTGTGCGCATGAGGTCAGCACTCTTCCAGTCCCCGGCGTCCGCACACATCTTGAGCACGCTGTCAAAGAACGTGTAGTTGAGGCGGACAGAGTCCTTGTCGGCCATCTCGGCGAGCTTCACCGCGAGGTCCTTCTCGTTGGCCAGGAACAAGGACTGCATGACGCTGTTGAACATGCTCGCCGTGAGCTCGACCCTGGCCTTGCGCATGCTGTACAGCACGCGGAGGGCGGTCGCGTGTTGGTTCTCGCAGGCGACCAGCAGGTTCAAGTACATCATCGGGGTGCCGACGATCTTGGACTCGTGCATGCTGTCGAGGATATCGACGGCGCGGCTCAACGCGACGGCGTCGCGGGACGCCTGGCAGGCGCCCAGCACCGCCATGTACGTGATGAGGTCCGGGGAAATGTTGGCGGCCAGCTGCTTCTCGAACGTCTCGATGGCCTTGTCAAACTTCTTGGCCTTCTCGTAGACGGCGATCATGGACGAGAAGGTGACGCGGTTCGGCGCCACCGTCGGGTCCCGCTGGGACAGGGCCTCCATCTCGGAAAAGTACTGTTCGGCCAACTCCCAATCGCCAATGCGGGAGATGGCAGATATGAGCGCCGTATAGGAGTACATGTTGGGCTTCACGTCGAACTTCGAGTCCTTCATCGCCTCGAAGATGGCCACGGCCTTATCGATCTGGCGCATCTTGCCTGCCATCTGAATCAGCGAGGTGTAGGCCATCTCGCGAGGCACGATCCTGGATTGCTCGATGACGCGCTTCACGTCGCTGGGAGCCACCATTCCCACGAAGCGCTTGAGCTCGTCGATGTTGTTGGCGTGCATCGTGTCCACGGTCGAGAGTGGCTTGTGGAGGAACTCGCCCCCGGCGTTCTGCTGTAACATCATGCTCTGGTACTGCAGCATGTTCTGGTACTGCATGAGCTGCTCGTACTGAAGCTGCTGGTACTGCTGGATCAGCATGTTTCGCTGTGGGAACGAACGAACGGACGAAGGGCGTGTGAGAGCGCAGTAGTACCCTATACGCCACTCCCGGGAGTTCGGACCGATCTCGGGAGTCAGCAAGGAGTGGCAGCCGCACCGGCGATAGACGGCGTCTCCGGGCGCGTTTGGGGGCAAGAGCCGTGAGAAACGTACGTGGTAGTCCATATCGAAGGGCATATGGGGAACCGGCAGCTGCGTTTGCGTTCCTGACAGGACTGAATGAGGGTTCGTGTGAGATTTTTCGGACGGCATTGGCGGAGCTACAGGCGACTCGTGCGCTCGATCTTGCGCGCATACGATCTTGCTGTACATATGGAGGCAACAAGGAGGAAGCAGGAGCGACGTACCGTAGGTTGGCGCTGGTTGAGCTGTACAACCAGCCGGGGTGGGACCGAGATTCATTCCGTCCGAATCCTCGTCGCCCTGGCCTCCTCGGGCGTTCGGGTGAGTATACGGCATGCTTATAGGATAGAAGCGGTAGACTAGCGCTCGGGTAGCGTGGTTAACGCTGGTGTGTGTGTGTCGGAGAGACTGAAATGCGGGTTGCGTTGGCAAATAGCCGGACCGACCGAGGCAGCAACAGAAGCAGTCTTGTAGGCTTGCTGAAGCCCTTGAAACCTCAATGCGGCACGGATGATGCGTATGCGGGACTTTAGATAGTTCGATTTGAACTCCTGCAACGATCCGCGCGGATTCGTGATCAGGCGGACCTGAGGAGGACGCGCTCGACCTATACCCTACCTATACCAGCCTTTGAAGAACGTAGACCACCCGTCCCGGTCGCTATAGCCGTCGACATCGACGATCGCCCGCCCCATCGCCTCGAGACAATACAACGCACGCACACAGAACGCGTAGTACGCCAATATCTTCAGCGTCGCCCCGCTCGCGCCCCCACCGCCCGCACGTCGGACGATCTTGGGACGCGCCGCGGTCTCGAACGCCGACGCCAGGCGCGACCTCGCGGCGCTCACGGCTTGGACGGCCTCGGCCACGGCGGCCCGGTGGGCTCCCGACGGCCCGAGTCGCTCCTCCCGCTGTTCGGCCAAGAAGCTCCCGATGGAGATGACGAGCATCTCGGCTGCGTCGATCAGCTCGTCCGTCGGCCGGATGACGTCAGCCAGCACCTCGCGGAGGGCGTTGCGAGCCGCATCGTGGGACGCATCGGGGGTCGTGAGTCCCAAATAGAGCGCCTTGCACGACGCGCTCACCATCGAGCCGAAGGCTGCCAGATCGCGGACGACCAGGCGGACGCTCGGCGGGAGCGGGATGAGGTTGAGCTTGACGAATTGGAGCTCGCGCTTGTCCAGGCTGTTCAGCGTGATCTCCTTGGCAAACGCCTTGAAGGAGCCGATACGGAGCTTGGTGATCGAGTCCACGTCCGCGAGAAGCTCGGCGAGGAGGTTCGACGTCGGTGAGCTCGACGTCCCTGTTCCCGCCTCGATCGATTCCATCTTGACATCGTCGTCGCGGCCGTCGTGATTGAGGCCATCGCGGCCATC
>Ga0181582_10002558_pt1 | contig 14427 bp, 10 predicted proteins | sample 071ome_32_FD_132438 | JGI IMG/M metagenome (GOLD analysis project Ga0181582, IMG submission 132438) | Coastal salt marsh microbial communities from the Groves Creek Marsh, Skidaway Island, Georgia - 071405AT metaG (megahit assembly) | ecosystem: Environmental > Aquatic > Marine > Intertidal...
CGCGGCAAATGCCCGCACGGCAGCAAATGCTGGCTGTACTATCCGGTGGGTGTCGTTGACCTTGGCCGACGCGCACACACCGCCCGACTCGCCCGACTCGCCCGACTCGCCCGACTCGCCCGCCTCGCCCGACTCGCCCGACTCGCTCGCTCACGGTTCTCGCTTTGCCCTCAATCTCCAGGAGGACGACTGTCCGTTCTATCGGACGACCATCTTTTCGAACTACGCCGAGGGGAATTGTCCGCCGGCAACGGCGATCCTCCCGACGCTCTGCCTCGGTTCGGGCGATGCGCCTCCGGACTCTCCGTCCCGTACTGGTCCTTTCTGGTGCGTCTTCATGACTCCAACTGCAGCCCAAACTTCGAGCCCCGTCTCACTCGCCCGCCCACGCACCCTTCGGTTCGCTTCGCTCAGGTCCCTTATGTTTGAGATCTCCGAGTCTCAGTACAAGCCTGTGGGACAAGACAACGTATCCATCGCTGGAAGGACCTACCCCCGCGTCGTCCTCGACACACTGCGAGGCGCCGTGGCTACCGGGTTGATCGGCCCGAACGACGAGATCGTGTCGGTCTACCATCGGCGCATCCAACACGGCTATCCGACCCCGAGCCTCAACCGCGAAAACGTGCTCCGCGAGGCTCTCCCGGCGCTCAAACGGCACGACGTTTGGAGTCGCGGACGATTCGGGTCGTATCGGTACGAGGTGGCGAACCAGGATCACAGCTTGATGCTGGGAGTCGAGGCGGTCGATGGCATCCTGTTCGGGAGCCGGGAGATGACGCTGAATCACGCAAATATTGTCAACGCGAGCAAGAACGTCGACATGCGTTGGGGACGGGGAGGATCGTGAGATCCGCTGGGGGGGCTCATCTGCTGCTGTCTGATCAGCTCCGATATGATGTCACGTGAGGTGCTCACCATGCAACAACCCAGGCCTCGGGGCCTCTTGATGCCACTCTAATTTGACCTACCGGTAGTTCGTGTAGAGGCGGAGGTTGTCGTGTGTGACAGAAGAAGGCAGGTGCGTGTCGCCGGTTGGCAAATTGTAGAAAGGGGGACGATCTTTGGCGGCACACAACGCACTCGTCCGTTCTCTGTGTCTGTTCGATGGGCCAAATATCCCGCCTTGAGACCACATCCTGGGCATAGAAGCCGCGAGAACCGCCTCGAAGCGATGGACGCTGGAGTTTGGCAGCCGCGGATATCGCGCGACGCGATGAGTTCCGCGTTGCTTCACCAGCCACGGGGCCCTTCCGCACGTGGCACACGGGTTTGTGTCATCCTCGAAGACTGTTACGTGCGGGCATCGGCCCGGGTGGATATCTGTCCGTATCGCGGCTGATACGTATCGGTCCAAACTTCAAGTCGCCTCCGCCTCCAACCCTGACTGGGACGAGTGGTCGCGACGGCGACGGCGACAACTCCTCACCCGTTTTTGCGACGACGGCGACCACCACAAGACACTCACCCCATCACATTTCACGTCAAACATATTCAGGCGGCGATATCGGAAGTCCCCACCGTGAATGAAGTGAAGCGGCTCGCGAGACTTCTCACCGTCACAACAAGAACACGAGAACGCGAGAACACACGAACCCTGCACGCAATGAACCTCTCTTTTCTCCTCCTGACCTGGCTCTCTGTAGCCTTCCAGGCCACGGCCACGGATACGGTCACAAATCCAGAGTCTCGCAAACTCCTCCAGCATCGGATCGACCCGGGCTTGCTGGACGAGGTGGCTTCCGACTTTTCAAAGACGGAGCTCTCGACGCTGGAAAGCTTTCTGAGGCGCAGGGGCGAGAAGGCATCGCCACCGCCACCGCCGTCTCCGGCTCGGTCGGAGATGTGCATGGGTATCCCGTTCAAGCGGTACCGATTCGTCAAGTCGATGGGAGAGATCAGGAACGCCCTGAGCCAGGTATGCTCGAATCTCCCATCTCCTTCCGTCTTCTCCGCGCACACACGTGTATCCCACGTGCACTCGCCATCGCTCTCCCGCCTTTGCACTCACGCTGACGGGCCACGACCGCGCAGGCCAAGCCGGGCGATCTCATCGAGGTCAAGTCGGGGGTCTACTACCAGGGCCGGGGCCCCGGTAGCAGTTCGTTGATTCCGCCGTTGCTCGACGTAGAGGGTCACGGACCTGCGTCTGCTCAAGCGCCCAGGATCCAAGACCCGAGAAACAAGAAGAAGCCGCCAGTCAAGTCGCTGCTGGGCGCCCAATACGTCGACCCGGCCGCGCCCGGCGGAGGCGGAGGATCAGACTCGGAGGAGACTGATGATACGTCGTTTGCCGATTTGTACGAACTGTACAGTGAGTGGCTCGAAGGGCACATCGATGGGCTTGCTGGACTGGACGAGCCGCCCGCGCCTGCGCCGGCCCCCGGGCCGGGGTCGGCAGTCGGAGCGAACAAGCCAAGCAAAAAGCCTGAGAAGCCCGGGAAGAAGCCCGATAGGCCTAAGAGGCCCATCTTCTCCGGAATCGACAGTCTGGGTGCCTCCCCCGAGGCGCCCGAGGGGCCGCCTGGCAAGCCTGGCAAGCCTGGCAAGGGCTCGGACGAGCCAGAGTTCGATATCATCGAGATCGACGAAGATCGATTCGAGTCGTACTACAGCGAGGACGAGGCAGACAATATCCCCGGAGACGTCAACGTATGTGGATGCGTTCGTTGGATCTCCCGGTGTCCACTTCAGAGTCGCTCACGTGCTCGCTCACTCACTCTCCACCACCACAACCCCGTCTCACCCCCTCGCGCAGACTCCCAAGCCGAACGATCCCTCGAAGCCGTCTCGGCCGACCCAGGGATGGGTCACCCCCACTGGGACGATCGACAACGTGCACGGTACCATCGAGGAACCGATTACGCTCTGTGGGCCCAAGACGGCCGTGTTCGACGGATCCAACGGGAACGGCGGACTCGCCGCGGCCGCCCTGCGCGTCGTCAAATCATCTAACGTTCGAGTCGTGGGGTTCACCCTGCAGAACGCGCTCAAGGGGCTGGACGTGCAGATGACCAACGCGAGCACGTTTGCAAACGTCAGTACGCGGTACACGTTGCAGGAGGGCATCCGTCTGCGCTACAACTCGACGCACAACAACGTGTTCGGGTGCAACATCACCTTCACCGGACGGCTGTGGGCCGGGATCGGCGAGGGGGTCTACGTCGGTACGAGCACCCGGAACAGCATCGCGGCTGGCCGTCCCGAGGATCGGAGCGACTTCAACACCATCAGCCACAATACCTTTGGCGAAGGGATTCCCGCCGAGAATATCGATCTGAAGGAGTATACCTACGGTGGCACTGTCGCGAACAACACGTTCAACGGAACGGGCATCGAGGGGCTCAACGGGGCCATCGCGTGGGTCGCCATCAAAGGGAGAGGGTATACCATTGCCAACAACACGGGCGCAGGTACCCTCCGCGGTGGACAGGTGCGTTGATCCGAGCGCGGTGCTCACCCTGACCCCCGCCCTCGCCCCCGCCCTCGCCTTCACTTGCCCTCGCATGATGGGCGTGCAAGGCCCCATTCACCCCGCCCTCTCCACCCTTTCCGCCCACCCCATCTGTTTCTCACTCTGGCTTCGCGCTCGCTCGTTCGTTCGTTCGTTCGACAGGGCTACCGTGTACTCCAGGTTTTGATCGCCGACAACGAGGACAACACGCTCACCGGCAACTCCTGCGCCGACTTTGAGAAGGGATCTTTCTGCGTTTTCGTCGACAGCCGTGCCAAGAACACGACTGTTGATTGCCAGAACCGCCGCTACGACTCTGTCAACGCCACCTCGAGATCCACGAAGCGGGTGTGCAACTGCAACATCGACGACCGCTGCTCGGACACCTCGGGCTACGTGACCATCAAGCGCGCCGGCAGCGACGACGGGTCGACGAATGGTTTCAAAGCCAGCTCGTTCGATTTGCTGCCGAGGAGTCGCGTTGAGGACCAGTGGGAATTCCGCAGAGACTGGGACTGAGCAGCGGCAGCGGGCGGTGGGGGCGGCCACACCTAAGGGTGTGGGTGTGGGTGTGACACCAGGTTGCGCTGAGAAGAAGCACAACAGCAAATTCAAGACCACTCTACTACCATCGTTTAACGGATACTACATACCCATATACATACAAACACGCTCCCGTTGTGTGCTGCGAGGAAGGAGTAGTTGCGGCGAGCGGAAATGATCATCACCTGGCCCTCCCCACCCCTGGCAAGGGCGGGGCGCCCTGCCTGCCGGAGGGGCGACACCGTTAGCGTGAGCGCGGGTATGATCCCGTTCCAGGCCGCTGGCGAGAAACCGACGTACACGCTTCGCATCTACCCGCCGTTCCCGTCCGCCGCGACGACGTACACCAATCGGGGCTCGGCCTACCTCGCGCTCGGCTCTTACATGTCCGGCGAAAACGCCTCGGGCACACGCTTTCCCGAGACTCAGCCCATTCTGATGCACTACGACTATGCGAGGGGAGACACGCCAGAGGAGAAGGAGATGCTTGTCTACCTCGAGGGCGGCGACGAGACGGGCGCCCCCCCGGCGCCAACGGATCCTTCTGTCCGCCTGGATGTCGGCGGCGGAGAGCTCATCGCGGCCGTCAAGTTCGACGGCAACGCGACCCAGGAAGCGTGTGAGCGATACTATCTGCGCCTCCTCGAGACGCTCAAAGCCGACGTTGGTTCTGCGGCCGTGCCCGCCGACGACCGGATAACGTTTACGCTGGCGCAGTACGGGCCGCTCCATTCGTTGACTCCTCGGCTCAATGAGGTATGGATCCGTGTAAAACTGTGAATACCCTCTCAGTGGCGAGCTGGTGGCCACCCCTTGGGGTGATGAAGAGATATATTGCATTTGAACTTAAGAGTAGTACTCCACGCGCGCCGCACCCGCGCCAATGCCGGTGTCGTCGCCGTCAACGCCGACGCTGATGTCCTGCGGAACGAACGAACAAGCTCGACGCGAGTGAGCGAGTGAGCGAGCGAGCGAGTGCGAGACACAGAAACAGGCAAACAGGCAAACAGGCAAACAGGCAAACGGGCAAACGGGCAAACAGGCAAACAGAGCGCGCTCGCTAGAAACACAACGGCAGTCAGGACAACGTACGACTGGCGGCCGCATCTCGGCGCAGGCGGCGAGCGCCTTGTGCACCGGGTGGCTCTTGAATGCGTTGACATCCTCCGCGCTGTTCATGGCCGTGCCATTGTCCACGGCCACGTACGCCTGCTGGTCCAGAATGTAGTCGAACCTCGGCGCCCACTTCCTCGACCCCAGCCTCGCCGTGTACGAGCAGTTGTCGACCATGAAGGCGACGCCGCGGGCGTGCATGTACGGGTTCAACGAGTCGACGGCCTCGATGATGGACTCGTTGCAGATCTCGCTGTACGGGTGCCCCTTGTCGGACAACGTTTGGACCGTCGCCATCATCACCGCGATGTAGACACCGGCGGTGAACGGGTTGATGGGGATCTCACTCTCCACCCTGTTGGCCCTCACCTCCTTACCGACCTTCCACATGTGCGTCTGGTCGATCTTGCCCATCGGGAACTTGTCGAAGCGCTCGACGGCGGCCACCACCGACTTGATCTCGTTTCCGCACGCGACATCCTCGTAGATCTCGTAACAGATGTCCATCGCCGGTCGGAACGTGGCAGCGTAAGCCTCCTCGAACACCTTCTTATCGGCGTCGTTGAACTGGTTGTACACACCAATCATGCCATCGCGACTGATAATCTTCGTCAGAGGCCCGGTGATGCACTCAACGCTCTGCTTGAACGCCTCCTCGTCGGACATACCCTGGCGAGTGTAGCGCCTGAAGAGCGACTCGACGGCTCCATGCACGCCGCCGAGAATGCAGCAGCGCTCACCATAGATGTCGGACTTGTACTCAGACTCGAGCGTCGTGCAGAAAGCAAACGGAGCGCCGACGCCGATCGCCCAACCCACGGCAATATCGGACGCGTTACCGGTCGCGTCCTGGTGCACGGCGAACGACGCGTTGATCCCTGCATTCGAACACAAACAAGCGAGTACGTACGTGAGTGTGCGAGTGTGCGAGTGAGTGAGAACCCGAGCTCACAGTCGGTCACCAACCGAGTCCAACGGTAATAAAAATACCTACCGGCTCCGTTCACGCTCTTTCCCTGCTCGTACAGGTTCCTCACCGAGGGACCCATCCCCTTGGGAGCAACGAGCACGACGTTGATATCCGGACGGAAGTCGGCCCCGTCATTCTGCATGACGCCCAGCAGGAACCCATGGGACAGCCCCAGCGTGGCCCCAGGCTTCATCGCAGCCAGGATCCTCGGGTACATACGAGCCTGCGCGGCATCAGAGATCAGGCAGATGACCAGATCCGACTTGCTGATGACGTCAAAGACCTCCCCAAGCGTCCCGTCGGCCTCCGTGAAGCCCACCTGCCTCGCCTGATCGTTCGACGAAGAGTCCGGGCGCAGGCCGATCACCACCTTGGTATCCATACCGGCCTCAGCCATCGAATCCCGAAGGTTCTGCGCCTGGGCCGGAGCCTGCGAGCCCCAGCCGATGACGCCGATTTGCTTGATTCCCTTGAAGGCCTCCGGAAGCATCGCGTACTTATCGCGCCCTCCCCTGCAAACAAAGCCCCCCCCAATGTGAGTGAGTGAGTCAACAGCCACGCCACGCCGACGATCGAGGCAACACCCGCGGGCACATGCAGAAAATTCGCACCTGTAAATGTACTCCTCCGTGTCAGCAAACTTCACCAGCTCCTTCTGGAACACCTTGGTGTCATAGTCAAACTTGACGGCGTTGGTCACGACCACCGCACGCCTGGTGATCCCGACCGGCGAGACCGAGGCACGGCGCTGAGAGGCCGAGCGAATGGAAGCCACGGGCGCCTTGGCGGCCGGTGCGAACGAGAACGACATCATCCTTCGAAGTTCAATCGATCGGTGAATGTGTGAATGTGTGAATGTGTGAATGAATGCACAATGTGAAGAGAGGGAGGCGAAGTGCGGCCCGGCGGGGCCGAGGTCTTGGCTCTATTCCCGATTCCCGGATCATCACCGGGGCCACGAAGACGACGAGACGACGAGACGACTTCACTTCACTCCCCCACATGCATTGTACTCTACGCTCGATCCATACGGGAGAAGGCGTCGGCGTCACCATATAATGCATAGGTTGCATAGGTTGCATAGGTTGCATCCGACCCACCAACAACGACCTTGTTCGATACCACCGCCCACCCAGCCATGAGCGCCCATCTCCTTCCTTGGATGGAGGGCGTGGGCATCTGGTATGACGCGTCGCTCCTTCGCGTCGCGGGAGCCGAGCCGGGCACCATGTCGATCCTTGCTCGGCGGGCGGTCGTGTCTGGTGCCTTGTTGGCGAGGATACCCAAGTCGTCGTGTCTGACGAAGAATACGACGAAGATTGCGGGGATATTGGCTGCCGAGGGGTTCTCGGGGGGTCTGGGTCTGGTGATTGCGGTGTGGTACGAGCGGGGGTTGGGGGAAGGGTCTGTGTGGGCCGGGTACTTCCGGAGCATGCGGTCGAGGGAGGCGTTGCCGATCTTCTGGGGGGAGGAGGCGCTCGGGGGGTTGGCGGGGACGGAGGTGTCGTTGGAAGGTATCGCGTCGGACAGGCGGGACGTCGAGGAGGACTATCGGGAGCACGTGTTGGGGTTGGTGGGGTCGTACCCCGGGGTGTTTGGGGAAATGTCCGAGGCGGGGCGGGGGCTGGAGGCGTTTCGGGAGGCGGCGAGTCTGGTGGCTTCGAGGGCGTTCGGGGTGGATGGAGAGCACGGGGACGGGATGGTGCCGCTGGCAGACGTGTTTAACCACAAGGTGAGTCGCGTGCAGCTGAACGAAGCGTGGGGGGTGCACGGGGAGGAAGAGGAGGAAGAGGAGGAAGAGGAGGACGAGGAGGACGAGGAGGACGACGAGGACGACGAGGACGAGGAGGACGAGGAGGGTGGAGAAGAGGATGATTGTGGCCGCCGAGGCAATGGTAAGCGCCGGCGGCAGGATGTACCGTCGCCGTCTCGGCCGTCTCGTCTCCCGGACGTGATGCCGTCGGCAGGGGCGGAGGCTCCCGAGCTGTGTGGGATGAAGGAGGCGAATGGGCTGGATTTGAGGTTGCAGATTGCCATCATCGACGACGAGGTGCACGACTGCCTGCAGATTGTCGCCGCGAGTGATGTGGCTGCCGGCAAGGAGGTCTGGAATACCTACGGCGAGCTGAGCAACGACGTGTTGCTGAAGAAGTACGGTGCGTGTCGACATGCAGTTCGCTCTACCCCCCTCACGCTCACCCCCCTCACGCTCACCCGCTCACGCTCAGGGTTCTGTGTTCCGGAGAACCCGTTTGGGTTCGTGACGCTCGATAAAATGGGGATGATCGCCCGCCTTGGCGGCGCCGATCCTGCTTCTCAACGAGATGGGCAAGTCCGGGCGCGTCAGCCGAGTTCCATACCCCCCGAGCTGCTGGATTCCATCCTGTCGGAGACGTCCCTCCTGGACGAGGACGACGAGCCGTTCCTCGTTCACGCGAATGGCCACGTGAACCTGGCGCTGTTTGCGATCCTACGAATGGTGATAGACGGTGCGGTTGACCTGGAGAGCCCACTGATCGTCGAGGCGATGGAGGCGGGCGTGCCGGTGGCGGTCGACGTCGCGCTGCAGACGGAGACGCGGGAGGACGCTGAGGCCAGACGGAGACGCGCGCAGTGCGTTGAGGCCCTATCGTGGGCGTGCGAGGCGCGGCGGCGGATGCTCGAGGAGTCGGCGGGGGCGCGTGGCGCCGCAAGGGTGCTCCGGATGAGCGAGTTGGGACTTCTCGACGACTTCGGGTCCCGTTTGAAATCATGTTGAATTGAAGTTGCAGGTTGTCAACGTCCATACATTCGTGTCCGTACACACATGCAGCGTGCCGCAACAATGAGCATGAAGCCCGCGAGTATTTGTCGTCGGGGCGAAGCGTGGCTTCCGGTTCCGAAACGTGGCTTCATTTCGAAGACTGCCGTCCTGCCGACCAAGCGCGACGAGCTCGGAAGGAAATTGCCTGTCGCGCGTCGCACGCGGCTCCTCTCGAGGTCGACCAGTAGCGACGACGCCGATGCCGAAACCGAACGCGATGCCGACAACTCGCCGTCGTCGCCGTCGTCGCCGTCGTCGATGGCCCTGTCGTCGCAGCTGGGCCGGCGGGCGGGCGAGGTGTTCGTGCTCGCCGGGTTCCTGAAGATCCTGATCGTCTGCTTTCCGTTCTCGACCATGGCGATCTCGATGTACTTCCAGGGGCTCTGCGACCTGGGATACTGGGCGGCGCTCAAAATGTTCCCGATCGCGATTGGCATGTTGGCGCTGGCCAAGGTGGTCGTGGACAGGAGACTCCACGAGCGGAGATTCGCACCACTGGCCATCGTCGGCGGTGGCATACTCGCTCTGCTCCTGAGTCGGTGGGCGTTTGCCCGGCCGCGCCCGAGTCCGTTGGACCCCATGCTCGCGCACTACAACAGGGCCCGCGCCGCCGAGGCCGCCGTGACGCAGCGCCGCGAACAGGCGCGGCAGGCGCATAGCGCGAGGAAAAAGAGCCTCGATCCCCCGAAAGAGCTGAAGGAGCGTGCCAAGATGCTGAGAGACAAAGGACGAGGCGGACGGTTTTCTTGATGATGATGTTGATGTCGTTGATTACCCGATATCGTATCGTTTCGCGTCCAAAAGACTAATCCCGCCTCGCGCGGACGCGCCGACCGTCGCGGTGGTGAATCAGGTCGCCGCCGCTCGAGTCGTTGTCGTTCCGGGCGGCCGCCTGCTGATGCTGCACGTGGCTCCGGCTGCGGTAGTGACTCACAGTCGGAGGCGTGGACGCGATCACGCTCAGCAGCTGGCTCTGAAGCTCGGGACACGTCTTGATCATGTAATCGTACGACTCGGTCGCCATGACGGCCTGCAGGTGCTTGGAGACAAATTCCAGGCAGACGCGCTTGAGCTCCTTGGCGTTGTTCTGCTCGGCCAGTGCGAGCGTGGTCGCCACCGTGTCGACGCTGACCGAGTCGCACAGGCGCGCCTCGCAGATGCAGCGGAGTCGGAGCAGCTGGAAGCGGTCAGCGGCAGCCAACAGGTGCTGCGCCAGCGGAACGTCGAGCTTGCTGCCCTGAATTTCCACCGGAAGGTCGTCGGCGTAGGCAAAGTAGAGCAAGATCGTGAATACGGGCGCCTTGATGTCCTTGATGGTGATGTGGTCGGCGTGCGACTCCCTCATCGGGCCCGTCAGCAGTGCCTTGAACACCGGCGACCGCGCCGACAGGATGATCTTGTGTCCCGCGATCTGAGTGCCCTCCACGTCAAACACGACGTCGGTGCACAAGCGGTCCTGGAAAAGGCGCAGCATGTGGCTTCCGAGGTTTGGCGGCGGGACCACGACGCTCTTGGACGGCTTGTCGCTGGCGATTTGCCGCGACAGGGCGCCGCCCGTGCTCACCACCAGCTCGATCTGGTACCGGATGATGATGGTATCGTTCATCAAGAGGCCCCTCGCGGGGTCCTCGAGGATGCTCTTCTTCACGAACTTCCTGTACCCGTGGCAGTTCCTGGCGTTGGGGTCCTGCCTCGCGCACGAAATCTTGACGGCTCCCTGGTCCCTTCGCCGGCCCTTCGAGACGTCCTGGCCTCTGTTGGACTGGTCCACGAGGGTGAACCTGTGGAACGCCCTGACCACGCGGCCGTCCGACGTGCTCACCACGCCCTGGGGAGACTCTGACTCGCCGATGAGCGCAACAAAGAGAGCGCAGTACTCATTTCCGGGCGTCTGCACGCCCGGGAGTTGCGCTGCGACCTGCTGCGGCGTCAGCTCTTGCATCATCGGCAAATCGTTTACCGGAAGGGGGGACGGCGTCAGGGCGATGGCGCGCTGCTGACCGTTCTGACCGTTCTGACCGTTCTGACCGTTCTGATCGTTCTGATCGTGCTGATCGTTCTGGGCGTTCTCTGCCGCTGGCGTCCGCGCGGCCCCGTTGGCGCCACCAGCACCGTTGGCCGCATCTCGTACCGTCAACGCGGCCATGGTATCTCGGGCAGCATTCGCTGCGTTAGCCGCGTTGATTGCGTTGTGAAGATTGGCCACCTCGGCGGAAGAGCGCTTCCCGTCTGGATAAAACAGGAGCACCCACTCGTGGCCGCCCACCTCGAACCGCTCGCTCGCGATCGGCTCGCCGTCTCCAATGCCCTTGATCAGCGAATAGCCCACAATCGTATGCTCGTGCTCGCCGGTGATGGTCTCGGTGACGGTCTTCGATATGGACTTTCCGGGTGTCTGGTTCTTGGACGCGCTTCGGCCCGGGTCGTCGTCGCCGTCCGAGCTCATCGGCGTCATCGCGCCGAACGACAGCTCTGGCAGCCTCCCCATCGTTTCTATCGGCAGGATGGACGGTTGTTCCTCCATGGTGCTGCTATCTCTCCCGGTGGTGCCTTGGGAAGGTCTGCTTCGAGCCTGCTTCAAACGCGGAGTTGTCGAGGCGTTTCGCTGCTGTTGTTCCGAGTCCGAGCCTGCGAGCCAGCTGATAATAGACGCGCGCGTTTCGTCAACCCGCAAGCAATCCACGCGCCGGCACGCTGAGGGTTCGGATACCTGTGTGTTCAGAAGGATTCGGATGATGATTCGGGGGAGGGAATGGACCTCTCTCTCGCCCTCTATCTCTCGGTCGCGGCGCTATCCTCTTCTACCTTGACGGCGCTACACCTGTGGTTCTGCGCGGACCCGGGTTCGTTCAGATCAAAGGAAGTGACTCGATCAAATGGAATGCCATTTGGGCGCAGCGATTTTCCCTCAAGAGGGACACACATGTCCAAATGCCATAAGGTGGTCTCTCTCCGCCCTGTGAATCTCCTATTTCTTTGCCCGCTTCTTCGCTGGCACCTTCCTCTTCGCCGCTGGCTTCTTCGCCGCCGGCTTCTTCGCCGCCGGCTTCTTGGCCTTTGCCTTTGCCCTGCCCCCTCCTTTCGCGGCCGTCGGCCCACCGCTCTCGTCGTCGTCATCGTCGTCCTCCAGCCAGGCCTGCATCGCTTTCTCGTTCTCGTCGCTCCTGAACCGCATATCTTCCCGTAGCTGAACGAACGAGTCCGTGATCATCTCGATCTTGGCGTCCTCACCCTGGAAATTGAGCACCATGATGGTCCCTGGGAACTGGGCGGGCGTCGCGGTGTACATCCTTCCCTTAAGGTCGAGCTCGTGGCACTCGACCGTCGACTCGCCCCCGGCGGTCGCGATGCTCCGCTGCAGTATCCGCCCGATCGCACCCGTGTCGCCAGACATGTCCGTGGCGCCGGCGATGGTGTCCTTGGTGGTCTCGAGCTCCAGAAGGAGCTTGCTTCCGGGCAGCTTGTCCGGCACCATCACGTTCACGGACAACTTGTTGCTGTTGTTGGGGATTGCCCCCGGCGACGCCTTTTTCGGCGCCATTGCTGTTTTCGTTGTCGTTGTCGTTGGTGCTGTTGTCGCTGTCGTTGCTGTTGTCGCCGCCCCCGCCCCTGCTGCTGCCGCTGCCGACGTGGGTTTCTTCGCCGGTGACTTTTTCTTGGCCTTGGGCTGCACGTGATGATTTGAGTGGGAGTTCCAAGTGAGGGCTCGTGAGCGCGCGCCAGTCCGATCACCACGAGCGCCGGTGCACGCAGTCGTGAAAACAAACGTGGGGACCTACCGTCGGTTGTGTCGGCGCCTCTTGTGTCGTCGGCGCCTGCGTCTGCGGCAGATCCGTCATGTCAAAATCTTCATTCTTCGGAACCCGAGCGGCGAGTGGGACGTCGTCCTCGCTGTCGGACGAGGACGAGAGCAGGTAGATCATCGGCGTTGCCTTGGTGCCCGTCGACTTCTTCCCCGTCGACTTCTTCCCCGAGTTTTCCGCGGCACCGTCCCCCTTCCGAGCGTTCTCAGGCGTCTCCCGCTCTTTGCTCGCGGCGTCGTCCAGGGGACCCTCCGGCGACTCCTCCTTGTTGGCCCTGAGCCAGCTCGGTATCGAAGAATCGTCCGAGGACGTGTCGTCGAGCAAGACTGCCACCCGTTTACGCTTCATCTTCTCCACCGAGTTGATGTCATCAATCACCTTTCGGCGGAGGACGGGCAGCGAGTCCTCCGAGGAAGACGGTACGGCCGGTGCCATGGTCATCGTTTGAAATTTTGCCGATCGGAGCAGAAAAACCCTCTCTGCTACTCCAGACGGGGATATCGCGTTCCGAGGATCCGACAGCCAGTGAAGGAGAGAGATTGCGACGTCGAATTGCTATTTAGCTTAGGTACTGAAGACTCGGTGGCCGCGGACGGGGAATTTTCACCTGCTTGCTGGGTTGAGACCCACGAGCCTGCCTCCCATGCCGACACCCGCACCCGCACCCGCACCCACGTGGCCGCGGCTCGGCGTCGTCTGGCGCCCGTCCCCCGGCACGCCCCTCCCTCCCCTCCCTCCCGACGACGGCATCGAAGACACGAGCATCGACGGGCTGCTACGTGCCGGCGTCGACGCATAGGGCGACCCGTACCGCTGCGCTCCGTGTGCTCCGTGCGCGCTGCCGTAGGCAAGGGTCCGCACCGTGTGATGTGGGGACCTGGATCGCGGCATCAGGTTCGTGCTCGGACTGTTGTGGCTGTTGCTGCGCGGCCCGTGGGCCGGTCCCATCGGTGGCAGCGACGGCAGCAGGTTGCCGTGATGCCGGGCGGGATATGCCCCATGTCCCTGACTGGCCGCCCGGAGGCTCATCGCCTCCTTCGCCTTCTGGCCGTATTTGTCCCGCAGCTCTCGGATGTCCTCCTCCATCTCTCGTTTCTCCCGTCTGAGCGCGTCGACCTGCACCCGCAAGTCCTCGTACCCCTGGTTCATGATACCGATCTTCTTCTTGTAGTGCGCCTCCGTTGCCTGAAGCTTCTGGCTGAGCTTGTCGTACCGCAGCTTGGCGTAGAGGTCGTCCTGCCGACAGCGAAACTGGATCGCGGCGAACGAGAGCGACATGCACGTGTCGACGTCGTGCCCGGCGAGCTGGAGGAGATCCCCGGGCCCGTTTATCCCCGAAGGAATAACGATCTCCCTCCAGGCCATGTCGGCATCATCGGTCGACTTGGTGCAAACGCCGCAGCGCCGGGCGGGAACGATCGATCGTTCGAAGCATTGCCGACAGGCGAGATGGCCGCAGCTGATCGCGACGGCCCCCTCCCCCGGCCGGAGACTCACAAAGCACGTGTTGCAGTACATGACTTACGGTTCGAGGTGTTGCGTGAGAATTTACAGCCGAAGACGGCGAATGACTGAACGAATGAATTTCCAATCAAGGGTCAAAGGACCCCCCCCTCCCAGGCACTCTCGCCACTGCCACTCTCGCCACGTTACGCGCCCTGCTCCCGCGCAACCAACATGTGCCACCATCACGCAACCCACCGCCCGTCCCACCGCCCGTCCCACCGCCCGTCCCACCGCC
>Ga0181582_10002566_pt1 | contig 14406 bp, 16 predicted proteins | sample 071ome_32_FD_132438 | JGI IMG/M metagenome (GOLD analysis project Ga0181582, IMG submission 132438) | Coastal salt marsh microbial communities from the Groves Creek Marsh, Skidaway Island, Georgia - 071405AT metaG (megahit assembly) | ecosystem: Environmental > Aquatic > Marine > Intertidal...
ACCAGTGAATAGGGTTTCTGTTTCTTTCGCAGATAGTCCACCAGTTGCACATCACCCGGCAGCAGGCCTTCCCGGGCATCCACCAGGAGGAGGGTTACATCGGCCTCCTCGATGGCTAGCAGGGACTGGTCTGACATCGCCTTATCGATGCCCTCTTCGGTGCCGGTGATGCCCCCCGTATCGATCACGATGAATGCCTGTTCGCCGAGGCTGCCTTCGCCATACTTGCGGTCACGGGTCAGGCCGGCAAAATCCGCCACCAACGCATCCCGGGAACGGGTGAGCTGGTTAAAGAGCGTGGATTTCCCCACGTTGGGTCTGCCCACTAGGGCGATGACGGGGATCATGTGAGTGACTCTGGTTGGTCCTGAATGGTGGGTATTGTAACGGGAATTGGCGGTGAGGACCGGTCAGGGCCATCCGTTTATTGCCGTTCTGCCAGCTTATTGCACACTGTAGGCGGCCAGGTTGCCGCTGTTGCCGTATACATACAGAGTGTTGTCCCGGGACTGCATGGGAGCGCGAATGCCGTCGGAATCAACACGAGTGCGGCCCAGGAAGCGGCCATCGACCTGGGACATCAAGTGTACATAGCCTTCGAAATCACCTACCGCCACATAGTTGTTGAAACTGGTGGGCGCCGTCAGCCGGCGCAGGTCGAGCTGTTCGTTGACCCAAACGGTGGTTTCCTGACTGGTGCGATAGGCCTTTACATGATCGCGCTCGTCGCAAACGTAGATATTGCCGAAACCGGAGCTGGCACCGTTGACACTGGATTCCTCGATGCGCCAGCGGGTCTGCCCGGTAACTGCATCGATGGCGGCCAGGTAGCCCTGGTAGCTCGGCACCAGCAGCAGGCCATTGTCTGAAAGCACGATATCCCCGTCGATATCGACCATGCGGTCGATTTCGGAACTGCCGGTGGGAACCGCCACGCGCTCTTCCCAGCGCAGGGTGCCGTTGTTGAGAGCTAATGAGACGATCGTGCCGTTGCCAAATGCTGCGATGACGAAATTCTCGATAATAAGCGGCGAACTCTCACCACGCAGGGTAAGTGCCGGGACGGTATTCTCGTAGATCCAGAGCTGCTCGCCGGTGCGGGCATCGTGGCCTGACAGTTTGCCGTCGATGGCCTGCACCACCACTATGCTGCCATTGGACGCCGGCGTGGACAGCACTTCGCTGGTAACCTGGGTTTCCCACAGGATATCACCCGAGGCGGCATCCAGTGCGATGACGCTGGAGTTCTCGGTGCCAAGCAGCACCATGTTGCCGCCAAATCCAACGCCGCCGGTAATCTGGAAATCCAGCTCGGTTCGCCACAAGCGGCTGCCGTTTTCCCGGTTGATCGCCAAGACATTGCCATTGTTACTGGCCGCATAGATGGTGTTGTTATCGATGGCCGCTTTCAGGCGATTGTATTTATCGCCCTGCCCATTGCCGACCTTCACGCTCCAAATGCGGCGCAGCCTGACTTCCTCGGAAAAATCCACCAGTTCCGCCGGTTTATCCTCGTCATCGTTACTTGAAATCCAGTTCATGGGATTCAGATTACTGCAGGCATACAACAGGGGCAGCGACAGTATCAGGAAAACTAAGCGGGAAAATTTCATGATTATCAGTTCTTTGATTTAACTGCCGAGACCGCGCATTTTCAGGTCAATGAACCCGGCATTGCCCGGACCCAGGTTGATGGCGCGCTCGTATGCCGCCCTCGCCTGCTCGACCTGACCCAACTGGGCATAGGCATCACCCTGCACTTCAGCATAGGTTGCGGCCATGGTGCCGGGGTCTACTTCCGCCAGCAGGTTGAGTGCTTCCTGTGCCCGTTCCTGGGCTATAAGCACGCGGGCCAGCCTGACACGCGCAATCAGGAACACTTCCTGTTCGGCACTTTTCATGAAACCCAGTTCCTGGTTATCCAGGACCCATTGCAGTTCGACCTGCGCCTGGGAATAGTTTTCCTGTTCCACATAGACGCTGGCGAGCAGCAACGCACCAAAGCGCGCATAGATGCTGTCCGGAAAATCATTGCGCAGCAAATCGTAACTGCTTTCCATGGCTGCGAGCGTTTCAGCGTCCAAACCGGAATCCTGCACAAGCGCCAGCTGCTCGATGATGCCGTCGTATACCTCGGAGGCGGCTTCAGCGGTTGCCTGGCGTGAATCCTGCCACCACCTGGCGCCGAAAAAGACGACCAGCACTATGGCAATGCCGGTAATCAGCGACGAGCCGTTTTCCTTCCACCAGTTTTTCAGGGCTTCTAACTGTTCTTCATCACTTGCGTAACTTGCCAATGGATATCTCCCAAAGTTCAAAAATTGATATTAGCCAAAATATTCTGACAACCAGCCGCACAAAGATGCCGGTGACAGGCTGGTCGTTTCGCCGTCATCATCGAGAATTCGCAGCTTGATTTCCGCCAGTTCCCCGTCGCCCTCGAGTATCACCGCAACGCGGGCGCCGCTGGCAAAGGCCTTTTTGAGCTGGCTATTATATTTACCGCCACCGCAGTGGGTCAAAACCCTTAATCCGGGCAGCTGGCGGCGGATTTCATGCCCCAGCAGGAGGGCCTGCCGGCGTACACCCTCGCCAATGACGGCAAGGTATACATCGACCGTCCTGCCGGTATCCGCGGGCAGCCTGCCCAGTTCCTCCAGCAGGAGGATCATCCGCTCCATGCCCAGGGCAAAGCCCACCCCGGGGGTATCCGTCCCACCGAGCTGCCTGGACAGCCCGTCATAGCGGCCGCCGGAGCAAACCGCGGACTGGGCGCCGAGCTTGTCGGTAGTCCACTCGAAAACCATGCCATTGTAGTAGTCAAGCCCCCTGACCAGGCGGTTATTCACCACGCAATCGATTCCGGCAGCGTTCAGAATATCGAGCAGTTCGGCAAAACCAGCCGCCGACTCAGGTGAAATATGGTCTGGCATCTGCGGTGCATCGGCCAGCAGGGCCTGGGTTGCCGGCACCTTGCTGTCGAGGATGCGCAACACGTTTTTATCCAGGCGCCGACGACTGTCCTCGTCAAGCGCCGCTTCGTGCTGCTTCAGGAACTCACGCAGGGCTTCCCCGTAGCGGATGCGGTCTTCCGAGGTCCCCAGGTTGTTGATTTCCAGGGTCAGCACATCGGCGATACCAAGTCGCTCCCACAGGTCACGGGACAACATGAGGATTTCCGCCTCGATGTCGATGCCGGGCATGCCAAAGGCCTCGACGCCCATCTGGTAGAACTGGCGATACCTGCCCTTTTGCGGTCTCTCATGCCGGTACATGGGACCCATGTACCAGAGCTTCTGGGTCTGGTTGTACAACAGGCCATGCTGCTCTGCCGCGCGTACGCAGCAGGCAGTGCCCTCCGGTCGCAGGCTGAGGCTGTCGCCGTTGCGATCCTCGAAGGTGTACATTTCCTTTTCGACGATATCGGTGACTTCGCCGATGGAGCGTTTGAAAAGCTGGGTCTGTTCGAGGATGGGAAAACGGATTTCCTCGTAGGCATAGGCAGACAGGAGCTCGCGCATCACCTTCTCCAGGTACTGCCACGCGGGAGTCTGGTCCGGCAGCACGTCATTCATGCCGCGAATAGCCTGTATCTTAGCCAAAACTGCTCTCTGCCTTATCTGGTCCGGGGACTGTCGTTTAAAGTTAGGGGATTCGTGGCGGGTTAAGCCGTTATGCCTGCCTGCGCAGGGTGTCATCCTGCGGCGCGCCATTGGCAGCCGCCATTGCTTCTTCCTTTTCCCTGACCCTCTGCCTGATCATGGCCTCGAGTTCGTCCACCAGGTTTTCATTGCTGATCTTGTGATGGGTTTTGCCGTTGATATAGGACATGTTCACCGGTGTCGCACCGGTCAGGCCGATATCTGCCACCCTGGCCTCGCCTGGGCCGTTGACGATGCAACCGACCACGGATACGTCAATGGGCGTGGTGATATCTTCCAGACGGGCTTCCAGTTCGTTCACCGTGGCGATGACGTCAAAGTTCTGCCTTGAGCAGCTCGGGCAGGCCACCAGGTTGACGCCCTTCTTTCTCAGCCCCAGGCTCTTGAGGATATCGAAGCCCACCTTGATCTCTTCCACGGGATTTGCCGCCAGCGAAATGCGGATGGTGTCACCGATGCCGTCCATCAGCAGCAAGCCCAGACCCACCGAGGATTTCACGGTACCGCTGCGCAGACCGCCCGCCTCGGTGATGCCCAGGTGCAGTGGCTGTTCGATTTGTGTCGCCAGCTTGCGATAGGCTTCCACCGTCATGAATACCTCAGAGGCTTTCAGGCTGACCTTGAAATCCTGAAAATCATAGGAGTCGAGAATGTCGATATGCCTAAGCGCTGATTCCACCATGGCGTCGGCATTCGGCTCGCCATACTTGCGGAGCAATTCCTTGCCCAGCGAACCGGCATTGACGCCGATGCGCAACGGCACCTGTTTTTCACGGGCGGATTCAATCACGGCACGAACGCGATCCTCGCGGCCGATATTGCCCGGGTTGATGCGCAGGCAGTCGACGCCATATTCAAGCACCTTGAGCGCGATACGGTAGTCAAAATGAATATCCGCCACCAGCGGAATAGCCGTGCGCGCACGAATGTTCCGGAAGGCTTCCGCCGCTTCCATGGTGGGCACAGAAACTCGGACAATGTCAGCACCAACCTTTTCCAGGTCGCTGATCTGGCCCAGAGTGGCTTCCACATCACAGGTATCGGTATTGGTCATGCTCTGCACGGCAATCGGGGCATCCCCGCCTACGGGCACCTTGCCGACCATGATCTGGCGTGACTTGCGTCTTTTAATGGGTGATTCGGTTCTCATCAATTTGTTTCCGGTTCCAGCACTATTCTGGCCGAGTTATCGTTGCGCATACGAGCGGTGATATCCACCGCGCGCGAGTTGAAAGTCATGTCGACAACATTGGCATCACCGACCAGCACGTTGAAAGGGGCCTTGCCCCTGATGCTGAGGTCATCACCCGAGTCCAGCATGTCGTTGTAGAGTCGGATGCTGTCACCGTTGTCCACCTCGATCCAGCTGGCGCCGGTAAAATGCACTTCCAGCATGTCCTCACCGTCGCTTTCCAGCTGCACCACCCGGCTGTTGTCCTGCTCGATCACAGTGTAATCCGGCAGCCCGGATTGGCTTGCCTCGGTTGATGCAGCCAGCGTATCGACCACGTTTTCCGCTGCTTCAGCTGCCTCCGCCAGGCCTGCTGACACGATCTCTTCGGTGGTCGCCAGGACGACCCCGTCATTGTCATTGCGTGCTGCAGCATCCACACTGTCAACGGCATCAGCGGCAACCGTATCTTCAATCGGCATCGCCGCTTTCACGCTGCTCATGCCTGCCTGGTGCCCGCCTGTTCTTTCAGCAAGACCGGCCATCCTCGCCGCCGCGGTAACCGGTGTCTGCACAGGTGTCTCTGGAATCTCGGCAATGGCGCCGGCACCGGATTCAGCCATTACGGCATCGGACGCCTTGCTGCGCGAAAACCACCAGCTGGCTGCCATCACCACGACAATTATTGCCGCGGCACACACCATCCAGCGCATATTCTGGTCGTAGGCCTTCTTCGCCCGGATGACGTTAGCCTCGGTCTCTTCACTTTTCTCCAGTGCCGCCGTGAAACGCTCGTAGCTGAGCATGATCTCCTCGACGTCGGCACCCAGCAGCCTGGCATAGGAGCGGAAATAACCTTTAACGAAGGTCTTGCCAGGCAGCTTGTCGTACTGGTCGCTTTCCAAAGCCTTCACGTAATGCGCAGTCATGTGCAGTGCGTCTGCCACCCTGCCGTGACTGAGCCCGAGTTCCTCGCGCTTCTTTTTCAGCATCTGGCCAGGAGATGGCCAATTGAATGCAGGAGCGTTCTCCGGCTGGCTGATTGGCAGGTCGGTCTCGGTCATTCGAATTCCTGCTGGTACAGCGTGTATTCGTTACTGTTCGGAAAATTGGTGCGCAGTAATTCGCCATACTGCATGGCATTGGCTTCATTCTGCAGGGCATTTTCCAGCCTCGCCCCTATCAGCAGGCTGCGGGCGCTGTGCCCGATCCGGTAAAACTGGATCAGCGTGAGATAATTGCGCCAGTATGCCCTGGCCTGCAGCACATCCTCCCGGTTGGGGTTGATGGCGGTCAGTTCGAGAGCGGAGCGCAACTGGTTGGGATTGAGCTGGAGCGCGCGGGCGAAGGCGCGTTCGGCATCTTCCGTGCGGTTCAGGCGCTGCGCGGCGATGCCCATGTTCTCGAAAGCCTGCGGACGCTGCGGATACTCGGTATCGCTGACCACCCGCTCCAGCTCGTCGTAGGCATCCTCGATGCGGTTCTCGGCAAACAGGAAGGCGGCATAATTGTTGCGCGCCTTGGAGTTGCTGCCGTCGATGCGCAGGGCGCGGCGGAAACTCTGCTCAGCCAGCTCCGGTTCACCTTCACGGGCGTAGATCAGGCCCCAGGTGGAGAACATTTCACTGTTGTTGGCATCGATTTTGGCGGCGTTGTTGAGGTGACGCTTGGCGCTGGCCAGGTCGTTCTCATCCAGGTAACCGACGGCCAGCTGGAGGTAGTTTTCCAGGGCTTCCTCATCGGAACGCTCGACATTGAAAACGGGATTGGTGGTTTCTGTGACACAGCCGGCCAATACGACCAGGCATCCTGCCGCCAGGAGCATCGAAGCGGTGCGTTTTACTGCTTGGTGTAGCCTGGATGCCAACATAGCCTGTGACTGCCCCTAAAACCCTGATTTTAACCTAATGTCTTAATTTTACTGAATCTTTAGACGCTGAACGGGCACTGATTGTTCCACATCCTGCTGCATAAGGGCCCGGTAGCGGGCACTTCGGCGGGTGGTATCGTCCACCATGCCCACCAGCTGCCCGCAGGCAGCCCCGATTTCATCCCCGCGGGTTGTTCTGATGGTCACCGTGTAGCCGGCATCCCTCAGGATCTTCTGGAAATTGGATATAGCGGCATTGCTGGAGCGCTTGTACTGTGAACCCGTGAAAGGGTTGAACGGGATCAGGTTTATCTTGCTGGGCGTATTGCGCAGCAGTTCGGCCAGTTCGCGGGCATGCTGGCGATGGTCGTTGACGCCGGCGATGAGGATGTACTCAATGGTGGCCTGGCGACTGTCCGGCAGGGATGCCAGGTAAGCATTGGTGCTCCTGAGCAACTCGCGAATGGGATACTTGCGATTGATCGGAACGATCTGGCTGCGTAGTTCATCGTTCGGGGCGTGCAGGGAGATGGCCAGGGATGCATCCGTGTAATCCTTCATCCGGTCCAGGGCCGGAACGACACCCGATGTGCTGATGGTGACGCGGCGCTTCGAGAGGCCATAGCAGTTGTCTTCCATCATGAGGCTGACAGCGTTCATGACATTGTCGAAGTTGAGCAGAGGCTCGCCCATGCCCATCATCACCACGTTGGTGACACGGCGCGGCGACTTGGTTCCGAAGCAGCCAAGTTCGCGGTTGGCCAACCACAACTGGCCGATGATTTCGGCAGTGGTCAGGTCACTGTTGAAGCCCTGCTTGCCTGTGGCGCAGAAGGAGCAATCGAGACTGCAACCGGCCTGTGAGGAAATACACAGTGTGCCGCGGCCGGCTTCTGGAATGAAAACCGTTTCAATGCTGCTGCCACTGGCCACTTCAACGATCCACTTGTGGCAGCCGTCAGCGGCATCGTAGCGTTCACGGATTTGCGGCGGGCGAACTTCCGCACATTCCTTGAGGCGCACACGCAGGGCCTTGCTGATGTTGGTCATTTCGTCGAAGTCAGTGACTCCGTACTGGTGAATCCATTTCAGCAGCTGTATAGCGCGAAAAGGCTTTTCTCCCTGTTCAAGAAGAAAAGCCTCCATTTGTTGCCTGCTCAGACCAAGTAGGTTGGTCACATTGTGCGGCATTTGAGTGCTACCCCATCAGAATTTGCGCGGGCAGATTTCCTCAGCCTTGAAAAAATAACTGATTTCCCTTTCCGCTGATGCCGGTGAATCGGAGCCGTGCACAGCATTGGCGTCAATCGACTTGGCGAAATCGGCACGAATGGTGCCGGGAGCAGCCTGCGCGGGATTGGTTGCACCCATCAGTTCACGATTGCGGGCGATGGCATTGTCGCCTTCCAGGACCTGGACGATAACGGGCCCGGATGTCATGAATTCCATCAGATCGTTAAAAAAGCCTTTGCCCTTGTGCTCGGCATAAAAACCACCGGCTGAATCTTCATTCAGCTGCAGCATTTTCATGGCAACCACTTTCAAGCCGCCTTTCTCAAATCGGCTGACGATTTCACCGATCACGTTCTTGCCGACGGCATCCGGTTTGATGATGGATAAAGTACGTTCAACTGACATGCAATTCTCTCCGCTTGGATAATCTACTGCCTTGCTGCCCGCTGGCCGGCGGGCCTAACAAAACGGCGTATTGTACGCGCCTTTGGGAGGATTTTGTACCTGAAAACTCTGGAATTCCGGGCTTTTTGGGGTGGCAGGCGGTTCCGGCTACAACTCTTCGATCCAGGCTTGCTGAATGGCTTCGAGGATTTTTCCCCGCTTCTCCTTGGATCGTCGTCGAAACCGTCCAGCTCGCAGACCAGGCGGTGCAGGTCAACGAAATTGATGGTCCGGGGATCCACATCCGGGTGGCTCTCAGCCAGCTCGATGGCGATGTCCAGGGTATCGATCCATTTCATGGCAGGCGCTTGCTCCTAGTGGTTTTCTGACACCATGTTGATGGTGTATTTGGGGATTTCCACGACCAGGTCTGAATCCGTCACCCGGGCCTGGCACCCCAGCCGGGATTCGGGCTCGAGGCCCCAGGCCTTGTCCAGCATATCATCCTCGTCCTCGGTGGATTCCGCCAGGGAATCGAAGCCTTCCCGGACGATCACGTGGCAGGTCGTACAGGCACAGGATTTTTCACAGGCATGTTCCAGCGCTATGCCGTTTTTCAGGGCGACATTGAGGATCGTCTCCCCTGTCTGGGCGTCAACTTCCTTGCCCTCGGGGCAAATTTCCTGGTGGGGTAAAAATCGGATAGTCGGCATTCTTCGTCGCTTCCTCAGTCGTATTCCTGAATCTTGTGGCCTGTCAGTGCGGTTTTGATCTGCGAGTCCATGCGCCTGCCGGCAAATACCAGGCTGGCTTCGTTGAGCGCTTCGGCCGCCGCATGAATGGCATCGGCGTCGTCACTGTCAATCAGCCTGGCCAGTTTCTCCATGCCGTCGGTGAGCGCTGCGTATTCGGACTCGTCCAGCAGCTGCCTGCCGTCTGCCGCAAGCGCACTTTCCAGCGCTTCGATTATGCGTTGTGCTTCCACTCGGCTTTCCTGCAGCGCCCTCGCCGCCTTGTCGCTGGCCGCCGCTGCAAAGGAGTCGGTGATCATGCGTTCAATATCCTTTTCCGCCAGTCCGTAGGACGGCTTGATCACGACACTACTGGAAATCCCGGTACTCAGCTCCTTCGCCTGGACCTCCATGAGTCCGTCGGCATCCACCTGGAACATCACTTCGATTACGGCCGCTCCGGCCACCATAGGGGGTATTCCCTTCAGTTCGAACCTGGCCAGCGACCGGCAATCGGCAACCAGTTCCCGCTCTCCCTGCATGACATGCAGTGACATTGCAGTCTGGCCATCCTTGTACGTCGTGAACTGCTGGGCGCGCGCCACCGGTATCGTGGTATTGCGGGGAATTATCTTTTCCATCAGCCCGCCCATGGTTTCGATACCGAGGGACAGGGGGATGACATCGAGCAGCAGGATTTCGTCGCCATACTTGTTGCCGGCCAGGACATCGGCTTGCAGCGCGGCGCCAATGGCGACCACCTTGTCGGGATCGATCTCGGTATGCACGGGTGACCCGAAAAATTCTGCCACGCGTTCGCGCACCCGTGGCGTTCGGGTGGAGCCGCCCACCATGACCACGTCAGATATTTCGCCGACGGTCATCCTGGCATCACGCAGGACACGACGACATGCCTTGATGGTCCTGTCGATGATGGCGTCAACGATGCCGTCGAATTCCTGGCGGCCCAGCGTGCCGCTCCAGTGCTCAAAGGTTATTTCTGCGTTGCCCGCCTCGGTCAGGGTGTGCTTGGCATCGCGTGCAACAGCGGCCAGTGCATTGCGTCGACTGTAGGACAGCGGCTCTTCGATGCCGGCCTGTTCGAGTATCCATTGCCCAACAAGCCGGTCGATATCATCACCACCAAGCGCAGCATCGCCACCTGTCGCCAGCACCTTGAATACACCCTGTTCGAGGCGCATCAATGAGACATCGAAGGTCCCGCCACCAAGGTCGTAAATGATGACGGTTTCTTCCTTTTTACGGTCGAGGCCGTAAGCCACTGCGGCGGCGGTGGGCTCGCCCAGCAGGCGCAGGACATTGATGCCGGCCAGCCTGGCGGCGTCCTTGGTGGCCTGGCGCTGGGCCTCGTCAAAATATGCAGGCACGGTGATGACGGCGCCGTCGATTGGCCCACCCAGTTCCGTCTCGGCGCGCGACACCAGTTCGCGCAGGATCTGCGCCGATATTTCCACCGGGCTCTTGTCACCGGCAATAGTCCGGACCAGGGGCATGCCGCCCCGGGGATCAGGCACAATCTCGTAGGGAAGGTCGTAGTCGATATCCGCGATGCCACGACCCATAAGCCGTTTCACCGAGGAGATGGTGTTGGCGGCGTCGTTGGTGCCGCGGTTCCTGGCTGCATCACCCACGATCACCGCGCCATCTTGGGCAAAATGGACCACCGATGGCACCAGGCAGTGTCCGGCATGATCGCACAGAGTGTGCGCATGGCCCTCATTCGCCACGGCCACCAGGGAATTGGTCGTACCCAGGTCGATACCCACCGCGCGCTTGCGCACGGCGTGGGCGGGGGGCTTGCTTTGTCCCGGTTCTGAAATGCTGAGTAAGGCCAAGAGTTGTCCGTTGCTTGTTATTAATCAGTAATCGAGGAGATTTTCTTCAACCGCATCTATTTCATCGAGCAGCTTGTACAGAAACTGCAGCCGGTTATAGCGCTGCTTGGCTTCAGAAAATTGTCCTTGCCCATAGAGGGATTCAAACTCCACCAGGGCTGCATTCGTTGCGCTGGACACTTCAGCCTTCATGGCATCGAGGCCTGCCATATCCTCTTGTTCCCCGAGCGCTTCCAGCTGTTCGCGCAGGATCATCTGTCTGTGCAGAAAGTCCGCACCGAAATGGGCCTGGTTATGTTCTTCGGCATCAACGCCTTGCAGCGCCAGCAAGTGCGCTGCCCGCTTCAACGGCGACTTCAGGGTGACGTAGGCATCGTTGACCAGGCTGGTCTTTTGCAGGGCCTGCAGGCGTTTGCTGTCATCTGCTCCGGTAAACCGGTCAGGATGCCACGCGGCCTGCAGCTGCTTGTACCGGCTCTCGAGTTCGGCGGCATCGACCTGGAACGTCCGGGGCATTTCAAACAGGTCAAAGTAGTTAATAACGGAGTTAATCAAAATCGTTCAGGCAGCTTGCTGTGTGGACAGGAGAACGCGGGCAGCGTCAGACGCTGAAGCTTTCACCGCAACCGCATTCACCCTTGGCGTTCGGGTTCCTGAATTCGAAACCTTCGTTGACGCCGACCTTGACGAAGTCCATTTCCGTACCGTCGAGATAGACAAGGCTTTTCGGGTCCACCACGATCTTTACGCCGTGATCCTCGAACACCTTGTCCGCAGATTGTAATTCATCCACGAACTCCAGCACGTAAGCCATGCCGGAACAGCCGGTAGTGGTGACACCGACCCTGATCCCAAGGCCCTTGCCCCGGTGCCGCAACTGGGAGGCCACGTGCCTGGCGGCCGATTCTGTCAGGGTTATTGCCATGATTGACTGCTTCCTACGTTACTGCTTGCTTGAATCTGCCATTACTCGGCGTCGACGGCTTCACCGCGTTTCTTCTTCACGTCGCTGATCGCCGCCTTGATGGCGTCTTCCGCCAGAACGGAGCAGTGAATCTTCACCGGGGGCAAACCAAGTTCTTCGGCGATCTCGGTATTGCGAATCCTGGCGGCGTCATCGATAGTGCGGCCCTTTACCCACTCTGTCAGCAGGGAGCTGGAGGCGATGGCGGAACCGCAGCCGTAGGTCTTGAATTTGGCGTCCTCGATGACACCTTCCTTGTTGACCTTGATCTGCAGGCGCATGACATCGCCACAGGCGGGCGCGCCCACCATACCGGTGCCAACATTCTCGTCATCTTCGTCGAGCCGCCCCACGTTGCGGGGATTTTCATAATGGTCGAGTACCTTGTCTGAATAGGCCATGTTATTTACCTGCACCTTTGTCTCTGTTCATGTTGCTACCTCTGATACTTTTCAACTTCCAATTTCCAACTTCAATGCGCTGCCCACTTGACCTTGCTGATGTCGACACCATCCTTGAACATGTCCCATAACGGTGACAGTTCACGGAGCTTGCCGACAGCTTCCCTGACTTTCGCCACTGCCGTGTCCACGTCCTCTTCGGTGGTGAAACGGCCGATGCTGAAACGCAGCGAACTGTGCGCCAGCTCGTCGTCCATGCCCAGGGCGCGCAGGACATAGGATGGCTCCAGGCTCGCCGAGGTGCATGCTGAACCCGAGGAAACCGCCAGGTCCTTCAATGCCATGATCAGGGATTCGCCTTCGACGAAGTTGAAACTCACGTTGATGTTGCCCGGCACGCGATGATCCAGGTCGCCGTTGATGTAGACCTCTTCCATGCCTTCCAGGCCTTTCAGGAAGCGATCGCGCAGGGCACGAACGCGCACGGCCTCATCATGCATCTCTTCCTTGGCAATACGAAAGGCTTCTCCCATGCCGACGATCTGGTGCGTGGGAAGTGTGCCGGAACGCATGCCGCGTTCATGTCCGCCCCCATGCATCTGGGCTTCCAGCCTGACGCGCGGCTTGCGGCGCACATACAGCGCGCCGACACCCTTGGGGCCGTAGGTTTTATGGGCCGAGAAAGACATCAGGTCGACCGGCATGTCCTGGAGATCGATATCAATCTTGCCTGTGCTCTGCGCGGCATCGACATGGAAGAGCACCTTCTTGTCGCGGCATACCTGGCCAATGGCCTTGATATCGTTGATCACGCCAATCTCGTTGTTGACGTGCATGAGGGATACGAGGATGGTGTCGTCGCGAATGGCTTCTGCTACCGCCTGCGGCGAGATCAGGCCTTTCGTGTCGGGATCAAGGTAGGTGACCTCGAAGCCTTCGCGCTCCAGCTGGCGGCAGCTGTCCAAAACCGCCTTGTGTTCGATCTTGGAAGTGATGATGTGCTTGCCCTTGTTCTTGTAGAAATGCGCCGCACCCTTCAGGGCCAGATTGTCTGATTCGGTGGCACCCGAGGTCCATACGATCTCGCGTGGATCACAGTTCACCAGGTCTGCCACGTGCTGACGCGCCTCTTCCACGGCTTCCTCGGCCTTCCAGCCGAACACGTGTGAACGTGACGCCGGGTTGCCGAAATTGCCTTCCAGGGTGAGGCATTCGACCATCTTGTCGCTCACCCTCGGGTCGACCGGGGTGGTGGCTGAATAGTCAAAGTAAATCGGTATCATTTTTTAACTCCGGTACTGCCTGCTTGCTTCGGTATTTACAATTCGTTCTAGGTTACAGTGAGCTCGCAGCGATGCGCTCCAGCGTACTGCCGGTTTTTTCACTGCTTCCTTCGTCACGTGAACCATGCTTGATGCGTTGGGACTGGTTGCGGGCGATGACCTCGATCTCCCGCTTGGACACCAGGTCCGCCAGCGTGATATCGCTGAGGAACTTGTGAATTTGTGCACTGAGGTCTTCCCACAGGTGGTGGGTCAGGCACATTTCACCGCCATGGCAATCACCCTTGCCCTGGCACTTGGTGGTATCCAGGGATTCGCTCACGGCATCGATGATTTCAGCCACGTCTATCTCCGAACCCTTCCTGCCGAGCAGGTATCCACCGCCGGGACCGCGGACACTGCTGACCAGATCCTGCTTGCGCAGTTTGGCAAACAACTGTTCGAGATAGGACAGGGAGATGTCCTGGCGCTTGGAAATATCGCTCAGGGTGACCGGGCCCCTGCTGGCATTGATGCTCAGGTCCAGCATGGCGGTCACGGCATAACGGCCTTTGGTAGTCAGTCTCATGGTTGTTCACCAGGCGTGTATAGATGGCGCGGATTATGCAATAACCGACTAATTTGGTCAAGTATATAACGTAGTAATTTAGTCAGGTAAGCCCGCCTGTCAGGCTTCGGGGTCCCTTTTCCTGGCCAGCTTGGCCTGGGTCGCCGTCAATGTGCCCCGCAGGAGATTGATTTCCATGCGGTCCGGCCGTATGCGGGTATACAGCCGTCGCAGGCGGGTCATGAGCTGGCGGGGTGCCTTGGGATCCAGCACCTCAATCTGGGTCAGCACCTCCTCGAGGTGA
>Ga0181582_10002567_pt1 | contig 14404 bp, 8 predicted proteins | sample 071ome_32_FD_132438 | JGI IMG/M metagenome (GOLD analysis project Ga0181582, IMG submission 132438) | Coastal salt marsh microbial communities from the Groves Creek Marsh, Skidaway Island, Georgia - 071405AT metaG (megahit assembly) | ecosystem: Environmental > Aquatic > Marine > Intertidal zone...
GAACCCCCCTCCGCCGAACCCCCTCCCAGCCCCCCCGCCGAACCCCCCTCCGCCGAACCCCCTCCCGGATGGCTGCATCATTGCGGCGTGGGGGGGGCACACTCAGCGGATGACACGCGATCCGGGTCGCCTATCGCATGTAAATCGGCCCAAGACGTATCAAATCGGTGGAAATACGGGAAATCCGTGGACCCCAGAGCGGGCCCCGGCGCGGGTTGGTGTTCGTTAGGCGCACGGAGATTTGCGACTTCCCGACATCTGGGGCGCCTCACCTTGGCGATAGTCTGAGACCGTTTCCAGGTCTTCGCCCAGTCTGGCATAGCGGGCTCGGCCGGCTTCTCGGACCCATCATCCGACCCTTCGGAGTCGAGGTCCACGTAGGTGACTCTCTTCCCGGTCTCCTCCATGGTGCTTTGGTCTTTCAGTTTCCCTCTTCCCAGATTCGGGGGATATATGGACACATGTGGTGGAGTGCACAGTTGTGCCGGGCGGGAATACATTAGATGGCCGCTTCCCGGGCGGAGCCCACTTCTCAGGCGGTCCTCGTCTGCCTGGAGGCAGTCGTTCCCCCCGCGGTCCTGGGGACCGGCCGGGTGAGCAGGATGGGAGTGGTGGTTAGAGGTGAGGGGGTCAAGGGGGGGGCGCCGCCGCGGCCGACGCTACTTCCCCGCGACCGGCACCCCCACCTCGCCTGGCCCCCACCACGGCCCCCCGCCGCTGTGCTTGCTCCCAGAGCACCTCGGCCGCTCGCACCTCGTCTACGCACCACGAGGCTCCGTTCTCGGCCGATCAGGCGGAAGAAGGGCATTATTAGCGATGACCGGGCCCGTAGAGGACGGAGCGGGCCCTTCGGCGCCCATGGCGACGGAAGAGGAGCTCCTCAACAGCGGTGACCTGGACGCGGCGTTTAAGGCGTTCCTGGGCGAAATGAAGGGCGTGGACCGGGACAACGAGGTGGAACGCATATTGAGAGCCTTCCGCCTCAACCCGTACGAGCAGCTCGGGGTCCGATTCGACGCCACGGACGACGAAATAAAGAAGGCCTACCGGAAGAAGTCCCTCATGGTGCACCCGGACAAGTGCAAGCACGCGCACGCGAAGGAGGCCTTCGAGGTGCTGGGGTACGCCAACCGCCTCCTGACAGGTGCGGCACCGCCCGGCCCCTCCCTCTCTGCATGCGCGGCCTCGCCCCAGCACCCCCTCACCCCCCCGCCCGGCGCCCTCTTGCTACGCAGGCGGGGACGAGAAGGACCAGGAGAAGCTGGCCGACGTCAAGGAGGTCATGCAGTACGCCCTGGGCGAGCTGCGCAAGGAGGTGGCCAAGGAGCGCCGGGAGGACGTTGCCGCCAAGCTCGCCGCGCTCGTGCACGCCGACGGAGCGGCGGGGGTGGAGAAGGACTACGAGGCGACCGACGAGTTCCACGACCGGTGGCGGCTCAAGAGCCGGGACCTGCTCGCGCAGGCCGAGTGGCGGCGGCGGCAGCTCACGCAGCGCAAGAACGACGAGTCCAAGCGGCTCAACCGGCAGCTCGACGAGATGCACGACAAGGAAGTGAAGGCCAAGGAGCAGGGGCGCAAGTGGGAGAAGGGGAGGGACAAGCGGATCGGGCAGTGGCGGGACTTCATGAAGACGAAGGGGACCAAGGTGGTCAAGAAGACGGGCCTGCCAAAGCAGCGGGCAAACGACGAGGACCGGCTGTACGTTCGGCGCGCCGCGGGGGGGGACGACGCGTTCGCCGACTGAGCCTTTTCAAACCCGGGGCTGGCCTCAGTTGGAGCGCAGGTGGGGGGAGATAAGGGTGACCATGTCCCCGCGCACGAACAGGAAGTCCATCTTCCTGCGACCGGGAGTGGGGTGGGGGGTAGAGGTTGGCAGCCCGCAGGAGCGGGGGGGACGCGGGCGGCCAGGGTTGGGGCGGGGAGGGGCACTCACCTCTTCTCCGTCTTGGTGATCTCCTCGAACGTCTCCCCGTCGATCTCCACCGCCGTCACCGTCTCCTCCACCTCCCCGAGCACCATGTTCAGGTGCTGGTCGTAGCCCTGCGGGGGGGTAGGGAGGGTGCCACCGTGACAGGCGTGCGGCAACCGGGGAGACCGCCGTTGCCGCCCCACAGTGGCACGAGGGACCTCTTGGGTGCGAATCTGGTGTGGAAATCGCCGCGTCCTCTCGATTTCACGCGACATCTGGCCACTCTTCGCCGCTGACGGCCCCCGTCGCCCCTCGTCTCCCAGGAACGGAGGGTCGCCTTGCTCGCGCCCCTGAGCGGCCAAACAGCGCGATTCGGCGCCCCGCTGCCGTGACATCGGCGTCATTATCCCAGAGCACGCGGCTGGTCACTAGAGTGTGGATGCTTTCGAGCCCAACTCACGTGCATGCGCCCCCTCAGCTCCCGGTCCCCCCTGAGCTTGACGTAGACCCGCTCGTCCAGGCTGAGCCGGATCAGGTCCATGGGCTCCTTCACGGCGTCATCTGCGCTCATGATCCCGACCCTCTCCTCGCCGTCCTCCCCTCGTTCGGGGTCCCCAGCAGCTCTCTCGCGGGTGCCCCTCTCCTCAAGGGCTCCGAAGTTCAAGGCCAGGTGCGATGCCGACCAGCGAGGGAGGAAGTGGGCGCGAGGACTGGTGAACAGCCTTCCGCACCAACCCCCTTTGGTCCTCCCGGCGGGGGAGGGATCCCTCCTCCTCCGCTGGCCTGCGTACGCCCAGTCGAACGGAGCTGAACCGAGCTGTTGTGGGTGACGCACACGCCATACAGCCGAACTTCGTCTCTCCTGCGAGCTCATCTGCACCCGCGGATGGCCCATCGCAGCCACTCCCGAGCCTCCTTTCCCCCATACTTCTTCCAAAACCCCGGACGGGAACTGTTCGTCCATCGCAGCGAAGCCATGTCGCTCCGGGCCTTGAGGCGGGGCGATGCCTTCGCGTTGGCCTCCGAGGGCCTCAAAAGCGCGATTTTGGGAGGTGAGAGCCCGCGTCCGAGACTCCACACTCCTTGTGCGCAATGCCCAAGCTCTTCTCCCTTGGAAAGGACGAGTTACGGAGCTGGCTCCGATACTTGCTAACCACGGAATTAAGGGTATTGTTCACGATAGTATATCTATATTAAAGTCATCGTCATCGTCTCGTTCTTGAAAAATGCGACCCGGCCCGAGTACCAGGCCCGGGAAGGGGACTCGCACCGGGGTCGTGTCCCGGCTCTGCTTCCTACCGCCCCCCTGGACAAGTTCCGTGAGGGATACAGGGGAGGACATGACAAAGACGCGCATGGCTTCTCTTAAACCCGCAGGGGCTGTGAGCCAAGGTGGCAGGGCGATGTCCACCTCGGTCGCAATCGACCAGAACGGGCTTGCCGCGGGGAAGGGGGGTCGCTCGTCTGTCTCGGGCGTCGTCGCCACGGTCTTCGGGGCCACGGGGTTCTTCGGGCGTTACGTTGTCAATAACCTGGGGCGTATCGGCTCCCAGGTCATCGTGCCGTACCGTTGCCAGGTGAGCTGCCCCGGCGTGCTCGACGACCGGGCCGGACCGCCCCCCGCCCGCCCCGGTGGGCGTCCCGCTGGCCCCGGCGCCCCGCCACGGTTGCGACGCGTCCTGACCCAGCCGTACCGCGCCGCACGGGCGGCCGATGCTCCCCGCCCGCCCCGCTCGCGACCGCAGGAGAACGAGATGATGCACCTCAAGGTCATGGGGGACCTGGGGCAGATCGTCCCGCTCAAATACTCGATCCGGGACGAGGGCGCTGTGCGGGCCGCGGTGGAGCAGTCGAATGTGGTGATCAACCTGGTGGGGGCGGACAAGGAGACGTGGAACTGGCGCTACAAGGAGGTGAACGTCGACTTCGCCGCCCGGCTCGCCCGGGCCTGCGCTGACGCGCCCTCCGTTGAGCGGCTGGTGCACGTGTCGACGCTCGCCGCCGCCGCGGACGCCCCCTCCCGCCGCTCCCGCTCCCGCTTCGACGGCGAGCAGGCCGCCCGCGAGGCCTTCCCCGCCGCCACCATCGTCCGCCTGGGCGACCTCGTCGGGCCCGAGGACCGCTTCTTCAACCGGATGGCCGCGCTGGTCAAGTCGATGCCGCGGGTGCTGCTGCCCGACGGCGGGCTCAACATGGTGCAGCCCGTGTGGGTGAACGACGCGGCGCGCGGCATGCAGCGTATTCTCGAGCGCGAGGACACTGCCGGCAAGACGTTCGAGTTCGCCGGCCCCCGTGCCTACTCCATGCGCGAGGTGCATGACCTCGTTGTCGACATGATGCGCGAGCCGAGGCACGAGGCGCTGCCCGTGCCGGTCGAGATCGCGGCCCCGATCATCGGCGCCGTCGAGTCCGCCTTCCACAGCAACAAGCTCCCCTCCTACATGTTCAATCCCTGGTTCACCCAAGACGGCATGCTCGACGCTACGGCCGACGCCACGCGCACGCCGGGGAGCCTGGGCCTGGAGGACCTCGGGGTGCTCCCGCGACTGGTCACGGAGGGGCGCCCCATCGAGCACGTCCGGTTCTACCGCACGGGCGGGTACCACATGGGGGAGACCCGCATGAACGACGGCGTGTGAGGGGGGGCGCCAGCCGCGGCGCGAGGGCCGGGGGACCGCCCCGCCGCGCGTGACAGGCCGCGGGGGGGGCTAGGGTTGTCGCTAGGCCCCCTCGCGCGGAGACTCTTTGAAGGACACAGGACTTTGCCCCGCCCGGCGCCCCCGAGTCGAGGGGGCGAGGGTCTGCGCCCCTGCGGGGGTTTCGAGCAGAGCTGTGGGGGCGCGAGGGTCGTCGACCTGGTCGATATGGGATCCCCAGGTCGGGTGGGGGGGGCAAGTGTGTCCGCATCCTCCCTCACAGGGGACTCAGCGATAGGGACTAGTCGATTATACTTCGCCCCGGTCCTCGAAAGTCAGGAGGCAGAGGTCTCCACTTCCCCACCGCTGCCGTACCGCGTAACATGGTTGATATCTGCATTTTCGAGTAGGTACGTGCCGTAAACGGTCGAAAGATAAGGCAGAGGCCGCCTGACGTGCCCAGACATTCCGCATGTGGACCCCGCTCGGGGGAAACGGCACGGCCCACCCACCCCCTCGCACGCACGCTGCACGTGGCCCCACGGCGCCCCGAATACGAATTCCTCGCGCGTGGCCCTCCCGGGCGTGTTGTATTGGTGCACGTCGTCGGAGAAAAACGTCGGCATCTCCCCAAGAGAACCGCGCGGGGGCAGTTTCCCGTCGTCCCCCCGCGAGCCAGCCCCCTCCATCCTCCGCCCGCGCCCTCCGTGGCTCCCCTCGGGGGCTGGGCCGCGTGCCGCCGCCTGGCACTCGGCGCCGCGCACCCGCTCCCCCGGCGAGGCGCGCCCCGGGCGCGCGACGAGCCCCCAGCCCGCGCCCCCCCTCCCGCAGGCTCCAGACCCAGTCCCACGATGCTCGGAGGCGCGACCCCGGCCCCGGCGGCGGGGCGGGCGGCGCAGGGCCCCGCGCCCCCCGCGCGGGGCGCCGCCGCGGCGCGGGCGCCGCGCCCCCTCGACCGGGCCTCCCGGGAGCGGCTGGCCTCGCACAGGGGCGCCGCCCCGCGCCCCCGCGCGGCCCCGCCGGCCCCCGCGCCCCGCCGCGCGCGCCCCGTGGCCCGGGCGGCCGGGGAGGAGGCGGCGCCGGCGCTCGACGCCGCGGACGGCGAGGGCGTCATCGCCGGCTACCGCACCCAGGACGTCCTCGCCATCCTCCGCAAGCGCGTCTGCCCCGACCTCCCCCCCGGCACGGAGGTCTGGTCCTGCGGCGTCGGCACCCACATGAGCTCCAAGTGCGCCTGGAGCCTCCGGTTCTCGTCCGAGGGGGCGTTCCGGGAGGAGATCAAGTCCAAGGACTTCACCACCCGCTGGGGCTTCAGCGGCGCCCCGGGGGACGCGTGCTGGGAGGTCGACTCGGCCGGCGTCCCCAAGGGGCTGCAGCTGGACGACCACGAGAACCTGCTGCTGGTGACGTGGCTGCGGACGGGGGCGTGGCTGCTGCCGGGGGTGGCGCGGCACCTGGTGTTCGACGAGTTCTGCCGGCGGCCGGGCGCGGGCGGGGACCTGGGCGGGGCCGGGCAGCAGTGGTCGGGGACGACGCCCTTCCTCACGTGGGAGGGGTCCCTGGACGGGGACCTGCTGGCGGGCGGGGCGGGGGGCGACGGGGCGCCGGGGGGGGCGGGGGGCGGGGACCTCGGGCCCGAGAGCGACCTGGTGGCCCTCAGGGTGCGCCTGGCCTCGGGGCGCCTGTGGGCCTACGTGATGGTGTCGTCGACGTCGTGGCTGCCGCGGGGGATCTGCCTCCCGTACGGGGACCGCGAGTGGTGGGACTTTGGGGAGTGGCGGCTGTGGTCGTTCCAGGACCCGCGCGGGGGGGAGGGCGGGGGCGGGGGGGTGGGGTTCGGGCGGAGGCCCGTGGGGTCCCGGAGCAACCCCCCGGGGTCCCGGTGGGCCCAGGGGGGGGACCGGGGCGGCCGGGCGCGGCGGGGGCGGGGGCGGCCCGTGGTGGTCCCGAGCCCCAAGCTGATCGAGCACGCGTCCGCGGCGGGGGGGCGGAACACGTACGAGGTGCTCGACGTGCAGCTGGTGCCCGAGTCGGCGGCGGACCCGGCCGGGCCCGTCGCCGCCGGGGGGTCCCTCCGGGAGCCGCCCGCGCCGGTGGTCACGCCGGACGACACGGCCTTCGACCCCTACGACCGGAAGCGCGGCCACGCGCTGCGGGGCTGGGTGACGCTGTCGGGGCACGTGGTGGTCCCCGTGGAGATCGACGGGACCCCCGTCGGGTGCTTCCTCGTCGACACGGGGGCGTCCGGCCTCGTCGTCGAGTCGCGCGTCGCCCAGCAGCTGGGGCTCCGCGGCTTCGGGGAGATCTTCGTCACGGGCATGGGGGGCAACACGAGGAGCCAGTTCCGCCGCGCCGACACGCTGCGCGTCGGCAACGCCGTCATCCGGGACCCCGTGATGATGGAGCTCCCCGTGGCGCCCATCGTGAGCGCCACGGCGCACACGGGCCCCATCTCGGGCATCCTCGGGTACGACTTCTTCCGGCGGGTGACGCTGTCGCTGCCGCCGCTGCCGCGGTCGCAGGGGCGGCGGAGCGCGGCGCCCGAGGCCATCACCATCCGCATGTGGAACCCGGAGGACTACGCCCCGCCCGCGCACGTGGAGCGCAAGTGGCAGCCCATCCGGATGATCTCCAACCTCCCGCACATCAGCGTGCGCTTTGTCGGGCCGGACCACAACGAGCACAGCGCCCTCTTCATGCTCGACTCCGGGGGCGGGTCGATCGACATGATGCTCCACCCGCGCGCCGTCGACGAGCTCGGCCTGGGGCCCGTGGTCGGCCAGGCCCCCAGCCGCCTCGTCAAGGGCGTCGGGCAGGACGTCGAGGTCAAGTGGCACTCGCTCCCCTGGGTCGAACTGAGCGGCCGCCGCTACTACAACGTCGACTGCCTCCTCGCCCAGGGCGCCGGCTCCGGCCTCGACCTCTCCCTCTACACGGCCGGCATCGTCTGCGGCGACCTCCTCTTCCGCTCCGAGGTCGTCCTGGACTACGCCCGGCAGCGGGTCGCCTTCCTCCCCCGCCCGGGGACGGGGGAGGGGCTCCGGGGCCTCCCCGGGTCCGAGGCCAGCCGCGCCCTGTCGTGGAGCGCGTTCGGGGTCATCGGGCCCGCGGGGCTCGCCGACGGGCTCGTCGGCGGGGACCAGGACGAGGCGGACTAGGGGGGCCGGGGCGCCGCGCGGGGCACGCGCGGGGCGTGCACGGGGCCCGCCGGGCGTGGGCCGGGGGCACGGGTTGAAGCGCCGACAGACTACACCTCTTTCCACCCGCCGAACCCTCCGGCGTCGCCGTCGCTCCCCCCGCCGCCCCCGCCGTCCCCGCCGCCCCCCTCCCCCGCCGCCCCCGCGGCCCCCCTCTCCCGCCGCAACCGCGCGATGACGTCGCGCGCGATGTTGAAAACCCCGGCGGTGGGCTCGTTGCAGACGAAGCACTTGCGGTGCTTGGCCTCGTGCCTGCTGGCGCAGTGCTCGCAGAAGTAGTGCTTGCACCGCGTGACCACGGGGTCCTCCACCTCGGCCCACGGGCGCCGGCAGATGAGGCACGCGAAGGGCAGCCCGTCGTCCGCGTCCTCCCCGCTCCCCTCGTCGCTGGACTCCCCGCCCCTCTCCAGCTTCCGCTGCAGCGCCGCCTCCTTCTCCTTCTGCTCCGCCTGGTACTCCTGCTCTATCTGCCACCCCGTCTTGTAGTCCTCCCGCGTGTGCAAGAACTTGCACGCGTCCCCCCACCCGCAGTACCCCGTCTCCTTGTAGTCCTTGCACACGTCGGGCTGGTAGTCAAAGCGCACGGTCGTCCGGATGGAGGTCGCCGCGCGGAGGGGGCCGTGCGCCCCGCCGCCCTTCTCCGACGCGATCGTGTGCTCCCTCCGGAACCCCGCGCGGTAGTCCGTGTACGCCGCCATGCCCCGGTACGTCCCGTCCCCCGCCGCCCCCGGCCCCTCGGCGGCCCCTTCGGCGGCCCCCTCGGCGCCGGCCTCCCGCTGCTGCCGGAGGACCTTCTCCCGCACGGCCCGCGCGTCCCGGTCGTGCGCCGTCTCGGTCTCCAGGCCCTTGGTCGCGCCCCCGTCCCCCGCCTGCTGCAGCGTCCGAGAGGCCTCGAAAGTGTGGACGCGGGCGCCTTCGGCCTTGGCGGTCGAGAACGCGAGGCCCTGCCGCTTGGCCTGGCGCGCCTCCGCGGGACCGCCGCCGTCGTCCTCCCCCGCGGCGTCGCCGTCGTCCTCCCGTTTCCTGATGTTGCCCCGGTTGCGCTTCTTGAAGAAAATCGCCGGCGGGGCCGGCGCTCCTGCGTGGGCGAAGCACCGGGCAGCGGCGTCCGGGGGAGGTGGGGGTCCCGGACCCCGCGGGGCGGCGATAGGGGGTACTGGCGCGTGACGCGCAGCTAGGAACGGTCTGTACCGTTGTTACCGCTCGCGCCGCCACCAGGATGCCCTCCGTACGAAACGGTCACGCCTGGAGAGGGCGCGCAGGGGACTCACCCTCCTTGTTCTCTTGCCCGCTCTGCCCGGCCTCCTCGCCCATGACTGCCCGGTTTCGGATGCCCTTCCAAGTGGGATACGCGCGGCCGTCCCGGGGCGACGAGAGGCCCGGGGAGGACGCCGCTGTGCTGGAGAGGGAAGTGCCCCCCCGGCAGACGTCCGACCCGGTGCCAGACCCCAGAGCTGCAGATATCGGACGCGCCGGCGGCTCGCCTCGAGAGATGCTTGCCATATTCAGGTAGCCGACCCGGCGGTGCACCCACTTGCCCCCACTCCAAGCGATCGAGTGTCCTGGTGAGCGTGCATCGCCCCCCCTTGAGGGATAGCCCAACGAGTTGGCCCCGATCTCCCGCTCCTGTTCCCCGCTCCCTCCCCCGCGCTCCTACAGATGCGGCGGGAAAGCCGCTTCGATCGGGCCGTCTTGGAGCGTTTCGTCCCGGAAATCCCCCATTTACGGCCCGAAAACTGCCCCGGGCGAGGGGAGCCGGCCGTCCCAGCCCCCCTGCCCGCGCCCCGACGGGCGAACGTCGCCCACGCCCCCCGCGTTGCAGGATCGGGAGACGCAGGCCGGAGACCGGGAGCTACTCGAGCGAACTTCCTCGGGGCACCGAGTGAGCCGAGATGTCGGACAGCGAGCGGAGGATGTCGGACGACGAGGAGAGGGAGAGGGAGGTGGGCTTGGGAGACGATGTGGAGGAGGGGGAGATCGGGGCCCACGTGGCGGTGCGTGACGACGCCGTGAACGTGACCCAGTGCGGCAACCTGTCGAGCGCGGACGTGATGGGCCTGTTCCCGGACCAGGAGGCCATCTCGAAGGTGGAGTGGATCAGCGACGACAGCTGCAACGTCCTCTTCGCCTCTCCCGACGCCTGCGCCGCCGCCCTGGCCAACGCGACCAAGGACGAAGACGGGCGCGTGCCGGCCGCGATGAAGCAGGGCCTGGACTGGTGGTTCGTGCAGGGGCCGGAGGGGCCCATCTTCATCCGCCCCGCCACCGCGGCCGACAAGCAGTCGACGGGGCCCCGCGGGGGCGACGGCGCCTTCGACTGGAACCTCGGCGCGGCGGGCGACGAGGCGGCGCGCTCCAAGCGCGCCGGCCGCTTCAAGGGCGTCCGGGTCGGCGGCGCCCGCAAGTCCCACCTCTCGGTCCGCGGCCTCGGCGGCAAGCCCGGCCGCGGCGGCCCCGGCGCCCCCGCCCCCGGCGCCGCCCGGCGGAGCGCCATTGCGGGCGCCCTGGCCGGGATGGGCGCCGGGGGCGACGCCGAGGAAGACGAGCTGGCGGGCCTCGCCGACCTCACCAACGACTGGCAGGCCGGCGCCGCAAACGACAGGCGCCAGGACTCGACCCGCCTGGGCCGGACCCTCCAGCAGTACGAGGACCTGTACGCCGGCTCGGCGACGGCGGCGGCGGCGGGGAGCGGCGGCGGGGGCGGGTACGGCAAGCACGGCAAGGCGCGCGCGGGCAAGCGGGCCGGGGGTGCCCGCCGCAAGCAGGACCTGCGGGACATGGTGCTGTCGCGCAAGGCGCTGGGGGAGCGGCCGACTTACGCGTTCGGGGAGGGGGACGGCGGCGGGGACGGGGAGGCGGAGGAGGGGGAGGTGGGCGGGGGCGGGGGCGGGGGGGACCACGCCCGCGGGAGGGGCGCCGCGGTGTTCGGGGGGGGCGGGGCGTTCGCGGACGGGGAGGGGTACGTGGGGGCCACGGCGGTGCCCGAGATCCATTACGGGCGGCGGCTGTCGCCCCAGCGGGGCCGGGGGCGGGGCTCGGACGACGGGATGGGCGACGAGCCCGACGGGCGCGGGGACCTGCGGGCGGAGCTCGGCGGGCGCGGGGACCTGCGCGGGGAGCTCGGCGGGGGCGGCCCCAGGGGCCGGGGCGGGCGCCGCGCGCGGAGCCGCAGCCCGGGCCCGCACGCGCGGGGCCCCCGGGACGACACGGCCCACGCCCGGCGGCTCTTCGGGCCGCGGCTGGTGACCGTGGAGGGCGTGGAGAGCAAGGGGAAGGGCGCCGCGGAGGGGCTCGTGAGGAGGGGGCGGGGGTTCGGGGGGGGGCGGGGCTCGGGCCGCCTCTGAGCCAGGGCCGGGAGCCGGGGGGCGCGGCGCGCCCGCCAGTTGAACTCCTCGCCCACGCGCGTCCCGGGGCCCCGGAGGGGTGCGGGCCGCGGCGGCCCCCGGCAGAGCCGCGCTCACGCTCGGCGCCCTCCGGACGAGCACCCGGACACGGCCGCGGCAGAGGGTCGGGGGGGCCATGGGCGGGCCGTCCGCTGCCCAGCGCGTGCGGGACTCGCTCGTCAAAATCGGCATTTACACGGGGGTTTTCGTCGCCGGCAGCCACCTGCTTCACGAGGGGACGTTCAGCGTCAGCGTTCCGGAGGACGCGAGGAGGAAGCGGGCCGGTGCGTGCCGCCCGCGTTTCCCGCGGGCCCGCCCCGGTTCCCGTTCGCCAGCCCTCCCGAGCCGCGTGCGCGGGACGGCGCCGGCCTTCTGGCCCCGTGCCCTGTTCCCGGCATCCTTCACTCCGATCTGTCCGGAATCGACCCGCGGATAGGCCCCCCCGCGGGCGAGCGCGCCACCCCCACGCCCGCCCTCCCCCCCCCCGCAGGGACCGCCGGGGAGGGCTCCCCCGCCGCGGGGGGGGACGACCCCCTCGGGCCCCTGGGGGCGCTCGACGCGCCGGGGCCGCTGGCGGGCAGCTTCGATCCCCTGAAGCTCCTCACGTTCGGGATCGTGGGCGCCGGCTCGGTGGCCGTCGTGGGGTTCATGGGTTACGACGTCCTCCGACGCCGGCGCCTGCCCCCGGGCGCGCGGCTGAGGAAGTGACGGGGGCGGGGGGACAGCGTTGAATCGGGGTCCGCGGGGTGGGGCCGACCCGGCCCTCCCCCCTTCACGCGCCGACGAGCGCGGCCTGCACCCTCGAGGCGTGGGCCCCGAGTTGCTCCAGCCCAGGGCCGTCCCCCGGGGCCACACGGGCCGCCAGGGGCGCCACGGCGGCGGCCAGCGCCGAGGCGGCGGCCGCCACGTCCCCGGCGACCAGGGGGGGGCGCTCGCCGGCCACCTGCTCGTCCAGGCACGCGGCGTCGGCCACGGCCGCCAGGACGCCGGCGACGAACGACACGCCCTCGCCCGCGCCGGCGTCGGGCGCCCGCCCCCGGGCCCGCTTGCGCCGCGGCCCGGCCGCACCGCCGAGGGACTCGGCCGCCGTCGACGCCGCTGTCACTGCCTGGAGGAGGGCCGCAGCAGGGCCCCCGTCGTCCGCAGCGGCGCCCCCCGCGCCGCCGGCCGCCCCGCGGGCGTGCAGCAGGAGGCCCACCCGCGCCGCGAGCGCCGCCGCCGCCGGGGCGGCCTCGGCCCCCGGGCCGGCGGCGGCGGCGGCGGCCGAGAGGCCCGCCAGGGTGGCGGGGCCCACGGCGCCGCGGAGCGACGGGTCCGAGAGGGCGCACGCGACCACGACGAGCCCCGCGGCGCCCGAGAGCCCCGCGGCGCCCCCGCGCTTCCTCCGCCCCCCCGCAGCGCCGGGGGCCGGGACGGCCGTCGCCAGAAGCGCGGCCAGCCTCTCGCCCCCGCGGGGCCCCACGGCGAGGGCCTTGAGGAGCCCGAGGGCCGCCGCGGGGGAGGCGTCCCCCCCGGCGGCGGCCGCCTCGGCCGCCTCGGCGACGGCCCCCTCCCCGGCCGCGGCCGCGGCCTGGCCCCGCGCCCCCGCGTCCCCGAACGCCGCCGCCGCGGCCAGGGCCATGGCCCGCTGCGCGGGGCCGGCGCACGTGGCGAGGACGCCGTCCAGGGCGAGCTGAGAGACCCCCGCCCCCTCGTCCACGTCGAACCCCTCGGCCAGCACGGCACCCACGTGCGCGGCGGAGGCCAGCGCCGCTTCCCAGGCCTCGGGGGCAAGGGCCCCCGCGGGGGCGCCCGGGGCGCAGTCGCAGAGGAGCGAGAAGAGCGCGGTGGCGAGGGAGACGAGGAGCGTCCCGGCGTCCTCGTCGGCGCTCTGGACGAGCCCCGCCGCGAGTGCCCGGCACGCGGCCGCCCCCGCCGCGGGATCGGCGGCGAAGGCCGCCGCCAGCGCCCTGCCGTCGGCGTCGCCGTCCGGGGAGAAGAGCAGGGCGCCGAGGAGCTGCTGGGCGGGGCGGGCGACGGCGGCGGGGCCGCGGGCGGCGCACTGGGCAATGTCCTCGACGGTGGCCAGGTCCAGCACGCCCCCCCCGGCCATCTCCTCCCCGCCCGACGCCAGCTCGGTCAGGAGGTCCAGCGCGGCGGCGCGGACGCGCGGGGAGGGGTCGCGGAGGAGGGGGGGGAGGCGGGGCAGGAAGCGGGGGAGGGCCTGGCGCGCCATGGGCGCGGCGGCGAGGGCCGCCAGCGCCGCGGCGGCGGCCGCCCGCACCCGCGACGACGCCGCGTCGTGCGCCAGCTTGGCGCAGAGGCGGTCGAGGAGGGTGGTCTGCCAGGCGGGGGGCACGATCTCGAGGAAGCCGCAGAGGGCGCGGGCGGCCCCGGCGGCGGCGGCGGCGCGGACCGAGGGGCAGGGGTCGAGCATGGCGGCGCCGAGCGCCACGAGGGCCTGCTCGATCCGCGCGTCGTTCTGCTCCCGCGAGTCGCACGGGTCCTGCAGGGGGAAGGCCGCGGCCAGTGCCGACACGGCGTTGGCGCGCACGGCCGGGTTGGCGGCGCAGGCGGCGGGGAACACCACGGGGGCGAACGCGCGGCACAGCGCCCCGTCGAGCTCCCGAGCGTCCGCCGTGACCCCCAGCCGCCGCTCCAGCAGGTACCCGAGCACCCCCAGCATGCGCCCGTGCAGCTCGGGCGTCCGCGCCAGGACCGTCGCCTCCACCAGCCCGTCCAGGGCCTGCTCGAGGTGCAGCCGGCGGGCCCCCGCGGCGCCCTTCCAGGCGCGGTGCACGACCTCCCCGTACGCCTGGAGCGCCCCGGGCCTCCCGTTCACCGCGATGTCGTTCCGGATCACCTTGAGCAGCTCGCCGGCCATGCCGTCGTGCGCCTGGAAGAAGAAGCCCACCAGCTTGCGCCCCTCCGAGAGGCGCAGCACGCGGGGGCTCACGGCCATCTTGAGCATCATGCGCTGGAGGTACTCGGAGTCCTCGTCGTACGTGATGTGCTTCTCGAGGAACCCCTCCCGCACCTGGTACAGGCGACGGACGAGCGCCGCGGGCCGCTCGCTCTGGACAATCCACACGCAGAGGAGCACGAGGACAGTCCCGATCCCCTGCTCCTGCCCGGCCTTGAAGAGGGCCTCGAGCGCCCGGCAGCACGCGTCCTTCAGGTCCCCGCGCCCCGCGACCTCGGTGGTCCGCACCAGCGCGTCGCACACCTCCCCGAGCCCCGGAGTGACCCCGGCCTTCCCGACGCGCGAGACTGCGGGGTCGGGGGGAGTGGGGAGTGGGC
>Ga0181582_10002568_pt1 | contig 14403 bp, 10 predicted proteins | sample 071ome_32_FD_132438 | JGI IMG/M metagenome (GOLD analysis project Ga0181582, IMG submission 132438) | Coastal salt marsh microbial communities from the Groves Creek Marsh, Skidaway Island, Georgia - 071405AT metaG (megahit assembly) | ecosystem: Environmental > Aquatic > Marine > Intertidal...
CCTCGCCCTCCTCGCCCTCCTCGCCCTCGACATGATAAAACCGATACAGCTGCCTGGTATCCACCGCCGCCATCCACCGCTCCCCATCGTGCCACACCACACACTCCACACTCGGCCCCGCGTCATCAAAATCCTTCAACAGCCCATTCAAAAGGTCCCTCCTCGCGACCAGCTCCTCCCTCCACTTCCTCTGCTCCTCCGCCTTTGCCTCTGTCGCCTCTGTCGCCTCTGTCCCCTGCCCCCCGCCCTCCTCCCCCGCTGCACGCTCCACGGCTGCCTCCGCGACGAGCTGCTGATGCAACACCGCCAGCTTCTTCCTCCGCTCCTCCTTCATCCTCGCCACCAATCCCGCCGGATACAACTCAAACACCCGACGAGTGCCCACCCGCCACTTCCCGCTCGGGTTCTTCCACCCCTTGCCCACCCTCAGCATATCCCCGTACACCCCCTTCACGCACCCGTCCTCCAGCCACTCCCGCTCCGTCGACATGTCGATGTCCCCAGACCCCTGGGGGGATATCAAACGAGCAAACCGAGCATGAGCGAGTGAGGGAGTGAGCGTATGAGCGTATGAGCGAGCGACGAGCGACGAGCGACGAGCGAGCGACGAGCCTGGGCGTGCGAGCGCCCGGCGGTCGGAGCTCAATACCTACCGTACAGTCGACGACATCGATGATCTTCTTCGAGCCGTCGGTCGTTACCTGGAGACCGGACGCACCCGGGTCGACGCCTGTGTCGAGGATGGCGATGACGGTACCACGCCCGTCATACGACGGGTTGGCCTCGACGAAGGACAGGGCCTGGATCTCAGTCTTTGGCACCGCGGCGCTCCAGTTATCCTCAGGAAACGAGGAAGCGGACATGGCTTTGGGTCCGGCTCGAGGGTTTGAATTCGCTTGCGGGCGGGAATACCTGGCTGGTGAAGAAGAAGGTGATGACGACGATAATGACAAGTAGTTCCCACGGCGGATAGTGGCGCCAAACGGAGGCATTCTTGTTTTTGTTTTGTGTCGGGTTCGAACGCTCACTCGCCACCATGGGTCTGCTGCTGCTGCTCCACGACCAGCAGCGACCGGCCGGATCCGTACACGACATTGTGGAGCAGCGGACATCACGGCGGCACGCCATCGTTACATCCCGGCGGCGAGAGAGCGCGAGCGCGCAGCGCTCGTTCGCGATCCGCAACCCAACCTCGACGACGAACCTCGACGACCGCGCCCCCCTCCTCTCCCGCTTCACGAGCTGGCTGGGTGCTTACGAGTACGCCGGGGACTGGAACCTGTCTCCGGAATGGTGGGGGACGCAGGGCAACGGGTGGGGGCGGACCGAAGGCGAGACGGTCTTCTCGTCGGCGTCGGCGCTCTCGGGAGCGGTCACCGTGACGGCGCATCCTGCCTCGGTGCTCGGCGACGAGCGAGAGGCTTCGTGGCGGGTGCTCCGGTTCAATGACGCGACGAGGCAGAGCGTGGTCCGGTGGGTGTTGACAATCGATGGATTGACCGATGGATTGGCTGGCGAGCAGACGTGCACTCACTCGCGCCCCGAGGCGCTCGCTCACTCGGCTCGCCAGGATCGCGGACGGAAGGGTGGATACGACGACATTGGCGACCGAGTATTTGAAGACGGTCGTTGCCGTGATCGGGGCCGTCGTCTTTGGAGAGGAGGCCGAGGGAGCCGAAGAGGCCGAAGAGTTTGCCGCCTACCCGGCGTTGTGCATCGGCGTCGGCGGGGGCTCGATCGTGATGTTCCTCGAATCGTACTTTCCTGAGCTCGATATCGACGCTGTGGAGGTCGATCCGGTGGTGGTCGCGGCGGCATCGGCGATGGGCGTCGCCCCGCCGGATGCCATCCGGAAGCCGATCGTCGTGCAGGATGCCGCCACGTACGTCGGGTCCGCGGCGTCCAAGGGAAACTATGAGTTGGTGTATATTGATGCGTTTGACGGGGATGACTGCGTGCCCGAGGCGTTGTGTGGAGAGGACTTTGCTCGGAAGGTGGCGGACGACCTGTCGGCGACCGGGACGCTCGTGATGAATCTGCACGAGGACGATGGGAACTGGCGAGAGACGGCCAGGGTGTTCGCCGACGCTGTTGTTGGCCAGCGAGGTGAGGGCAAGCGCGGTGAGAGGGGCGTGGCGTTTACCTGTACGTGCAAGCGGCAGGGCAACGTCGTGCTCGCGGCGTCGCGCCGGGCAGTCGGACTGCCCGAAGCCGAACTTTTGCGGTTGAGAGCGTCTTATTCATATTTCTCGCGCGGTCTGCCCTTCCGGATCGGCGATCGGGTCGTCGAAGGTCTGTCTGACGTGCTGTAACAGGACCAGCGCGGGCGGAACCAGGAGCAACGCGAGGCGCGTCTTTCGAAATTTCGATCGCGAACGACCATTTGGACATGGATCCCGGTCAAAACGATCTCCTCGAGGCCATGCGGCGTTCCTTGCGCGCAACCGTCCAGGATATGATGTCGCGACATGACTACCGCGGTGCCATCTTCATGTCGTCGAAACTCGCGACACTCTCGAACTACGCCCCGAAGGACGTGTTCCTCTTGGCCAACGCGTTCTACCTCGACTCGCAGTTTGCGCGCTGCTTCGAGCTCCTCGACTCGCGGGGTCTCGTCGCGGTGGACGTACGCTTCAGGCTGCTGGGCGCTCAGTGTCTCATGGCGCAGTCGCTGTACGAAGAGACGGTGGCCTTGCTGGACGACGCGTCGGCGGGGGGCGTTGCGGGGCTGCCATACGAGACCGGGAACGCGAAGATGGCGTCGGCGATATGCGGGGTGCTTGGAAAAGCGTATGAGATGTTGGAGAATTTCGAGCGGAGTAGTCTGTGGTGGCGGGAGGCTGTGGCGCAGGATCCGACAAACTGTGAGGCGTTTGGGAGTATGATGCTGGGCGGGCGGTTGAGCGAGGAGGAAGAGGTGAGGTTTTTGGACGAGGTTCTGGGTAGGTTGGATGCGTTGGGTGAGCTGGTGGGGTGGCTGAAGGGGGTGTATACGAGCATGTTGAGCGGACGGAGTGACGTGAGTGTGGGGCGGGTACGGGGTGCGTTGCGGGAGCTGGAGGGCGGGGAAAGTGCGAGGGGGCGCGTTGTTGCCGTCGATGGTGCTGCGAGGCAGGCGGGATCGAGCAAGATGGAGACGAGGAGCACTCGGCGGCGGCAGTCGCAGGAGCAGTTGCCGACGGCGGGAGGGGAGCGCGATGGGGCGACGACGAGAACGACGACGGGAACGACGACGGGAACGACAACGACGGAGGCGTTTGCGGCGCTGTCCCAGGACAGCGACGTGGTGTGCTCGCGGGCGATGCTCCTCTCCCGGGAGGGCCGGCACCACGAGGCCTACGCGTTGGCCAAGTCGGTGCTGGACAGGGACCTGTTCAATATGCGGCTGCTTCCGGTGTATCTGTCGATCGCTGTCAAGCTCAGGAAGAAGAACGACGTGTTCATCCTGGGCCACACGCTGATGGAAAAGCGGCCGGAAGACGCGGAGAGCTGGTACGCTGCGGGGTGCTACTACTTCATCACGGAGCAGTACGCGTCTGCGCGCAACTTTTTCGGCAAGGCCACGTCCTTGAACAAGATGTTTGCGCCGGCGTGGGTCGCCTTTGCGCACGCGTTCGCCATGCAAAGCGAGACGGACCAGGCCATGGCGGCGTATCGCACCGCCGCCCGGCTCTTCCCGGGACTCCCGCAGCCCGTGCTCGGCATGGCGCTGGAGTACGCCCGAATGAATAACTTAGGATTGGCTCAGAAAATGTGCTCCATGGCGTACGCGAAGAACCCGCACGACGCGGCGCTGCTCCTCGAGTCTGGCGTGATTGCCTACCGGAACGCCAAGTACGAAGAGGCCCTGCAGCTCCTGAAGAAGGCTGTGGACGCCTTCCACGAGGCCGATGAGGACCGGGAAGTTGCGCTGGTGAATCTCGGCCACTGCTACCGGAAGCTCGGCATGTTTGGCCAGTCGATCGAGATCCTCACCCGGGCGCTCGCCCTCGACGCCTACCAGCCTGGCACCTACAGCGCCCTCGCGTACGCGTATCACCTCGCCGGGGACCCCATCAATGCGGTCGACGCGTATCACAAAGCTCTGTCGCTCCACCCCGAGGATCCGTTCGCGACGAGCATGCTCGAGATCGCGCTCCGTGAGTCGGAGCCACTGACACTCGACCGCCTCGTCGTCGCCGGCGACAGTACGACTTCCGGGATGATGATGGATGACGACTGATGAATACGGTTGTATATATATAACGGGGTACACATCACATCACATCATCATCGTTCTCTGGGCAACGCGTCATACACCTTGACAAAGTCGACGGCGTTCAACGCCAAGGCCGCCACCAGCGGCGCCGCGAGATCTCCCGTCTCGAGCCACAACATCCCGAGGTAGAAAATCTCGAACGACGACAGGGCGCCGGCGAACCGCGCGCTCACTTGCCGTCTCGCCAACCACATCAGCGACACGCTTTTGAACGCCTCTTCGCTCGACTTGTTGTTCTCCCCCGGCCCTGCCATGACTTTATAGTAGCGATCCGCATTCTCCAAAGCGTCCTTGATCACATCGTACTCCTCCGGCGACGGCCCCTGGTCGATGAGCTTCGAGACGCCGCTCAGCAGCGCCACGATCGACAGGGCGACCAGCGGCGGGAGCGTCTCCGGGACCGAGTTGGCGAGCGCCTCGGAGCCGGCCCGATACCCTTCCAGCATAGATGCGATGCCCCCAACGAAAGCCGGATAGACGATGAACACGGTCGGCACGACCTCGCACGCCAGGATGATGCCGCATTGCACCGGCGAGAGCCCCGTCAGGATGGGCGTGAAGTCGTTGATCTGCGTCCGTTGGAGCTCTTTCAGGAAGGGCAGCTGCGCGTCCGCGTCTTCCGTCCAAAGCGCGTTCTTGAAGACGGCGAGGGGGACGCTCACCAGCGCCCCGGTCAACGCGGCGACGACCGTCGACAGCCCCAACCGCATACCACCAAACGGGTCGAGGTCCAGGAACAGACAGCACGTCACGGACGCGACGACGACCAGCCCGCCCGCCAAGGCCGCCAGCCCGACCTTCTTCTCGACGGTCTGTTCGCTCAGCATCTGGTCCAGCAGTTCATCTTCCCCGTCGCCCAGGCCCGAGAGGAGCCGGTCCAACCGCTGGCCTGCCTGGAAGAAGGGGTCAGTCGTCGGCGCCGGCTTCCCGTACGGCACCTGCGCGTCATCTGCGTTCAGAGCGCGCGGTGGCACGACGAAACGAGTCCGAGGCCTGCGGCGGAAACCGAGCGGTCTCTTCACGCTCCATGCGGCTGTTGTTTCCGTCGTCGTCCGCCGCTGCGTCGCCGGCCTCCCTCTCGCTCCTACTGCTACTGCTACTGCTACTTCTACTGCTACTATCCGAGTGCTCATGCGTGCACTGCACCGTGTAAATCAACTCGTGTGGTCTCTTTTCGCTTTGTGGCGGACGGACAAGCTTTTCCTCCTAGGAGCCTCCTCCTCATAGATACGGCATTTGCGCCACCGATGGACTCGACAGGGTCTCTTCGCTCACTGAATGAGGCGCGGGCGGCCCTGAACTCCGCAGTGTGCGTCACGTCACGTCACCCTAACTCAATTCGCTGCGTCCGGACGCAGCGTGAGGATCCTCACAGCACCACTTCACTCGCCCGCTTCGTCCGGCAGGTCTCGCGGCCGCCCGAGAACTGTCCTCGGTCTGCGGTTATCGCCCGCTGCCGACAGGGGTGACCTCCCGCAGCCGCTCGCGCGGCACTCGGTGGAGAACTGGGAGCTCGTCACGTCCGACGCGGAGCACTCGAGCCAGGGCTTCCTGCCGTTCAGAGTCGTCAAACCGTCGCCAGACAGCGACGAGAGAGAAAGGAGGCCGTGCGTCATTATGCTGCATCCGACCGGCGCAGACAGGGACTATCATGTCGAGTGGGAGGCAAGCCTGGTCGCGCGGGGGTACATGACATGTGCTCTTGACCTCCGCCATCATGGCGGTCGCGTCGACGGGGACATGACGTACCAGCAGGCGATCGCGCGGAGCTACACTGACCACGAGACGTTCAAGGAGCGACCGTTCCTTCTCGACAATGTCTGGGACCTTCAACACCTGCTCGACGTCCTCTCTGAACGGCCAGACGTCGACGAACGGAGAATCGGCATCACCGGGCTGTCTCTGGGCGGGATGGTGTCGTGGTTTCTCGCGGTGATCGACGAGCGCGTGTTTGCTCCCGTTCCCCTATGCGGCGTGCAATCCTTCTCGTACGCTCTGCTCAATAATAAGTGGCACGGTCGCGTCATGTCGATCCCGGACGTATTCCGAGCGGCCGCCCCGGGCGGCAAGCTGTCCGAGCTGTCCTCTGAGACCGTGGCGCGCGTCTGGGAACGCATCCTGCCCGGGCTCCTGTCGACGTACGACGCGACGTATTCGCTCGGATGCATCGCGCCGCGTCCGCTGTGTGTCGTGACGGGAGGCCGCGACGCCAAGAACCCGGTGGAGGGCGTGCGAGAGGCCATCGCGGCGGCGCAAGAGGTGTACGCAGCGCAAGGCGTCGGCGACCGGATTGAACTGTTTGCGCCGGGAGATGCCGACCACGAGCTGACGCCTGCCATGCGCGAGGTGATCGACGAGTGGCTAGACCGCTGGTTGTTGGTGCCTTGATGATCATAGGTTGCAACTGTGAGTGATCACTCGTCATCAGCGTCTTCAGCGTCGTCGGCGTCGTCATCCTCCTCGTCGTCGTCATCCTCGTCGTCGTCGTCATCCTCGTCGTCACCGAATTGGTCCGCGAACTGCATCAACATGCCCAAGATGTGGTCTTCGCCGAGGCTGAGCGCGAGGCCCCCAAAATCTCGAATCCGCTCGCGTTCGGGATCAGTCTTCCAGAACTCGGCCAACGAGGCCTCGTCGGTGATGACGCGCTCCGAGGTCCCTGCGCCCGACCGCGAGACCATTGGCGACCATATTTTGATCGAGTGGTCGATGCCGCTCGTCGCCAGGAGTGGCAGTCGGGGGTGCGGTCGAACGCAGTTGGCGATCATGGAGTCGCTCTCGAGGGCGCAGACGAGTTCGCCGTCCTCGCTATACACACAAACGGCACCCGAGTCGGACGCCGCCAGGACAAACGCATCGCCGAACGCATCACCGCCAAACGTCGCCTCCTTGATGTCCGTATTTTCGTTCGAATGATAGCAGTAGAGCTGTTTGAACGAATCGGAGGGATACCCGAGCAGCGTCACGGGCGTGTTGATTGCGTTGACCGCGCTGCTCGCGATGTTCCCACCCGCCGCCCGGACCCTGCGGAAATACTCGATCCACGCCTCGATAATCCCCGCCTCGACGAGACTGAGCTTCAAGCCAAAAACCGCCTTGCATCCCTCGCCGGTCCAGTACCCCCGATTAAACTTCCCCGGCCACCGCTCCTGCTCCTCGACGAGCTTTCGGATCAGCTCGACGAACGTTTGCTCGTACCGCGCGGCGATCGTTCGCTCCTTTCGCCTCGAGTCACAGTGACGGTTCACCCAGAACGTTGTGCTGAGACGCGTGACCGCCCTGGCATACCCACTGATCTCCAGCTCCGACATCCACTCGCCCTCTGGCGGGTCCGGGTCGTCGTACGACAACAGCGGCCAGCGGTGATCCCGATCCGGGTGGGCGACCTAGCGGGCGAGCGAAGCGCGTAGTGAGAGTCCGGGCGTGATAGCGCAGGTCAGTCGGAGCTCCATACCCACCATCGACAGAATAAAGGCCCCGGCCACCTCGAAACTCATAGACACGAGCGGATGCGCCACCGAGTAGAGGAGATCACACGCTTTGGTCACGCTCGTCCGCACCATGAGCTCGCCCCACAACAGCAGCAGAAACTCCTTCTCCATGTCCGGTCGCCCCGGGTCATCGGTCAGCCACCCCCCGTACTCGCTGGCGATCCCCCGGAACAGCTCGTCCACGTCAACATCCCCCACAATGTCCTCCCACGACAGCCGCCCGAGAGTCTGCTTCAGCGACCGCAAAGAGTCGGAGGCGTTCGAGGCGGTCGAGACCGACGTCGACACGGGCGTCGTCCGCACCCTCGACAGGTCGGACATCGACCGCTCCACGTCGAACGGGACCGTTTCCTTGTACCGCGCCCAGTACGAATCGACCTGCTCCGGGTCAACATCGTACACCGACCCCCCGCTCCGCCTCGCCTCCACCACGCAGTCCTCGCCCGCTTCGCCCGCTTCGACCGCTTCCCCTGCACTCCAGGACCACGTAACGCAGGGTCCGGAAGAGTAACTGGCCACCAGCAAATCCCCCCGCTCCCCCCACGACACGTAGCTCGGCCGGATATCGACTTCAACCTCGGTCGGCATCGCCCGCTGCAGCATCAGCTCTCTCACCGGGTACACCAACACACCCACCGGCCCCGCATGCCTCGTCGTAAACCCCGTCCGCAGACTCACCCGCGGCGTCTCCTCCAGCGCCCCCAACGACACCATCCGCCGATCAAACACGTGCACGTGCGGCGACTGGCTCGCCACGGCCATCAACTCTGGCCTCACCGGATTGACTCGGATCGAGTTCACCCCTTGATACTTGACATACCTCGCAATGTACGACTCCCGAAACGGCGTCGACGCCGGCGTCAAGCCTTGCCCGGAGGAGCGCCGCAACGCCGGCGAATACCGCAGGTTCGGCGAGTGCAACAACACGTTCCGACTGCCGCTCGCATTCTGATCCCCATTCCGCATCCGAATGTCGAACTGCCGCACCGTCCCGTCTTCACTGCAGCTCCAGAACACGCTCGGCTCATGCCGAGAAACCTCGACATCCTTCACCCGATCCGTGTGACAGGCAAACGTCTGCGTATGCGAAGCGACCAGAAGCGGCCCATCTCGGCGCGTGCCCGCCTCGACATAATGCACACTCCCGCGCTCCAACCGATGCAACTGCACCGTCCCGTCCATCGAACCCGTCACCACCAACTCCCCATTCGACCGCGGCAGGAATCCAACCCCAAAAATATTTTGAGAATGCAACGTGTCCACCTGGAACGGCACCTGGCCAAGGAACGAGTGCGAGGGTGAGCGAGCGAGCGCGAGCGAGCGCGAGCGAACGACGAAACGTACCCCGGCCCGCCCGCCCACCTCCCGGAACGGCCACACCAAGACCTTGAGGTCGTCGCTCACCGACGCCAGCAGCGTGGAGCACCCGGGCACGTCGTCGCCGTCGTGACTCCACGCGAGCCTATTGACACAGCCAGAGTGCCCGTGCAACTCTTCCGAGAACCTGAAGGCGAGAGAGAGAGAGAGGGAGAGAGAGAGAGGGAGAGAGGGAGAGAGCGTGAGCGTGAGTCGGGGCGTGCGAGCACGTGGACCGGAACCACCACGCAGGACCCACCTGAGCTCAAGGCACTGATTCCGCGTCACCCAACCCGTCGTCCGCCTGCTGGTCCCGACCGCCTGCTGCTGCTCCCGCGCCCGCAACGCGGCCAGCGTCGACGAATCCTCGGCGTACACTGGTATCGACGCCATGTTTTTCCCAATAAAACCCATATGGGGGGTGGGTACCGTCCGCACTTGGCGATTCGCTCCGAATTCGGAGCGCTCACACCGAACTTCGTGGTGCTCGGAGAGCAAAACGAACAATTAACGGGAAACAAACCACGGCGTATGGGCCTCCTGAAGCGAGCCATTCGCAAGGAGGAAGAGGAGGGGGACGAGGATTTGGTTGCCAAGCTCATCGAATGCGCCTCGGAGGGCGATGCTCAAGGGATACGGGACCTGGCCGCACGCGGGGTCGATTTGGACGCACGTGGCAATGGCGAGCACATGCAGAATGCGCTGATGGTTGCGAGTATGCACGGGCTGGAGGTGCGTCGTTCGGTTTGATTCGAGCAAACTTTGAATCGGGCAACTGGGCTGCACGCTGTCGACTCGTCGCCTCGTCGTGCTCACGCACGCACGCACGCACGCACGCATGGCCCTCTCTTCCTCTCTCTCTCTCTGGCGCTCGTCGTCGCGCAGGTCGTGAAGCTTCTGGTGGAAGATCTCGCGGCGGATCGGAATATCAGGGACTCTCGTGGGGCGACGTGTCTGCATTACGCTGCGGAGGCTGGTCGTACGCGGGTTCTTCAGTGGCTGATCGGGGACGGCAAGATGGACGTCACGCTGGTTGATGCCAATGGGCAGACGGCGATGCACTATGCGTGTCGGGAGGAGCAGTCGCCGGTGATAGAGGTGCTGAAGAATATGTCGACGCGTTTGGTGAATCAGAAGAGTCATGCGGGGGTGACGCCGTTGATGCTCCTGGTGGACAAGGCGGATAAGCCAAAGTTGGTGCAGCGGCTGATCAAGTTTGGGGCGCAGGTGGACGCCGAGGATCACGATGGGAACACGGCGCTGTTCTATGCGGCTCGCAAGAATCGCCACGAGGTGGTGAGTGAGCTGTTGATAAACCACCGGGCCGACATGAACCATGTGAACCGGGAGGGGAAGAACGCGATGGCGGTTGCGGAGGAGCACGACGCGAGGGAGGTGCTGAATGTGCTGGCGAACGGTGGGTTCTTGGAGTCTGGGAAGAAGCGGGAGCGGAGCCAGGTGGATCGGCTGGGGAGTAAGGATTTGCTGAAGAATGAGAGCGGCTCGCTGGGAAACCCTCGGAGAAAGGGGGGGAAGCGCAAGAAGGCGGTGCAGACTCCTGGGGCGACGGCGGCGGTGGCCACGTTGGCGGCGTTGGCGGGGCCGAGAGCGACGAAGGCGAGGAAGCTGGGAAAGCGGGAGATTCCTGAAGGGGTGCCGCCAGAGGTGATCAAGAAGTGGGAGGAGATGGGGCCGGAGAAGCGGCCGAAGAGGTGTAGCCTGTGCAAGACCTGCCTGAACGTGGCCACGCAGAAGCAGGCGTGCTTGACGATGCGGGAGTACTTTGGGGATAATGAGTACCGGCCAAGGCCAAAGAAGTACGATGCAAAGGCAAGGAAGCTGCCACTGCAGGATGTGTTGGCCGTTGAGAAGCCGGACATCTTTGAAGCGGCTCGCGATGGGGCGATTGAAAGGGTCCGCGAGCTGCTGGAGGAGGGGGTCGATGTGGACGAGGGCGACCCGGAGGACGATGATACGACGCCGCTGATGTACGCGGCCCTCCACGGGAATAACGATATCGTCGACGAGCTCATCTTGGTCTGGGGTGCGGACGAGAATGTCACCGACAGGTTCGGCACGACCGTGCTGATGTGCGCCGCCCAAGAGGGTCACCACCAGATGATCAAAAGTCTGTGTATGAACCCTGACGAGGATTTTGAGGACTCGTCCGAGGATGAGGATGAGGAGTCGGGAAAGAGGAAGAGGACGCAGAGGACGCGCAGCACGCACACCCACGGCCACTCGGTGGATCCCAACATCAAGAACGACGACGGCGATACCGCGCTGCACTACGCGGCGGAGCAAGGACATAAGAAGGCGGTGCAGATGTTGCTGAGATACGCGGCTGATCCGACCCTGAAGAACAACAAGAAGCGCACTGCCCTGGACGAGGCGAGCGACAAGGGCGACAAGGCGATCTGCAAGCTCCTTCAGGCGGCCGAGAAGCTGCGGAACAAGCGGGGTGCTTCCAAAACGACGGCGAGGCCGGACTACTTGACTGAAGACGACGAGTTTGACGAGGCGGAGGCGGAGAGGGAGAGGGAGGCAAGGGCGCAGGCCAAGCTGGAGAGGGAGGCCAAGGCCAAGGAAGCGAAGTTGGCGAATGCCGCCAGGGCCAGGGAGGAGGCAGCGGTGATGGAAACGTCAAAGCAGGCTCCCAAGGAAGCCCGTGTGCCCACGCCGACTAGAGAGAGTGAGAGTGAGAGTGAGAGAGAGTCTGCGGATCGCATCGAGGCGATGAACATCCCCGCAGAGGCCAGGGACTATCTGGTCGCGGTCAAGACTGGCAGCGTGGAGGAGGTCCGTAAGGCCGTCACGGACGGCGTGGTGGGCATCGAGACGGCCAACGAGGAGGGCACGACGGGGCTGATGGTGGTGTGCATGGACGGCAACAGGACCATGTTTGACCTGCTCGTCAACGAGCTGAAGGCCGACCCCAACGCCGCAGACACGACGGGCATGACTGTGCTCATGCACGCCACCCAGGAGGGCCACACGGAGATCGCCAAGGAACTCATCGATATATGCGGCGTGGACATCAACGCCGCGTCGAAGGACAAAGACACCGCGCTCATGTACGCCTGCCAGGGGGGCCACATCGACACGGTCAAGCTCCTCGTGGAAAAGGGCGCGGAGCTCAACGCCTTGGACTCGACGGGCCACTCGGCCCTGATGCTGGCCGCGGAGGAAGGTCACCTTCCCACCGTCTCGTACCTGCTCCAGCAGGGCGCCAAGGTCGACCCGAAGTGGCTCATCAAGATTGCCAGAGGCACCAGAGGGACGACCGAAGATATTTGATATTTGATAGTTGATCCATACAGAATAGTTACAAAACCACAAATCCGAGCGCCGTGTCTATTTCTTCTTGCCCTTGCCGCCCTTCTTGCCCCGCGAGCCGCCCTTCTTCTTCTCGGCCGGTCCCGACTCTGACGCGCTCGCCGACGCGCTCGCCGACGACGACGCGCCCTTCTTTGCCTCCTCCTGCTCCTTCAACATCCGGAACTTGTCCCCCTGTTTGGGCGCCCCGGACGTCGCTGCCGCCGCCGCGCTCCCGCTCGCCGCAAACTCGCTCTTCTCCACGTCCACAATCTCCGCGTCCACATCAATCACCTGACCCCCACCCTGGCTTCTCCGACTGCCCATCTCCTTCCCGGTCGGCCCGGTCCGCTCCGGCTTGGGCGGGGCCACGTACGTACCGCCGCCCCCGCTCGCCGGCACCTCGATCGGGTCTGCCGCGAACTTCTGCCTCAGATACACCTGCTGCGCCGTCGTCACCAAATTATTCGTAAACCAGTACAGCGTCAACCCGCTCGGCACATTCAACGAAAAGTACCCGATCATCAGCGGGATGAACTTCAGAATCGCCTGCGTCTGCTGCTGGCTCGGGTCCTGCGACTGGGGCGGCGAGATAATCTTCTGGCTCGCGAACTGACTCACGGTCAGCAACACAGGCAGCACCAAGTACGCAATCGTATCATGCCACCCATTCGGCGGCACCCCGTCCACCGGCACCAGCCACCCGAGGCCCCCGTTGAGCACCGTCGGCCCGGCCAACGACGGAATCCAGAAGAACCCGTCCGACAACAGCCCCTCGTTCGCCACGTTCCCGAGCGCACGATACAACCCGATGAAGATCGGAATCGTCGCCAGCGTGGGCAGACAGCCCGCCAGGGGGTTCACCCCCGTCGTCTGGTACAGCTTGGCCGTCTCTGCCTGCAGGCGCTCCTGGTCGTTCGCGTACTTCGCCTGAAGCTCCTTCACGGCAGGCTGCAGCTGCTGCATACGAAGCGTGGACTCGACCTGCTTCGCCGACAGCGGGTACGTCGCAAGCTTGACGAGAAGCGTCAACACGATGATGCTGAAGCCGTACGAGTACGGCACATTCATGCTCGTCAGCACGTTGTCGATGACCTTCAGGAACGCCTCGAACGAGTCCGCAAAGATCGACATGAAGCCGCCGGATTTCTGCGGCGCGTCGGCCGTGGCATCGATCGCCCCAGCGTCGACGGCCGCCGAGACGTCGGCCAGCAGCAAGAGCGACCTGGAGACGAGCGAGTCCACCAGGTTCAACTGAGAGACCACCGTGCCGTCCACCACTGCCTCCGCTGCCCGCGCCGACAACGCACCAGACACGTGCGCGGGTATTGCCCCACATTTCACCTTGTACACCGATTGATGCAGGCGCGGATACGTATGGCGACGCGACGAGGCACAGACGGTGACGGGCAACTTGGAATCCGAGCGAATCGGTCCAGCACGGGACGTCGGCGTCGAGTTCAGCATCGTCGGCGACACAGATAGCATTGTGTGACGAATAACACGATGGCGCCGCGTAAATGTCCAATTGCAATGCAGCGGCCTCCGATCGTGTCTGGATGTCTGGATGTCTGGACGAGAAGAACCCGTCTATTGATTGATTCGTACGCTGCGCTGGGTCGATCGGTCGGTGCGATGCGATCGTACGGTACAATGTCCCAGGCTCGCGCCATCGGGGCGACGACGATGGTCCGGGCGACGGCGGCGGGGCGGCATTCCGGGATGCGGAGCGTCCGACAATGCCCCCGGGCGCGTCTCCCTTCCTCGTCTCCCTCGGGTCTGCGGCGGGTGGCTGCCCCGCGGATAGGATACACGGGAAGATGCACGGAGCGGTTGGCGGTCCATGCAAGCGACGACGACGGAGAGAGAGAGGACGCGGCGGGTCGGAACGCGGAATCCGAAGGAGCGGAATTCGACCGACGGAACGCCGGGGCCGGCAGTCCGTCGGCACCGTCGGCACCGTCGGCACCGTCGGCACCGTCG
>Ga0181582_10002572_pt1 | contig 14395 bp, 12 predicted proteins | sample 071ome_32_FD_132438 | JGI IMG/M metagenome (GOLD analysis project Ga0181582, IMG submission 132438) | Coastal salt marsh microbial communities from the Groves Creek Marsh, Skidaway Island, Georgia - 071405AT metaG (megahit assembly) | ecosystem: Environmental > Aquatic > Marine > Intertidal...
CCAAATTCGATCATTCCCACCATACACCCACCCTTCCTTGGGCTGACATTAGGCACCCCGTCTTTCGACACCGTAGCCAACCAACAGAGAACGCTTGTCTTATTGGAAGATTGTATAGCTTCGGTGATGACTGGTTTCATATTTGTCAAAGTCGAGGTGTCTTAAGAGGGCCGTTCAATGGCCCGATTCGGGACAATCGACTTGTTCTAAATATCACGTTCAGTATAAAAATATCGTGGGATTTCGTTAAGTAGAGCACTTGGCTTAGACTTCGCCTTTACGTTCGATCCTACTATTTTCAACGCTTCTCCGTTGTTTACAGCAGACTCCTCCAAAAAAGTTACGACTTTCTTGTGAAACAAGGTGACGATTCCGTATCTTATCACAATATCCCCTATGCCAACGCTGCTTTTTGAGATTATTCCTGGCTGATGATAGCCGTTAGAAATGACCCTCGTTATTAGCTCAAACTCCGTAAGCATCTTAGCAGCGTCGTCTTTTGAACGGATTAAACTAAAAGCTTCCGAAAACTTAGCCTTTGAAAACAAATCGGCAAACTCAGCACTAGCGGCGTCAAGCTGCTCCACGGTCGAAAACGAAATATCATCTTCAACTTACGTCCTGGGCAAATAACGAACCTAGGCTGAGTAATATTATCGAGTAGAACGTTTTTATTTCTTTCATAATAAATCTGTATCGTCCGAGTGATACGCGAAGATTAGCGCGGAGTGCTAGTCGCAGTTGTATCCACTCGATGGTTCCGCCTAATTTTTATATACATCTTTTCTATGTCCGACTTTTACAACGTGAACCACAAGTCGAGCGTCGTGGATTTCGTAGATAACTCGATAGTTCCCGATTCGAATCCTGTACAATTCTGCATTTGCCAGTTTCCTACAGCCATTTGGTCTTGGATCATCTGCGAGCTTCTCGATCTCCTCTAGAATCCTGGAAACCTCACTTCGATCTATTTTCCTTAGATCCTTCCTGACTGAGTTGGCGAATTCTAGTTCAAATAGTGCCATCTACTTTCAGCTGTTCCAGTAACTCGTCATAACTTAAAGTCTTTTCCTTCCTTCTTTCCTTCCAATCTGTGATGTCTTCGAGATCCTCCCTGAGTGCCGCTTTCAGTGCGTCATTGACAAGATCTGACATCGTTTGCTGGGTCTCAGCGGCCTTGATTCTCAATGCCTTATGAACCGCCTCGTCTAGATAAAGTGTTGCTTTGCCCATGAAGGCCTAATTTGACGCTTAAGCGTCATGACGTCAATATCTATCTTCATTGAAACAAGTTATTTTAACACGTAAATTTCCGCGCCAATTTTACTTTTACTATGACCGGAGCCCTGGGGCATCGATAATCCAAAATGGGGTGTTCTATCTCAATAGTAGTGAAAGGAGAACGTTACCTCTTCGTCGTCCCCAAAGACTTCCACCATTTCCGGTGTCCACGGCCCATAGGGGGCTCCATCCTCGACAGCGGTTCGGGCCATGTAGATGCCGAGAAATTTCGAGGTGGTTCCCGGCATGTTTTCCATGTCTCGAATGTATCCATTCTTATCTAACACGAACTTGATCACCGCTTTTGTGTGCCGCTCATCGACTGTGGCTTCATTGGCCAGCGAATTCCAGCGAGCGCTAACGGCCTCTATCAGCCGCTCCATGTATTCGCCAAATTCGCTGAATTTGGCATCGACGGCGATCCGCCCTGTTCGAGAAACGCCCGGCAAGTGATTGCGCACCGGACCCGGGGCCACTTTCGGCAATCGCGGACGCGGGCGCGGCGATGGTTCCGAGGGATCGGAAACTTGCTGCGGATTCTGAGGATCGACCGCCGGACGCAGGGCAGCGAACTCCTGAGCATCCTCTTCCCCCTCTTCGGCTTCCCCTTTAATGTACTCGTTTACGTTGTTGGGAGCCTCTGTCTCGTCATGATCCACCTCAGCGAGCCCCGTTTCGTCGGGATCCTTTTCTTTCTGTTCGCCGGGAATAGGAATTTGCTGCGCTAACGGCTGAGTAGGCGTGATTGGCGTAATCAAGGGCTGAGGTTCGCTGGGTTCATTTTCCTCGGATTCCTGGGATAAGGGAGCGGGGGGAGGCGAAAATTCCGGCGGACTCAGATCGCCCGTGATAAACTGGTTCGTCTCGATATCGTCTTCGCTTTCCGATGTGGGCCGATTTTCAGGATCGATCTCGTCGGGCAGCTCCTCCTGAGCGGCTTGCTGGCTGCGAGCCGCAAACGTGTCGACATCATCCGGCTCATTCTCCGGAGCGTCCGGGTTCGTCTGCGTGTAGCTTTGTTCCGGTTCTTCCTCTTCAAATCGCTCCAACTCGATCTCAAAGTCTCGGTAACGATTTACGATCTCACCCCGCTCGGTGGTAAAAATATCTTCCGGCATCCAAAAAATCCCAATCACATGGAAGAGAATCGTCCCTACTAGGCCTGCGATCAGCGACTTGCGAGAGATGAGCCGCCGCTCCAGCAAGGTCCGAGCCAGCATGTGATCTCTGGCTATGGGCTTGCCGCCCGTCGGCTTCTCCTGGAGTTCTGCGTTCATGAGGAAAGGGTTAGATCAAATTATGACGCTCTAGCATACGCTTTGTTTCATCAATTGGCAATCCCATGATATTCGAGTGGGATCCCTCGAATGATTCGATGATCAATTCCGTTCCCTCCTGAATTCCGTAAGCCCCGGCCTTGTCCAAGGGATTAACGATCTCAAAATAGCGATCAATGGTCTGATCATCGAGCGATTTGAAGGTCACTTCGCTGCGAACCCCGAAGGTTTCATTGATATCGCGATCCTGGCACTGAAGCGATACTCCTGTATATACAACATGGGTACGCCCTGAGAGCCGCCCCAACATCTGCCTCGCCTCCTCCATATTTCCCGGCTTGGCTAACACCTTTCCGTCCAGGTGCACCGTCGTGTCCGAACCGAGAACAAAACGTTCTGGATGCTTGCTAGCAACCCAACCCGCTTTCAACGCCGCATTCTCGCGCACCATATTTTCCGGATCCGCGTGGCCCTCCTCGAACTCATCAACTTGAGCAGGAACGATATCGAATCGAGCCCCGATTCGCTCGAGGAGCTCCTTACGCCGAGGCGATGCCGATGCCAATATGAACTTCATAGATATACCAACTAAGAAAATTAATGAGCAAATTTGGAAAAATTGACATCTCTTATTTAGTAGCGGCCGATCTCCAAGCGGCCACTGTTACAAATTAATGGCCACTCGGCTCGGGCCGCCGTGGTCTAGCCTAGGCGTGAGATCGGACGCTACCTCCAGGCCTCCCGTCAGTCTAAGCCAATCTGCCTTTGGTAGTGGAACCTCTCTATTTTCTTCCTCTGGAACCATGGAGATTCCACCACTATCTCTAGAGCTTGCCCTTTTGAGCAGGACGCATTCACTTCTGAGCCTTCTCAATGAAAATCGGCCTAGCCCAGATCAATACCACCGTTGGGGACCTGCAAAACAACGGAGAGCGGATTCTCGACGCTTACACCCGGCTCCAAGCTGACGGAGCTGACATCGTGGTGTTTCCGGAACTTGTGATCACGGGCTATCCGCCACGAGACCTCCTATTCAAGCAGAGGTTCGTTCCTGACAACCTGGCTGCGCTTGAGACCATCGCTACGCAAACTGGAGACGTCCCCGCCGTGATCGGCTATGTTGAGCCCAATCCGAGCGAAACGGGACGCCATTTTTACAATTCCGTAGCTATTTGCTCGAACGGGAAAGTTCAGGCAACCGGACGCAAATGCTTGCTGCCCACGTACGATGTCTTTGATGAGGATCGCTACTTCGAAGCAGCGAAGGAGCCCCTCGTCACCGAAATCGCTGGCCGACGGGTAGCCGTCACCATTTGCGAAGATATTTGGACCCTGTCTGAAGTTTCGGCCCGGCCGCTCTACTCGCATTCTCCTCTGGACGCCCTGGAGAATCAGGCATTGGACTTGCACATAAACCTTTCTGCCAGCCCCTGGCACATCCACAAAGCCCAGTTACGGCAAACCTTGATTAGCGAAACTTCGAAGCGTCTTGGCTGCCCAACCGTCTACATCAATGCGGTTGGGGGCAATGACGAGCTGATTTTCGATGGACGCAGCATGGTATCCGATGCCGCAGGCAAAATCATTTGCGGCCTATCAGGATTTCGAGAAGAGGTTCGTATATTTGATCTGGATACAAATCATTCCTTGGATCCTTCTTTCGAACAGACGGAGCTTCAGGATATCGAAGACGCTTTGGTCCTTGGATTGCGTGACTACGTGCATAAGTGCGGTTTTCGCAAAGCGATTGTCGGACTCAGCGGGGGGATCGATTCAGCAGTGACCGCCGCTTTGGCAGTAAAAGCCCTCGGAAAAGAAAATGTCCTCGGAGTTGGCCTCCCTTCCGCCATCTCGTCAGACCACAGCAAGAATGATGCTCGAGATTTGGCAGCCAATCTAGAATTCGATTTTCATATGGTCCCCATTTCCAATATCGTCAGCGCTTCCGAAGCGGCCCTGGCTCCACTGATGGCGAACACGGAACAAGACGTCACCGAAGAGAACATACAAGCTCGGGCTCGAGGTCTGATCCTTATGGCCCTCTCCAATAAGTTCGGCGCTTTGCTCCTAACCACGGGGAACAAAAGCGAGCTATCGGTGGGGTACTGCACCCTTTATGGCGACATGTGCGGCGGGCTCGCAGTGATCTCCGATTTGCCCAAAGTGAAGGTTTTCCAGCTCGCTCTGCATATCAATCGGAACGGAGAGATTATTCCCGTGAACACAATTGAAAAACCCCCTTCCGCCGAACTTCGACCTGATCAGAAAGACGAGGACAGTCTACCGCCCTATGATGTACTCGATGGAATCCTCAAAGCCTACGTCGAGGAGGGGAAATCCAGCGATGACATCGTCGCTCTAGGCTATGAGCCCGAGATCGTGAAAGACATTATTCGCAAAGTCGATCTCAACGAGTACAAGCGCAAACAAGCAGCTCCCGGATTAAAATTAACCCCTCTAGCCTTTGGCGTCGGCCGCCGCATCCCTATCGTGCAGCGCTATATATCCTAGCGCTGCCAGCAAAATATACCATAGCCTTTAAGGCTTGGAGTACTACACAGCGAACTAAGGAATTTCGACTTCCTGATTAAACTACCTACAAGATGACTATTTCGAACGACCTATTCGAACGGGCCAAAAAGCTCATTCCCGGAGGCGTCAATTCGCCAGTGCGGGCCTTCCGCTCCGTTGGCGGAACGCCGTTTTTCACCAGGCGAGCCCATGGAGCCACTTTGACAACCGCGGACGACAAAGAGCTCATCGACTTTGTCTGTACGTGGGGACCCGCCATTCACGGGCACAACAACTCAACGATCCGCGAAGCTATATCTAAAGCTCTGGAAAGCGGTACCAGTTTCGGCACGCCAAATCCCTATGAGATTACCATGGCTGAGCTCATTATCGAAATGGTACCCTCGATCGAAAAGGTTCGCATGGTGAACAGCGGTACGGAAGCCACTATGACCGCCATTCGTCTGGCTCGCGGGTATACGCAGCGAAACAAAATCGTCAAGTTCGCGGGCTGCTATCACGGACACGCCGATTCGCTCCTCATCAAAGCAGGCTCCGGAGCCCTAACCCTCGGCAATCCAGATAGCGCCGGCGTGCCTAAAGGATTCGCTAGGGAGACTATTGTTCTGCCATTCAACGACCTTGAAGCGGTCCGGAACGCGTTCGATATCTACGGCGATGATATCGCAGGGATCATCCTTGAGCCTTATCCCGCTAATGTTGGACTGATCTTTCCCCAAGACGGCTATCTTCAAGGATTGAGAGATCTGTGCTCGAAAAACAGAGCCGTTCTCATCTTTGACGAGGTGATGACAGGATTCCGTGTATCCGCCGGAGGTGTTCAAACCAAGGAAGGTATCGATCCCGATCTGACGACTTTGGGTAAGATTATTGGCGGTGGCCTACCCGTTGGAGCTCTCGGAGGCAAAGCCGAGATCATGGATCATTTGGCCCCCGAAGGCCCGGTTTACCAAGCCGGGACACTTAGTGGCAATCCGCTCGCCATGGCTGCGGGCATAGCCGCTCTCGAGCTCCTCAAGGACGGTAGCGCCTACGAACGCCTTGATCGACTGGGCACCCAAGTTCGGGAAACCATTCAATCGGTAATCAAGGAAACGGGAATCCCAGCCCAGATCCCCCAAGTTGGATCCATGTTCTGTCTCTATTTTACCGATACGCCTGTAGAGAATCTGGAAGACGCATCCAATACGGATACGGAACGCTTCAACAGCTATTTCCACAAGTGCCTCGACCTAGGCGTCTACATCCCGCCCTCCAAGTACGAAGGGAATTTTATTTCCACAGCCCACGACAATGGGGCGATTGATCGAGCCTGCGAAGTCTTCACCGAAGCCCTGCGATCGCTGTAGGGTATTTTGTCGGTGGATGAATTCTCATCCAACAAGGTTTATTGAGGCAAACAATGAGGTGTTTGTGGAGGCAGGGGGATCGGCTGGATCCTCTAATTCTATAAGTGGAGGACTGAGCCAGTCCTCTCTACCTAGTCTGCCGAACGAAGATGCTCGATATCGAAAATTGATCTGCGGAATCGATCCAGTCCCTGTTAATCTTCCCACTCGCTTTCGAGCTTCTCAGCTTTGTCGTCGTGCTTCTTTTTTAGGAAGACCGACACGAGTATCGAGATCTCATAGAGAATCCACAATGGTCCCGCTAGAGCCAACTGAGTGACCGGTTCCGGCGGGGTCAAAATAGCCGCGAGGATCACAATGGATAGGATGATGTAGCGACGATACTGCCGAAGCTGTTCCGGAGTGACGACTCCAATCGTCACCAGCACTATAATCGCCAAGGGCATCTGGAAAGCGATCCCTAATCCCAAAATGGTGAAGGTAAGAAAGCCAAAGTAGTTGCTGGTCGTCCACAGCATCTGGAATCCCAACAGACTATTGAACCAGATAACGGCGGTAATGGTTCGAGGCAGCAATATGTAATAGCCGAATGCGCAGCCCAAAAGAAAGAGAAACAGGACGGCAAACGAGCCAGGCATAAGGATCTTCTTTTCTCGTACCGTCAATGCGGGAGCCAAAAAGCGGCCAAGGTAGTATATAAAAAATGGTGACGCTACCATGAGGCCGATAATGACCCCAATCAGGAGCATAGCCATGAACACTCCCGTAACATTGTAAGTCGTCAGTCCGCCAAAAACGACCATTCTCTCAGCTTCCGGAAGATGGGAATAATTAGCCTCTAAAGGAGACAGGAGCAGATCTTTAACCTCCACGATGAATATCATGGAGGCGACGAACGCTATCATGAATATCGCAATGGGCTTGAGCAGCGACCAGCGGAGCTCTTCCAAATGCTCCAGAAATCCCATATGCTTGGGATCGCCAGCCCATTCTGGCTCGTCGTCATCAGGTTCGTGATATGGCTCGATATCGCTCATTCAAACTTTCAAGCCCAGTTAAATGAACAAGGGATTCCAGCCGGGCAACTCCAATTTCCTTTCCTCGAGCTTCGAATCAACCCGGTTGGAGCCCTTAATCTCAGCCTGTTGATCAATCCCATTGACAGATGGAGATCCGTCCTTATGAGGGTCCCTTTTCTTAGAGGAGAAGGTTCTATATTTGCACCCTCCTCATACATCGCAAATCCAAATTAGTTCAATAAGGATGCCATCCAAAACCACTGCGAAAAAAGCGAAGAAGACTGCGGGTAAACGCGCTTCTAAAGCCATAAAATACGTTTACTCGTTCGGCAAGAAGACCGACGGTAACGCTAAAATGAAGGAATTGCTCGGCGGAAAAGGCGCCAATCTAGCGGAAATGGCTGCCATCGGCCTTCCCGTTCCGGGCGGTTTCACCATCACAACGGAGGTCTGTACGGCCTACTACGACAATGGTCGCAAGTACCCAGCCGAGCTCAAAGGCCAGGTGGAAAATGCCATCAAAATCGTAGAACGCGAATCTGGCAAAAAGTTTGGCGATCCTAAAAACCCGCTTCTCTTTTCCGTCCGTTCCGGCGCTCGTGAATCCATGCCGGGCATGATGGATACGATTTTAAATCTCGGCCTCAACGACAAGACAGTCGCCGGATTAGCCAAACTCACCGACAACGGGCGTTTCGCCTACGACTGCTATCGCCGCTTCATCCAGATGTATGGCGATGTTGTAATGGGTGTTCAATCACGCAACGAGTTTGAGCCTGAGCCCTTCGAGCATGTACTGGAAGGCGTTAAGAAAGAAGTGGGCGTTGAGATCGATTCCGATCTCACCGAAGAGAACAACAAAGAGGTAATCCGTCGTTTCCAGAAGCTGATCAAGGATCGTACCGGAGGCGAATTCCCTCAAGACGTTCACAAGCAGCTGGATGGGGCCGTGGGCGCGGTATTCAACTCCTGGCAGAACGAGCGAGCCATCCTCTATCGCCAGAAGTACGGCATCCCCGCTGAATGGGGAACCGCCGTAAACGTGCAGCTCATGGTATTCGGAAACTTGGGAGAAACTTCCGCCACCGGCGTCGCCTTTACTCGCGACCCCGCTAACGGAGAAAACGTCTTCTATGGAGAATACCTGATCAATGCTCAAGGCGAGGACGTTGTCGCCGGTGTCCGCACACCGCACCCAATCGCTCAACTCGAGCAAGATATGCCGAAGTCTTTCAAAGAGCTTTGCGCGGTACGCACGAAGCTAGAAAAGCATTTTGGCGATGTTCAAGACTTCGAATTCACTATCGAGGATGGAACCCTCTACATGCTGCAAACGCGTAACGGGAAACGTACGGGACTCGCAGCCGTTCGCATCGCCGTGGAAATGACCAGGCAGCGGTTGATGAACCAAAAGACCGCTGTCACCAAGATCCCAGCCGATCAGATTTCGAGCCTACTCGTTCCTATTTTCGATACGGCTTCCATCAAAAAAGCGACATTGATGGCGACCGGTCTGCCTGCGGGCCCTGGCGCGGCTTCCGGAAAGATCGTCTTCAACGCGTCCGACGCCGAGAAGGAAGTAGCTAAAGGCAATTCAGTGGTCCTTTGCCGCGAAGAAACCTCTCCAGAAGATCTCCGCGGAATGATCGCTTCAGACGGCATCCTCACCTCTCGTGGTGGCGTTTCCTCGCACGCGGCTCTAGTTGCTCGCCAAATGGGTAAGGTTTGCATCTGCGGAGCCTCGGACATCGATATCAATTACACGAATCGAACGCTTTCCGCCGGCAAGACGGTTCTGGACGAAGGAGACTACATCTCTATCGACGGTACCACTGGCCAAATTTTCGCGGGCCACGTAGCAACCGCTCCTTCAGAAGTATCGCAGGTTCTGGCGGGCAAGATGAAGGCGGAGAAGAGCTACACTTATCAGCTCTTCGACCAAGTGATGAAGTGGGCCGATAAATACCGCAAGATGGGTGTCCGCACCAATGCGGATTCGCCCACGCAATCGAAAGCGGCTATCGCTCTCGGGGCTGAAGGAATCGGTCTGTGCCGCACGGAGCACATGTTCTTCGAGGGCGACCGCATCACCTACATGCGGGAAATGATTCTCGCTAGCGATGAATCGGCTCGCAAAAAGGCCCTCAAAAAGCTACTGCCTTTCCAACGCAAGGACTTCAGTGGATTGTTCAAAGCCATGGATGGCCGCCCGGTCACCATTCGCCTGCTCGACCCGCCATTGCACGAGTTCTTGCCTCACGACGACGAAGCCCGTCGCTCGTTGGCTGATCACCTCGGCGTCTCCGTTGATGCTGTCACCGAGCGCGTGCATGCCTTGCACGAGGAAAACCCAATGCTCGGACATCGTGGCTGCCGCCTGGGTATCTCGTATCCAGAAATCACGGAAATGCAGGCCAGAGCTATCTTCGAAGCCGCCGCTCAAGTGCTAAAGCTGAAGAAGAAAGTCAAAGTGAATCCTGAAATCATGATTCCTCTGGTAGGCTTCCAAGACGAACTGGACAATCAAGTCGGTATCGTTCACCGAGTCGCAAAAGAGGTTCAGAAAGACAAGGGCGTTAAGATCAACTACCTCGTTGGAACCATGATCGAAGTCCCTCGAGCGGCCGTAACCGCAGCCGAGATCGCCAAGACGGCGCAATTCTTCAGCTTCGGAACCAACGACTTGACGCAGACTACACTCGGCATGAGCCGAGACGATGCGGGGAGCTTCTTGGGCAAGTACAAAGACCTCGACATCCTGCCACAGAATCCATTTGCCACCATCGATCAGGCTGGTGTTGGGGCATTGGTTCAGCTAGGAGTCGACGGTGGCAAATCCACCAACCCGAACATCAAGCTCGGCATTTGCGGGGAACACGGCGGCGATCCTCAATCCGTCAAGTTCTGCCACCGAGCGGGTCTCACCTACGTGAGCTGCTCGCCCAACCGAGTTCCGGTTGCCCGTCTTGCGGCTGCTCAAGCAGCCATCGAGGCGGGTGCTTAGTCGCTTGCTTTCCTGGCAACTCAATTTATCCGCAACGCCCTGCTCTCAACCACGAGAGCGGGGCGTTTTCGTAGCCGGAAACCGGTCATAGCCAGTCGTGTTTGATCTTGAGGAAAATCGGCAGAAGGTTCAACGGGCCTTGCTTCTAGGCATTCAGCAGCCTGATATGTCGCGTCAGGAAACTGAATACCTGCTTGATGAATTGGCGGAATTGACCACGAACTTGGATATTCCTATCGTTGATCGCATCATCGTAAAGCTTCGTAAGCCGTCGCCTCCCTATCTTCTAGGCAAGGGAAAACGGGAAGAGATTATCGAGCTCACTCAGGAAAAGAATATCGATGTGATCATATTCGATGAAGAGCTCACTCCGGCCCAACAGCGGAATTGGGAACGGGAAGCGAAGATTTGCGTCATCGACCGCCAAGAAGTGATCATCGACATCTTTTCTGAAAGAGCTCAAACCAAGGAGGCCGTTCTGCAAGTGGCTTTGGCCCGCATGGAATACTCCCTCCCCCGACTCACTCGAGCTTGGACGCATTTGAGTCGCCAGCGAGGCGGTATGACTGGAGCTCGCGGCCAAGGGGAAACCCAATTGGAGGCGGACCGGCGCATAGTCAACGACCGCATCGCCGCTGTTAAGCGGGAGCTCAAGGAGGTTATCCAGCATCGCCAAGTGCAGCGGGCCAAACGTCTGAGGAAACCCGTACCCACCGTATCCATCGTTGGCTATACGAATGCCGGGAAGTCCTCTTTGCTAAACGCTTTGACCGATTCAAAAGCCCTCGCGGAGGATAAGCTGTTCGCCACCTTGGATCCAACGACAAGGCGACTAGATCTGGACGAGAGCCAGCACGTGCTCCTGACAGACACCGTCGGATTTGTGCGGCGCCTTCCCCACCGGCTCGTGGAAGCCTTCAAAGCGACCCTCGAGGAAGCGGTTGTCGCCGACCTATTGATACACTTGGTTGATATTTCTAGTTCGGAATCGGATAGCCACATAAAAACAACCGAAGCCGTTCTATCCGAAATCGGGGCCAACAAAAATCCGAGCCTAATTGTTTTCAACAAAATTGATCGGCTGGAAAACAGCGATAAGCAAGAACGCTTGGCCCTTCTCTATCCCAAAGCCATATTCGTCAGCGCGAAGACAGGAGAAGGTTTGGACAGGTTGAAATCCCGCATCTCCGAATCCCTGAACGCCAAGCTGCGACCAACAAAACTATTGATTCCTCACAATCGCTACGACGTGGTTTCCCAGTTGCACGCCTGTGGAGGCCTCAAAAGCTCAAAATCCGAGGAGGATGGCGTCCATATCGAAGGCCTATTCCCCGCTAGCATGCAAGGAGTCATCGAACCGTATCTCGTCAAGTAGCTCTGGTTAGGTTTCAGGGTGGCGGGAGATCTCGCTCCTTCGTCGCGTCCCGGCGCAATTTGGTAAATATGCTCTCGAGGATGGACAATTCCCCATTCCTCCTGTCAAACTGCTAAAAATAGCAAATTACCAAATATGACTACCAGCAATCGCCGAGAATTCGTCAAAAACTCCGTCTTCAGCGCCGGCTTTCTAGGGCTCAGCGCCTGTGTCGCCAATTACGCCTACGCCCAACGTTCAGGCTCGACCGGACCCTCACCGCTTTCGGCTACCGGCTACGGGCCCTTGCAGACCGATCCCCAAGGTCGCCTGCGCTTGCCCAAAGGATTCAGCTACAAGGTTTTTTCCCAGGCCGGCGAAACGATGGATGATGGATTCACCGTCCCGGCCGCTCACGATGGGATGGACGCTTTTCCCGGACCTGACGGATTGACCCTGCTGGTTCGCAATCACGAAATGAGCCCCCTGGATTCAAGCGACAATCCATATTCGAAATCGAAAGCCTGGAAGAATCTGGAGCCTGGCAAACTTTACGATGCCGGCAAGTCCGGCACCCAGATTCATGGAGGCACGACCACACTCGTATTCGATACGCGTACACAAGAACTTAAACGGCATTATCTATCGCTTGCCGGCACCATTCGCAACTGCTCCGGAGGATCGACTCCCTGGGGATCTTGGATCACTTGCGAGGAAACCACGGCTCGAGCTGACGACAAGCTGCATGTGGACCACGGCTACAATTTTGAAGTGCCTGCCAATTACGAAATCGAATTGGCCAATCCCATTCCCTTAAAGGAAATGGGCCGATTTAATCACGAGGCCGTTGCCGTAGATCCGGCCAGCGGAGTCGTCTATCAAACGGAAGATCGCCCAGACGGATTAATATATCGTTTCATTCCTAATCAACGCGGACAGCTAGCCAAAGGCGGTCGATTGCAAGCATTGGCTATTAAGGGATCGCCTTCCGTCGATACTCGCAACTGGAAAGAAATGAATCAGCCGCTCTTCCCCCAAAAAGAGCTAGTAAAAGTCGAATGGATCGATATTGAAGACTATGAGTCGCCCAATGACGACATGCGTTTTGCGGGATTCGAGGCTGGAGCAGCTAGATTCGCTAGAGGCGAAGGCATGTTCTACGGGAACGGAGAAATCTATTTCGCCTGCACCAATGGCGGTGCCAAGAAATATGGGCAAATTTTCCGCTACAAGCCGAGTCCTAGCGAAGGTTTGGCAAGAGAGGAAAACGATCCGGGAACTTTGGAGCTATTTATCGAAAGTCAGGATCTTGAACTGCTCAAGGCCTGCGACAATCTGACCGTCGCCCCTTGGGGTGATATCGTGATTTGCGAGGACGACGGGGGTAGCAGCGCCATTGTCGGCATCACTCCTGAAGGGAAAATGTACACAATCGCCCACGTAGATATGGATAGCGAAGTCGCCGGCGGTTGCTTTTCTCCTGATGGCACTACCTTTTTTGTCAATATCCAGAAAAATCCTGGCCAAACTCTGGCGATAACTGGACCTTGGAGATCGAGAATCGGGTAACGCCAGATTCCCTCGCCCTAGAATCCGAATCTTTGGGATTCACACAGGCCAACCAGCGAGCAATCTCAAAATTGTGTCTGCTTTCCAATCAATCGAAAATCAAGTGGCGCTAGTAACCGGAGCCGGATCCGGCATCGGTCTAGCCGTTTCCCGGCAATTCAGCAAAGAAGGTGTTCGTGTCGCGCTTTTGGATACGGATGCCAATAAGCTGGATAAAGCAGCCGCCTTCCAAAAAGGCGATTTCCTTAAGATCGTCGCGGATGTTAGCTCGGAGTCCGAAGTACGAGCCGCCGTCGCCAAAATAAAAGAGTCTTATGGGCAAATCGATATTGTCGTGAATGCGGCTGGGATTGCCGGAATAACCGGTGACACGATAGAAAACATACCAGTCGACAATTTTATCCAGGTATTCCAAGTCAATCTCTTAGGGTCCTTCAATATCGCCAAAGCGGTCCTACCCGTAATGAAAGGGCGAAACTATGGGCGCATCCTCCTCATCGCCTCGATCGCCGGCAAGGAGGGCAATGCCGGCATGGCCTCGTATTCCGCAACAAAAGCCGGCGTAATCGGGCTTACGAAAGCGATAGGAAAAGAGTATGCCGAGACGGGGATCACCGTAAACTCCTTGGCTCCAGCAGTAATAAAAACTCCGATACACGATACTATCCCGCAAGAGCAGATCAACTACATGACCGACAAGATTCCTATGAAACGCTGCGGGGAGCTCGAGGAAATCGTATCGGCAATCCGGTTTATCGTCTCCCCGGAAAACAGTTTTACGACGGGTTTTTGCTACGACCTGTCCGGCGGTCGAGCAACGTACTGAATGCCGTTCTCTCTAGAGAAGCGACTCGAAACCAGCTCCGCGAACCCTAACAAGCCCAAGAGCGTCTCCAAGCGGCGGAAAGCCGCTTGACCCATCGGAGCGACTTTCTAAGTTCCACCTTCTTCCTATGATTAACCTAGTCGACGTGTCGCTTCGCTACGGCGAAAAAGTCATCTACAACAAG
>Ga0181582_10002579_pt1 | contig 14384 bp, 13 predicted proteins | sample 071ome_32_FD_132438 | JGI IMG/M metagenome (GOLD analysis project Ga0181582, IMG submission 132438) | Coastal salt marsh microbial communities from the Groves Creek Marsh, Skidaway Island, Georgia - 071405AT metaG (megahit assembly) | ecosystem: Environmental > Aquatic > Marine > Intertidal...
CCTTCCTCCCCAGTCCCTGAGCCGATGCGCCGCCCTGCGACGTCCGCTGTCTCGACGCGGCCCGTCGAGGCTCTCACTCGCCCGTAGTTGCTCACTCGAAGGCGTCGCGGAGCCTCTCAACCACAGTGTCGGCCGGCAGGGCGAGCTGGATCACTTGACCCCCGCCCCCCGCCTCTGGGACGGCCGTGGCGAGGTTGAACAGTGCGTCCGGGTCCGGGTTCACCAGGACGTGGAGGAGTCCTGGCGGGGAGAAGTCCCGGAACACCCTCCGGAAGTACTCGCACGACGCGCTCTGCTCGAAGCTCACCCCGACCCACAGGACAGCGGCGGCTCCCCTCGTGTCCTGCTCTGCGGGGCCGTCGTCGGCGAGGGGGCGCGCTCAGCCGTCCGGTCGGGCCACGGCGCTCAGCAGCCCCGCTGGTCTGCGCGCCGCGCCATCCCGCGCACTCACCCATGGTCTCGAAGACGGACGCCGGGGACAGCCCCTCGGCGTCGGCGTCCCCGTACAGAACCACGCCGAAGCGCAGGCCCCCCCCGCACGCGCCGCACCGGACCCCCCGTCTCCCCGAGAACTCGGCGGCGTCGCGACCCGTGAGCTCCCGACCGGTCCTGCACTCCGGGCAGTACACCCGCCTGACGCTCCCGTGCAGCTCGTACAGCGTCCCCTCGCCCACCCCCTCACCCCCCTCGCCCGCGCCAGCGAGTCGGAGCTGCCGCTCCCCGGCCCGGAGGGACAGGCCGTCGATGTTCATCGTGTAGTGCCTCCGCACGTGCCCCCCCCTCGCCAGCTCCGCGAGCCCCACGTGCGCGCCGGACGGCTCAGCCCCGCGCGCCTGCCGCCAGACGTCGGCCAGGAAGGCGGCCATCTCGACCGGGTGTTTCTGGTACGTCGCGTAGCTGAAGGCTTTCCACCCGGGCTCGCTGGGGCTGAGCCCCATCGCCCGCGCGGCCCGGTCGTACGCCCCGCCCGACTTGACGAAGGTCGGCATCCCGCTCGGGACGCTGAGCCCGGCCCCGGAGAACACCACCACCCCGCCGCCACGCGCCCCGCCGGCCCCGCTGCCCCCCGCGACGGCGTCCACGAGGCGCTGGAGGCCGTCCCCGTCGCCCGCGCCGGGGGCCGCCCGCCGCGCCCGCTTGGACCGGCGCGGCCCCCCGTCCCCCTCGCCCATCGGCCCTGCTGACACGGAACGGGGGCCGTGAGGGGGGGTCAGGGGATCAGCCGGGCGACGGGGGACCGGCGGCCGTCGACCCGTCGACCCCGCTCTTCAACCGCGCCCTACAGCACCAGCTCCGGCGCGTAGAAGACGATGACCTCCCGCAGCGTCGCCTCCGAGTCCTCCCCGAAAAGGCTCCTCCCCCCGCCGGGGGTCTTCTTGTACGTCAGGCCCAGCCGGCTCTTGGCCTCCCTCAGGCTGCCCCTCCCGTCGACGATCCCGTCCGGTCCGGCCATGCCCCCCATCACGCTCGCCGTCGGGGGGCCGATGACGAGGCCGTCGGCCCCCCACTGCGGGCCTCCGCGGGCAAAGTCGAACACCGCGGCATCCGATCCCCCCACCAGCCCCAGCACTGCCGGCTCGGCGTCCGCCGCCGAGGGGTAGACGAAGAGGAAGGCGTTGGGGCCCCCACTGTAGTCGTCCGAGGACTTCCACTCGTTCGGGTTGAACCCCCCGAACCGGATCCCGCTCTCCGTCTCGGCGTACACCACTGTCGGGCCCTTGAAGTCGGCACACCGGTGAAAGTCCGCGCTGTCCCACCCATCCCTCGAGGCGCGGTAGCAGACCCCGAGGGGCCGGCCGCGGAGGAACGTGCCGTCGAGCATCCCGGGGGGGAACGGCAGCTCGTCCTCGGGCACCGTCCCCGCCTCAGCCCCGCCGGCGGGCCCCGGCTCCGCCTTGGCGCCCCGGCCCCCGCCGAAGAGGCTCCCAAAGAACCCCGCGCGAGCCACGACCGCCGGCCGGGGCGCAGGACAGCGCGCGCCCCGGGACGGGGCCGCGCGCACCCGCGCGCGGGACGCGGTGGCGCTCGGCGCCGCGTCCGCGCCCGTGGCGCGGAGGAGGCGGGGTGCCATCTGAACGCCGCGGGGGAGAAGCCCTACGGTTCCACACCCCGCGCAACTACTCGCCCCCTAATCCCGGCATTTTCCCTGTGTGATCGCGTCCATTTCTAGATGCGAACCCAGTGTCCAGTCGCTCGAGTGGCATCGTGGGCGCGGCGTCGGAGCGCGGCAGACGCCCCGAAGGGGCCCTCGCGAGCTCTCACCTCGAAAAAAACTCTGTTCCTCGGTGCCCCCCTCGGCGCACGCTCGACGGGACGGCGCTCGAAAGGAAGGTAGGGAAACGCCGTCGCACACCCGGGGGGCCGCTTCGCCCTCAAGAGCCCGGCGGCCGGCCCTGCGCCTGTCACCCGAGCCCGACTTCTTGGGGGAGCCTCCCGGAGGAAGTGGGACCTCCCCTCGCTGTATCTAACGTATCCCTCCTGACTGAGGCAGAACCCTTGCAGGTATGGAGAAGCAGTCGCGAAAGCGTCGTCTGGACGCCCTCGGGGCCTCCCTGGGCGGCGGGGGCAAAGGGAAGGTGTCGGTCGCCAAGAGCAACAGGGCCGGGGGACCGTCGCACCCCCCGCTGGGATACAGAGCGAAGGCGACGCGTACCGCGAGGGATGAGAAAGAAGACGCTGGAAAGGCGAGAATATTCCGGAGGAACCGCGCGTGCGCCCCTCGGCCAGAGCCACCCCACCCCCTCCTGCTCGTCACCCCCGTGCGGCCCCGAGACGGCCCCCCGCCCCCTTCGCCCTCGCAGGACCGTCCCCCCCCCGCGGCCGCGCCTGCTCCGCCCCCGGGTGACGCGAGGCGCGACAGGAAGACCCGGCTCCCGGCCCTGGGGGGTGCGCCGGCACCCGGCCCGGGGGGGGCGGCTGCCTCCCCGGCAGAGGGGCAGGTGTACCAACCCCTGGCCTTCTCCCGGCTGCACCCCGCCGCCCTCGACGCGCTGCAGTGGCCCGATCGAGGGGGCGACCAGGTGGGCGACGCCGCCCCGTCGACCTCGAAGGCGGCAGTAAAGGCGACGGGGGCGAGGCTCGCCGCGTTGTTCGGGGTGCCGCCCGGGGCCCGCGCCCCTGCCGCCGGGGCGGAGCCGCCCGGGAGGGCGGACGAGGCCGCGCCGCCGGGGGACGCGGAGCTGAGGGAGATGCACGCGGCGGGCCGCGGCTGGAAGTACGTCGGGGGCGTGCTGGTGTCGCTGATGTCCCGCACGATGGACGGCGCCAGTGCGCGGCGCGAGCTGCGGACCCGGGTCGAAGACAAGCACCTGCTCCTTGACAACCCCGTGGCCAGCCTGCCAGGGGGGGGGAAGGCGGCGGGGGGCGGGGCGGGGCGGGGGCCCGGGGGCAGGCTGCTGTCTGGGAGGCAGCGGAGGGCGCGGGGGCTGGCCGCCCCGGGGGTGGGCGAGGGCGGGGCGCGCGACCTGCACCAGCGGTGGCAGCGGTACGCGCGGGACCTCATGTCCAGGGTCGGGGACGAGGACAAGCTGGCGCGGGAGGTCCACAGGGCGTCCATGGTCGGCGCGGCGGTGAGCGTGGCGGTGTCGAGGGACCCCCGGATGGTGGGGCGGCGGGGCATCCTGGTGCGCGAGACGCCCGGCGCCTGGCACCTGGCCGCGGGACCCGCGCCTCGCGCCGGGGGGGAGGGGTCCGGGGGCGGCGGCGGTGCGGGAGGGGGGACACGCCGGGTGCTGTGCGTGCCGAAGAGGGGGTCGGAGGTCGCGGTCACGGTCCCGTGGTCGCACGGGAGGCACGTGTCGGTGCGGCTGGTGGGGGACGGGTGCCTGCGGGTCCCGCTGTGCTAGCCCGGGTTTTCCCGCTGTGCTAGCCCGCGTTGAACGGCCGGGCCGCCTCACGACAGCCTGCTCCTCCCCGCGCCCTCCACCACGGACCAGCTCTCGAACAGGTGGATCTGCGAGCACAGCTCCTCCATCTGGTCCGTGACCCGGCTCCCGACCAGCATGCCGTGGACCTCGAGGCCATGCTCCGCACTCATCTCCCTGATCCCGCTGAGGAGCTCGGGGGACGCCCCGGGGATCTCCCCGTCCGTGACCATGAGGATGTCCGCGCGCTCCCACCCCTTCTGCCTCAGCCGCTCCAGGCTAAGCGCGAGCGGCCGGTCGACGTCCGTCCCCCCGCTGAAGGAGTTTGACAGGAAGGTCAGGAGCGCGTTGAGGTTGGAGGCCTCCGCCTTGAGCTCGATCTCCTCCACCTGCTGGGGCCCCGAGAAGGCGTACAGGTACGCCTGCCGCCCCTGGCGGTGCGCGCCGCGGAGGACCTCGAGCGCCAGGGCCTTGGCGACGCGCTCCCGGGGGCCCGACATGGACGCACTCGTGTCGAGGCACAGGATGATGGGGCCTTGCTCGGCGGCGGGGCGCATCTCCATCACGTTGGTCACGCGGCAGGGCTCGTCGTCGAGCCATCCGCTCCGCTCGTAGCTCAGCAGCGTCCTCTCTGCGCGGCGGGCCAGGTGCAGGAGCCTGGCGCCGCGGTTGCTGCGGGCCGGCTCCCGGCTACTTGGCCGGGCGCCCTCGTCGCCTTCGTCCACGCTGCCATGGGGACCGGTGCCCTTGGGCCATCCGGCGGCCATGAGCGCCGCCTCGGACGGAAGCATCCGGGACAGCTCCCCGCTCCTGGACAGCCCCCTCGTCTCCTCTGGCTGCAGCTCGGACCTCACGACGCCGGGCAGCGACCTCGGCGACGACACCTGCGGTCCGCGTCACGGGGAGCCCGCCAGGATTATTCCCTGGCGCTGGACGCGCAGGGGGAGCGGCGCTCGCATGACGGGAGGGCGCGGCGGGTCTCACCTCCTGGGGCGCCAGACGGATGGGTCCCCGCCCCCCCCCCCTCCCGAGGCTCCGGACGAGCTCCCTGAGCTCCTTGAGGTCCTCGAGCATCTTGCGCAGGTCCTCCACCTCCTTCCACCCCCGATTCTTCCACACAGAGAGCGACAGGTCGAAGCCCTCCGGCCCGTCGATGAGCCCGTCGACATCGTCGAGCGCCTCCCCCGCCTCCTCAAGGACCTCCATAGCCTTCCCCCACTCATCCTTGAACTCGCTCATGAGCTCCCGCGCGATGTCGTCCTTCCTCGACTCCATCTCGCTGTCGACCTGCTCCCCTTTGTCGAAATCGTCCTCCCTCGCGACGTCCACCTCGGTCATCCCGATCTGGATCTCCTTCTTCTGCCCGTCCTGCTCCCCCTGCTCGGCATTGGTGTTGCCCTGCTGGTCCTGGAGCTCCTCGAGCATCTCCTCCAGGTCCTGCATCTGCTCCTGCGCCGAGTCCGACATGCCGCCCTCGCCGTCCTCGTCCTCCTGCGACTCGTCCTCGTCCTGCCCGCTCGAGCCGCTCGGGGGCGACTGCTGCTGCTGGCTCTGCTGCTGCTTCATCTCCTGCTCCTGCTGCGCCTTCATCACCTCGTGTTCGAACTCCCCGACCATCTGGATCATCCGGTCGAAGAGCGGCGACATGAGCTTCGGGTGGCGCCGGCAGAAGCGCGCCATCTCCATGTCGGACATGACGCGGAGGAACTGGGACTTGAAGGGCTCGTCCGGCCACGCGAGCTCCTCCGCCCTGGGGAGGACGCCCTTGCGCAGCTTGGCGTGCATGGTGGCCAGGGACTCGGTCCGCTCGTAGAAGTCGATGAGTCTCTGGGTCCCCGGAAGCATCTCTGCGGGGGGCGGGCGCGGGCACCGCGGGGAGTCGCAGGGCCGTGCATCCTGTTGGGGCCCAGGGACGTGCCCCCCATCCGAACCTAGACGGCTCCGACGCATCGTGCGAGGGCCCTTGCGACGGACGACAGTTATCGCGAAGGGCTACTAGCTCACCAATCTGCTCCATGATATCCTCTGCGAGCTCCCCCGACTGTGTGGCCCGGCTCAGGGCGCCGGCAACGTCGGTCGTCTCGTACAGGTTGGCGAACAGCCCCGACTTCATCATCTCCTCGAAGCCGCGGCGCACCTGGCCTTCCCTACCCGTCAGCAGGGTGGCCTGCTGCCGGATTTTCTCGGCCAGCTGCAACTCGATTTGCTCCGCCGTGACTTCGCCGTCAGCTGCGGATGGGATGACGCACAAACGACGGGAGTGGGGGCCGGGCGCTCCTCGCAGAGCGTGGCCGCGTGCGGCCACTCGCCCCGACCCAGAGCAGGTCGCAGGAACGAATCGCGACGCCATCACAAGGCGAAGAAGGGGGACTCGGCTGTCCCCACGAAATGCCCGTGCGTGCGCACGCCGTTCCCCGTTTGTGGAGAAGCCAAAGCGTCTGCCCCGGCGGACTGGCGCGTGCCAACCGGTGCGACGCGGGTCCCTCGTCCGGGCCGAGCCAAGCCCTCAAGGGCCCCGCGTGTCGTCCAAGCCCCACTGACCACACGCCTCCATCGCGCAACTACTCGGACCCCAAGCTACGCGTCGCCTGGGCTGGCTGAGGAGGAACGACCTTTGCAGCAGGTTCCCGCAGACGACTACCCACGCGCAAGGGAGCTCAGGATGGGGAAGAAGGGCGGAGGAGCCAGGCGCGCGCTAGCTGCCGCGCGTCGTGCGGCCCTCGACGACGGTTCTGATGACGACGCGGGGAGCACCGGGGAGGTCGCGGAGACGGGGCCCGCCACTGGCACGGAGGAGGTGGCGGAGAAGCCCATCGCGCCCGCCAAGGCGAAAGACAGCAGCGCTGCAGATGAGGGCGGTGTTGATGGGGACGATGCTGCGAATGAGGGCGACGGGAGCAGCGCGAGGGTCGTGGAAACCCGTGGGCAGATGCTCCAGCGGCACAAGATGGAGATGAGGTGAGGGCGACACTTCCGTCCCAGAATTCGCCCTCCTCAGGTGCATCCGTGTCGCTACGCGGTAATCATACTGCCTCACACGCTACATTTAATCGTTTGCGTATCATATGTGGTCACTTGTGCGACCGATTCGTCAAGCGCCGCCAGTTATGGAGCGGATGCTGCTGCCCCACCCCCCCGCTGCAGGGACCTCAAGGCCCAGATTAAGCGGATGGACAAGAAGAAGGCCAAAACGGAGGGGAGGCAGATGGAGGCCGAGATGGAGAAGCGGCACGCGGCAGAGCTCGAGGCCGTGGACGGCCCCAAGGTGGTGGAAACCTTCGAGGACCTGTCCCTCTACGGAAAGGCCGAGGCGGCCGAGGCGCAGGGGGGGGCCAAGCCCTCCAAGGCGCAGCGGCAGCGGGAGAAGCGGGCCAAGGAGGAGGCCGAGCGGGAGGCGCGGATCAAGGAGGAGCTCGCGAACATCGGGGACACGCAGCAGAAGATCGAGGCTCGGCAGCTGTTCGAGCTCCTCGCCCCCCTCGGCCTCCGCGTCCACGACATCCCCGCCGACGGCCACTGCCTCTACCGCTCCCTCTCCCACCAGCTGCACCTCGCCGACGGCGCGGCCACGTCCTACCAGGAGCTCCGGAGGGCCGCGGCCGAGTACATGCGGGCCCACCCGGACGACTTCCTCCCCTTCGCGGACCTGTCCCCTTACGAGGATGAGGAGGGGGACTTCGTGGGGGGCCGGGAGGGGGCCTGGAGCAGCTACCTGGCCGACGTCGCCGACTCGGCCACCTGGGGGGGGCAGCTCGAACTGCAGGCCATCTCCAGGCAGCTGAGGCGGCGGATCCGGGTCGTCACGGTGGGAATGCCCCTCCTGACGCTCGGGGAGGACATCGCAGAGGGGGACCAGGCCGGGGGCGACCTCACTGTGTGCTACCTCAAGCACGCCTACGGACTGGGGGAGCACTACAACAGCGTGGTCCCCTTCTCCGCCGCGGCCGGCGGCTCCGGCGGCTCCGATGCGGGCGGCGAGGCGCCCGCGGCGGGCATGCGCGTGACCGACTTCAGCAGCGACGATGACGGGGAGTAGACAGCTATCTCCTTTTAGAGGGGGGGGCGCAGTCCTCAGTTCTACTGGGGGTTGATGTGGGACCGTACGGGGGCCCGGACGCGAGCCGTGAGCTTCTCCCCCTCGACTCCCCGGGCGAACTGCTCCTCGATCGCCTGCTTGGCGTCCAGCCCCATGAGGGCATCGAACTCCTCCATCGTCACCATGAGCCCCATGGCATCCTGCATGCTCCCCGCCGACTTGAGGTGCGAGTAGGCCGTGATCATGGCTTTGGTGGCAGAGTACAGCCCGCTCATGGGGTGGATGACCAGGTCGTACCCGATCCGCCCAAGCGTGTCCACGGGCATGAGCGGGGTCAGCCCGCCCTCCATCATATTGATCATCCGCAGCCCGTTCACCCGGTTGCAGATCTCCTCCATCTCGGCGCGGCTACGGGGGGCCTCGATGAAGGAGCAGTCCGCTCCGGCGTCCAGGTACAGGTTGGAGCGGGTGATCGAGTCGTCGAGGCCGCGCTTTGCCGACGAGGCGCGGGCGTCCGTCCGGGCCACGAGGAAGAAGTCATCGTTCCCGATCTCGGCCCGGGCGGCCGCAATCAGAGTCGCAAACTCGTCCATCTCCTTCACGTCGAGGCTGTACATGTGCCCGGGACGCTTGGGCCACACCTGCGGCGGCACTCTGAGGGCGGAGCTTTGGTATCCTGTGCGCAGCTCAAGGCGCGCGTCCCAGGGTGCAGAGGGTAAGGGGACATCCTAACCTGGTCCTCGATGACGCACCCCTTGGCCCCGGCCTTGATGAGGGAGCGGACGGTGCGCTGGATGTTCAGGACAGAGCCCCCGCCCGTGTCGGCGTCGACGAGCATGTTCACGCCCGGGGCGGCAGCGGCGATCTGGTTGGTGCGCCGGGCCATCTCGGGGGGGTAGAGGAGGCCCACGTCGGGCTCCCCAAGCATGGCAGCAGACACAGCATACCCGGAGACGAACGCGGCGTCGAAGCCAGCGGCCTGGAGGCAGCGGGCTGAAAGGCCGTCGAAACACCCGGGGAGGGAGAGGGGGCCGTCGGCCTCGCGAAGGAGCCGGTGGATAGTCGATGTGCGCGGCTGCGAGTACGAGAGCAATAGACACGCGTCTTGGTGGCACGCGGACCCTGCCGGCCCCGCGTGTACGGCGAATGGCGCCAGGGGGCAGGGGTGGGCACAGAGAGCGCGGGGGGTCGGCGCGGGGGGTCGGTTGGGGAATCCGCTGCAGGTCGTTGGCCCCCGTCCTTGCCAGCGCCGCGGTGGACGCCGAGACGGGTTCACCGATGCATCTGTTGGCACGATTTTTCACGTGCGGGGGCGCGTTTATGCAGATTTCCTCCCTAATCGGCTGGCTAGGACCCGGTTTGTGGGTGACTTCAGGGGACCCCGGGAAGAGCGCGGCCTGGGGGCACTCACACTCCCGTTGGAGGCCTGAACGGGGCGCGGTCCTGCGGAATGCGGGGGAGAGGGGCCACGCGAGGAGTGAGAGGGGACGGCGGAACCGGAGAGGACGGCGAATCAGAACGGATGGACGTTCGCATCGAGGGTCGCTTGGCAGCGTCCGATTCCACCGATGCGTCGAAATCACGTACCCCGCGAGGTCTTCGCGTGGAGCGCAGATCCGTTCACAGTGGTGGGGATGCGGGTGGCCATCATCTTGGACAGTCGAGCGTGCGGCGGAGTGGGGGAGGAACGCTCTCCAAGTACAGCGACTACTGCGAGCGCGCCCGAGGAGCGGGAGGGGGAAGGTGCGTGTGCTGAAGAGGGGGGAGGAGAGACGCACACCAGCAGCGCTCCTGCGCCTTTTTGAGATGCCGGTGGCTGAATCCCGGGCGGTCCGACGGCCGCGGTCCGTCTGCTATCCCTTCGTTGGCGCCGTGTCGGCCCGTGTCGCCCCACCGCACGTCCTGGAGGCGCTGTGGTTCCGCTGCTCGGCAGACCTACGAACCAGCGTCCAGCACGTCCGCGGCATCCTTCTCTTCAATCACGTCGCGCTTCCACGAGGTGCACTTGACGCCTCGTAGGCTGCTCCCCCGTAGGCTGCTCCCCCAGCTCAGCAGGGGACCTACTCCCTCCACGCGAGACCGGCGTCGCTCATCATCGGGCATCCGCAACGTGGGCAACTGATACTGGCTCGAATTGATGTTCGGAACGGCGGGGGGGCTCGATGCCTTTCATGCGCGGGGCGGGGCCGCGTTCTACTGTTCAAGCCCTCGGGTTGCGAGGGCCGCTACCTTGCCGCACCATCGGGACTGGGCTCATCCGCATTTGTCGAGCTCGGCGCTGACAACTCCTAGAAAGAGCGTCTCCCAGTTTGCTGGCCAGACCAGAGACCATGAGCGCCTCCCTTTGAGGCGGAGGAGGATTGCGAAGTGTGACGCGCCCGGCAGGGATGCCCGCACTGGGGCCACCATCGGCGACGATGAGTCCGGAAGCGGGAATGATTGGCCGGATGGGTGCGAAAAAGAGCTGGAAAGTGTCGTAGGGTCGGCAGCTGGGGTCTCGGGGCCATCCTCCCAGTCCAGCTCCTCCCTCACCGGGCCCCATGGAAGCGTCGCCCTCTCACCGGATGGGGCCGCCGCGGTGGACCTTGGGGACTTCCCGGGAGGGGGCGACGCGGGGGGCCTGGGTGGTCGCCTGCGCGCCCTGTGGGCGGCCGCCGTGAGGGCGGCGCGGGAGGAGCTGGACGGGGAGGTGCTGATGGAGCGACTGGGTGCGTCCAAGGTGTCGTGGAACCTCGTCACGGTGGGCATCGTGCTCGTGGCGTGGCTGGCGGGCTTCACCGTGGTGGGGGGCTACCTGGTGCCCGGGGCACTCAACACCCTGGGCGTGGACCGCTTCAGCATGACGATGCGGTCGACGGCGGTGATGCATCTCCTCATCGACCTCTGGCAGTGCCTGTACACCATCGCGCTCCTCTGGTTTGTGCTCCGGCAGCACAAGCCCCGGCGGCTGGGACTGTTCCCCGTGTCACTGAAGCTCCGGACGTGGCTCCCGTACGTGCTGGTGGGGATCGGGTCCTTCCCCTGCGTTGAGGCCATGGCCAACGCGGGGGCCCTCATCTTCCCCGAGGAGACCGACTCGTGGGCCCAGGGGCTGGGGGAGACGCTGCTGAGCTGCGACCCGGTCACCGCGGCGGCCTACTTCCTCGTCGTCTCCGTGTGCGCGCCGCTGTGGGAGGAGGTCATGTTCCGGGGCTTCCTGATGCCGTCCTTCGCCAAGTACTTCCGTGTCCCGGGGGCGGCCGTCGCCAGTGCCCTCCTCTTCTCGATGGCGCACTTCTCCCTGTCACGGTCGCTACCCCTGACGCTGCTCGGCGTCGTTATCGGGGTACTTTTCGCCGCGAGCCGGAACCTGACGACCGCCGTGGCTCTCCACGCCGCGTGGAACTTTTGGGTTCTGATCACGATAGGCTCCAGGCTCTAGTGCGGACGGTGCTGAGCAGGCGCCTCTCAAGAGCATGGTGAAGGCGTTGACACAGTTCAACGAGGCTGCTCGCCAGCACGGAAAGGTCCCTGCCCTACCTGGGAAAGCGAGCCAGTCTCCAGAAGCCCCCCCTCTACCCTTACTCGCGCACGGTGGCCTCCACCCCGGACCCGACGTCGCTAGCCCCGCAGCTCTCGGTAAGCGAGACCATCGGGGGGCTCCATCCCGCCCGTGGCCACCCGCGTTGCCTCGCCTGAACCAGCTTCTCTGCGACGGCACTCTTCTCCCGGGTCCCCGCCGCCCACCCCTGGGGCGCCAGTCTCCTGCGGCTGGCACGGTCGGCTGTCGTGGCGGACGCGAGGCTTTCCCCACAAAAAACACTGTCCATGGCGCCTACATGAGATGCTCGGACTTCACTCTGGCTCGAAGGACCGGCACGCTCCCGGACCCCGACGTGCTCGATGGTATTTGCGGCGCCCTCGGATCGATAGAGGGGGCCTGCTGCTGTGCTGCACAAGTCCACCGCGTCAGTCGGTAGGCTCGAGCCCCCCGCCCGTCCGTCGGGGGTATCCCCGCGACGGGGTCGCAACACGGAGGCCGAGGACTCTCCGATGGTGTGGTCTGTCGGCCCCCGGGCGTTTCGCCCGATACCGGGCAGGGGGACCGGCAGCGCGCTGCCCGAGGCACCCGCACGCTCGGCTGCCAGCACGCCCTCGTTGGCGGAGCGCCCCCCTCCCAGCTGGGTGGCGAGTCGAAAACCCCTCCTTTCGGCACCAGAGGAGCTCGGCCCGGCATCTAGCGCGCCCATCCTGTGCGCTACCCCGGGCGAGGGTTGTGCGCTTGCCTGTGTGACACCAACCTCGCCACGCTCCAGCAGCGCGGGAAGGTCCTCTGTCACCCTGGTCGAGGGCCGGGACGGCGGTGCCCTGGTAGCCCGCGCCCGCAGTAGCTCGGGTGCCGGCAGGGAGGAGGGCAGGGCGACGCTGGCACGCATCATGAGGGTGTCGCTTCCCACGTTGTCTACGATGATGATGTCGTCCTGGGCCTCGATTGAGATGCCACGGCTGGCCCCGTGCTGCAGCATTGTGATAGGATCCTCGCCCGTTGGGCGGGGGGGCTCGGCTGGGGTCCCCATCTGCTCGAGGGCCGGCGTGGCCGGAATGAAAGGCATGGTTTGCCACCGAATCGACTCCGCGGGGAACGAGGGGCTCAGCATTCGGCGGAGCGGGACCCCAGCACGTGCAGCCTGTGGGTGGGGGCCTCCCTCGCGGACCGGGACGTCCCTGGCGAACGCCCCCCTCTGGACGGGCATCGGCAACTCACTGTCGTCCCACCTGAAGTCTGACTCCAAAGTCCCGTCGGGGCCCAAGGGGATGTGGACGATGCCGCCGCCCGCGTTGAAAACCTGATTCTGGTGGGGCCCGACCTTTGTCCCACCCCGCACCGTGATGTGGCCGGAGTCGTCTGCCTTGAGCGCGTAGAGGGCGTTGCGGGCCACCACGCACCCGTCGACAGACACGGCCGTGCCAGGCTGAACAGCCCTTACCCCGACGTGCCTGTTCCCTGTGACCAGGACGTCGTCTAGCATGATCGAGGCCCCTGCGAACGCGTTCACCCCAATGTGGCTGTCCATGCAGGCGCCACGGGTGAAAGTGAAGACGGTGTTGCGCTGCACGGCCTCGATAGCCTGGTAGCGGCACCGGGAGACCACCGTGTCCTGCGCCTGGACCGTCGCCCCGTCCCACGCGCCGACCCCGCTCCCGGGACAGCCGGTGATGCAGCTGTCAACAATGCCGAGCGTGGCCTCCTCCCCGAACGCCCAGATACCGTTCCAGCCATTACCCCTGACGGAGCACCGGCGCACGACGCAATTCGCCGCCTGGTGGACGAGGACGGCGTACGAGCGGTGGTCCTCACCCCCGGCGCAGCCGGTGATCACCATGTCCTCCAGAAGCACGTTGGCGCCCTTCACAAGGATCCCTGCCACCCGCGTGAAAGGGCGCCCGTTGTAGCGCCGTATGATGAGGGACTCCCCGGGGGCTGAGATGGCCCCGTTCCGGATGGCGATATCCCCCCTCATGATCTCGAGGCCCTCCCCGCGGGCCCCGCGAAGGGTCTCGCGCATCAAGTCGATGTCCCTCACGTACGGGCAGTCGACCAGCCTCCGCAGCCCGGAGAGAGATATCCCTGGCGGCACCTGCACGTGGGCCACGACGTGCTCGCAGACGAGCTCCACCAGGTCCAGGGGCATTCTTCGGAACGCCTCGAGGATCGCTACCTGCTCCGCCACGTCGTCTCCCTCCGGGAACTGCTTGGAGAAGCACTCGGCGGAAGCAGCTACGGTAGCGTTCGGACCGTCCTCCACCTTGGAGGGGGCGAGGACCGCGACGCTGTGCTTGTGTTCGTTGTGCTCCATTGCGCGGACGACCTGCTCCCGGCTGCTCTGCCTACCCTGGCTCGTCTTGCTCCCTGGGCGTGTGAGAACCCCGAGGCCGAAGCCCTTCCCTCGCTCTCCCCCGAGTTTTTCAGCCTCCCACGCCCTCTGCGGGGGGGGGGTGGAGGGGGGGTGTGACCACCCTTGTTGTCCCGTTGCTTCGCACTTTGGGGTATATTGAGTGCAACAAATGGATCACGGGCCACTTTCTGTGCAATACGGAGCAGGGGCGACCCACCCTCAGATCTTCTTCCCAACGACCTTGGAAGCTATCCGAGTCCGCGATGACCAGAAGAGACGTCGAAATGTCGAAAAGATACTGCGCAGGGTTCCTTGCGTATTGATCGAGAGAGCTCTGACTCGCTGCGGCCACGATGATGGGGGGAAAGCGTCCGTGTCGCGCGGGGGGACGGGATCTCCCCAACCTTGCCAAGTGTCCACGGTCCACTTTGGATATTATTCGTTCTCCGCTTGGACACATCACGGGCGAGGAGCAGGGCGCATGCGCGGATTCAGGGCCACACACCGTTCCAGGCGGCCTCGGCTACGGTCCTCTCGATGTTCGCAACCACCCTGCCCCGCCCAAGGCAACCCAGGAGCCCACCCCTCTTCTTGGCCCCCGCGCGGTCA
>Ga0181582_10002581_pt1 | contig 14380 bp, 9 predicted proteins | sample 071ome_32_FD_132438 | JGI IMG/M metagenome (GOLD analysis project Ga0181582, IMG submission 132438) | Coastal salt marsh microbial communities from the Groves Creek Marsh, Skidaway Island, Georgia - 071405AT metaG (megahit assembly) | ecosystem: Environmental > Aquatic > Marine > Intertidal zone...
CTGCTCCAACTGCTTCAACTGCTCGGCCTGCTTGACGACCATGTGCACAACGACGGTGTTGTTTTGCGCGGACAGACCCAGAAACACGTCCGACAAGACGGCACCGTCGTCGCGGAGCACTTTGCCCGCGTAAACGAGGGTGATCAGCGAGCGCCGGGGGTGGTCGGGGTACTCCGCCTCGATCCGCGCCTTCAGGTCGCACACGGTGGCGCTGGCCTCGATCCGAATCTGTTCAAACACGTCATCCCTCTTCGGGTTTTTCAACGCGACGCGGATGAACCGTTCGGTCGTCCGACAAGCCTCGTCGGGGGTGATGGCAACCATCGTGGCGAGGCAATACGCGTTCAGTCAACGTTCGCTTGCTCGAACTGGCGTCTTCACGCCCTCCCGCCTTCGATTCGATTCCGGTCGCCTGTCACGTCGTCTGTGTCTGTGGAGAGCGGCGCGGTGTCCTCGTAGTCGTCGCCAGCACGGCGCCCGTTTATGAAAAGAAACTGAGGGCTGTCCCGCGACCAACGTTCAGCAGCACAACCACAGCGCAACCAACACAGCACCACCAACATGACAGCCCCCCTGGACGTCAGGTCGTCCCAAAAACGGGTGCTCACGCGGATGCTCGGGCTGAATGGACCGGGGTCGAACGCAGCGATCGATCCCGGCACAGACTCCTCGTACAAGCTCCTCGTGCTCGACGCGGTGACCAAGGACATCGTGGCCCCCCTCATACGCATAGACGAGCTGAGGAACAGCGGGGTGACGCTGCACATGCAGATCATGGCCGACCGACAGCCCATACCGGACGTCGCCGCCGTCTATTTCGTTGAGCCGTCCGAAGAGAACGTCGCACGGATCGTCGACGACGCCAGTCGGGGCATCTACGACACATTTTATCTGAACTTCAGCTCGCAGATCGGTCGGGAACTGATGGAGCGGCTCGCCACTGGGTTGGTCGAAGGCAACGCGTCTGGGCGGGTCCTGCAGGTGTTTGACCAGTACGCGCGGTTCGTCAGTCTGGACTCGGGGATGTTCTCGTTGGGACTTCCCCAGGTGTATCTGGAGCTGAACGATCCTAGATCGAAAGACACGGCGATCGAAGCCACCATCGACCGGATTGTCGACGGCATATTTTGTATGCTGGCGACAGCCGGGGCGGTGCCGTTCATCTGCGCTCCCCCGGGTGGTGCGGCGGAGCATGTCGCGCGTGCCTTAGATCAGCGGCTTCGTGACGCGCTCAAGACCCGGTCCAACGTGTTCACGGAGGCCGGCGGGCAGGCGAGGCAGATCGGCCAAGCCGGGCAGACGGGGCGGGATCGTCCCCTGCTGTGCCTGTTCGACCGGAACTTTGACCTGACGGTGGTCATTCAGCACGCGTGGGTGTACAAGGCGCTCGTACACGACGCGCTCGGACTCAAGCTAAACAGGACGTCGGCGTCACCCTACCTGGACGGCAAGTCGTACGACCTCGACGCCAAGGACTTTTTCTGGGAGGCCCACGGCAGGGAGCAGTTCCCACAGATTGCAGAAGAGGTCGAAAACGAGCTGCGGCGATACAAGCAAGCCGTCGAGGAGCTCAACAGGTCCACGGGGGCCAACATCGACCCTAGCGCGGCGATCGGCAAGATTGATCCCTCCGAGCTCATGTCCAGCACGTACAATTCGACCAAGGGCCTCAAGTCGGCGCTCACGGCGCTTCCAGAGCTGACGGAGAAGAAGAAGAACATCGACAAGCACACCAACATCGCCACGGCCCTGCTGCAGGTCATCAAGGAGCGCAAGCTCGACCACTTTTACAACCTGGAGGAGGAGCTGATCGCGGGCAAGTCCAACGTCCAGAGCGTCCTAGAGCAGCTCAAAGGCGCCGAGGGCAGTCCGGAGGACAAGTTGAGGCTGGCCCTGGTGTGGCTGCTCCTGGGCTCGGCGTCCTCGTCGTCCAACTCGAGCTCCCGGGCGGCCCGGAGCGACGAGGACTGCAGCAGCGTCGAGGCGTGCCTGAGAGAATGCGGCTGCGATTTGGCGCCGTGGAACTACGTCAAGCGAATGACGCGGATGAACCTGATGCGGGCCGCGGACGGCACGGGCGGCGCGGGCGCCACGGCAGACTTCCTTGGCAACCTGCAGGGGCTCGGGAACCTGCAGGGGCTTTCCAACCTGACCAAGGGCGTCAAGAACTTGTTGACCGGAGAGCAAGAAGCCGCCGTGACGGTCGCCGTCGAGGCTCTCATGGATGGCAAGGCGGACGGTCAGAAGTACGTCGTCCTCGACCCAAAGGCGGGCGCCGGCGCCGGGGCGCAACCACAGCCCGCCGGCCGGCAGCACCAGTCTGCCATCGTCTTCATGGTGGGCGGGGGTAACTATACGGAGTGGGCGTCGCTCTCTGCGTGGGCATCACGCGCGCAGCCCAAGAAGTCGGTGGTCTACGGGTCGACCGAAGTTGTGCAAGCAACCGAGATGATCGCCGCGCTCAACCAGCTCGGCAGCGCGCTCTGACGACGATGACGATACTTGATACTTTTCATGCTGTCATGACCCGCAAAGTGACCATCAAAGCGACAAACTCGGTTTCGCCGATTAGCTGATGTGCGCGGCCTCGAGCGCTCGGAGCGCCGCCTCGGCGTCCGCCTCGGAGAGCGAGCTCGAGACGATCTTGGCCATTTCGGCGCTGAACACTGGATTGTACGTCTCCATTAAGGACAAGAGCCCATCTCTGCCCAGGTAACTCATGACGTGGTTGGCGGCCTGCCGGAGGGCGTCTTCGGCGTTGATGTTTCGCAGGGGGTCGGCGCGCTTCATGGAAAGCCGCTTCTCCCGGAGGAAGTCCTGCGGATGTCCCTCGTCGTTTTTCGCTTCCGTCGTGAACAGCATATCCTGTTCCTTCTCGAAGACGCTCTGCTCGAAAGCGGCCTTGAGGCACATGATCAAACACCGCGCAGCCCGCGGGCCGTCGCGGAGCAACTCGCATTCATCCTTGAGGATCATCGCACACATCGCAACCGCCAGACCGTGCCGCCTTGAGCGACCAAGCGCCGACATCTGAGGCACGAACACCTCGCCGATGTCCTGGGACGAGCCGAGCGTCACCCACCGGTCGAGAAGACGCACCTGTGCGTTCCTGTCAAAGTCGGTCAGCGGCCCGATCGCCGACGGCGACGAGTACAGGAGCCTTGTGACAATCTGCAGCGCAGGATGGAGCAGATGGGCGAGCCTTCCGGGGATGAACGACGCGCTCGACGCGCTCGGCCGGTTGCCGCGGCGGAAGTCCATGCACAGGAGCGAGCATACGGACTTGATGGGGGGCTCGAGGGCCGTCGGGAGCTCGCTGGGGTTGTACAGCCTCTGCAAGATTCCGAGCAGCGTGAGTGCCGCGTCCAGTTCTCTGGCCGCCTGTGGGGAGATCAGCGTGACGCTCTGGAGCGCGCTCGCGGGCGTCCGGGTCTGCGACTCGGGCCCATCCTGCAGGCTTCGCACGACGCCGACCACCACCTGGTCGATCCGAGCGGCGAGGTGATCGAGCATCGGCGTCACACAGTTGAGGCCGCCGTGCAGGGCATACGCGGCCGCTATCCGCAGGCAGAACTCCAGCTCCTTGCCCCGCTCGAGGTGCGGTACGAGCCGAGAGGGGCCGAGGTCGGCCAGGTCGGTCGTCAGCTCGGGAGACGCGTGGAGCATCGAGAGCCAGAGACGGAGGGCGTCCTCGGCGAGCGGCTCGGCCGCCGCGTTGCTCGGGTCCGTGGACGAGAGCAGGAGCGGGTAGATGACCTGCGCGATGGCCGGACTCGACACGGCGGCGCGGCCCAGCTTGCTGACGAGATGGCCGAGCATGGCGAGGATGGAACACTGCAGGCGCACCAGCGCCATCCGATCCTGTCGACCCGAGGCGTCGTTGGCGCTCGTGATCATAGACCACAGCGTCGGGATGCACCGCGTGAACGACTCGAAGTGGGACGAGATCTTCTCGCCGACCAGCTCGACCGCGCTCGTCACGCACTGCACGACGCGAACCATGCTCTCGACCTCGGCCAGTTTGGGTAGCAGCTCGAAACAGTTGGAGACCATGGCGTCCAGGTTGGACAGGACGGCGTCCATGTGCGTCTTGAACTCGAGCTCGGCCTGCTTGACGATGTTGTCTTCCTCCTCCGATATCGCCACGGGCCCCTCCAACATCAGGAGGCGGGTCCGCTGCGGTTGCAGCGTGAACTCCTGCTCCTCGATGACCTGCGTCAGCATCGCTCCGACGGCGCTGACGGCCATCAGCGCGACGACCAGGTCGGGGTCCTTGATCTTGTCCGTGCACAGGCCGATGGCTTCGACAAACGGCATGACGGACATCTCCTCGCTGCAGACGCCGATCAGCCAGATGCACCTGGACGTCAGCATGGACCTCGCGAACCTAGACATGCCGGCCAGCGCGCTTTCCGTCCCCGCGATGATTCCCTTGAGCTCGCTGGTGTACCACTGGTCAAACGAGACCACGAACTTTAGGTGCGGGAAGCATTCGCCGACGATTCGGTAGACGGCCTCCCGCGCCGTGATGACGTCGTCCGACGTGGCCGAGTTCTGTGCCACGACCTGGGCGAGGGACATGATCGTCTGCTTGACGTTATCCGGCGAGTATTCGAGCATGCACTCCAAGAGCCCGATCCCGCACGGCCTGGGTGTGTCGGCGTCTGGCGACGTCTCCAGGTCGACCTCGCGGGCGAATCCCTCAGGGTCGCCTTCCCACTCAAGCTTCTCGTCGGGCGTCAGCATGATGTACTTGAACGCCACGTTCTCTACGAGTTCCATACAGCTGCCGTTTTCGACCGAAAGCAGGTCCTCCAGGGACTGCACGGCGTTCTGCATTGCGGGATCGTCCCGGGCCGCGTCCGCGGCCGATGCCCCGATGCCCCGCGAAAAGGCCAGCAAGGGATCCGGAAGCCGCGACCGGCTCACCTCGAGGTGCGATCTCCGGAAGTGCGGATGAAGCAACATTCGCGCCAGCAGGCGGATGCTCAGCACCCGGGTCTTGTTCCGAAGCGTGTGGACCGTCGCCCACTCGACGCCTTTAATGCCGCGCTGCACACACAGGTCGACCCAGGACGGCATGCTCGCGGCAAACTTCGACGTATGTTTCGTCAAGCCCACGATACCTACCATCAGGAGACGCTCCCACATCTTGGAGACCGCCTCGCGCGTGTCTTCTGCCGGGACCTGCGCGGCAAAGACGACGTCTGCGATCCGTGCCGCCATCGAGCACGCACCCACGAGGACCTGCCCCACCTCCTCGAGCCGGCGGTGGTTGACGTTGTCTCTGTTGGTGTTGTTATCATTATCGCTGTTCAGCTGCACGCAGTCGACCTGTGGTGATGGGTCGGTGAGTATACGGGTGCGCGAGCGGGTGGCGTGAACAAAACCGGATAAAGCAAAGCCGTACGGTCCACAGCGCCGAAGCAGCCGCCGAGATGGCGACCCTACAAATTTTCATGTGATACCGCCACAGGGACGGATCCCGCTGCGATTGGTCGAATTCGGTCTCCCAGATGCCCATGAGCGGCACGAGGAGATCGCGCAGCGACGACCGCATCTGGGCCCTGGCCGCCTCGACCGTGGCGCCGAGCCACTGGAGTCTTTCCGGCGACAGGGTCATCAGCGGCATGCCGCTCGGCTCCTCCAAGACAAAGCGCTTCTTCTCGAGCACCCTCGCGACGTATTTGATCGTCTTAAGGGGCCGGTGCCGCCGTTCGCAGGGCAGTCCCCCCGAGGGCATACTCAACCGCAGCAGGTCGTCCAGCAGCGTCGGCCACTTGTCCGGATAGTCGAACTGCGCTATGTTGGCGACGAGCAGCGACGCCTGCGTGCATATCCGCTCGGAGTCCTCCCTGGCCAGGATGTGGGACAGTAGCGCGTTGCGGATGGGGCCCTTCTCGCTCTCGGGGAGCCGCTTCCACTCCCTCGATCTGACCTGCTTCGTCCAGCTGCTCCCCACGACGTTCTTCGCGACGATCAACGCCAGGAGCCGCACGTCCTGCAGGAGCAGAAGGGTCGACGAGCGGGAGAAGAGTGAGGTGCGCGTCGTGAGCTGAGCTGGACGTACGACGATCGAGCGCGTCGACTGCGTACCTCTGGGACGTCGTTCTGATTTTTTGTGGCGATGAAGACCAACTCGAGGAGATACCCTGCCGTTTCATTGCTCTCGTGCTCGGCGAGGGACGCTTCTGCCGCCTCTCGAACGTGTCGCTGATTGGACTGGACTGCCTGGAGCAGCTGGAGGAGCTCTGCTCTCCGTGTCGTGGTTTCGACGTCCGTCTCCATGATTACGGTGTTGGAGGTCGTTCGGTCACACAGCGCAGGGAGGGAGGCTATAGGGCGGTTTTTTCGAGTGCAGCCTTTCGTTCGGGCGCACTTTAAAACCGACGAAGAGGAGAAAGAAAGACAGAGGAGCCCGCGTAGCTTCACCACCTTCACCCCGCGCGAGTCCGGCAGCCCGTGAATAGTACGGAGGATCGGAGGAGTGCGCGTGGCGCTCGACGCAGGCCGGAAGCTTTCCGGCGAACGGGTTTTTTCGAACGGGTCGACCCTGCCACGTACACGTCCACGACGACGCCATGGTGCCGCCCAAAGGCATCCAGAACGTCCTGGAGAAGTTCAAGGCGGACTTTGCCCGTAACGAGAAGGTCAAGATCGACTCGGCACGAGCCCGCGACGAGAAACTCGCGAAGAAGAAGAAGAAGCCCGCAGCGACCCAGGCGGTCCGGAAGAAGGCGTCGACCAAGGCCTCGTCCGGAACATCGACCCAGCAGAAGTCGGCGCAGGACCAGTCGAACACGAAATGGATGAACGACGCCAGCAAGGAGCTCCCGCTCGGCTTGCGCCAGAAGATGGTCATCGACTTTCTGAGGGGCCGCGAGTCTCCGTCGTCGTGGGAGGACATCCTGAACGGCACTGGGCGCAACGTCGAGTCGGAGGCGGACCTCAAGTCCGCGCTGGACGCCCATCCGAAGGTTGCGGCCACCTCTGGGACGTACGCGTACGTTCCGGACGCCAACATCAGGAACAAACGGCAGTTGCTCGATTACGTCCGGGCGTCTGCGGAACCCGTGGCGGTGGTCGACCTGCTCGACTCGTACAAAAAGGTGAAGGAAGACATCGAGGCGCTCAAGGAGGAGCGCCTGCTGGTGGGCTTGTTCAGCTATCTGCCCGAGTTGAATTGCGAGGTGCTCTATAGCACCGTGGGGAACGGCAAGATGTCGGGGAAGCGGCTTACGGACCTGCGGAGTGACGAGGAAGTCACCGCGCTGTGGACCAACTTTTCCGTTCCGGACTCGGACGACGCCCTGGACGACGCGCTGCGGAAAGCGGGCATCGTGCCCGCCCCGCGGAAAGAGAAGCCGAAGAAGCTCGTGTCGGAGAAGAAAAAGAAGAAGCGGAAGCAGTCCAAGCTGCGGTCGGTCACCAACGCCCACCTGCTGCACCTCTTGGAGGGAGAGGCCGTCGGGAGCATCGACGAGTAGCCGCGTCTCGACGACGACGACGACGACGACGACGACGACGAGTCACGACGACGTGTATGCATTTTTTTACACACTCGGCGACGGAATATCGTCGGGATACCTATGAAACTAACCTAGAAAAGAATGACATGAGTTGATTGATTCCTCGGACATCACACGGCGGACTCCAAGAGCCCGCGCTCGTCCTCAGCTGCGTCGCCCCAGTGTGGTACGATGCGCGCTCAAGCACTTTGAGCGGCGCACTTAGTACTGGGCAGCCATCTCAGCCTCGACATCGCTGCTTCCGACGCGCTTCTGCGGTCCGAAGAAGAGGGCGAAGCATCCAGACACGATAGCCATGATGGACGGGAGGCGCTGCAGCGTCTTGACGAAGCTGGGGGCGTCGCTCTTGCCGATCTCGACAATCTTCTCGTTAGCGACGACCATGCCGTCGAGGATCTTGAAGAACTCCGGGTGCTCGACGTCCGGGACCTCGGGGAAGATGCGCTCGGTGGTCCTGTTCGTCTCGATGATGACGTGCTGGTTGAACTGGGTGGTGTTCAGTCCCAGGGACTCGTAGAAGGCGGTCCTCTGGTGGTCGTTCAGGTACATGGTGATGTACACGGACAGGCAGAAGAACCTGGACCACATGCGGGCCTGGAAGTCGTTGAGGAGCTCCGGGCGGGCCTTGAGGACGGCCGCCAGGAAGTCTCCGTGGCGAGATTCATCCTGGCACCAGTTCTCAAAGTACTCGAACATCGGGTAGAGCTGGTTGTCCGGGTTGCGCTGCAGGTGCCTGTAGATGGAGATGTACCGCCAGTAGCCGATCTTCTCCGACAGGTAGGTGGCGTAGACGATGAACTTGGGCTTGAAGAAGGTGTAGGTCCTGTTCTTGGTCAGGAATCCCAGGTCAAGGGCCAGGTTGAAGTCGGACAGGGCCTTGTTGATGAACCCGGCGTGGCGGGCCTCATCGCGGGACAGGAGGGTGAAGATCTCGGCGACGACCGGGTTGCTGTCCTTGAGGCGGCGTCCCAGCTCCTTGTAGAGCAGGAAGCCGGAGAACTCGGCGGTGCAAGACCTCTCCAGGAACTCGACGAAGATCTTCCTGGTCGGTCCGGTGATCTTGTCGGCGGCGGCCTTGAACGTGTCGTTGCGGACAAAGTGGGTCTGGTTGTAGTCCCTCCTGAACTCGTTCAGCATGGCCTCGAGCTCGTCCATCCTCAGGTTGGGGTTCTTGTCGAGGTCGAACAGGTCGGCCATCTCGTCGAAGTCGGTGGTGTAGAACCTGAAGAAGGAACGGACGGAGCGAGTGAGAGGCAGAGGTGAGGGCTCGCACCCGCACGACCGTCAGGCTCGCCCGAGGGCGCCATCGGCGGGGTCGTGTACGCGATTCGTGTCAACCGTGCCGTCTTGGGAGGCCCAATGACGGGAGTGGCGCGCGAAACGGGCCTCCAATGACGTGTGGTGAATTTTCACGACGGGCCAAAAGTCCGCCCAGTGCAACGTACCTCGGGGTCAGGACGGTCTCCTCGGCGGCGACCTTGACACCTTTACGCATCATCTCGAAGCCCTCCTCGGAGACGGCCTGGGAGGCGCGGACGGCCACGCGAGCCCGATGCGCCTTCGGGGCACTGATGCGGTTCGTCGAGGCGACAAGCGTCGCCGACACGACGGGGGAGGCCCTGGTCTGCATCATCGTGATAGGTATTCCACAGATGTATATTCAAACGCAATTGGATAAGAGAGTGCGTGAGAGAGAGGACTTGCCCCCTCTATCTCGATCTATCTATGGATAAGACCAAGACCCTCAGGGACCGAGCATCCTCGCGCCCATCTCGTCCCACATCTCGCATTTGCGGCGCGACGCGAGCACGCCGTCCTTCTGGTAGGCCCCGAGCTGGTCGGTGAGGGCCTTGCTGAGGTGGTTCTCGATGCGGTCCTGCTCGCCACGGGCGGCCGCCAGGGCGGCATTGTCCTCTGACGACAGCTGGGACGTGAGCTCCTCCAGCCTGTTGACGCAGCGCAGGGTGGAGCTGTTGCGGAGGCTTGTGAACGCGTCCTCGGTCTCCTTGAGGGCCATCTCGAGGACGATGCACGCCGAGCACACGTCCCCGGTGGCGACGTAGCCCTCGGCAATGTTGGTGGCGATCTTCAGGAACAGCGAGGCCACGCCCGAGGCGTCCTCCTTCCACTCGGGAGGGCCCCGAACGACTTTGAGCAGCATCAGGGCCTCGGGGAAGACGGCCGGGTGGTCCTTTGCCTCGCACATGTCCTGCTTGAGGAGGACTGCCTGCTCGAGGAGCTGGCGGGCGCGGGACACCTCCCCCGCGTTGCCGATGGCCAGGGACGACGCGACGTTGCGCAGCGCCCAGATGCGTTCCGTCACGGGCGTCTTGGCCTCTCGCTCCTTGGCACGCTCCCGCCGCAGCTCTTCCTCGTCGGGCCACTCCTCCTCGAGGAGCTTGGCGGCCAGGATGGCCTGGCGGGCGCGCTGGCGCTCCGCGGCGGCGAGCTTCGTCTGCTCGGAGGTGTTGCGCTCGGCCATGGCGGCGAGTTCGACGGCCACCGGGTGGGATTCTCCCAACACGACGGACAGGAGCGACGACACGGGGCCCAGCGTGTCAGGCGGCGACCCGGAGAACGACTCGTTGAGGCGCCTGCGGACGAACTCCACGCACGTCTCGAACCAGGCCGGCGCGTCCGACTCCCTGGCCGGGCGCGCGTACAAGGATCGGTCGATGAAGTGCGCCAGGAACAGGCAGAAGCCGACTTTCTGGCCTTGGTCGCCGCCGTACGGCTCCAGGTCTTTGTAAAAGGCCCCGTTGCACTCGTCCGCGGCCTCCATGAACAGCGCGACCGTCTCCTGGTTGCTCGGGTCCTCGATAATGCGACCCAAGAGCTGCGCGTACGTCTGCTGGTGGCTCAGCGGGTGATCGGCCGGCAAGACCCCCTGATGATGATGGCAGATGGATGGATGCGAGTAGAGTGAGTGAGTGAGTGAGTGAGTGAGCGAGGGGGAGAGAATGGTCGGGGGAGCGCGGGAGACCACAGAGAGAGGGGGGGGAACAAGAGTCATTCGGGACGCGTTCAGTACGCACAGACTCGGTCCGGCAGTCGAACGTGCTCGTCGTCGGCTGCGTGGACACCGCACGGGACAGAACCGCCAGGCCGTTCAACGAGGTCCTGGCGACGGCCGTCCGCACCCAGTTGTCGACCTCGGGCGGCTCCATGAGCGTGAGGGGTCCCTCGCCGCTCATCTTCTGCAGCTGGAGCGCCGACACGACGTTGTCGACGCCCAGCCGGGCCGCCGTGGCCACGAGTGCCGGCGCCGCGGACGCCATGTCGGCCGAGAGGTTGAAGTCCTCCTCGATGGCCGGCCCGGGGCCTCCCATCAGACTGCCCGTCTGCGCGCTCAGGCGCAGGCGCGCCTCTTCCTGCATGGGCCCGGGGAGCATCGTCCCGGCAGGCGGCACGGACACCTCCACGGTGCCCTCCAGCCGCACGGCAAACTTAGCCATCTCCTTCTCGGCGTCGCGCCGCGCCTGCACGCGGGCCGCCGCGGCCTGCTCCCTGGCGAGGCGCTCTGCCTCTTCCCGCTCTTGGCGCTCCCGTTCCCGCCGCGCGAGCTCCTCCTGTCGCGCCCGCTCCTCGGCCTCGCGCCGTTCCTGCTCGATCCGACGTGCCTCCGCCAGCGCCTCCTGCTCCTTGAGCAGGCGCTCCTGGTACTCTTCGTCGAGCTTCCGTTGCGTCTCCTCGTACTCCTTCTTGGACGCCTCGAGCTCCTGTGGTGGGACGAGCGAGCGAGCGAGCGATTGAACGAGTGAAGTGAACGACCATGAGCGTGACTGGGGTTGTCGAGGTTGTTGAGGTTGAGGCTGGACGTTCCAATGCGTACCTTCCTACGCCGTGCCTCCTCCTCGCGTGCCACCTCGGCGTACTTCTCCTGTACTTTCTTCTGCCGCTCGGCCTCCTGACGCGCCTTCTCCGTCACCTCGACGACTCGCCGTTTCTGCTCCATGGCCAGCCGGACCTCCTCTTGGTCCTTGTACTCCTGCCGCTTCCGACGCAGCTCGAGGGACAGCGCCCGGGACGACTCCTGGTTCCGGAAGAGGCGAGCAGAGTCGTAGCGCAGCTCCTGCGCCGAGAGTCGACCGAGGACGCTCGCCACGACCGCCATACCCGACAGCAAATACGACGAGGCGTCGGGAGAGGGTGGCGGACGCGATGATGAGGGTGGCAGCGGGGGAGCAAGGCTGGACGTCGACGGTTGGGCGTCGACCGCATCGACCGCATCGACCGCATCGACCGCATCGACCGCATCGACCGCATCGACCGCATCGATCGCATCGATCGCATCGATCGCATCGATCGCATCGATCGCATCGATCGCATCGATCGCATCGATCGCATCGATCGCGGCGAGGTCGCCGTCCTCGGCCTCCTCGTCCCCGTGCTCCCCTCCCAACATCCTTCCCGCCGATGCATTGGTCGAGCGAGCGATTGACGACTTGCGCTCGCGCGTGTGGGTCGCTCGTGGTCGTACGCTCGCCTTGGCGGGCCGCACTGGGCCCGCGTGGGCGAGATTCAACAGGTGGAGGAGCTCCATAGTAGTTCTATTTTCAGCAACGACCCGTTCTCAACCGAGGTCTTCGCCAGGATCCATCGAGAGAAGCAGCAGTCGTGCGACCTATACGAGGGGCAGAACAGAAGGACGGTCGAGGTGCGCACCGGGCGACGACGACGAACGGAACGACAGAGCTGGTGGCTCCACTTTGATCCAGTCTCCTCGACGATCCGAGCGAGTCGATGAACAACCAGCAGTGGGGCGGGCAGGGACAGGGCGGTGGCTACGGTGGCCAGGCGCAGGCGCGTCCCGGCGTGTTTGTGCCGCAGCAGAACAGCAATAGCAACGGTGCACAGCCGATGGGACTCGGCGGGGTGATGAACGACCCGTTCCTGGGGTCGATGGCGGGCAACCTTCTCCAGCAGCAGGGGCAGAGCTACTATACATATATGCAGTCCAAGGTGGGCGGGGTGCTCTCCGGTGGGGGCGGGACGATGGCCTACTTGTTCTCCGTGACCCCAGAGTATGTGTTTCAGAAGATCTCCATGTTGCTCGTGCCGTTCCTGCGGACGTGGACGTACGTCCGGCAACCGGACCCCGGTCCGCACAAGTGGGAGCCCGCGGCCACGGACACCAACGCCCCCGACCTGTACATCGGCGTGACGGCCCTGTGGACGTACTGCCTGCTCGTGGGCGTGTCGGTGTTCAAGAGCGAGGCGTTCAGTCCCGAGGTGATCATCAGCACCGTCTCGTCGAGCGTGGGCGCCTGGCTGTTTCACACGGTGGTATTGAAGGGCATCCTGTGGTCTCTGGGCGTCGGGGGCGTGGGGCTCCTGGAATTGAGCTCGTACGCGGGCTACTCGTTCGTGTACGGGTGCTTCATCTTGCTTGGGCGGCTGGCGTCGTCCACGTTGGGCCACGCGATCTGGGCGTATTCGGGATTCGCGTACGCGCTCTTTCTGGTCCGGACAGTCAAGAGCATCGTTCGGGCGGACCCCAAGTACCACTACGGTACGTACTGGACGAAGGAGGGAGCGGGGAGGGGAAGGAGAAGGAGAAGACCCCGGCTGCTGCTCGCTCGCCTCGTCCGTCCGTCCGCCGTATCTCACTCGTGCCGCCCGCGCGCTTCGCTCGTTCGCCAGGTGGGCCGTCGTCCCAGAACTACATGCTGTTGGGCCTCGCCGTGTTCGAGTTCCTCCTCCTCGGGTACTACAGCTGGATTTTTACACCGAAGTAATGCTACTTTTTGCCAGACCGCTTGCCGCTGCCCTTCTTTGGCGGGGCTTTGCCTCGCCGCGACAGGCGCTGCAGCTTTGCCTTTTTCCGTTCGGCGTCGACGTCCACCAGGAGGGGGTCTCCCGCAAACCAGGCCTGGGGGTAGTAGCTGGCGACGCGGGCGCCGATGAGCGGCCGCCGGAGTACCTTCCGTCCTGGAGAACGAACGAACGAGTGCGAGTGAGTGAGAGGGTGAGAGTAGGGCGGGTGAGCATTGCGGGTCGAGCAAACGCCCGCCGAGTTTCCAGACACCCACCTGACCGGAGCCCATCCCCGATGTGGTTGCCGAACACTCTGGCGCGGACATCTTCGATGGTTTCTGGCTTCTCCGAGGACGTCGAGGGGGCGGAGGTCGAGGGGGCGGAGGTCGACGACGAGGACGGCCTGCTGGTGAAGAAGCCTTGCAAAACGGCGACTCGCGCACTGAAATCGCCGTTCCAGCCCACGAGCGCCTTTGATCGACGCATCATTGTGTTCATTGTGTTCATCTTCGCCAAGCGGAGAGCGTGTGCGGGTGAACGGCGACGAGATACGACGCTCCTCAAAAAAAGCCAATTTTTTTTACGCTTTTCGTGGCACACGGCACTTGATCGGTCGCGAAGATGGGCAGCGAGCCCCGTGAAGCCGTCTCGAAGCGGCGGAAGAAGAAGCGGAAGAGCGAGCGAGCCTCGGAGGAGAAGGAGGAGGCGCGCGTGGAAGTGCAAGGTTCGACGTCCAACTGGGAACGGCTCAAGGCCCAGGGGGGCTTGACACTGTCAAACCCGACAGGGAGCAGGAGAGGAGGAAAGCGGAAGGAGAAGGTGGAAGTGGGGGTGAAGGGAGACGGGAGAGACGGAAGGGACGGGGGAGACGGGGGAGACAATGGACAGCGGGGAGGTCTGACGCGCCTGCTGGCCATCGACTGCGAGATGGTCGGGGCGGGAGTCGGGGGCAGCGTTTCCCTGTTGGCACGCGTGTCGATCGTCAACACGAGCGGACAGGTCGTGTACGACACCTACGTCTCTCCCGGCGAGTGCGTCACAGACTATCGGACGCGATGGTCTGGTATCCGGCCGTACCACATCAAGAACGCCCC
>Ga0181582_10002587_pt1 | contig 14374 bp, 3 predicted proteins | sample 071ome_32_FD_132438 | JGI IMG/M metagenome (GOLD analysis project Ga0181582, IMG submission 132438) | Coastal salt marsh microbial communities from the Groves Creek Marsh, Skidaway Island, Georgia - 071405AT metaG (megahit assembly) | ecosystem: Environmental > Aquatic > Marine > Intertidal zone...
AACCTCAAGCGGAAGGGGTGGGGGAGACCGGGATGGGGCAGTGGCATTTATCCGAAAAGGGGCGCTCGTGGCCCGCATGCAGAGGGGGTGGGGGGCCGTGCCGCACCTGGCTACGCTTCCACTGAGACACCACTGGAAAATGTACAGGAATTCGCTGAAGCGCGGGGGGGGCGGGCGGCAAATAGGTGCCGGGTGGGAAGGGAGCGGGCGGGTGGAACCCGCGGCCCGGCTCCTGAGCCCGACTGGGGGCGGATTCGGCACGAGGGCTTGCATAGTCCTTTTAAGGGCCGCGAGAGCGGCCGGTGAGGGGCGTAGAAAGTGGCATGTACCGTCAATGAGCTCTACATAGCGCCCATCGCGCTGAACTCGAGCTGAACTCGAGTGGGCAGGGGGTGTAGTGCGACACCCGTGAGCACTCCCAGAAAGTCCCACAGGAGTCGCCCACCGGGGTATCTCGCGGGGGTCATGGTCAGTAGGGCCTTGATCATCGGCGGCGGCCCCGCGGGGCTGCTCACGGCGACGCTGCTCGCCCGTCAAGGTTGGGCTGTCAAGGTGACCGGAGGAGCCGCGCGCCCTCGGCCTGGAAGAGACGCAGCCTTGCCACCGCGATGAGGCACCGGATCACTTCATCGGTGCCCCCGCGACCCTCTTCCCGCCGTGCACCCCAGCCCTCGTCGGCGAGGCCGTGATTCCGTAGCCCTCCCAACGACCCCTTCCCGCAGGTGCTGGACTGCGGCGACGACCCCCGCTACCTCGACGAACAGGAGGTGGAAAGGGACCGATCGTACGAGATCGTGATCGTGAGTCCGGCGCGCCTACCCGACGGGCCCAGGGGCGGGGCCCCTCCCCGCAGGGCCCACGGGCGCCCGGGCGCCGTTCCCCGTCCCCTTCCCCCCCCGCGAGCACCCGTCCTCTCCCCCACCCCGCGCAGTTCGAGAGGGGCGTCAGGGCGCTCGCCCGGGCCGGCATCGCGGACCCCACCCGCCTCCTCCCCCGCTGGAGGGGCTCCGTGTCGCACCCCCCTCGCGGGGGGCGGCGCGCGACGGTCCGCCCGGCGGCGGGGCGCCCCGTGTACGGGTCGCGTCACGAGGTGGCCGGGGCCATCCTGGAGGAGCTGGAGGCGTCGCGGGTGGAGGGGTCCGTGCGGGCCTTCTGGGGGTGCCGGGCGCTCCGCGTGGACCTGGCCTCCAAGACGGTCACGGCCCAGCAGCTGCCCGCCGCCGCCGCCGCCCGGGGCGCCGGGGCGGGCGGCGTGCTGCTGGCCCGCCCGGCGGAGCGCGCGGGGTCCATGGAGTCGGCGAGGTCCGACACGGCGCCGCGCCCGGGCGGGGAAGGCGCCGACCCGCCGTCCCCCGCCCGGGAGCCGTCCCGGGGCCGGTGCGGGTCCGACTCGACCAGCGACGGCCTCCTCTACGCTCACGGCGACGAGCTGACGCTGGGTTACGACCTGCTGGTGGGTGCGGACGGGGTGCACAGCGTCGTGCGGGACGCGCTGGAGGCCCAGGAGGCTGGGTTCGAGGCGCGGCTGGAGAAGTCGTCGTGGGGGTACTTCACGGCGCGCACTTCGGAGCCGTCCGACTTCCTGCTGCCCGGGGCGGGGGGGGGACCGGGGCGGGGGTCCGAGCGCTCGCCGGGGGACGGGTGGACGCACGTGCTCCCCGGGGCGCGCGCCGTGCCGTCGACCGAGGGCCCCGAGGGGCGCGGGGGGGGGTCGGAGCGCCCCACTATGATGGTGATGTCGAGCCTGCGGGGGGTGGCGCGGGAGCGGGCCCGGGCCGCGGGCCGCGGGTGCCGCGTGGTGGTGCTGGGGCCCGAGCGGTGGGCGGAGGGGCTCACGCTGCGGGAGCTGGAGCGGCAGTGGGGGGACCGGGTGCGGCCGGGGGTGCTGGAGGACGTGTTCGAGCAGATCGCGGCCGGGAGCGCGCGGCGCCAGACGGGGCTCTGGGGGGACCCCCCGGGGCCCCGGGAGGGGGCGCCGGCCCCCCTGGAGCCCTTCGGGGGAGGCTACCACCTGTGGTGCTCCCGGCTGTGCGGGGACGGCGTGGCGCTGGTCGGGGACAGCGCGCACTCCATGTCCCCCTCGCTCGGGCTCGGCTGCAACGCGGCCCTCGAGTCGGCCGTCGCCCTCTCCGACTCCCTCCGGGGCGTGCGCGGGGGCTCCGAGGCCGGGCTGCAGGCGGCGCTGGCGCGCTACTCGGAGGCGCGGCTCCCGGACGCCCTGGCCGCGACGGACGTCTCGGTGGGCTTCGTGCGCAACCGGGACCGCCTGGTCCTCTCGACTATGGTGCTGGCCCTCGCCAGCCGCGCGGCTCCCTTCCTGTTCCGCAGGCCCGTGCTCTTCGAGCTCCGGGGGAGCCGCCCGCTGTCCGAGATGAAGGCGCAGCTGGACCGGACCGTGCGCGACGCGGCGCTGGCGGTCGCCCTGGTGGGACTCCCGCTCGCGGCCCTCGCGCTCGTACTGGGGCGCGCGGCGTGGACCCTCGGGGCGGGGCCGGCGGCCCGCGCCCTGGCCCTCGCCGCGCGGATCCCGGGGCCCTGGCCCTCGGCGGCCGGCGCCTGAGCCGCCCCGCGACGCGCCTCGCCGGCGCTGGGGATTGAACATCGCCGCTATTCGCGGTCCCCCTCGTTCCCCGACCGGGGGCTATCCCACGCGTTCCCCCTCACCGACACGTCCACCCCGGCCCGCGGCCGCGCGGCGGACTTGCGCGAGCCCCCCGGCCGCTCCGCCTCGCTCGAGCTCCCCCCGGCGTCGTACTTGAGGGCTCGCCCGCGGGAGCCCCGGGGGCGGGGCCCCTTGGCGCGCGTGGGGGGGGTCCGGCGGGACCCCCCGGAGCTCCCGCGGGCCTGCCGGGAGCGGGCGCTGTTGGCCTGGCTGCGGGGGGTGCGGCGGTCCTTCCGGACCCCCGGCCCGCCCTCGAGGCCGCGGCCCCCCGACCCCGGGCCCCCCGACCCCGGGGCCCCGCCCCCCCCCGCGGGCCCCACCCCGCCCCCGAACAGGCCCGAGAGGTCCAGGGGCGGGACCACCCCCGGCCGGGGCGGCGGCAGGGGCCTCTTGGCCGGGATCTTCACCCCGCCCGACCCGCTCCCGGCCCACTCCTGCTGCCCCGCCCAGGGGAGAAGGGCCCCCGGGTAGGGGCCTCCCGGGTGCCGGGAGGGGGAGTCGTGGGGGCCGCGGAGGCCGGCGCCCGACGCCGTGAACGGCAGGGCCGAGGCCGAGAGCTCCCCGGGCCCGACCGCCCAGCCCCGCTTGCCCGGGCTCTGCAGCGCGCCCCCCTCGCCGGGGAGCCCGGGGGCCGCCCGCTCCCCCCCCGGGGAGCCCCCGCGCTCCGAGGCGTCGCCGCCGTCGCTGAGGCCGGGGAGGAAGGCCTCGACCTGGGCGACGGTGTGGGCCCCGGACGACAGGAACGGGTTGGCCCCCGGGGGCACCACGCGGGGGGGGCTCGGCGGGGGGCTGCCCGCCGAGGTCCCGAAGAAGCCCTTGCGGGGGGCGGGCCCGGGGCCGCCGGCGCCGGCGTCGTTCTTCGGGGTGAGGGGGATGCTGGGCACGATGCCGCCGAAGACGCCGCTGAAGAGGCTCGTCGGGAAGAAGCTCGAGAGGGACGGCGTCGCGGAGGCCGACCCGCCGGCCGACGAGTCGTCCCTGGCGGGGGCGTCGCCGGGCCCCGGCATCGGCGCCGTCAGCGGGCCCCCGCCGAAGAGGGGGGGCCGGGCCCCGCCCTTGGGCGCGGCGCCCTGGGCCCCCACGGACGGGGCCCGCGCGTGCCGCGGGAGCGGCTTGGCCGCCTCTTCCGCCAGGGGCGCCGACAGCCGCCGGTCCATCCCCGGCGCCGCGCCCAGGGGGTCTTCGAACAGGGGCCCCTGGTGGGGTGGCGGCGGGGACGTGCCCCACACCGCCCCCTGACCGTCCGGGAGGAGGAGCTGGAGGAGCTCGGCGTGTAGGTCGGACGCGCTGGCCCACGCCGACGGGCTGTGGGAGCCCTCCGCGCCCCGGTGGACCGCGTGCGCGGCCGAGTTCCCTCGGCTGTGTCGGCTGTGCTGGCTGGGCATGCTGTGCCCTGCCCACGCCCGCCCCGGCGACGAGGCCAAGGCGCTGGCGGGGTCCGCGAGGGGGTCCCCGCGAGTGAGCGAGTCTCCACGCGCCAGCATCGTCGTCTCCCGCAGCAGGTCGTCCTCCAGCTGCGCCCACGTCGGGTTCCGCTGATGGGCGGCGCGGGGGGCGCCGGCGGCCAGCTCCGAGTCCGTCGCGGGGGCCCCCGCCGCCGGGCCCTCGAGGGCTGTGCCCGCACGGGACGCCCCGGCCCCCTTCCTGCCGGCCTGCGGCGGGGAGGGCGCGGTCTCGTCCCCCGCCGCGTCGGCCCGCTCGGCCCGGGTGCTGGAAGACGAGATGCTCTGCACCCGGGCTGGGCGGCCGCGGCGCTCGTCGCGATCGGCGGGCTTGCCGTCGCGCTTCCCGCCCGCGCCGCCGATATGGATGGCCACGGCGATGCGCTGCCGGGTGTCCGTGCGCTTCCTGTTTCCCTTGGCCGCCGCGGGCTCGGGCCGCCTCGGGTCCTTGCCCGGGGCGCCGGCCCCCGGGGCGGCGGCCGCCGCCGAGGCCGCCTCGTTCATGAGCTTCTCCTTGCGCTGCTCGATCTCCTTGCGCGCCTCGGCCTCGCGCAGTCGCGTCTCCTTCTCCTGCTTCTCGTCCAGCACCCGCTGCGCCTTCACGAGGCCCTCCAGACGCTCGAGGAGAGCCCGCACCCTGGCCGCGCCCCGGTCCCCTGCCGCGCCGCTCGTGTCGCTCCCGCCGTCTCCGGCCGCGCTGTCCGCCACGCTGGCGACGGAGGCCTCGCGGGACTGCCGCTCCGAGCCCCCCCCCGCCGGCCCGCCCGCCTCCCGCTGCAGCAGGTCCCGCGCGACCCCCATCGCCCCCGTCGCTGCCGCCCGCGCCTGCGGCGTCACCCCTGCCGCCCACGTCGAGAGGGCCGCCTCGAGCTCCTGCTCCGCGAAGCGCAGGCGGCGATCCGCGAGCACCGCCTCCGCCCCGTCCACGACGGCCTCGTTCACGGCCGCCATCCGGGCCGTCTTGACCGCCTCCTCCACCGCCGCCAGCGTCGTCCCCCGCAGCGCCGTCTGCCCCAGCGCCGCCTCCAGCGCCTGCATCGCCCGCAGGACCTTGCGCGCCCGGGACACGCGGACCCCGGCGCCCGAGGCCTCGGCGATGGCTGCCTCGACCTCCCTCGCCGCCGTGGCGGTCGCCAGGACCCGCATCAGCTCCACCTGCGCCGACTCGGCCGCCTTCCACGACTCGAGCTGCCCCCGCGCCCGGGCCACCTCGCCCCTCAGGTACTCCCCCGCGAACGCCAGGCGCCTCTCCCCGGCCCCCGCGTCCAGGAACTCGAGGGCCCGCGCGATGGCGTCCCGGACCGCCTCCTCGGCCGCCTCCCGCCCGGCCTTGTCGGCGTGCTTCAGCTGGAGACAGGCCCGGTACAGGGCCTGCTGGGCCCGCTGGGACTGCTCGAGCTCCGCCCGGTGGGCGCGGGCGAGCTCGAGGGAGGGGACGGACACGCCGTCCCGGTCGGCGTACTTCTCGGCCTCGCGGATGGCCAGGTCGAGCTTGTGGAGGTCGGACATCTGCGACAGGGAGGACGCCACCCGGTCCAGCGACTCGATGGCCCGCTCGGCGTGGGAGCGGGTGCGGGCGACCGAGAGGCGCTCCTGCAGGGCGGCGACCTCGCCCGAGCACACGACGCCCTTGAGGGACTGGATGGCCGACTCGGCGGCGGTGATGGCCGCGCGGAGGCGCAGGCGGGCGGCGCGCGGGGTCGAACCCCCGTCGCCCGCAGCCCCCGGGTGCGCCCCGAGCACCCCGTCCATTGCCTCACGGAGGGTGGCGAAGGCCTCGACGCCCTCCACCTTGGCCTGGAGCGTGCGCAGGAGCCTCCGCGCGTCGCTGAGCGACGCCCCCATGCTCGCCTGCTGCACCGCCAGCATGGCGCTCTCAAGAGTCGCCGCCGCGCCCCTCAGGGCCTCGAGCTTCTCGGGCCCGCTCGAGTCGGCGATCTCCAGCACGCTCGGCTCCTTCCCGGGGGTGCACTGCCCGGACAGGTCCCGGCTTGCCGCGTCCGAGACCGCCACCGACCGCTCCGTGTCCGACCCCGGGCCGTGGTCCCCCGCCGCCGCCGAGTGGCCGTCCCCGTGCTGGAGCACGGCCGCCATCGCCCCGCGGAGGTTCCGGAGAGCCTCCTGAGACGCGCGGCAGCGGTCGAGCACGGTCACGGCCCTCTCCCGGAGCCCGTCGAGCCTCGGGTAGCCCGCGGCCCGCCCGATGAGGCCCTCCAGCTCCTCCACCTCCGCGTCCGGGAGCGCGTCGCCGGCCGAGGTGAGGTGCGAGAGGCGCTCTTGCGTGGCGAGCTCCTGCTCCGAGGCGGCCAGGACCTCAGTGGCGAGGCGCACCGTCTCGGGGTCTGCGTGGCGCGAGTGGTACTGGAGGGCGCGCCGGATGCCCTCCACGCGCTCCGCCGTCACCCCGGACGCCAGGCGCACCTCGGTCGCGGCACGGCTAGGCCCGAGCAGCGGTCCCAGCTCCACGGTGGCCAGCGCCTCCCCGAGCGCCTCCTCTATGGTCTGGTCGGGGAGGAGGCTACCGTCGCAGAGCGCCTCGACGACCCGGATACTCGAGTGCGCCTGCCTCGCCCATGCCTCGAGCCGCTCCGCGTCGGTGACGGCGCTCGCCGCGCACCCCGCGATCGCGAGGAGGCCCTGGCTCGACAGCTTCCGCCACTGCGTCAGGCACTGCTGCGCGCACGCCAGGCACGACGGCGACGGCGACACCGCGCACTCGACCTCCACGAGCACCGACATGTGCGCCCCGACGATCCGCGCCAGGTTCACCCCCACGCCGCACCACTCGGCCGTCGCCCGGGCGCCCTCGCCCGCCGCGTCCCCGGGGGCGGCCGCGCCCCCCTGCCCGCCCTCGCCCCTTAGGCCCGCAGGCATTGAGAGCGGGAGAAGGAGCTCCCTGAGCGCAGAGAGGTCGGCGCCGTTCCCGGACAGCACCGTCACCCCGGCCAGCGTCCTGTCCGCGGGGGCGGGGGCCGCCGGCCCCTCCGGCGTCGCCGTCGCGTCCGGGCCCCCCTCCCGCTCGCTGCCCCGCCCGGGGGACAGCGACACCTCCAGCGACGGCAGCGGCGCCAGCGCCAGCGACGACTCGATCGCCTCCTCCGCCGCCGCGAAGTGCCGCGACACCTGCAGGTGCGCCATGGACGCCACCTGACTCAGCGTCTCGGCGCACGTGTTGCACGCGCACGCGCGGTGCTGCAGCAGCATCGACTCTGCCCACAGCCGGTAGAGCTCCGCGCGCTCCGTCAGGCCCAGCTCGGGCGCCGCCCCCAGGTCTCCCTCGAGCTCCCGCTGCCGGTCGAGCCGCTGCACAGCGTGCACAGCCCGCACAAAGCACTGGTACGCGTCCTCGGTCTGGACGACCTGGCAGTTGCCCCCGGCGGCGCCCGGGGCCGAGGCGGGGGGCAGACGCGCGGAGCCGTCGGGGGAGAGGCCCAGGTGGGCGCGCCCCTGCTGCGCCTCCTGCCGGATCTGCCGGAGAAGACCCTCAGTCTGCTTCTGGACGGTGGCCTGGACGTGGCGGGTGCGCCACTGGAGGTGCTTGGCGAGCTTGGCACTCCGCTGCGGGGGCTCGCGGAAGATGACCCCGACGGCGGCGAGGGCGCTGAGAAGCGCCATGACCGCCCACAGGACCAGCCCACCGCGGAGCCACAGGGCGCCATGGAGCAGGAGGAGCTGCCAGGCCACGTCCACCGAGCACTTCCCCAGCGCGGCAGCCTCCCCCGGGGCCTGGCAGTGGCACGTGTGCTGCCCGCCCACCCACCGGCACTTGGGCAGGAGCTCCAGCGGGACCTGCCCCGCGGCCGTAGTCAGTGTTACGTCCGCCCCGGACAAGAGCAGCTGCTCCACCGCCGCCGCCTGCCCGCGGAGTGCCGCGCAGTGCAGCGGGGTGGCCCCGTCCAACAGGGCGCTGGCCCCCGCCAGGGTGAGGCGCCCGCTGGCGTCCGTGAGGGACGGGTCTGCGTCGCTGCCCTCGGCCGCCTGGGGCGCGAGCCCGCGCAGCACGGGCGGCAGGAACTCGGAGACCTGGGGCAGGCAGAGGAAGGACAGCAGCACGTCGAGCATGGCCGCGTCAAGCGGCAGGTTGACGAGCGCGGCGCGCGCGGGGCCGGTGCTGGCCGAGGACTGGGCGGCCTCGCGGAGGATGTCGTTGATGTCGGCGCCCCCGCTGCTGTCGACGCCGGTCAGGAGGTCCCACGGCACCCGGCACAGGAACTCGAGGAGCCCCGGCGGCGCGCCCAGCAGGGCCGCGGCCGAGAGGCAGCAGGCCCCAGCGGGGGCCAGCTGGACAGGGCCCTCGGCGACGCCCGAGGCCCGCACCGCCGCGTGGAGGGCGCGCGGGGCCAGCAGGGACATCACAATTTGCGCGACCTTGGAGGACCTCTCCCTCGTCCCCTGCGTCGCGCGCCAGAGAGGGGAGAGGAGGGCTCGGTGTTCGGCTCCCGGGGGGGCCCGGGTTCGAGGGCCGGGGATGAGAGAAAGGGGAATCTGGGCCACATTGACGGCTGTAATACGATTTTTTTGGCTCGTGATATTTGGGACTGCGACGAAATGGATCCAGATTCTCCGCCGCATCGATCGCAGGACGAACCGGAGGTGGTCGGCAGGGGAAGGGGCGTCACCTCATCGGTTGCCCTCCCTGAGTCCGCCGCCTGATTCCGCGGTGCGGAGACAGAGCTGGACGTCCCGGCATCCCCACGCTTGAGCTGCTGGGATCCCCCCCCCCTCTGTTTCCCCTTTCCTTTCTTCCCCATCCGTCAAATCATCGGACGCCCTCGTCCCACAAACCCTGCGAGGTTCGTGCGCACGTGGCATTCGCGTAACCGCCTCGTGGAGTCGGCTCCATGCTCTTGCGATTCGAAGATACTAGACCGCACGTAGAAGGCGGATGGCTGGGGGCTGTGGTTGGACGGCGGTAGGAACTGTTGCTCGAGTTATTACGCATCTAAGCGGTGGCTGCGCTGCGCACGGCTCCGAATCGCAAGTTGGGCTTGATGATGACGGGGCATGACGTACCAATATGCTCGCGATAATCGTAATTTGTCCGCGCAGATCTCCCAACACCCCGTCTCCGCCTCGTCTCGCACACAAGGGAATGCTATGAAGGCGGTCCCCTTGAGCGGCGCGCCACTACGACAACGGTCTGTTCCTCGCTGCGCCACTGCTGCCCCTCTAAGGTGCCCGGGACTGGCCTGTCCCGTGCGCCTGTTTCGACTGTCTACTTTGGCACGAGTCTCTGCACTGGGGCGCCTGCCACCGTCGCAGAAGGTCAGGCGAGCTCGGTCAGGCTTGGCACGCTGCTGTTCTCCATCTCGTCGTGGATCCCGTGATCGAAGGCAGTGGGTCCCACGGCCCGGGGCCTGGCCGCCCGGGCGTCTTTGATGTTCAGGTTGGCGTCGACGAGGCTGGCGAGGTCAGCGAATGTCGAGATCTCCTGCCCCAGGACCTGGAACAGGGCGAGCTTCTCCTCCCAGAAAGCCCGGCGCTTCACCGCCGTGGCGGACTTGCCACTCCGGGATCCCTCCGACGGCGCCAGGAGCCCTCGCGTCGTGGCATCCTGCAGCACGGCCGCGTCCTCCCACAGCGCGAACTCGCTCTCGCTGGACCATCCGTGGTACAACTGGCTCAGCGCTGCGATGGTGCGCATCGCGAGCCCCGGGTTCTTGCTCACGAAGCCGGCCGTCTCGGCCTTAGGGTCGACCGGGGTCACTCGATCGCTGATAGACATGGTGGCCCGGTTCTGGGCCCGGGTCACCTGCTGGATGGAGGCCTCAAGCTTGAGGTCGCGGACCAGGTTGCGGTTGTAGAGCGACGCGTGGACACACGACGCCACCAGGCCAACGAGGTCCTCCCGCTCGCCCTTCTCGAGCATCTCGAAGACGTCCGCCCCGGGCTCCTCCGCGGCCTCAAGGACGATGGCCATGGCCGCGTTGGCTTGGGGGTGCTGCCAGTACTGGCGAGTGAGAGGGTGCCGGGCGTCGGCGAGCTCCTGGTCCGTGAGCCCCATGGCGGCCGCGCCGGCGCCCATCGTGGCGATCATGAGGGCCAGCCGCCGCGTGAAGCCCAGGACGTTGAACTGGGCAGGGCGGGTGAGGCAGAGGATGGCGTGGAGGGTGCCAACGGTGTGGTTGGGGCAATGGAAGGGCAGGCGCGAGTGGCGCTCAAAGACGATCCGCGACCACGCCACGAACGTTTCTCTCGCGCACAGCGACGCCGGGATGCGCATCTTGACGAAAAGCAGATTGGTGATGGGCAGGAGGTCCTCCCGCTGCATGGAGTACGAGGGCCACGCGGGGGTGCCCATGCCGTTGAGGAGGCGCGGGTGGAAGGTCATCCGCAGCGCCCGCTTTGTCTCGTCCTCCCCGAGGTTGCCAGCCTGCGATGACCGCCCCGACAGCCGGCCCCGCGAAGGACCTTCCCTCCTCTCATCCGCCTCCATGATGGCCTCCCCTCCGTCCGACCCCGCGTCTGACGTCAAGGGGTTCTCCGACATGCTGAACTCGCCCATGATGGAGGACCCACGCACCGAAGCGTACTGCTTCTCGTAACTGCTCCGGGTTTCCCCTGGGCGCCCCCCTTTCAGCCCCGGTCCCTCACTGGGCAGAGCCAGGTCGTGCGGCGACCTGATCCCGGCCGCGGGCTCCACGCTGCCCCCGATGTACTGGAGGATCTTCGTCACGGCGTCCCCGATGGGGATGGGCCCACGCTGCAAAGTCCCCGACGCGCCAGAGCGGTCCTTCCCCCCGATCGCCTCAGCCGCCTGCCGGATCGCATCCAGGGTGGACTCTAGGGGCGAGATGACGAGCGCCCGCGTCGACGTCTTGACCGACACGTAAAAGGCAAGGAATGTCACCAGAGCGGCGAGGGTCACGTACGTGTCCCACCGGCACTGCACCGAGAAGATCTTGTCAATGCTGAACAGGTACTCCTCCTCTGAGTTGGCGTGGACCCCCCTAGGTTTGAGCCGCACCACCTTTCCCACCAGACCGTCGGCCAGATCGGGCGAGACCCACTGAGTGCCGTTGGCGGAGGCGTACTTGAGTTCCACCGACGTGTTCGCCGCCGCCATGTCCGCCACGGCCTTCTCTACCAGCGCCGCGAACCGAGCCGGGTCGGACGGGAGGGTTTCGCCTCGTGTGCGGTGGTACAAGAACTCAAGGGACGCCTCCATCTCGCCGATCCACCACATGACGGGCGCGAAGAGCGTGCTCTCGACCTCCGGGTACCGGGACGCGAGCATGCAAAAGCCGGTGAAGATGAGCAGGGCGCCGCAGGTTGTCGCCATGATGGATAAAGTGAAGGACGCCTGAAGAATCATGGGGCTGAGCACGTCTGTCCCGAACATGTCGAGCATCTTGGAGCGGCGGAGCATCATGACGGAGATGAGGAGGAAGGGGAGGGCGCTGATGCCCCCGAAGGGGCAGAAGCGGATGATGAAGCCGCTGCTGGGGAGCACCTCGGTCCACGAGGTGTTGGGCACCGACGGCGCCAGCGGCGGCGCCTGCGTGAAGTTGACCTGCCCGGCCGACGAGACCACCACCCCCAGCGCCGTCAAGTTGACGAAGAACTCGGCGATCGCCATGCGCCGCAGGAATCGCCGCTGGATCGGGATCCGGTACTTGACCAGGCATGACAGGTGGTAGCAGGTGGAGGAGACGAAGACCAGCGCCATGACGATGACGTCGCAGAGGGTCTGCAGCCCGGGGTAGTGGGGGCGGTCGCCGGGGCCAATGAGCAGGACCCAGGAGATCTCCTTGCCAAAGGAGAGGTACAGGGTCCCCACGACCAGCATGGCGTTCCACGGCTTCGAGTCGACGACCGCCAGCGCCAGAGTCGCTGCCTTCTCCACCCCCGCCCTCGCAAAGTACCGCGCAGGAGCGGCCGGGTGCTGCTTCCTGTACGCCGACACGAGGTCGGTCTCGGGCCCCGGCCCGTCGCCACGGGTGCCCCCCACGGCGGCGCCCTCCTGGCTGGCTTGCCGGACCTGGCTCCTGCGTTTCCGGGACTGCCTCTCCCTGGGGGGGGCCGTCGGGACAGAGTCCGTCCTCAGGACCTCGCCTGCGGGTGAGGACGCTCGCGGGGAAGCCTCGGAAAACGCGGGCGAGGAGCTGAGTGCAACGCACCATTTTTTGGAGGGCGGGGCCCACGATCCTCATTCGAGCCGGGTAGAGGGTCACCTTCCGGTACCAGGCTCAAGTTTCCGCTCATCATCGGCACCCGCGACTTGCGGGGACCCAGCGCGTTGCCGGGAAGGGCCCGAGTTTTCGCCATCGAGAGCGAGGAAGGGATGGATGGGCCGGCCGGGCTCGCGTGGCTGGACCCCGCCGGTATCGGAGGGTCCGCGCCATTTCCTCTACGCGGACCCGCCTCCATAGTGTTGATTGAGGCCTGACCCAACCCTGCGATAGAAACTGAGGCGCCGCTTCCCACGTTGCCCCCCATTCCAAAATAAGGCGGCGAGTTTCAAGGCGGCGAGTTTCAAGGCGGCAAGTTTCAAGGCGGCAAAACAACGCGGTTCCTCTCGGCCGCAGGCTCACCCGCAGGGTGAACCGCAGGCTGCGTGGGGCTGGGCACCTGGGCACTCCGTTCGTCCCGTTTATCGAAGATGAGGGAGGTCCCGGGACCGCCTCCCAACCGGCTCTTTTTCGCCCTCCTGGCGCACGAGCGTCGGCTCAAATGCACGGTTTAACATACGAGCTCCCCCGGTTGTGCCGGACACGAGACTTCACTGCGCGATGTGGGCTATCCCTGACGAAGGGTCAGGGTGCCCACCTGGCAGCGCCCGGCAGGTTACCGCTGCCCTGACAGCTCACGCCCAAGGTCCCTGGCCGAGCGGTGTCCGCGGGTCACCCAGGCGATTCCGGCAGTCCCGGTCAATGCGGTTCCTGCAGGAGCTCCCCAGCCCCCCGACCGAGGCCACTTCCTCGCCCAGGCGGCGCGCTTCCGCCCGCCCCGCACGTCAGATGAGGGGCGCGATGCGCACAGAGATGGCCGTGGCGAGCTCCCGCCGCTGGTCCCCGCTGATGACGTCGAAGCCCTCGGCGGCGAGGAGCACCTCGCTGACGGCCTCCGCCACGCTGGCCGCGGGGCCCGAGCGGGGCCGCCGGAGCACCCGGGACACGCCCGCGTAGGTGACGCGGACCACCGACGGCGGCATCAGCCACGGCTCGCCGTCCACTTGCACGGGGAGGTCCGCGAGCGTCCGGACGACGACCTCGCGCCCCTGGGCGACGGGGACGGCCCGCGAGAGCCCCACCTGGATCTGGCCCATGTGCACCGCCGACCGGATGCCGACGATCTCTATCACCCCGTCGTCCAGGTGCTGCGGGAGCCACCGCGGCGCCGGGGCGCTCAGCGGCGGCAGCTGCCCGTAGGACGCCCGCGGCGTCGCCCCCGCCCCCGCCCCCGCCGCCGCCCCGCCCTGCACCGCCGACGCCCAGAGGTCCACGCCCCCCATGTGGCTGGCGATGTTGAGGACCACGATCCCCTCCAGGTCCCCCGGCAGGCACACCTCCTCCCCGTCCACCTCGAGCTCGACGCTCCGCGGCACGTGCCAGCACGCCCGCGCCAGGAGGTCCGTGGCCCCCAGCGTCCCGTACCAGACCTTGTTCCCCACCTGGCTCTGGAACCAGTTGGGGTGCACCTCCCGCATGCGGTGGAAGTCCAGCGCCACCTTGGCGTCGATCCCTATGCCGATGTAGTTGTTGAAGAGGAGCTCCCGGTCCCCCGCCGGGCCCGGCGCGGGGGCCGCCCGGCGGGGGGGCCTCCCGAGCCGGCTCGCCAGCGCCTCGCGGAGCGACTCGCCGCGCGGCGGGGGGGGCTCCTCCCGCGACCTGCGCCGGGCCGGGCGGGCGGGCGAGCCCCGCGACCCCTCGCGCGGGCTGCCGCCCGCGGGCGAGCCGGGGCCCGCCCCGCGCTCCCCCGCCGCCCCCCCGGGCGTCCCGCCCCCGGGGGTCCCGCCCGAGACGTCCTCGGCGCTCAGGCCCGCCCGGGCCAGGCGCTCCTCCACCTCGTGCCCGGGCAGGCGCGCGAACGAGGCCGCCCACCGGTCCAGCAGCGCGACGGGGGAGAACTCGACGTCCCGCAGCACGGCCGGGAGCCCCCGCTGCTTGAAGCCCGCGATCCCCCCGCCCCACCCGAGGCACCGGGCCAGGTCGTTCCCCGTCCCCAGCGGCAGGACCGCCACGGGGGGCGTCGGCAGGGGCACGGCGCCCCCCTCCTCCTCCCCGTCGCTCCGCGCCCCCCCCGGCGACGCCCCCCCCGGCGACGCCCC
>Ga0181582_10002592_pt1 | contig 14368 bp, 12 predicted proteins | sample 071ome_32_FD_132438 | JGI IMG/M metagenome (GOLD analysis project Ga0181582, IMG submission 132438) | Coastal salt marsh microbial communities from the Groves Creek Marsh, Skidaway Island, Georgia - 071405AT metaG (megahit assembly) | ecosystem: Environmental > Aquatic > Marine > Intertidal...
GGACGTGGGGTGACGCCGGTGACCGAGCGTGTGCCGAAAACGAAAGCCAAGCTGGAGGAAGGGTGTGGGGATATGAACGAGCGTGAGGATTGAACGAACCTTTTGAAGAGGAGTGCCTGCCTTCGAAGAAGAGGCAAAGAAGAGGCACGGAACGATGAAGCCGTCTATCGATTTCGTTTTGTCTGTAGGATTCCGACGATCGACGATCGACGATCGACATATCCTATGTCATCGGCACGCCCAGTAAGGCTGGCGTCTGCGCCACCCGCAGCGCGCCAGGCTAGAATTGGAGGAGGAGGATTTCGCCCACAAAACACACAGCCTCGTTTTTCCTCGCGTCTCCTTCCCCGCGCGTCGCCTTCCTCTGAGCTCTTGCCCATTTTTCCGCTGGGCATGGTGGCACTGCCCGCGTCGCAGTGTCCGCTTCACATTTTCGAGGCCCGCTACCGAGTCCTCTTTTCTACGCTGCTGGACGGGGACGCAGACATCGACCAAGGCCTGGTCTCGGACGACAAGCCGTGGAAGGGCACGCGGCGTTTTGGCATGGCATACTACGATCAGCAGGCGGGGGGTCTGGCATCGATCGGGACGGTGCTGGAAATCCGTGAGCACTCGACGATGGAGGACGGGCGGATGCTGATCGAGAATGTGGGTCGGGAGCGGTTTAAGATCAAGGATGTGGTGGAGGAGAAGCCGATCTTGGTGTGTGAGGTGGAGTATCTGGAGGATGAGGAGCCGGAGACGGCGTCGTACGTGGAAGAGGCGGGGGTGTTGCGGGACGAGGTGGCGCAGTTGTTTCGGGACGTGGTGAAGCTGAGCACAAAGCTGAAGGATATTCCTGATGCGGATCCCGAGCTGTTGGAGCCAAAAGAGCTGGAGACGTTGAGCGGTCGGGATTTGAGCTTCTGGATCGCGAGTCTGTTTGCCGGGTCGCCGATCCAGCAGCAGGCAATCTTGGAGGAGAACTCGAGTCTCAACAGGTTGAAGGTCGAGAAGGAGCTGTTGGAGAACACGTTGAAGTATTTGAGCGCGCAGAGCGCGCTGCAGAGTCTGCAGTTTGGGGGCGGGAGCGGCGAGGGGGGCGTTGGGGACGGGGATGTGGGGGGGATGAGTCCGTAGGCGACGAGGTGCGGCGCTGTACAGTACGTCTGCTTGAAGAAGAACGAATCGTCGACATGTTTTATGAGCGTGTTATATATATGTTGGCTACTGAATCGCCGCCTGTCTCGTGTTGCGCGGTGGTACGGGGCTGAAGCCTCGAGTGGGACGCGATCCTGGAGGCCGTGAAGCTGTTCAAGCGGACCCACGGCAGGTTCCCGAGGAGCAGAGGTGGCGATGCGGACGAGAGGAGGCTGTACAACTGGCTGCAGCAAAACATGGACACCACCTCCAACATCTACACCCACGAGCGCGCCAACAAGCTCGTCCTGGCCTTCGGCGACCGCTGGCAGTCCGAGTGCTTTCCGAAATCCATCTACGCCTGGTAGTCATCGTGTTACATTCAAGCCCCTCTCGAAACTTTCCGGTCTTGGCTACAGCTTTGAGGCCCCCCCGATCCCGGCCGACAGCTTGGTACCCTTCCTAGCGCAGGCCTTCAGATAGTCGCAGGGCTCGAAGAAACCGGCCAGGCCGTTGGGACGGAGGGCGTCTGCCCAGGTTTGGAGGCGGTCTGCGATGTATTTGGCGCCGCACAAATCAGCATAGAAGATGAGCCCACCGCGAACGGCGGGGAAGCCCATCGACATGACGCTGGCAATGTCCAGGTCGGCGGGCTTGTCCACGATGCCCTCTGCCACGACGCGACAGCCTTCGTTGACGACAGGGAACATGATGAACTCGGCAATGTCCTTCGGCGACATCCTGGAGGTCAGCTGTTTGGCGACGCTTTCGAGTCCGGCGCCCGCGCGGCTCTCCTGCAAAATCGCCGCAATGCCCTGCGGGTCGGGCGAGGCCTTTCGGCCGGGTCCGAACTTGTAGAATCCGGATCCGGTCTTCTCGCCGAGACGTTTGTGCTCGTTCAGGAGCAGGATGGCGCGAGCTGGGTAGCAGCGCTCGGGGAACGAGTCGAGGAAGTTCTTCCCGACGTGGAGCCCGATATCCGCGCCGACCAAGTCGCTCAGCCTGAAGGGACCCATGGGCATTCCGAACCCGGCAATCACCTTGTCGACCATGTACGGGTCGAGCCCCATGTCCGCGAGCAGACAGGCGGCCTGCGTGTAGGGGAAAAAGACCCGGTTGACGGCAAAGCCAGTGCAGTTGCCCACGACGACCGGCGTCTTTTTAATCTTGGACGCAAACTCGATGGTATCCAGCACCACCTGCGGCGACGTCTTGGACGAGCGCACGATTTCCAGGAGCGGCATGACATGCGCCGGCGAGAAGAAGTGCGCCCCGACGATGCGCTCCTGCGCGTGCGGCACCTTTGCCCCGATCAGCTCGATGTCGATCGTCGACGTGTTGGTCGACAGGATCGCATGCTTCGGACAGACCTTCTCCAGATCGATGAAGATCTTCTGCTTGAGCCCGATGTCCTCGATGACCGCCTCGATGACCATATCTACGCCGCCAAACGCGTCGTATGTCGTCGTCCCCGACAGGAGCGACAGCGCCCGGTCCGCGACGTCCTGCCGCATCTTGCCCTTCTTGACCCTCGACATGATGTTGGCCTTGACCCGGTCAAGACCGCCCTGCATGAACTTCTCGTTGATCTCCTTGATGATGACCCGGTGACCCGTCAGCACGCACGCCGTCGCGATGCCCGACCCCATGAGTCCGCCGCCCAAGACGGCGATGGTCTTCATCGCCCGGGGTCGGAGCCCTTTATCCGTGATACCCGACACCTTTTTCGTGGCACGTTGCGCGAAAAAGATGTGCACGAGGGCCTTGTGCGTGTCGAGCGACGACGCCCTGACAAAGCACTCGCCCTCCCTCTTCAGCCCGGCGAGACCGCCGTGCTCCAGCCCGTGCTGGATCGCATCGAGACAGAGCAACGGGTGCTGGAGGCCGACTTTGGACGCCTGCGCGCGAGCAAAGTCCAACACGGCGGCGGCCTGGTCGTACGGCTCCAGCCGGTCGGTCCTGAACAGCGACTTGTTGCGTGCGACCGTACCAGCGGCGATACCGAGCGCCATCTTCTTGGCGCTCGCCAGGAGGTCGGACGACCCGCCGACCACCGCATCGACCAGCCCGCTCTCCATCAGCTTCTTCCCGCCGCGAATCGGCTGGCTCTTGAGCATCATCTCCGCGGCCTTCGCCACACCAACCACCCGAGGCAGCCGCTGCGTCCCTCCAAACCCGGGAATGATCCCCAACTGCAGCTCAGGAAGCCCCATCGATGCCCTCTCCGTCGCCACCCGCCCATTACATGCCAGGGCCACCTCGCACCCCCCGCCCAGGGCCACACCGTCGATCGCGGCCACCGAGGGCTTGGCACCGTCCTCCAGGAGCGTCACAAACGCCGTGTTCAATGCATCGTTATCGATCCCGCCGTTGTTTCCCCCGCTCTGAAACTGATTGATATCGAACCCAGCGCAGAAGTTCGTACCAGCGCCCGTGATGACAATCGCCCTGACGGCCGGGTCGGCCTGGGCCGCCTGGAGGCTACGGAAGAGCGCCTCCAGCACGGCCGGATGGAGCGCATTCACTGGCGGATTGGTCAGCGTGAGCACCGCCACGCCGTCCGTCCCGACGGCCACCGACGTTGTCGCGGGAGCCATCTGGTGGGTGCGTGGTGAGGCGGACGAAGAGAAAGACACGCTCTCGCGTTTGTTCGTTCGCGGGGCTCTCGAGGCGATACCTTAAGTAGTTGAGCACGAGAGGCCTCGTCGGTGGCGGGAATGGCGTGTCGTTCGGTTCGGTTTTCTGACGTTTGTTTTTTGTGACGCGTCCGGTCACCGTCGGGACAGACAAGATTCTCCTCGCGTCCTCGATTCTCTTCGCGTTGTCGGTCGGGACAGATCGAGTGCCGGGGATCACATGCTTGCCATGAGGTGTGCGGCAAGGGGGTGCCCTCAGAAGGCATCGCGGCTGCCTACGCTGCCGATGACTGGAATTCTGTCGGGGGCAGGCGGCAAAGACCGAGTCGACCGAGTCAACCGAGCCCTCGCCACGCGCGCATGGAGCAAGGAGAAGGCGGAGGAGCACAAGCAGTATTGGGATGAGGTGCTCGGGGCCGTGGATAAGCCGTCGGCGAAGCGGCTGCTGCAGTACATCGACACGTCGGTCCCGTTGGGGCTGGCGGGCTTTGGGCGGGGCCCGAGATCGAGTCGGTCAAAGGCTGAGGGCGCGCCGCTGCCGGCGAGGCCGCCGTCGTATTCGTTCTTCTACGATACCAAGCTTCAGCACCCCGACAAGGTGGTGCTGTGCCGTGTGGTGGGTACCGACCGCGGTGTGCTCGCTCTTCGCACGCCCAGACTCGACGCTCACTCGCGCTTTGCTCGCTCGTTCGTTCGCTCGTTCGATCGTTCTCCAGGGTGAATTTTACGAGACCATCGGGATTGACGCGGTGCTCATGGTCCAGTACGCCGGGCTGAATCCGATGGGCAAGGAAGGGAACCCGCCACGGGCGGGCTGTCCGAGGGCGAATCTCCGTCGTACCGTCGCGGATCTCGTGGAGAACGGCGGTCTTTCGGTGGTGGTGTGCGAGGAGGCGCCGGAGCCCTATTCCTATGGGACGATCAGGAGGGCGCCCAAGCAGCGGTACGTGGCCGCGATCGTCACGCCGGCGCTGCCGCATTTCCTGCACAACGGGGTGGACTCGGAGGTGGATATCCCGGTGGACAGCACGCCGCCGCTGATCGGGATCTCTCCGTCGGTCGGTGGCTACTCGGTGATCGAGGTCGACGCGGAGCTGATGACGGTGCGAACAACGGAAGGACTCACGGAAGACGCGGTATACTCGCGTCTGCACGAGGGAGGCCTGGTGCCGCCGCTGTACCTGCATTCGCCCCCCGTGCTGCTCGACGCGGATACCCGGCTGCGAGACTCTGTGCCAGAGGTGGAGTGGAAGCAGCGCATGGCGAGCATCTTTCGGTCGCAGACGGGAAGCATCGTCAAGTATTCGGACTCGGACGCCGTGGGTGGGATGCTGGAGCGCGTCAAAATGCACCTCGGGATGCCCGCGGATGCCGCGTTCCGGCGGCTGCCCTCGAGCAGTCCGACCACGAGGCCGAGGCCGCTGTACTTTTCGACGGCCAGTAACCTTGGCCTTCACAGGACGCGGGGCGTGCCGAGCCTCTTGGACTGCGCGCTCCCGGCGGCGTCGCCGCTGGCCGCGAGAAGGTGGCTGCGCTCGCTGCTGCTCCAGCCGCCCGAGCCTTGCGTAGCGCGCTCGCTGCACGGGGCGTGTGAGGAGCTGTGGAAGGACCACGGCTCGTTGCCAAACTTCTTGGCCATGTCGCCGGCCAATGTGGTGTTGAAGCTGCAAGCCCGCGAGGGCAACGCGGAGTTCTTCAACGAGCTCGTCGAACTGTGCACGGTGGTCATCCAGGCGTGCAGGTGGGTGCTGACCTCGGCCGACGTGCGCTCGCGCGTTCTGACTTTCTCACTCTCGTTCACGCTCGTTTGCTAGGTCGCCGGGGCTCGGGGAGATGACTCAGAACGTGCTGGTCGCGGTCGAGTCGGAGACTGGGGTGCGCCTCGAGGGGGACGGGCTCGCGGTCAAGCTCCTGGAGGTGCGCGGGTTGATCCAAGCCGTCGTCGAGAACGATGCCGTTGCTGTCGGTGATGGAGAGGGTTCGAGGAGAAGCAATGGTGGTGCGATGGCGGGAACGATCCCAGAAGCGTTTGCCGAGATCGCCGACGTGCTGCGCCGCATGAAGGCGTCCAACGAGGACTTCAGGGGTAAGGTCAAGGACGCGACCATCGCTCTGGCCGTGGAGCAGGTCGAGAGCGCGTGGTCGAGGGTGATGCTCGAGGCCAACACGTGCCTGTCGCTGGCCAAGGAGGCCGCCACGTCGTCCGCAACTTCGTCCGCAACGTCGTCCGCGGTCAAAGCACCCAACCTGTCGTTCGACGTCAACAACAATGCGGCGTGGATCAAGGTCCCGCGGGGTACCAAGATTCCTGCCGACAAAGCTTCGGTGGTCGGCCTGATCCACCCCCGAGACCGCAACGGCAAGGTGGAGACGGGCGTGTTCTCGACGGCCGCCCTCGAAGACGCCCTTGATGAATACAGGCGCAGCTGCGTGGCCGCCCATGACGCGGTCAGAGAGCAGCTCCGCGAGCTCGCCGCGGCCTGTCTCCCCTCCATCCCCGAGCTCGTGGGCGCGGCCACGTTCTCCCTCGTTGCATGCGTCCTCGAGGCCCACGTCCGCGAGGCCAAGCGTCGCGGCTGGCACCTCCCCCAGATTGTCGGGTTTGGTCGGCATGGTCCACCCTTCACGAACGAATCCAAGAACGAATCCAACATGACGGCCGCCACACTTCGGCTCGACGGCATGTGGCCCTACTGGCTGGGCGGTCCGGGTGGGAACGACCCCGTCGCCCGCAACTCTTTCGAGATGTCTGGGATGTTCCTGCTCACGGGCCCCAACATGGCCGGGAAATCCACCATGCTCAGATCGACCGGTGGGTATTAACCTCGCCCCACGTCCCCTCGCTCTTCGCACGCCCTGACTCTCTCATCCTCACTCTCACTCGCGCTACGCGCTTCGCTCGTTTGCCAGCGGCCGCCGCCCTTCTCGGCGCGTGCGGTCTCGCCCTCCCGGCAGAGCCAACCTCGACCGTCCCGTACATAGACGCGTTCATGCTCCGAAACTTCAGCTCCGACTCCCCCCTCGAAGGCCGCTCCAGCTTCGCCGTCGAGATGATGGAGATGAAGTACGTCCTCCAAGATGTCACGGAAAAGAGCCTCGTCCTCGTTGACGAGCTCGGCAAGGGCACGGAGGCCCGCGCCGGCGCTGCCCTCGCCGGTGCCATGCTCGAGGCCCTCGACCGCAGCGGCTGCCTCGGAGCCTTCGCCACGCACCTCCACGACCTGTTGGAGATGGAACTCAGACTGAACAACACCACGAGGATGAAGATGGAGGTCGAAGCGCGGGACGACGGGGCCGGCAGGCTGACTCGCCGCCCGACCCACCACATAGTCCCGGGCGAGAGCACAGAGAGTTTGGCCCTCGAAGTGGCCCGCGACTGCAACCTCCCGACGCAGACTGTCCAGCGTGCCGCCGAGCTCTACGCCGCCGGCAAGGTCGCTGAAAAGAGTGGAGAAGAGATCACGAGAGGGGAGGCGGAGTTTCAGACCAGTCGCCCCGCCCAAGGCCTCGAAGGCCTCGAAGACATCCTCCTGTCCACGGCCGCTCGGATCCTCGGCGATAACCACCCCTCCACCGACCCGCTGACGGTCCACCGCGTCCCGAGCCACGCCCTCCCCGGCACCCAGACCACCAACCGCTCCTGCGTGTACGTCGCGAGACGACCGTCCGACGACCGCTTCTACGTGGGCTCCTCCGACCAACTCAGAGAGCGAATCCTGACCCATAGAAACCCCAGCAGCGGCACCAGCTCCCAGATTAAGGACCGGGATGCTGAGTTCCTCTACGTCGTCTTGCCCGACTCGTCGGCCGGGAGCAGCGCCGCGCGGGCGATCGAAGCCGCCGTGATCAAGGACTGCCTACGACGCGGCATCCCGCTCCTGTCGACCCACGATGCGGCAATCAAGAGCGCGCCGTCGAGGTCGTCGAGGGCTGACGTCAGCCCTGGTCGACATTGAGATAGGTCGCGAGCCTCGAGTACTTGTCCGGATTTTCCACGAACGAGCCGCCACGCGCCGGCGTCGCCCCTTCATACGTATATCTCGCGGTAACGCGCATCGTCCGACACGTATCACCCATCCACACGCGAGGCAGCGGCCAGTTTCCCGCCCTGATTAACGTCGCTTACGATTTTCATTACCGAATTCTCGGCTTTCTCAGCGCCGTTTCCGTCGATTCGGCCCATTTGAGGTCTCCGTAGTGGAGTTCAGGAGCTATGGTGCGTGCGATGGTCGATATACAGTGCTATTCCGCGGTCTACTGTCCTCCGCATGCACAAATTCGTTCGGCTTCGCAATTCCCGCCCAGTCCAGCGGCTCGTCCGTCCCGCTGTCCTCCCCAGACTGTCCGGCACGGGACGTCAAGACTCGGTGGAGAATGGCGAACCGGCGCAGCTGGCTGTCGGCGCCAGCGCTCGGCGCTTCTCGGAGGGAGTCCTCCCCTGGCCTCTCCCCACGCTGGCCAACCCCGCTCACGCTCGACCCGCCGCCCGCCGCCGCGTTCTCGTCTTCCAGGATAACCAGGTGCTCGATGGCATCATAGAGCGTCTGTTGGACGTCAAATCGGGGAGGCCTGGCAAGCTGGTCCCGTTGACAGAGGCCGAAATCCGCCAGCTGTGCCTGACGGCCAAGGAAATCTTCATGTCACAGCCGAACCTCCTCGAGTTAGAGGCGCCGATCAAAATCTGCGGGGACATTCACGGGCAGTACTCCGACCTGCTTCGGCTGTTTGAGTACGGAGGGTTCCCCCCCGAGGCAAACTACCTCTTCCTGGGGGACTACGTGGACAGAGGCAAGCAGAGTCTGGAAACCATATGCCTGCTGCTGGCGTATAAGATAAAATACCCGGAGAACTTTTTCCTGCTCCGGGGAAACCACGAGTGCGCGAGTATCAACCGGATCTACGGCTTTTACGACGAGTGCAAGCGTCGGTTCAACGTCCGTCTGTGGAAGACGTTCACCGACTGTTTCAACTGTTTACCCGTGAGCGCGCTGATCGACGAGAAGATTCTGTGCATGCACGGTGGGCTGAGCCCGGAGCTGAAGAATTTGGACCAGATCAAGCGGATCACGCGGCCGACAGACGTCCCCGATAGCGGGCTGCTCTGCGATTTGCTGTGGTCGGATCCGGACGGCGGGACGCATGGGTGGGGGGATAATGATCGCGGGGTGAGCTATACGTTCGGAAGCGATGCGGTGACGGAGTTCTTGCAGAGGCACGATTTGGACCTGGTGTGCCGGGCACATCAGGTGGTGGAGGACGGCTACGAGTTTTTCGCGAGGAGGCAGCTGGTGACGATTTTCAGTGCGCCGAACTACTGCGGGGAGTTTGACAATGCCGGGGCGATGATGAGCGTGGATGAGACATTGATGTGTTCGTTCCAGATATTGAAGCCGGCAGAGCGGAAGACACGGTTCGCGTTCTCGATGGGGGGCAGGCCTGCAACACCGCCGCGAGGGGCGCTCGAGCAGAGTCTCTAGCTAGATAGAAGGAGGAGAACGGGGAAGGAGGAACGAGGAACGGGGAACGGGGAAAAGGCGGCAAGTGTTTGTTTGAACGCTGATTTGATTCTCGATGATACGACAAGTCTCACACACAAACATATCAGTCGAGCGACCGACCGACCAACCAACCGAGCGAGCGATGATATGCACCACCTACATGCCCGGAATCAACTTGTTCCTCTCGCTCTCCTGGAGCTTGTCCTGCTTGAGCCTCCACTCCATGTAGTCGGCGTGCGGCTTGGGGTGGTGCGCCCAGCACTCCTTCTGGAAAAAGTCCTTCACCTTGGGCACATGGTCCTGCACGAGCACCTTGCCCTGCTCCTTGCTCGCCCCGGCCTTCTCCAACAAGCTCATCACCCCCTTCTGACCCATGTTCTGCGCCCAGTGCCACGGCCTGTCTCCGGCGTTGTTACTCGCATTCACCTTTGCCCCCAGACTCAACAGCAACTCGCAGCCCTCCTCCCACCCCGCGTACGCCGCACAGTGCAACGGCGTATTCCCAGCACCCTCCACTTCGTTCACGTCCGAGCCCTCCTCGACGGCCTTCTTGACGGCCGCCGCGTTCTTGTTGAACGCCGCACGGTGAATCACCATGTTTCCCACGCGGCCCTGCGCGCGGGTACAACCACCGCCGTCCTCCTTGACGCCCACCGGCCCCTTCCACTGAAGGAACGGCCCTTCCACGTTCTTGTACCAGGGATTCTTCTCCATCGTGTCTGTCGTGAATCGTCAGCTGCCGTGTGAATGGCCGATCATGTCGAGTGAGAAGCGGTGAGTACGTTGAAATGGGTATGAACAATGTATAGGGGGGGCCAAGGGGGAGGAACGGGGGTCCAGCGCGGAACGAGGACGGGATTCAGCGTTGATCGAGATCGGCCGAATTCGGTCGGTACGAATTCCGACTTTCCGACCACGGGTGCGGTCGCAGGCCGCCGTGTACTGTCCGTGACGGGGATACGATGCGTCAAGACGAACCTGAAAAGTCGTTTGAAGAATTCGGAGAACGTTGGACTGAGGTTGACTGAGCTCCTTACCCAAACTCACAAAACCATCTCACGCTTCAACTTGTTCGCAAACGCGATCATCATCTCTGGCGAGGCGTCGTACGACACGATATGCCCGCTCGGCAGCCCCCGTCCTCCGGGCGCCGCACACAAGGACAGCACCCCGACCAACCGCTGTGCGGCGTGCCTCGCCGCCTCGTCCAGCGGGAACCGCACCAGATTGGGGTCGTACCAGCCGTCTCCCTCTGCGACCACGCAGCACCCGTCGGGCCCCGCCTGAATCATGCCGTCCGCGAAGAGCTCTTCGACGGCCTCATACGACGGAAACACTGTTCGCGCCGGCGCCAGGACCCACCGGAAGTGATTCGCAAAGTCGTCCTCCGGCGAGGCGTCCGACGTCTTCCAGGTCACCCACTGGCGACCGATCGCCTCTGACGAGGCCAGATAGTCGACCCCGGCCGTGAGTATCGTTCCCGTCTCGCCCTTGCTCTCGCCCTCGCCCTCGCCCTCGCCCCCCTCCTCGTGCGGGTAAAAGCTCACAAACGCCCCGGGCCGGTTCGCACCACCGGTCACCGTCACCATCCCGGCGACCCGACCGGCACGCGCGCGAGTATCTCCGTCGTCAGCATCGTCACACTTCGTAACCCCGGCCTTGTGCACCTCCAACGCCCACGTCAACGCCGACCCGTCTGCCACCGGCACCTCCGACCCACCCTCGACCTCGATCCTCGCGTTATCCACCCCACACGCTTCCAGCGCCGACAAGAGAGCCTCCGGATTCATCACGTAGCTGTTCCCAGCCGCACTCCGCAGCAACGTCGTCGTCTCCCCGTACACCTCGGCACGGGCAATCTCCGCCTCGATCACCTCCTCCCCAGCCACCCGCCCACTCGCCTCCTCCGGCGCAGAACCCGGCACGACGTACTGATCCTGAACCTGCAGGCCTTGAGTGCGCTGCAGGTACGCCCCAAACTCTTCACCCTCTGCCTCGTCACTCCCCATGAACTGCAGGAACAACTGCGCCCGCTCCTCCGCATCCAGCCCATCTTCCGCCCCATAATTCACATCCAACTGATCTGTGCGCACAAACGAAGGCTTCGGCGCCGAATACGTCCCCCCATTCGTACCCTCTGGCACCCGCACAAAGTACCGACCCGACCCCGCCGTCGCCGGCTTGACCGTCACCACCGTCGTCTCTCCCGTATGCAGACCCACCCCGGAGATCGTAAAGGACCGGACGAGGGTCTGTTGCGCGCCGGAAGGAGACGGGAGTGGGAGCGGCGGGGCCAGTGAAGACGACGACGACTTGTTCCCGGGTTTCTTCCCGGCAGAGGCCTTGACTGCGTGCGCACGCACGCGATCGCAATCATCGCGATTGCCACCGCGTTTGGTCGTCGTCGTCGTCGTCGTCGTCGTCATCGTCGTAGGTGGGAATTGTACGCGTGCTGGGAACGTGGAACGAGGCGTGGACGCGAAAAACACGGTGGGGACGGGATTCGCGGTGGTCCCCCTTGTGCTCATGCACGACACGGATGCATCGTGGTGTCCGTGGCACCGACGGTGGACCGACGACGAATGCATGGTGGTCGGCTGGTGTACACGACTACGCATGATCACAATGTGCGATGTTGTTCGTTTCGTTTCGTTTGTTGCGAAAGCGGAGAGAGAGAGAGAGAGAGAGAAGAAGAGAAGAAGAGAGAACCATGCATTCGTCAGCAGCACACCTCGCCCCACCCGCATGCCTGGCAAAACGCGACCAGCATCCTCCCAGTTCCCGCGACATCCCGCACCTCAAACCGGACAGGGCTCCCACACCCGGTGACCCGGTGCGCCTCCTCGCACACCCGCACCCGCACACCCACCCGCGCCACCCCCATCCCCTCGGAACTCAAGTCCAACGCACAGTGCGACCGACCATACACCTCCTCGAGAGAGAGAGAGGCAACAGCGTTGGGAGCGGGGACCGCTCCCAACGCACCCCCCACATTCGGACAATACACCGCGTACGGATGCCCCGGAAGCGTCTCCAACGCCGCCTGCCGGCACACCGGACACGCCAGTGGAGAAGGAGACGGAGGATTCGGGGGAGGATTCGGGGGAGGATTCGGGGGAGGATTCGGGGGAGGATTCGGCGTATTCGGCGTATTCGGCGTATTCGGCGCGATGGGAAAAATGAATGTCGTCCCAGTCCCAGTCCCGAGCTCGCCGTCACCGTCCCCCGCACCGAGATGCGCCTCGACCATCGCATCAATCTCCGCAGCATCCATCGCATCCATTTCTTCCATTTCTTCCACATACCAAGTACCTTGATGGCCGGTCGCACGACCGGACGTCGATACCGACGCCGCCTCGAGCTCTTCGTACAGCGCTTCCTCCAGCCGCAGGATCATCTCCAGGTACTCGTCCTCCGTCAGCTCCAGATCTTCCAACTGTGCTGCGAACGACGTGGTCGCGGGCGCGGTCACAGGCGCGGCCGTGGTGGGATACGCCGCCGTAATTTCCCCCAGGCTTCTCGACGATACAGCCGACGAGTGCATCGCACTCGTCGGCGTCGGCGCACCCGTCCGGCCCACCCGCACCTTCCGCCGCCGACCTTGCGCGGGTCCTTGTGACGCCCCGTGAATATCGCCGTGACGACCACCGTCCGTGACTTCCAACAGCGTCTCGTCGATGATCCGCTTGAGCACCCGGCGCCGAGCCTCCCCGACAGTCTCTGCCTCGTCCCGCTCCCCGACCTCCCGGCCCATCGAGCCCCCACCCGACGCGTGAACGTCGACGAGGTGAACTCTCTCTCGCCCAGATCCATCCCGAACTCGCCCGGACGTCGCCACGTGGTGGTGACTGGCGTGACTCTTACGACGCACGGTTCGGAGGCAAGCATCCAGGAGCTCGTCCCGAACTCGCTGCCGTTTCAGTTGCTGCTGGTTTTCCGAGGAGGTCGAGGATGGCCCCATGGTCTGACGGGCATCCATGACGAAGAAGAATGACGAAGAAGAATGACGAATGCACACGAGGAGGTCCTATTCATCCACCCAGGGTCGTCCGAGGAGGCCGACCGGGCAGTTTAAAAAAATTCAAACTTGAAAACGTAGAAACGCCTCTTCGCGCCACGATCGTATCCATCCATCATCATCATCAGCAGCAGCAGCAGCAGCATCGATGACTGTGGCGCAGAGTAAAACGCCCGACTCTGGTCCGTTAGCCCAGCTCGACGCGAGCCAGGTCAAGTCGTTCATCAAATTCTTCGACGCGATCAGCTCGACCCGAGACGACGCGGAGGGACATGACGAGGGGCTCGCTTCTCGTTCCGCTTCCCGTTCCCCCTCGCCTGCCCCAGTCATCCGTCTGTTCGACCGGAAGACGTGTATCTCTGTCCATGGCTACGACCAGGAGCCGTACGTGGTCTCTCGGCTGCTCTACAAGTCGATCGCGCAGGTTTGCCACCTCTCCTCGTCGTCATCGTCGTCCGCCTTGGCGTCGATCACGTTGACGCATACGCTGCTTCCGTCTCTCCTGAAGGACCTGCTCATGTCTGGGAGGGACGACGCGGTCAAGTATAGGGTCGAGTACTGGTCGCTTCCGGCGAATGCCACGAGGCAGGACGAGTGGGAGCTGCTCGGTGCGGCCCGCCCGGGTCGGTTGGATGCGTTTATCGAGCAGCAGCTGATGTCGAATCCGCATCATTATATGGAGGAGCATCCGGTGAATGCGGCGGTGACGGTGCGGTACGACGCGTCGCAGTCGCAGCGGACGGTGGGGCTGGCGTATGTGGACGTGTTGGGGCATCGGATGGGGGCGTGTGAGTTTGTGGATGACGCGCGGTTTTGTACGTTGGAGGCGTGTTTGACGCAGCTGGGGCCGAAGGAGGTGGTCGTGTGTGAGGACCTGTTTGTGGAAAAGAAGGAAAGGGGAGGGTCGGCGTGTCTGTCGAAGGACGGGAGGACGCTGATGAACGTGTTCGCGGACTGCAATGGGATTCTGGTGACGAGGAAGCCGAGCGGGTTTTTCAAAGCCAACAGTCTGGAGGAGGACTTGACGAGGTTGTTGGAGCGGGGGAGCGTGGTGGGCAAGGGGGGCGGGTTGGAGCACGTGCTGGGCGGGGGGTCGA
>Ga0181582_10002595_pt1 | contig 14364 bp, 17 predicted proteins | sample 071ome_32_FD_132438 | JGI IMG/M metagenome (GOLD analysis project Ga0181582, IMG submission 132438) | Coastal salt marsh microbial communities from the Groves Creek Marsh, Skidaway Island, Georgia - 071405AT metaG (megahit assembly) | ecosystem: Environmental > Aquatic > Marine > Intertidal...
CTATGTCGGAAAGCAATCCTGCTTTGGAAATTATTAATACGTACGTTTACGATGAATACGTTGCTAATCGGAAATATCGAATCGGAGTATTCGATAATTTCTACACGACTCTGGCGATCGCAGTGGATATCGGTTCTTTTGAGGAAAGAATGAATCAGCTGAAACGGGGCTACTTCTTGGTGACCCCATTTGCCTTGTTACTAGCGGTGGCAGGCGCTTGGATTGTGGCCCGCCGATCATTGAGGCCAGTCGAATCTCTCACGCAAGCGGTGGAAAGCGTTACTGAACAAGGCCTCGATCAAAGGATAGACGAAGTTGGGCACGAAAAAGAGTTTTTGCGATTGGTCCAAATGTTCAACGAGATGATGGTCCGACTGGAAAAAGCGTTTCATCAAGCGAGACGATTTAGCGCGGATGCGTCGCACGAGCTCAAGACGCCCTTAGCCCGTTTGCAAATGGAGCTAGAAGACGCTCTCAAGAAATCATCTCCTGAATCCAAGGAGCAAGCATCGTATTCAAGTTTATTGGACGAGTTGAGCCGTTTGAGAAGTATAGTAGAAAAACTCACGTTGCTTTCCTCCTCTGATCAGGGAAAGCTGCCGTTGGCCTTGGAGGAAGTGGACTTGGGAGAATTGATCGCTCGTGTTGCGGAGGATTGCGAAGCGATGGTGGGAGCTCACCGAATAGAAGTTTCTATTGAGAAAAGCGTTCATGCCCGAGTGGATGGGCTCTTGATGGAGCAAGCCTTGCACAATTTGATGAGCAACGCTCTCAAGCATGGCAACCTGGATGGATTGGTGCGTCTCAGTTTGAGCGTCGGTGAGGGGTTGGTTTCATTGCGTGTCTGGAATCAAGGTAACGCCATCAGTGGAGCGGATAGGGAAAAGATCTTTGACCGATTCTACAGAACCCATGAACCTCGTGGGGACCGGACCGGCGGCGGCTTGGGTTTAAGCCTGTCAAGGGAGATTGCCCGAGCCCACAATGGTGAGGTCGTACTCGAGCGTTCCGATGGGGAGTGGACGGTGTTTCGACTGGAGATTCCATTGAGTGAACCGGTGGCATTATGATGAAATTCATTACAAAAAGTGGATGTCTTTGCGGATTCCAGAGCGAGTTGTTCCGTCTACACTCTATTTACATCTGAACGTGTGAATCTGCGATGGGTAATTAAGGTATGATTCCGCTTTTGTTCGTTTTGCGTTCCATCCTTCCTCACTACCAAAACCTACCAACCTTTTGAGCAGATGTATAAACTCGAATCGAAATCGTCCCGCTCAGATAGTTTACGATCGAATCTTTCAAGCTATCGAATTGCTCCCTTGGCGTAGGTGTGCCTGACGCTAGGCGGGCTGACGACCTAAGCACCAGGAGTATTTGCGGCGGACCCTCCTCTCAGGACTGAATTGGAGATGGGCAATGAGGAGGCGACGCTCTCGTTATCGGGTGTTCGTGATGGGTACCTCTACACAACAGAGGAGAACGAGGATTTCAGAAACTGGTCGGAACGGGATCGGTTTTTTGGTGAAGATGGTAGTTCTCTCCTTGAGCGGCCTCTCGATCAATTCGATGAAGGATTCATCCGGTTGAGCTCGATCGAAATACATCCCGTGCCGGAAACCTTCGCCGAAATTCCGGCGGGAATCTTTATTATCGGCTCGCCAGGCGGAGAGTTAGGTCGTGGGGACGACGAAACGCAGCGCGAAGTGTCCCTAACCGAGGGGTTCTACCTTTCGAAAACCGAAGTGACGTGGTCAGAGTAGACAGAAGTGCACAATTGGGCTCTGGCCAATGGATACGAAGATTTATCGAGCGGAAAAAATGGACGCGATGGAGACGAGAGTGGAATGCATCCGGTGACCGAAGTTTCGTGGTCGAATGCGGTTAAGTGGTACAACGCCCACAGCGAAAAGGAAGGCAGGACGCCGGTCTACTATACATCGGATAATTTTAGCCCTGACAGCGTATTGCGTTCGGGCACGCCGACGCCTTTTGGGCATTGGAACGCGGATGGCCACCGCTTGCCCACCGAGGCGGAGTGGGAGTACGCGTACCGCTCGGACACTTCGACGGCATTCTTCACAGGAGGCATTACACAAGCGGGTTTGTTGCCTCTCGACTCGAACCTCGATTTAGCAGGTTGGTATGGGGGCAATAACGAAAACGTTACCCATGTCGTTGGAAGCATGCTCGGAAACGCTTTCGGCCTTTTCGATATGCGCGGCAACGTGAGAGAATGGTGCTGGGATTGGTATGGCCCTTACAAAGGGGCCGCTACGGATCCGAAAGGCTCGGAATTGGGCGAGATTCGCCTTTTCAGCGGAGGCGGCTGGGTCGAAAACGCCAGCGAATGCCGCTCGGCTAATCGTGATGGTTTCAGCCGGACTGTTTCCGCTGATAACTACGGATTTCGCGCCGCACTCAATTCCAAGCACTGATCGCCGACGCTAATCAAGCCCGTCTATTTCATCGATCCTACGCTGGACAGAGGATGCGGTTTGCGCTTCATGGTGGGTTTTCCTCGGGAAATCGCGGATTCTTGACGCGATCCGGGCAGAAATCTTTCCACAAAACGAACCAAACGAAACAGCATTACGAACCATGCCTGTCGCTACACCTAAGCAATATGAAGCCATGCTGGATGCCGCTCAAAAGGGCGGCTATGCCTACCCAGCAGTAAACATCACCTCGATCGTGACGATCAATGCCGCCCTCAAGGCCTTCGCTGATGCGAAGTCGGATGGTATCATCCAAGTTTCCACGGGAGGCGGCCAGTTCGCCTCCGGTCTCAGTGTCAAGGACGCTGCCTTCGGAGCCATCGTGCTCGCCGAAGCTACCCACGTTTTGGCTGAGAAGTACGATGTGCTAGTCGCTCTGCATACGGATCACTGTCATCCGGAAAAGGTGGACGGTTTCCTCAAGCCGCTTTTCGAAGCGTCTCGCAAGCGCATCGCCGAAGGCAAAGGCCCGCTCTTCCAATCCCACATGTTCGACGGATCGGTCGTGCCACTGGATGAGAATCTGAAAATATCCAAAGAACTCCTCAAGGAGTGCGCCGAGCTCGACATCATCTTGGAAGTGGAAGCTGGTTGCGTGGGCGGTGAAGAAGACGGACACGATACCTCAGGTCTACCGGCTGAAAAGCTCTACACCACACCGGAAGACATGCTGGAAGTATACGAAGCTTTGCAGCCAATCGGTCGCTTTCTATTTGCCGCCACCTTCGGCAATGTGCACGGGGCCTACAAGCCGGGCGCGGTTCAGTTGAAGCCCACCATCTTGCGTGACGGTCAGAAGGCGGTCACCGATAAGCATGGGGCGGATGCGGAAATGGACCTCGTCTTCCACGGCGGTTCCGGATCCGAGCTCAGCGAAATCCGCGAGACCCTCGACTACGGCGTGGTCAAGATGAACATCGACACCGATACTCAATACGCCTTTACGCGACCGATCGTGACCCACATCTGCGAGAATATCGAAGGCGTGCTTAAAATCGATGGCGAAGTGGGCAACAAGAAGACTTACGATCCCCGTTCTTACTTGAAGAAGGCGGAAGAGAATATGGCTAATCGCCTAATCACTGCTTGCGAAGACCTGCGCTCGGATGGCAAAACCATCTTCGGCAAGGCCTAATACCCAGTTAAGATAATTTAACCAAAAACCCCGTTAGAGCCGGCCTCCAATTAGTTGGAGCCGGCTTCTTTTTGATAAGGACTGAGCTGTATTGTGCAGTGGAATTGATCACGTGATCAATTCCACTGCACAAACTCCGTCGCCATCATTGGGAGAATTGGTTGCTGGATCCGGCATCGATGGCACGCATCGCTGTCTTGGGATCGTTGGTTTGCGATCGATTTAGGATCGATTGACCGGCAGTTCGACGGCGGTGACTTGGTGGCTGATACCGGGGAAGGTAGCTTGATGGCGGACGAGGTCGGAGCGGTCCTTGAGCTTGGATCCGTCGATCGTTTTGGCGTCTACCGCTGTAGCCGTAGCGGTGTGGGTTTCCGCCCACTCGGAATTGAGCAAGGCTATGCTGACCGCTTCGCCTATAATGTCGGGATGGGCATAGTCCGGGTGTCCGATGGAGCCGAAGTAGACTAGTCCCGTGCTGATGCCGACTTTCAGAGGTTCGTTGTGGAGATGGATGGCGTTGAGAGCGGCGTCGATGGCTCGGTCTTGATGAAAGCTTCCGGAAAAAAAGCAAAGGATGCCGGCTCCTCGGGCCTTGATGGGGATACCGCCATATCGAAGGGCGGACTCGGTAACTTGATAGCAGACGCTATTGGTCCAGTTGGCGAAGTCGCGCGGTTCAAGGCGTTCGGATTTTTCCCGGGCGGCCCGGGCTCGGATGTCCATGGTCGTCGCTTCGATAACATCCTTGTCGATACTCTGGCAGCCCAATAACCATTCAATGGATACGCCAAGCAGTTGGGTCAAATTGGGCAGGATGCTGATATCGGGGGCGTTTTCGCCCCGCTCCCATTTCGAGACGGCCTGGGGGCTCACCTGTACCGCGTTGGCAATATCGGTTTGCGTGAGGCCCGATTTCTTGCGGCGGTGGCGAATTCTGTCTCCGAAGTCCTGAAGGTTCATCAATTGGGGTAAATTTTACGCGAAGGCTTCGGTCAGTGGAAGGCGAAACGAAAGAAATGTGAGATCGGCGGACGAGTTAGCCCAGCAATTCGTGGTAGGTAACGCAGTGTTCCTTGCGTTGGCAGGGTTGGCAGTGGTTCCCCATCCACAAGGCATCGAACTGCTCCATCAACGGTCGCGCGATTTCCGGTTCGTCAGAGAGAATGCCCGACTCGAAATTGCGACGATTTTCCGATTTGGCTCCCATGCCAGCTCCGGTCAAGTTGGCGCTACCGGTATAGGCGGTCTTTCCATCCACGATCACCGTTTTGAAGTGGGCTCGAGGACAGAGGATCATCTCCAGTCCTTGCAGCAGATTAGGAAATCGATCGAAGTCGGCTCGAAAGGCGGGTCCTGGCTCCTTAGCGTGTATGATACGAATAACTACGCCTTGGTCTATCAGGTCGGACAAGACTTGGAGAAAGGGAACCATTCGCTTGCCCCGATTGACATGCAGATCCTTAATGTCGGCGGTGGCGATCCAGACGAAGGCCTCCGCTTGAGCAACGGCTTCCTGGATGACGCGCTCGTATATCCGTCTATCGGTGACTACCTCGGTTGGCATGCTTTACTCGTTACTGGGATTTGGATTCTGGAACGCAAGCGATCTAGGATTTTTGGAGGATCGAGCTCGTATGGTCGCCGCTCGCGGCAACCGCGTGAGTTGAGCATCAGTCTCTCCTACGGTCGCCGCAAGCGGCACCCTTACTATGAAAAATTGGTATCATCGACTCATTAGACAAGACTTCTTAGTTCGCCGTTGCTTGGATTAGGCAAATTTTCGTTAGCCATTTCGCAATCTGCCGTTAACGATTTCAGCTTATGTCAAAAGAGCGCATCGCATTCATCGGGATCGGAGTAATGGGCAATAGCATGGCTGGACATCTTCTGGACGCTGGCTATCCGTTGACTGTTTTTAATCGCACTCAGTCAAAAGCTGACGATCTGGTTGCCAGGGGAGCATCGTGGGCTGAATCGCCAGCGGCCGCCGCTGCTGAGGCCGACATCGTCATAACCATCGTTGGTTTTCCAGCGGATGTGGAAGCAACCTATTTCGGCGATTCCGGAGTGTTTAAGACGATCCGATCAGGGGCTTTGGTGATCGACATGACGACCTCGAGTCCGCTCCTGGCCAAGCGAATCGCGGAAGCGGCCAGTGATAAGGGAATCGGCGCTTTGGATGCCCCGGTATCAGGGGGCGATTTGGGAGCTCGTGAAGCGAGGCTCTCGATAATGGTGGGTGGCGAGAAGAGCGATTTCGATCGGGCTATGCCGCTGTTCGATATCATGGGAAAGAACATCCAACTGCAGGGTCCGGCCGGATCGGGCCAATATACCAAGATGTGCAACCAGATCGCCATCGCTTCGGGAATGGTAGCCATAGGGGAGGCATTGGCCTACGCGAAAGCGGCGGGTCTCGATCCGAAGCAGGTGCTGGCCAGTATCGAAACAGGGGCAGCCGGAAGCTGGTCGCTAAGCAATTTAGCCCCGCGAGCATTGGACGGAGACTTCGCCCCAGGATTCTTTGTTAAGCATTTCATCAAGGACATGGGAATCGCCCTGGAGTCCGCTGCGGAGATGGGATTAAAGCTGCCTGGTTTGGAATTAGCCAAGAGCCTTTATGGCAAGCTTTCCGCGCAAGGCGGAGCCGATGAAGGCACGCAAGCGCTCTTCCGGTTTTATATGGAAGGCAAGCAGTCTGCGGACTAGCCGAATAGCTCTAGCCATACCGGCTTGGTAAGGGCCATTCGGGCTACGTCGTGGGCTTCGCTGTCGATAAGGATATCCTCGAAAAATACGCCTTTGAGATAGAATCCGAATTTCCCGTTCCAGGTGAGGCTCCTCAAATTTACATCCAGCGAGTGAAGGAATACCTTTTCTCGATTGGCCATAAGAAAGGTGTAATAGAGAAATAGAAAAGCGGCCCGTTTCCCGATGCCCTTTCCTCTTTGGCTGGAGTCGCCGATAAGCTTCCGCATCTCGATCTTCTTGGACGCGCGATCAATTTGATCGGCCCCGATGATCCCAACGAAGGTGTCAACGTTTGCTATACGGAAGTATTCGCGATTTGGCGATTCAAAGTAGGCAGCTAGCTCTTCAAGCGTATTTGGAAATTGGGGATAAGAGTATCGCTTGGCCTCTTTGCTGGTTGTCCATTACGTGACGGTGGAATAGTCGGATTCGAGTATTGGAGACAGGGAAATCTCGTCGATGCTCAGGGTTTGGCTTTTCTCCCAATAGTTTTCGATATTGGAAGTCCGGAAGAGGTGGTCGTGGCTGTCCAGAGGAATCTGGTTGGGATTACTTCTCAGGGCTACGTTGTCGAGGAGGTGCTCGGCGACCGTAAGGATTTCCGGCTTGTTGACGCCGCATTTGATCAGCTCCTTAGAGAATCTCCTGGCGAAGAGCTTGAGCATTTGCGCGTGCGGATGGCGGGCAAGTTCGGAGGGTCGATCGAGCTGTTTGTCCGGTTTCAATTGGGGTATCTGGTTTTTTAGCCTTGTTCTGGCAAGGTTGGCAGGACGCGGTTGAGGCTGAGCTCGATCGACTGTTAGAGTGCCCCCGATTGAGTAAAGTGGAAGCCGATACGTTCTCGCAAAGACTGCTGATAGTAGAGGCCATTGGCTTTGGAGTGGTCGCTAGCCCAAAGGGCAAAACCGCCTTGAGTGGGCACAATGGCGAAAGTCCCGCTGTGGGTTTTTTGAATAGCTCCGTAGATGAACAAGGGGGCCACGCAAGCGGCCAATAGCGCCATGGCCGCGACTCGATGTTATTTCAGGAAAAAGGCAGCTCCGTGCGAGAGGCAGCAGAGAGACAAGAGTACTGCGAAAAAGTGGGGGCGGGCGAGAGCCGCTAAGTCGAGACAAAGTCCGGCGGCCCCGACCTTGGTTACAGAGATCTCGTCATTGGCTCTAGAAATGGCCAACAAATATGGTCCAGCGAGAAAAAGCGTAATTGCTAGAGCCGCGTCGAGGGGATCAAAGGCGAAATGAAGGAGGACCGGGTTGAATCCCACCAGGGCCCCCGTGACCAAGGGAGCGCTGCCGCTTTTCCAAATTTTGCTGGAAAGTTTGATGGAAAGCACGGTGTTGCCCAGGTGGCAGAGGATACCCAGAATCATCCATTGGATGGGGATAAGCGCCAGGAGGCCGGGGTATAGCATAGCCAGTTAGAACGGTTCCCTCGCGAGCGAGCCGCTAGCGATCAGTTCGGCCAGAATGAGATTCTCTTGTCTATCTAGCGCGGGCAATTGGCCAAGTGGGGTTTGCCAATGCCAAAGCATGTGCCCCGTCGTGTAGACCCCTACGAACGGTAGGAGCCATAATCCCGGTTTAGCCGATCGGATCATAAGGTATTATTCGACAATTCTATGAGGAAATCAAATAGGTGTCCTCATGAGAATAGGGATGCTATCGACGAATTAGGGCGCGATGTCCCAGCCCGCCCAACAGAGCTCCGAGAATTGGCCCGAGAACGTAGACAGTCAGCCAACCGTAGCCGTTGGCGGAGAAAGGAAGATCCCCCCAGCCCGCCATTGATGAGAAAATCCGCGGGGCCAAATCGCGAGCGGGATTGAAGCCGCCCATGGAGACTGGGGCGAAGAGGGAAATGAGAACGGTCAAAGTGATGCCGATGGCAAATGGTATGACCCAAGTGGGCAGAATATTGCTTCGCTTGTCTGTGAGCGTGAAAACCACGATTGCCAGGAGTGCTGTGCCCAGCAGCTCAGAAAGAAACCCTTGGGCCCCGGTGACCACTCGCTGGTCGGGTTCGGGAAGCGCTTTCCCTCCGGGATTTGGGTAGAACTCGCCAAAGATCATGGCGCTGGCCTCGCTTCCTGGCTCGCCGCGTATGATGCCGCTGTTAGCTTCGAAGGCCTCTATAGCGCCTCCATACACCAGAAAGACTATGGATGCGGCTAGGAAGGCTCCTGCAAATTGAGCGATTATGTAGCCCAGCGCCTTCCTGATTGGGAAGGAACGAAAGACTACCAGACTGATGGTAATGGCTGGATTTAAATGGGCCCCGCTAAGGCTGCCGGACAGAAAAATGGCTATGATCAGTCCAAAGCCCCAGACGATGGCGACTTGAAACAATCCAACTGGGGCATTGAGGGCAACAGCTGTAGCCACGCTGCCGCATCCGAAAAATACTAGCAAGAAGGTGCCTAGCGTTTCGCCGATTAGCCAATTGATGGGCTTGTCCTGATCTCTCATAGCCGTTGGCCGGATACTATACCCTCTCGATAGCCGTGGGCATAGGCTTCGAATACGAGTTTGATCTGATCCCGAATTTCACGGAAGGCATCCATTATCTGCGCCTCCGACCCTTCAACTTTGGCGGGATCATCGAAGCCCCAGTGATAGCGGTTTAATTGCCCAGGGTACACAGGGCAGGCTTGATCCGCGTTGCCGCAAACGGTAATGACGGTTTGGATATCACGGTCAAGAAATCGATCCATGTGTTTGGATTCATGGCTGGAGATATCGATGCCGATCTCTTCCAAGGCGGCGATAGCCTTAGGATGAATGTATCCAGCTGGCTGAGACCCGGCAGAATGAACTTCAAACAGGTCCACGGCAGCATTTCTGAGAATGCCCTCGGCCATATGGCTACGGCAGGAGTTTCCCGTGCAAAGAATGAGTACGCGTTTCTTTTCCATTTTATTCAATTTTTATCGGCAAGCAGCGCCTGGCGAGTGTTCAAGTTTTTCCAAATCTTGAGACAATTGGGGGTCGCTGGCATAGCCGATTCGGATGGCTTCTAGACTGGTTTGAACGCTCTCGGGAAGGTCGGGGGAAATATGGTAGAAATTCCAATTCGCTTTCCGCTCCAATTGTAGCAGTCCTTGACGTTTCATGTATCCGATATGCTTAGACATCTTCACCTGAGACTCTCCCAAAGCCTCTTGCAATTCGCAGACGCATAGCGACCCCCGAAGCAGCAGATTTACTATCCGCAGCCGAGTTGGGTCAGAGAGGCACTTATGCAAGGAAACGATCTCCATTTTCTAGGCGGCAAGATGAATCCTTTAGAATATACGTCAATAGGAATATTCTGATAATGGCATTTAGTTGTCGCAGGAAGCTCGCTTGCGAGCGATTGTTTCTGGAATGGGCCCTCGTTGATTCGCTCGCAAGCGAGCTTCCTGCGACGCAAACTACTTGAGTTGACCCTAATATGCTGAGCCGAGCGGGCTTTTGCAGATGCGTATGGATAGTTAGTTTTTTGACCTTGTGGCTTGGGAAGTAGAGGCTTTCGATGGGGCTTTGCTAATTGCCGCAGTATGCCGCCAGTGATTGAGACCTCAGACCTAAGTTTCCCCGATTGGCTCTTCGAGCAGGACTACATGGTCTTCTTGTCTTTCTTCGGCTGGACCTTGCTGGGTCTGCTAGCCTGGACCAAGCCGCTTTGCGATCGGCAGAAGGGAGAGACGCTCTGGTTTTGGTTTGGTTATTTCGCTTTTGCGGAAGCCATGGGAGATTTCGTCCGCACGCTATCCTTTTCGGACCCGTTCTTTCGATCGTTCAGTATTGAGATTCCACTGGAGATGCTAGGCCTCGGCTGCTTGATCGAGGCCTCGGTGAGGGGGCCTGGCTGGTTAAAGGGTCGCAGTTTTCCTCCTGCGATCGCGATCGCTTGCGGGCTGCTGGGCTTCGCTATTGAGGTCGGGTCATTGTTGTATTCGCTGGTGGTGGCTTTCTTGGTATCGACGGTAGCCTGTCTCTGGTTTGCTTGGAGGCTGAGAGAGATGGCCATTGATAAGGATCGATACGAACTGATCGTCGTCGCGGCTGGGGTGGTATTGCTTATACCTGCTTGGGTGTTGCACCCTGATCATATCGCTTTCTTGAGGAATGAAACCTTGGTGGCTTACAGCGAGTTTCCTTTCTACGGTTTTCTCCTCCTTTTTCTTCGCATCCTTTCGGCCTGGCTAGCGTTGGGCGGTTTCTGGATTTACCGGTTGCGCGCCCGTATGGATGATGTTGCCGATCCGGCTCGGGAAAAGCTGAGGACCCGGGGTTTCCGAGTGATGCCTTTGGCTGTGGCATTAATCATGTTGGCCAGTTACATGGTAACCACATGGAACGGACGGCGGGAAAAGGATCGGATAGAGGAAGATTTGTTATCGCGATCTCAAACGGCTGCGTTGGCGCTACAAATGGAGTCTGATCGGGAAACTCTGCTCTCCGTAGCCGGGGAACGAAGTTCGATTGCCGAGAGCTTGCGCCAGTTGAGAGAAATTGGCTCTGAGGTAGATCGCGTGTATGTCTGGAAAGACGACCAATTGGATAGTATAGGCGGACAAAACGATCCCTATGGATTTGCCGGTAGCGTGGTTGCCGGTGCTATGGACCTGTTGGACGGCGAAGACGGGTATCAATCGGGAAATCCTTTCGTCTTCGGCCCCATTCGCATGGGCTCCAATCTTCGCATTAACGTTAGTTCGCCTATTCTGGATACGGAAACGGAGCGAGTCTTAGCCTGGCTAGGGATCGATTTGCGAGCGGATGAATGGATGAAGAACATCTCGCTGGCTCGACTGCAGACCATCACCATTGCTGGACTCGTGCTCGCCTTGATCATTTTTTTCATCTATTATCAGATCGAGAATGAGTCGGAAACCGATCTCGCGTTGGCTAAGGAGCGAGCGGAAGCCGCGGACCGAGCCAAGGGTGAGTTCCTGGCCGTAATGAGTCATGAAATACGAACGCCTCTGCAAAGCGTCCTTGGATACAGCAATTTGCTCAAGAATACGCGGCTCGACGCAAAGCAAATGTCCTGCTTGGATACCATCCAGTCTGAAGGGAAAATCCTGCTGCGAATCGTGCAGGACATTCTGGATTTCAGTAACCTTCGCAAGGCGAGCCCTGAACTTAAGGAAGATTCCGTCCATCTGAAGAGCCTGATAGAGGAAACTTACCGAACAATTCAGCCCATGGCCGAAAAGAAGGGATTGGTGGCAGAACTGGAAATCGATCCTGCACTGCCGGCTATCATTCGAACGGATGGCGTGCGTCTGCGGCAGGCCCTGTTGAACCTATATGGGAATTCGGTGAAATACACCGAAACGGGCGTTGTTAGATTAGCGGTGGGCCCGAACCTGGCCAAGCGGAGTCCCGGCGCGGTGGAATTTCGAATTTCGGATACGGGCGTTGGCATCAAGCCGGAGGATTTGGACCGTCTTTTCGAACCGTTCATTCAATTGGCCCATGTTATAACTTCCCCGAGGGAGGGGGCTGGGCTGGGATTGGCCATTGTCAAACGGATCGTGGAGTTGATGGGTGGCAGGATAGATGTGGAAAGCAAATTCGGCAGGGGAACGCGCTTCACGGTTAATTTCGATTTCCATGTCGAGCAGTTGGAGGAATCGAGTTCGGAAGAGTCGAGACAAGTTCGGGTTCTGCGATCAGAAGTATCGAAGCGGTTGGGCCACCTCTATCCACTCAAGGTTCTGGTCGCAGATGATAATCCCATGGTACGCCGGTTGATCACCCTCTACCTTGAAGCGATGGGTTACAGCCCCGATCAAGTTGATGATGGCAAGCCGGTTTCTGAACGCGGAGGGGCTTACGACTTGATCATATCCGATTTGAGAATGCCTGGTTTAGATGGCCCCGGGGCGGCGAAAATCGTTCGGAAAAAGTCAGGTATTGCCGATCAGCCTTGGATCATTGGCGTTTCCGCCACGCTGGCGGAAAAGGAGATCGAGCGAGCGATGGACGCGGGAATTAACGATTTTCTGGGGAAGCCCTTTTTTGAGAGCGATCTGGAAGCGAAAATTCGGGCGATTCCCTGGCTGGTGGAAAGTTCAGCCAGCGAAGATAGCGAAGAAGCCGTAGAGTCGGCGATCGACAGTTCCTTTGTTTCTGGTGGCATGGGGTTCTTTTCCGACGAGTTGATTGATCAAGCGGTCGATGAGACCCGTTCGCTATGCAGCGAGATGCTTGAGGCGGCGAAGAGGAGCGATTACGCGTTTGTCCGGAACAAAGCCCACTACCTGTCCAATACAGCTATGGCTCTGGGAATAGAAAGCCTCTACACCGATAGCAAGCGATTGCAAAAGGCGGCGGAAGAGCAATCCGTAGACTGCCCAGTGTTGATATCCCGGCTACAGGAAAACTTCGCGAGCTGGGAAGAATCGAGATAGAGTGGTTCGCCCATTTTCGCGAATCGCTGTCTATTTTTTAGGCCGAAACGCTTTCATTACGGAAGCATCTGTCTCCAAATAATCGCCGCCGATGAGATCGATGCAGTAGGGAATGGCGGGAAAGACGGCTTCCAAGTTCTCCCGAATCGCTTTTGGCTTGCCTGGCAGGTTGACGATTAGGCAGCTGCCGCGGATCCCTGCCGTTTGTCGGGACAGGATTGCTGTGGGTACGTATTGGAGCGAGGCTCGACGCATTTCTTCGCCGAATCCTGGCAGCATTTTTTGGCAAACGCGGGCCGTGGCCTCCGGAGTGATATCGCGTTCTGCCGGTCCCGTTCCGCCCGTGGTGACGATGAGGCTGCAAGAGGCCTCATCGCTAAAGCGCTTGAGAATCGCCTCAATTTGCTCCTGCTCGTCTGGCACGACCGCGTATTCAACATCGAAGGGCGTGATCAGCCATTCATTCAGCAAGTCGACGCAGGCCTTTCCCGGAATGTCCTCGTAAATCCCTTTCGAAGCCCGATCCGAAATATTGATAACGCCAATTTTCGCTTTTTTTCCCATGAATGGAACCGGTCTACTGAATCGAGGGCCAAGGTCTACGGTAAAACGCGTTGACATGCGGGATTGACAGGGGAGCAGCAGAGAGAAGCATGGAAGACGAGTTTCGTAATTGGCGTAGTGACAGCCGCGCGGCCTCCAGCGAATGAAAAAGCAGAATTTTTTAGAGATGGTGAACTTGATCGTCAAAGAAGACGATCGCTACACGAGAGAAGCGTACGGATTTCTCAAGGAAGCCCTCGATTTCACGATGGAAAAGGAGCGTAAACGGAAGGGCAAGGTCGTCAGCAAAGCCCCTAGGCATGTGACGGGTCAAGAGTTGCTCGAGGGCGTTCGCGAGTATGCCTTGGATCAATTCGGCCCCATGGCCTACACGGTGTTGACCTCTTGGGGATTGGAGCGCTGTGAAGACTTTGGAGAAATGGTCTTTAATTTAATCGAGTATGGGGTCTTCAGCAAGAATGAGGATGACACCAAAGAGGATTTCGCCGCGATTTACGATTTCGAGGAAGCCTTCCAAAAACCTTTCCAACCTGACCGTCGGCGATTAAAGCGCCCGCGGTACAAGGTGATCGAGTCGCTGTAACGAATTTGACTAGAGAATCGTTCGAAAGCCTGGGTCGTCTGTCGCAAACCCTCCGACTGGGCAGGATCCGCAAATCATGAGTAAGCAACAGTCTTTTTTGGACGCTGGCCAACCCGATGCCAACTTGCTAGAGGCATTGGCTGAGGAGTCCTTCCGTAGGTACCATTTGGAGAACGGTTTGACCGTGCTATTGCGGCCAGACCGATCGCTCGCCCTTTGCTCGGCCCAAGTTTGGGTTAAGTCGGGAAGCATCCACGAGGAGGGCAGTCTGGGTTCGGGTTTATCCCACTTCCTGGAGCATATGCTGTTCAAGGGAACGGAAAAGCGAGAAGGGCGGGAGATCTCCGAATGTGTGCAGGAAGCGGGCGGCTACATCAATGCCTACACTACTTTCGACCGGACGGTTTACTATATAGATATTCCGTCGGAG
>Ga0181582_10002600_pt1 | contig 14351 bp, 10 predicted proteins | sample 071ome_32_FD_132438 | JGI IMG/M metagenome (GOLD analysis project Ga0181582, IMG submission 132438) | Coastal salt marsh microbial communities from the Groves Creek Marsh, Skidaway Island, Georgia - 071405AT metaG (megahit assembly) | ecosystem: Environmental > Aquatic > Marine > Intertidal...
CCACGTCCATGTTATCGGGCTGCCCCTACCCACAGGCGCCGTTCCATCGTAAGCTTTGCAAAACAACAAGAGGGGAAAATCCATGCTACCTATCAACCAGAAATTGCTGCGTCTCGCCTGCAGCCTGGTCTTCGGCTTCGGTGTCGTGATCACAGCCAGCGCACAGGATGCAGCCATTACCAATGCCCGCATAATCATCGGTAACGGCGACATCATCGAATCCGGCACCATCATCGTCCGTAACGGTCGCATCACCGAGGTCGGCAGCGGTTCGATGTCTACGCGTGGCGTGTCCATCATAGATGGCACCGGTATGACCGCCATGCCCGGATTCATAGACGCCCATCGCCATATCAACACTGGTCCCGATGAGCGCGAGGAAATGCAGGCGCAGCTCGAAGCCGGTTACACCACCATCCTGTCCGGCGGCGGCCCGGCCGACGGCAACCTGGTGCTGCGCGAGCATATCGAGAGCGGCATGATCAATGGTCCGCGCATCATTCCAAGCGGACGCATCGTCCTTGCCAACAATACTCCCGAGAATGCGCGCGAGCAGATCCGGGAACTGGCCCGCATGGGCGTTTACTGGACCGGCGAGATATCACTGACACCTGAACCGCGCCCCAGCGTCCAGGAATTGAAAGTACTGGAGGCCGTGGTGGACGAAGCAGCAAAAGTGGGCGTCACTGTCCAGGTGCACGCCGTGAGCACTCCGGCCATGGTCGCCGCGGTGAATGCCGGTGTGCGCCGGCTGGTGCACCTGCCGAACAAGGATTTTGTCGACCGGGATGCGGCACAATTGCTGGCCGATACCAACACGTTGATCCTGGCCACGATCGGTTTCGGCGCACCGGTGTTCGGTGTCTTCGCCGACGACAATATCGCCCGCTTCCGCGATGGCAACGAATGGCCGGAAGCGATCGCCGGCGCCAACCGTGACGCCCAGGGCCGCGCCCACGGCAACGAGATCGGTTTTACCATCGTCAATGCACGAACGGTCTGGGACGAAGGCGTCGTGCTCGGCTACTGTACTGACACGCGTTACGATGCCTGGGCCGGTCTGCGGCACGAACTCGAATCCTACAATGTCATGTTCTCCATCCGCGACATCAACACCATCATGGGACCGAACTCGGCCGCCTATATCAACATGGCTGACGACCTTGGCACACTGGAAGCCGGTAAGCTGGCAGATATCGTACTGGTTGCCGGAAATCCCGAGGACGGATTCTGGCACATGCTCGATGCCCGTTTAGTTCTCAAGGAGGGCATCATCGTGGTGGACAAGCGCTGACCTACGTCTGCAAAGACAAAGTTACAGGCAAAAAAAAGCCCGGCATTACCGGGCTTTTTTGCTTAGACCTTAATTTATGCTGAGCGGATCGTAACCTGCAGAACAGACTTCGACAATGCAAATTGATTGAAGTGTCCTTCCCTCAGGAGGCGCATCCAGCCCCCTTTCAATCATCATTTCACGCATTGCGTTCGCGGTCTCCGGATGTGCTATGGCAGACTGAACGCCAACTCGTACCAATCCATCAGCGTAATCAATCGGCAGCCATGTATGTGCGGCAAGCTCAGGACTTCCGCGATTATCGGTGTTACCAAAGTCGCGAACATCTAGCTTGCCACCAGCCTCAACCAGTACCTTGGCAACCTCGGTGGAACCCTTATGGCCCGCGCCATGCAACGCAGTCCGTCCTGTATCTGCCTGATAGTTAGGATCGATCCCCAGCTCTATCAAAAGTTTGACCGCTTCCACTGTCTGCTCTGTTGACCACTCACTTGTAACACCCTCAACCCAGCCAATGCCTGCTGCAGCCGCAAGAGGCGTCACGCCAAGCGTCGTATTTATGTGAGGGTCAGCCCCAAACTCAAGGAGAAGCTTCATCAGCGGTACATCTCCAGACTGAGAGGCCCGCAAAAACGCTGTCGCACCATCCTCATCCAGCCACTGGTTTGTGAATACGGTGCGTGTTTCTGTGCTTTCAACTAAACGTGCGTTAGGGTTTGCACCATGCTCTAAAAGGATCCGAATGTATTCAAGATGATCCATGTCAGGTTCACGGGTGGGATAGTCTCCCCCCTCAACATTCCTGTTATCCGTGGCAAGATACAAATTGGTCCAGCCACCATTATTTGCCAAATTGACATCAGCACCATGATCCATCAATAGCTTTCCAATCTGATAGTTTCTATTTTGAGTAGCAGCTAATAGTGGCGTCCATCCATAGCGGCTCACTTGATTGACGTCAGCGCCAGCATCAATCAGAACCTGGACGGCGTCAATGTGGCCAGCCCTTGCGGCATATATCATTGATGTCAGACCGCCACCGTCAGGTTCTCGGGTCTGTCTCCCATTAAAACGCTCTTCAAATGCGTTTGCATTGTTACCCGCGACAACGGCAAAGCCGATTCCCCTGCTCTCAAACTTTCCACAGATAGCTTCTAAGCTTAGGTCACCAGAATTCACAAGGTCAGCCATTGCAGGATCGTCCGTGGCATTCCTGACCATGCTCTGTAAAACAGCTAGATCAGGGTCAGGAGCCTCACAGTTAACCACGATCGTCTGTCGGCGAACGTTAATCCTGGGGTCCTCAGAGTGACCTAATGCAGCCGTGCGACCATCTCTCATAACTAAAGCCGAGATCGCTGAAATATCCGCACCGCTAGAAATAAGCAGTGCCATCACATCGTCATGACCTTGGTCTGCCGCCTGCATGAGAGCGGTAGTACCCCTAGAGGTCTCGGCTAAGTTTGGATCAGCTCCAGCCTCTAACAGAATCTCCACTGCCTCAACAACCCCTGAACGAGAGGCCAGCATCAAGGGTCTTCTACCCAGCGGTAATTCTTCGTTAGCGTTCGCACCTGCATCCAAAAGTTTAGAAAGAACCGCAGCTGAACCCCTTGTTGCTGCCAGCCACATTGGCGTAGAACCATTTCTTGTTGCCAAGTTAGGATCTGCCCCAGCAGAGAGTAACAATTCAGCTAAATCTGGATCACCGTGATAGGCCGCCCAATGAAGTGCAGTTGAGCCATCAGCCTGAGTTGCATTGACGTCTAACCCGTTCCCTAACAATCGATCCACTAACTCCAAATTACCCTGCATCGCGGCATCCGCAATGGGAGCTTGAGAATAGGCCTGGCCTGCCAGAGTAGTGAGCACTATTAAGCACAGAGCAGATATTTTTCTTAAGCTTTTCATGACAACGTGACTCAGTATTTAAATTTTTATGCTAGACCGTCCAGCCTTCCAGTACTGTCACCAATACTTTCTTGATGGATATCAAACTGATCAAGAATGCTCAACAGCAGATTGCCCGTTGATACTGTCCTGGTTGGGTAAGCAATATGCCTGTTACCTTTCATTCTTCCTTTATTGCCGCCTATCAAGATATGAGGAACATCGTAGTGTAGATGCTGGTTGGGGTTACCCATGTTGCTTCCATATAAAAGAAGCGAATGATCAAGCAAGGTACCATCCCCGTCCTCCGTATTTGCCAACTTGTCCACAAAGTAGGCAACCATCTTGGCATGATATTGATTGATCTTAGAAAACTCGTTGATCCTTCCTGGATCCTCCCCGTGGTGCGAACCACCATGGAAGCCTAGGGTGGGCGCATTACTCTCAGGGTACACACGACCGGTAAGGTCGCGGGCAAACAGCATGGTGCCTACTCGAGTGATGTCAGCCTGCCAAGCGAGGGCAAGCAAGTCCATCATGAGTTTTATGTGGTCATCAAAAGATTGGGGTATCCCAGGAGGCACAGCAAAATCTTCAGGAGCCGAGGTAGTAGCACTAGCGGCAATATTCAGTCTTCTTTCGATCTCCCTTACATTTTCTGTAAAGCTATCAAGACGAGTTCTGTCGGGGACGCTAATCTCCTTCCTCATACTTGATATTTTATCTGTGATGGAGTCGAGTATGCTCTGGTTACGCTCACGCCTAGCAACGCGCTCCTCAGCCGAGCTTCCACTGCCGAACATACGTTCAAACACCACCTGAGGATTTAGCTCCATAGGAAGCGGAGTATTTGGGGAGGCCCAGGAGATAGTGTTTGTATAAACACAGCTGTAGCCCTCACCACAGTTACTAGAGCCAGAGCCGGGATCTTCAACAGACATCTCTAATGAAGGAAGCAAGGTTTCGCGACCGATCTTCTCAGCAATAATCTGGTCAATAGTGTGTCCTGCATAAACGTCTGCACCAGCAGTCTTTCTTGGCTTGTCAGCACACAAGAAGGCCGCAGCTACCCAATGGTCAGCACCAGTCTCTCCAGGAGGTGGCTCGGCGGAGGTCGAGTGCAGCCCAGAAAGTATGGTCAGGCTATCCTTAAAAGGTTCCAATGATTCCCAAATGAAGGGCAACTTCTCATCCAAGGCACCTACCTTCTCTGGAACCCAGTACCCAGGGGCCGCACCATGTGGCACGAAGCCCCCGAAGAAACGTTGTGGTGTCTCAGCCGCTGTCTGAGATTGAGCTGTCGCAGCTGGGATCATTGCATCCAGCAAGGGCATGCTAAGGGCAACCCCGGTACCACGAAGTAGCTGACGTCTAGATATATGTTTTTTGGTTATGATCATTTTTTATTCCTCATTCATAGCCAAGTCATGCTTCATATTCATGGTAAAGGCTGTGCTCTGTACCACACCCATAACAAGAGAAGAGAAGCTATAGTCATCTTCAGAGGCCTGGGCCATTATTTCTCTGAGCATGGGCATGTCTTCAAATTCGACCCCCCTGCCAAGAGCATAGGTAAGCAGCTTTTCAGTTACCACAGTGGCAAACTGTCCCTGATAGTTCTTCAACATTCCACGCAGACTCTGAACTCCTTCAAGGTATGTGCCGTCTGGTGCGTACCCTGTCGGATCAATGACGTTACCTGAATCTGTCAGACGCCACGCACCCACCGGGTCAAAGTTTTCAAGCGCCAGGCCTAGTGGCTCGAATATTGTGTGGCAAGAGGAGCATATAGGATTAGTGCGATGCGCCTCCATCCTCTGCCTCAATGTCTTTGGCGCCTCACCTGGCTTGGGAGTGAGGTCTGTCTCAACGCCGGGGGGGGGATCAGGCGGACTCACGCCGAAGAAGGTTTCCAAGAACCACTTACCCCTCTTTACTGGAGATGTCCTTGCGGCCTCAGATGTAATGGTCAAAAGTGCACCCTTACCCAACAAACCACGACGCATGTCGAGATCATCTCCCAGCTCTACCATTCTGAACTGTTCGCCGTAGACATCGGGGATGCCGTAGTGCTTGGCAAGTCTCTCATTCACATATGTGAAATCGGCATCAAGCATGTCCAGAACACTAAGATCCTGCTGGATGACGCCTGCAAAAAATAGTTCTATTTCCTGGCGGAAAGCATCGCGCAGTGTGCTATCAAAGTCAGGGAACATTTCGACGACTGGCTCGCTGGCAGCCATACCCCTTACATTCAGCCACTGGCCGGTAAAGTTTTCTACAAATGCCTTTGAGCGAGGATCGGCAAACATGCGTTGAACCTGCTGGCGCATTACCTGGGGATCACTAAGACGATTCTCCGTGGCTAACTTAATTAGCTCCTCGTCAGGAATACTGCTCCATAGGAAAAAGGAGAGTCTTGAGGCAAGTTCAAGTTCACTAATCTCATACGGCTCCCCTTCAGCGACCTGAGCAGGTTCAATTTCAGATCGATAAATAAACTCAGGATCAACCAGTATTCTCTGAAGAGCAGCCTCAATGCCGTGATCAAAAGTCCCGCGTTCATCCTTGCCGGCTTGGTAGAAGCTCATGATTACTTCAACGTCGTCATCCGATACGTTGCGGCGGAAAGCTTTAGTCAAAAGCGTGTCTATTATTTGCCTCGCACAACCCGCTTCCTGATCTGCGTTCTGAGGGTAACACTCGAATATTTTTTCCCTGCTGCGCGTCTCTGTGGCCGGGGAACCATTGTAGGGGCCTTCAATGAAAACCTGACCCACGTGTGGATAGAAAGTGTATCCGGATATTGCGCCAGGTGAGTTCATGGTGCGCTGGAACGATTTATTAATTCCTGTGTCTGGAAGGTCGGTTGTAGCTATGAACGTAACACCCACACGATGGAATCCCGCCTTGATGGGTATGGCCGGTGAACGACCACCATTTCCTTCGGTGTTGCCGATCTCATTATCCCAGTCATAGAGGTAAACCCTCTCGCCATCTATAGTTACCTCTAGCTGCTCTCCCTTGACATTTCCGAGAACGCGCGTGAAGTATCCTGTCATTCCTTTAACAGTGAACACGTACTCACCATCCGCGGGGAACTCATGCTCTATCAACATGCCACCGCGTGTACCAAAAGGTAGTCCGTCAATATGGCTATTTTGGGATGTATCAACAGGCACATCAAAAACAGAAAGCGTGGGGGCCGTCTCTGTGCCTATAGCCAAACGGCTAATTTTTCCGGCTGCAGAGAGGTAAGCTTCCATGAGGGCCGGAGAACTAGTGAGGGTACCTGCCATGTTGTCAAAACCGTGGCTTGAATCATCGGCCGGAAGGAACTTGCTTGCGTCTATGTTTAGGGACAACAGGTCTCGGATGCTGTTTGTATATTCAGTACGGTTGAGACGGTGAAGCCCAGGTGCAGGCAGGTAGGGCTCGGTCGTGCTGTCGATCTCATTCTCCATCCAAGCGATAAAGTTTTCGTACAGCTCAGCGTCAGGCCTTGGGAAAGGATAAGGCGGCATCAATCCTGCACGCAGCTTTCTGATTATTGTCTCAGTCCTTTCCGGATGCTCTGCCATGGTTCCCAAATCCACTTCGCGGAAGAACAAACCTGTCCTGTCAGCGATACCCTCAGGCGTGTGGCAGGCAACGCAGTACTGATTCAGCATCGCCCTGTACTGTGCTACTTCAGGATCATTTGTGGAATCCTGGGCGATAGCACCCATGGAATTGATGGTAGCTAGTAATGGCAAAAGTGTTAAAAATTGATTTTTCACGCTTGACTCCAAATATAACCCTAACCTATTGGAAATATTAGAAATTTTGTAAATTAGGGGCGCGGTGGCTTAGCACCGTGCGGCTCACCATCTATTCTTGTTGCTCAAAGGGTTTAATTCAAGACCTTTTGAACCCTATTATTACTGAACGGCAAAATTCCATAATTTGTGCATAATCAGTCACATATACCTAAAAATATGCCAAATTCTCGAGCTAACCGGGTTCAACGTAGCCCTCCAGTTTTAAGGCACGATTCTGCTAGTGCGGCCGATAGCCTGCCCCTGCTGGTTGACCATCAGATCAGGGGCATAATTGGACTGCTGGCACTGGTATTCGAACAATTCCTCGTCACCGTGCCAGGTCAGGTTAACCGTACCCTCGACCGGACTCTCATAGGTCAGCGGGTCTTCAAGGACGAACCGGTATTGCAGGTTGTCCCGGTCCAGGCGCGTGAAATATTCGATCACGTGGGCTTCCTCGGTATGCGGCAATCCGCGGCGCTCGAACCAGAATTCGGTGTTGTACCCCACGGAATCGACCACGAGGGTGTCACCCTCCCACCAGCCGATATTATGGCCGTAGTTGTTGTGTTCGAAATCGGTCGGGTGGGAACGGCCGTCCATGTAGACCTCGCGCCAGGTGTGGGGACCGCCTATATCGAAGATGAAGATGCGCTGCAAGGCCCGAATATCGACGATTTCCACGCCATACGGGGTCAGGAACTGGCGCACGCCGCCCGAGGCCTTGCACCGGGCGTGGGGTTCCAGGTCGTGGGTCTGGCGGGCATCGTATAACCCCTGGGCCCACGGCTTCATTTTTACGTCGTCGAAGTTGAAGGTCGGCGCACCCTCGCGAAAATAGATCGGTACCCATATGCCGACCATGTCCCCAGGCTCGCCGCTGATGATGACACTGTCGTCTGCACGACGGGGAACCGGTGCTGAATCGTCAGCGGCAACAACCGGCGTACCTTGTATGGCCAGCGTGACCAGCCCGGCCAGGGCGATTTCGGTGAAGGGTATTTTGATGGTGGCACGCATGGCGGGTTCCCTGTTTTTTTATCGGCTGGCTACCGGTCGCGGCGCCTGCCTGAAACGACGCGCTACTGTATAAGAGTATGGGAAGTCGTTGTAAGTTGTCACATCCAACTTTCATCTTATTTTCATGATTTTTCCGGCAGAACGGATTCCAGGGCCAGGCGCCTTTTGCAAAGCACCGCCAATGCAGTAATCTGTACGTTCAACACGTCGATGGAGGGGGCTCATGAATCGGCATTTGACGGGATGCACCTTGTTCTGCCTGTGCCTGGCAACCGGTGCCGGGATCATGGCGCAAGATGACGGGCAGTATGAGCCGCCGCGAACTTCCTGGGGCGACCCCGACCTGCAGGGCATCTACAACACCTCCACCATTACCCCGTTCGAAAGACCTGCCGAACTCGGCGACCAGGTGTTCTACACCCCTGAAGAGGCAACCGCTATCGAGCAAGGCTACAACCCGGATTTTGCCAGTGCCGGTGACACGGGAACGTACAACGAATTCTGGTACGACGCCGGCACGCTGCTCGTTCCTACCCTGCGCACCTCGCTGATCAAGGACCCGCCTGACGGCCGCTTGCCGGCGATCACGGATAACGCCAGGTCGACGCTGGCCGAAGTGGTTGCGTACCAGCGCGAGCATGCCATGGAAGGACCGGAATCGCGGACGATTCCGGAGCGCTGCCTGTGGTGGCCCAGCACCGGTCCCCCGCTAATCCCCACGTTTTACAACAACAATTACCGCATCATCCAGGCGCCCGGCTACGTGGTCATCCACGCCGAGATGATCCACAACGCGCGCATTATTCCCCTGGACGGATCAGCGCATATTTCACCGGATATCACGCAGTGGATCGGTGATTCGCGCGGCCACTGGGAAGGCAACACACTGGTGGTGGAGACCACCAATTTTACGGACAAGACCAAGCGGGAAAACGGCCCTGTGGGTATTCGTTCCATCCGCGGTATTGGTGAGAACAACCGTGTCACCGAACGCTTTACCCCGACACCGGACGGTTACCTGCTGTATGAATTCACCATCGATGATCCGCAAACCTTCACCGCACTCTGGACGGCCGAATTTGCCCTAAACGTGACTGAAGGCCCGATCTTCGAATACGCCTGCCACGAAGGAAACTACGCCCTGCCCAATGTCCTGATGGGCGCGCGTCGTGAGGAGCAGGCGGCAAACGACGACCAGTGAGAGACGGGAGACACTCGATGAAAAAATTACCAACGGCACTCATGGCAATGCTCGCTGCATTTACCGGCCAGGCTAACGCACACCATGCCTTCACCGCGGAGTTCGATCCCGAGGCGCCCATCTCCCTGGAAGGCACGGTCACCCGAGTCGAATTCATCAATCCCCACGCCTGGGTCCATATCGATGTCACCAGTGAGGACGGTAACGTCACGGCTTGGATGATTGAGGGTGGCACGCCCAATACCCTCCTGCGCCGGGGAATCACGCCGGCTTCCCTGCCAATCGGCACCCTGATTATCGTGCAGGGTTACCAGAGCCGCGACCGGGTGTGTACACCGGCTTGCAAGGCCAACGGGCGCGACATAACGTTCCAGGACGGTTCTACAGTCTTCATGGGCTCCACCGGCGCCGGCGCACCGCCGCCCAATGCGCAGTAAGGCCAGGCAGGTTTCCATGAAGAATCAGAAACAGTCCCTCGCCTTGTTGTTTGTCACGATCCTGGCAACTGGGTGCACGGGTGACAACACCGCGGTCACACAGTCGACCCCAACAGAAGACACCGATATTCCCCGCATGAATGACGGCACGCCGAATCTCAACGGTATCTGGCAGGTGCTTAACGAAGCCAACTGGAATCTCGAAGCCCACGGTGCGAGCCAGGGGCCGGTCTATGCACTCGGTGCACAGTTCTCGGTGCCGCCCGGCCTGGGTGTCGTGGCAGGTGAGTCGATCCCCTACCTGCCTGGTGCCATGACGCAGAAGGAAGCCAACGCTGCAGGACGCCTGGAACTGGATCCCGAGATCAAGTGCTACATGGCCGGTGTACCCCGCTCCACCTACCTGCCCTACCCGTTCCAGGTCATCCAGAGTGACGGCGACATACTCGTCGCCTACCAGTTTGCGGGAGCGGTACGTCACGTGAACATGGCAGACCCGACAGAAGCGATCATTCCCAGCTGGATGGGCTGGTCCAATGGTCGCTGGGAGGGGGACACGCTGGTGATCGACGTAACCGGTTTGAATGCCAACTGGCTGGATCGTGCCGGCAACTATTATTCAACCAGCGCACGTGTGACGGAACGCTTCACACTCGAGAACACCGACCTCATTCGCTACGAGGCGACGATCGAGGACCCGACCGTGTTCAGTGAACCCTGGACCATCGCCATGCCGTTGTACCGGCGACAGGAAGCGAATGCACAGTTGCTTGAGTACAACTGCCCCGAGTTTGCCGAGGAAGCCATGTACGGCGACCTGCGTAGCGAGCCCATGCCGGACACGCTGCACTAGGCCCGGGCTTCTTCCTTTACCAGTTCTTCCACGACACGCCTGAACATGGTAGGACCACGGTCGTCCGCGATCGACACCATCGGCGCCCCGGTCTGCAGGTTCACATTCAACTGCTGCGCCTCGATGATCAGCTTGTCTTCCATGAAGGCCTTTTGCGCCAGCGCCCACATGCCTTCCACGATCTGGTCATTGTCCTGGTGCTCCACCATGCGTGGGCCCCAGGCAAAGAAATAGCGGGAAGTCCCGTTGGTCATGGGTGTGACCGCCTGCGAAGTAAAGGACGCCGTATCCGGCACCATGCCTTCCTTCACCATGCCGAAGTCACAAGCTTCTGCAGAACCGGCCTCGTACATGCCCTGGTACATGGCCAGCACACCGGGTACCCGAAAGTCATAGGTCATGAACTGGTCGTATATGTCCGCCTTGCCCTTCTGGTAGGCGCGGCGGGGGGCATCCGTGTTCCAGCGAGTGATGCGAATGCCGCGGTCGATCATCTGCACCCGGGGCTGGTTGAAATAGGCGTCACTGCGACCGCCCGCAAAAGAGTTCAGGTGGGTGTACGCGATATGGCCGAGATCCGTCAGGTTGTCATTGATCATCAGGTAGCCGGCAGCGTAGTCGAGGTAGCCGGTGTGCATGAAATATTCCGGGCCGTCGGGACCCGTGGTCCAGGGAATCAGGGCTTCGTCAGCCAGTTCCGGATCACCCATCCATACCCAGACCCAGCCGTGCTTTTCCGCCACGGGATAGGTGGGTACGACAAAACTTGCCGGCACTTCGTCCCCACGTTGCTGCATGGTGGGCACTTCGATGCAGCGGCCTTCGGCATTGAATTTCAGGCCGTGATACATGCAGCGCACGTCGTCGCCTTCCAGGCGGCCTTTTGACAGCGGCATATGCCGGTGGCAGCACTGGTCCGCCATGGCGGTCAGGGAACCGTCCGCCTTGCGATAAACGAGTACCGGTTTGTTGATGATCGTGATGGCGCACATGTCATGCACGCCGATCTCGTGACACCAGGCAGCCACGTACCAGCAATTGTTGATATACAGCGGGCTTTTTTCACCCAGTCCCTTGATGATATCCATGCTTCCCCCGGGTTTGCAGGATGGTCAGTCCCGCAACCTAATTCTCCACGGGCAGTAACGCATATTCTGTTCCGTATTCCAGCATCTGTGCGACGAAATCATCGGGATATTCCACGCGCACGTCCACGATCTCGTCGCCTTGCATCACGGGCACCAGGCGCGGATTGATGAAGCCTGAATAGGCGGCCACCTTCAGCGGTTCGAATCGCGCCAGTACTTCGGCATGCAGTTCCGGGTCCACCTTCGTACCATAGGTTTCGATCAGCTGCTGGGCAGCAGCAAAGTCGCCTTCGGATTTGATGCGCTGGTGTTCTCGCAACAGTTCCCCGAACAGTTCGCGCAGGCGCTCGTAATCGTTGATGCGGAAATAGGTCTTCCCGTCGCGCTCCAGCCTTTCGATGACGTTCTCGTCTCGACCCTTCTCGTAGGCCCATGCAGCGATTTCCTGGCGGTTGCGCATGTGCGCTTCCTCGATATTCTTGCCGGGCTCGATGCGGCGCAACTGTGTCATCAGGCCGTTGCGGATATAGGAATCATAGTGCGAACGCCCGACATCGAGACTCGGCATGACACCGATTTCCACCAGGAACGGATCCATCACGTAGTACAGACCGACCAGGTCGGCACGTCCCTCTTCCATCGCACTGGCATACTGTTTCAACGTTTCCCGGGGTGTTCCGATGCCGGGGTTGAGCTTGCCGGAGGCATGCCCAATGACCTCATGCATGTCGGTGTGCAGGTGGTCGGCAATGACACCGTATTCCCGGGTGCGCGCGACCTCTTCCTCGGACCAGGAAAATTCCTGCAGGGCGCCGCTTTCGGATGAATTATAGGCATCCGTGATATTCGCCAGTGATACCGATTTGGAGCCATGCATGGCCCGTATCCAGGCGGAGTTGGGCAGGTTGATGCCGATCGGGGTGGTCGGTGACGAATCACCGGTTTCAGACACAACGATTATGGCTTTGCCAGTGATGCCGACGACTTCTTCCTTCTTATGCTCATCCATGATCGGCGACTCGTCCTCGAATCGCTGTGCATAGCGGCTGATGGCACCGATGCGCCTTGTCGCTTCATCGTCGCGGAAGGACACTACAGACTCGAAAGAACCACGATAGCCCAGCGGATCGTTATATACCTCGATGAATCCGTTGATCACGTCAATGGCGGATTCAGTATCCTCGACCCAGGCAATGTTGTACGCATCGAAATCAGCCAGGTCGCCTGACCGGTAATACTGCACCAGCAGTTCAAGAGCACGTTCCTGTTCGGGTGTTTCCGCAACGGTAACGGCCTGCTCGAGCCAGTTCACGATCTGTTCGATGGCCTGGGTGTACAAACCGCCCACTTTCCAGAAACGTTCGACGATTTCACCGTCAGCGGTTTTCACCAATTGGGAGTTCAGGCCCCAGGACACCGGACGCTCGGGATCGGCATCGGTTTTGGCGGCATAAAAAGCGGCTACTTCGGCTTCAGTCAGGCCGGAGTAGAAGTTCACCGCCGATTCCGCAATCGGGTCCACGCCGGCTGCCGTATTCACTTTCTTGGCATCCATCGCGGGATCAAAAATCACTGGTGTCAGTAATTCCAGCAGGTCATCGACACCATCAAGACCATCCAGCGGCAACTCACCTGTCGTTGCCGTTGTCCTGACGAGCTCAGCGAAATAGTCGGCGGAAAACCGGGGTGTGAACTTGTCATTGGAATAATGGTGGTGAATGCCGTTGGCGAACCAGACCTGCTTCGCCCAGATCATGAAGTCGGCAAATTCTGTCGTTGTCCTGTCGCCGGCATAATTCGAGACGACCTGCTCGATGACCTTGCGGATGCGCAGGTTGTGGCGATAGTTCTGGTCCCACATGATGTCACGGCCAGACATGCCTGCCTGGCTGAGGAAATACAGCAGTTTTTTCTGCTGCAGTGTAAGGCCTTCCCAGCCGGGCACCTGGTAACGCAGGACACGGATGTCGGCAAATCGGTCGGCCTCAAACACGAACTCCTCAGCCGACCCGGTCTCCTGCATGGCCTTGACGGGAGAGGCATCGGCCTGGATCGCTGCAGACGCGGCGGTGTCGGGCGCAGGCTCCCCGCTGCAACCTGCCAGCAGGGTGCTAATAAAAAGGACCGGCAACATCCGGCTGGAAATTTTACGGGTGGTCATGAAGGCCGCCTCCTGGGTACGTTGGCAAGGGGTGGAGTGTATCAGATCACCCTGCCCTGACAACGTCGGGAGGTCAGGCGTGGGGGGCGAAATCCCCGGTCTTGCCGGGCGCATCGAGCATGGCGATGCGCTCACCGTGGCGCTCGAAGTTGGCAAGCCACACGACGATAACACCGGCGAAGAACACCATACCAAGTGCCAGGAACACCTGGCTCGACGTCAGCACGTTCTCGACAGCAGCGTAGGCTCCCGCACCGAAGGAAAGCCCGATATTGGCGCCGGCCATGTACATGGCGAACTGGGTAGCGGAAACCTTCTGCCAGCAGATCTTCATGCAGCTGGCGATAAAGCTGATGAACCCGCCCTGGTAGATGAAGGCCTGGATGATACCGATGGTCACCAGGTAATTGTTCGACGACCACATGTCCTGGGTCAGGCCAATGAAGATGCAGAGCAGGCCATACAGCCCCAGTACCAGCGCATAGAAAAATTTCACGCCCTTGCTGTCTATAACCAGGCCCAGGGCGAGCCCCGCCATGGCGGCGATAAAGCCGGTGGCCGAGATGAACGAGGAATACTGCGTGCTTTCCAGGCCGATCTCCTGCAC
>Ga0181582_10002610_pt1 | contig 14332 bp, 9 predicted proteins | sample 071ome_32_FD_132438 | JGI IMG/M metagenome (GOLD analysis project Ga0181582, IMG submission 132438) | Coastal salt marsh microbial communities from the Groves Creek Marsh, Skidaway Island, Georgia - 071405AT metaG (megahit assembly) | ecosystem: Environmental > Aquatic > Marine > Intertidal zone...
AATCAGTCGTTGCGTTGCGCCAGCAATGTCCGGCAGCGCTTCCGGATACCTACAACGGGACATGAGGGCATCGATCTCGTCTTGTGGCGCTCCCAAGCGGGCCAATTGTTCGAGCACGTTTCTGGTGCGCCGGAGCATGGTGATGGCGCGGTCTTGGTCTTCGAGCAGGTGCTCCAAGTCGAGCACGACGTCCGTGACGGCCTGCTGTAGCGAGTTTTCCAGTCGTTGTTGAACGGACCATCGAGTCAGGCCTCGAACGATCCCCGCCGTTTCAGGGACCTGCTGTTCCAGCAGCAGCATCACGTCGTTGGAAAGCAGGTGACGCGGCGTATCTGCAGCACGGTCGACCACGGTGCCAATCACCTGCAAGGCGCGTTCGACGGCCTTGTCCAACAAGACGACCGAGTAGCCTTGCGCTCGTGTGTGTTCCAAGCGTTCCAGCACCGGACCGAGAGCCGCCATGGACCCTCCGTCTTCCAGCAGGGCTTGCGCAAGAGGTTCGTCGGTGAGCCTTGCCCGGAGACGTCGAGCTTCTTCGATATCGGCAAGTGCCGCTTCATGAGCTGCGGCCAGGGCGTCGGCCTGATCGGCGAGGTGAGCGACCTGAGCCTCGGATTGCCCCCGTTGAACACCAAGGTCTCCAAGTTCGCGAAGTACCGCTCGGCGTTCCTCCAACAGTCCTCGGATTTCCGATTCAAGGTGGGAGCGACGAACTTCGTCTTCCCTTCGTCGTTCACGTTCGTCGTCCGCCCGACGTCGGGCGGCACGAACTTCTGCCTCCACTGCGGCAAGTTCGGCCTTGACTGCTCGAACACCGTCTTCGGTCACGGCAAGGTCCCGAACCGCGTTGGCCTGGCGCTCGTGAGCAGCCGACGTCTGCTCTTCAAGCAGGCGAAGATGCCGCTCGTCCTCCACCAGCCGTCGCTTGACTTCCGTCAGACGCTCGGCGCTGGTTTGCAGGTCCGCCTTCACGCGGGCCTCTTCCTCGGCCATGCCTGCAAGCGTCGAAGCAAGCGCCTCCCTGCTCCCTGAATCCGCCACCGTGCGGGCCAGTTCTGCCGCACGGTGCTCGAGTTGATGTTCGAGTTCGGACGTGCGCCGGACCAATCGCTCAGCTCGTGCTTCGGCCGCTTCTGCACGACGTTCGGCTTCCGCGACGGCCAACTTGGCCTGATCGAGGTCTGCGCCGACCGCTCGAAGGCGGTCTTGGCCGTCCCCAGTCACGTCCTTGGCTTCGCGGAGCGCCACTTCCGCACGCAGCCGGGCGTTTTCGGCCTGTTCGAGTCGGGCTTGGAGTGCTGCTGCCTCCTGTTGAAGACCGTCCATCCGGTGCTCGGCGTCCTCAAGCCGTTGACGATATCCTGCATCGATCACCAGCCGCGGGCTGTCGCCTGTGCTGAGGTGATCGACACCGTCGGATGCTTCACCAAGGTGGGCGACCTTCGGGCCAAGCGATTCAAGGCCGACATCGAACCCCAAGATCTCCTCAAAGCGAGCCATGAGGGTGTTTTTGCGGTCTTCCGTGCGTGAGCGGCTGCTGGCGATGGAGGCACCGAACGCGGCGAGGGTGAAGCCAGGGACGTTGGCGGTGCCTTCGCCAATCGCTGCGTCGAGTGGGAGTTGATGCAACCTGGCCACACGACGACGATCCGTAAGGTCGAACACCGCTTCTTCCAACGTCGCGGCGCTTGAAGAGACCAAGCCCACAGGGCGGCCAGAGAGCAGCACCACCGCCGTGGTTCGTTCACCGGCCCCCACGCTAAGATGGCCGTACACCTGCTCTTCTCGAGCAACGCGGAGCATCGAGAGGACAGCATCAGGTCCGCTCTTTCCTTCACGAAGAACGAACCCTTCCGGCAGGTGCCCTGCCTGCCCGTCGTCGCCCGCGCGACCGGAGACGGCGTTGGCCATCCGTTGCAGCAAGCGCCGGTGGTCTGAACCCGAGGCCGTCCACACGCCAAGAGCAAGGTCCGCAGCCGAAGACAACAGCACGGAGCCCTGCGGTGTGGCAAGCGTCCAGTGGCCTTCCTCAGGAAGACCAAGTCCTCCCGCGATGGTTTGACGGGTGCGCATGGTGTCGGCCACCAAGCCAGCGAGTTCGTCCGTGTCCCCGGGAACGTGCCCGGTATGATCCACGAGCAGGCCTTGATCTACCAAAACGGCTCCAAGGACTTCAGGGTCCTCGTTCAACGCCGCCATGATCACGGAAGCGGAGCGCGACAGCAAGCGACGTGCTGGGCCCGGCCCGGACGGCAGTCCCTCGAGGTCCACGGCATGGAGCACCACGCTCGGCATCAGCATCAACACGTCTGCAAGTTCTCCGAGGGTCCACGATTGCGCAACGTGGCGAACGTGTTCGGCGTCTGCCTCGAGGCTCAGCAAAGCCGTCTGGCCCTCTGCACCCCCAACCAAACCAGCCTCAGAGGTCGCGAGCCAGCCGATCACACGGTGGCCGCGGACCAAACGGTGCCCGGAGGGAGTCTTCCTTCGACCAATCCACGTTGTGACAACGCCGTGTTCAAAGGGCATGAGGCTTCCAAGGTCAAGTTCGACGTCGACGGCCCCACCGGGAGGTAGGCTCACGCTCATGCGTTCACCTCCGTGAGATGTTGGAGGATGGGGCGGTGGCGTTCGTGGGTGTACCTCCATGCGCCGAGGCCGTCTGGGGACCCGCGAAGCATCACCGTCGGCCCGGGAGGCGAGAAGAAGATCGACGTCGCCACGTCACCACTTCGATGCACATGCTCGAGTGCCCCCACACCAGAAGCCTGCGCCACGGCCAACGCAGCGCGTGCGAGTTGGTCTTCCGGCGATGGGAGCGGCGAATCGTGTTCGACGAGGAAGGCCTCGTCGACACCCCTGCAGTCCTTGAAGGCCTTGAGAACGGCACCTCGTGTCGACATCGAGCCTCCACCCGTAACGGCGGGCTTCAAGACCTTTCCTGTGAGGACGGCGGAAGAGCACGTTTTGAGAGTTCAATTCAGAAGCCGAACGGACGTTTCAGCACAACCTGCTGGAAACCGACGGACTGAGCGTGAGTTCACAACGGCAGCGGGGGCAGAATTCCCTTCACGTCGCATTCCAATTGAAAATTCAATTTTCCAATTGAAAAAATTCAGGTGTTGCTCGTCGCACACCTCATCAGGGGGCGCCCGATGGGCGGGCGTGGAGCCTGCCTTCGACGTACCGGGTTGCGACGCATGTCCAGCTCCAGCCGTCGTCCATCAGCGCTATTCCGGTCGCAGGTATTGCGGACGTCACCTCGACCGCTCCGTCCGAAAGAAGGTCGGGAAGGAACTCCGGCAACAACTCCACCTCGATGGCCGTCACACGACGATTTTGGTGGCGATCTCAGGAGGCAAGGATTCCGCGGTGTTGCTCTCCATGCTGCACGACCTGCTCGGAAAGCGGCCTGACGTGACGTTGATTGGGGGTTGTGTCGATGAAGGCATCGAGGGGTACCGACCGCCGTCCATGGAAGCAGCGAAACAACTGTGCGCAGACCTCGGGCTGCGCTTCGAGCACGTGGCCTTCAGGGATCTTGAGTTCCTTGACATGGACGACGTGGTGGACGCGATGGGACGAACCACGAGCGACGGCGCACCCACCACGGCTTGCGCTTACTGTGGCGTGTTTCGCCGGCAGGGCATCAACGCACTCGCTCAGCGCGTCGGTGCCGATGTCGTTGCCCTTGGCCACAACCTTGACGACGTCGCTCAGACGGTGATGATGAACCTCGTTGCTGGCGAAGTGGAGCGCAGCCTGCGCATGGCACCCCACACCCACCGCGTCGAAGAGGGGCTCGCCCCACGCATCATCCCCCTCCGCCCCATTCCTGAGCAGGAGGTGCACCTTGTTGCCTTGCATCGAGGGCTCCCTATGCACCATGAAACCTGCCCGAACGCTGAGGGAGCGCAGCGATGGAGGATGCGTGAAACCGTCGCTCAACTCGAAGAGGAGCGACCTGGCACCCGACATGGCCTGGTGCGCACGTTGGATGCAATCCGGTCGCTGGCCGAATCTGGAGAACCTGAACACCACGTGAACGCGTGCCAAAGGTGCGATGGACCTTCGTCAGGACCGGTGTGCAAAGCCTGTGAAATGCGAAGCCACCTTGGGCTCAGATGACGTTCTTCACCAAGGCATCGAGGTCCTGAGGACGGCCACAATAATGGCACCGCAGGTGCACCTCAGCACGGTCCACTACGCGCAGCCGGTGGGGGAGGGGCTCACGCGGGTGCTGCGTGATGCAATTGGAGAACGTGCATCGAACGACATTGACCACCTCGTCACCAAGGGAGATCTCGCGCTTTTCCGCGACGGTGTACGCACGAATGATGGCGACGCTTGCCGATGCGGCGACCAGGGCCAAACGGGCGAGTTCGTCGCCGTTCAATTCGCGGTCTTCGACCTTGATGATGTCCTTCGAGCCTAATTTCTTGGATGGCACGTTCATGACGAGGGAAACGGGCACGGACGCGCCGTCACGAAGCCCGAGCAAGTCAAGCACGCGCAAGGCCCCACCTGCAGGGATGTGATCGATCACCGTCCCGTTTCGAATCGCGGTCACGCGCCGCATGCTGCTTTCGTTTGACATCACGCCTCACCTCCAGGAACGTCCACACCAAGCAACCTGCAGAGCAAGGCCATCCTCGTCACCACCCCGTTGAAGGCCTGTTGGAAGTACTTCGCGTGCCGGGTGCTGTCCACGCTCGGGTGGATTTCGTCCACCCGTGGAAGCGGATGCATCACGATCATCTCTGAGCGGACGTCTGCAAGGTCTCGGGCGTGGAGCTTGTAGGCACCTGCCACCTTGGTGTACTCGTCCTCGTCCGCAAAACGCTCCTTTTGAATCCGAGTCATGTACACGACGTCCGCGGCGGCGAGGCTCGCGTGCAGGTCCGTTGTCTCCGTCACGTCACCCCCGCTCGCGCGAAGGTCCTCGACGATCTCGGAGGGCATCCTGAGCAATTCTGGACTGGCGAGCACGACTCGGCAACCAAACCGAACCAATGCGTGAGAGAGGGAGTGCACCGTTCGGCCGTAGCGAAGGTCCCCTGCGAGCACGACATCGAGGCCATCGAGTCGACCGTGCGCTTGGCGGATGGTGAACAGGTCGAGCATGGTCTGTGTGGGGTGGTGCCCAGCCCCGTCGCCTCCGTTCAACACCGGGACGCGGGCGGCGTCCTGCGCGTACCGGGCCGCGCCTTGGCGAGGGTGACGCAGCGCGATGATGTCCGTGTACCCGTCGACCATCTGAACGGTGTCAAACAGGGTTTCACCTTTCACCACCGAGGACGTGCTGACGTCACCAAGGTTGACGACGTCCCCACCCAGTCGCTTCATGGCGGTTTCAAACGACATCCTTGTCCTCGTGCTCGGCTCGAAAAACAGGTTGCCCAAGATTCGACCCTGCAGGAGCGGGAGGTAGGCCTCACCCCGAGCCACAGGCAACAGACGTTCGGCTGCGTCGAGCACCTCAATGACGTCTTCGTTGCTCAGGTCCTCCATCGTGATGAGACCGACCATGGTTGACCCTCGCTGCTTGTCGATGGGGTCCACCCATGAACATTCCGAGGCGCCTCCCCCCGGTCCGCTGTTGACCAAGGTTCATGCCGTATGGCACAAAGCCACGGCCGTGGACGCTTGGTTTGACCTCGAGGCCGCGCTTGACGCGGAGCGCCAGCGGCGTGAATCCCACCTTGGGATGTTGGCGATGGTCGTCACGCTGGCCACCCTGGTTGCCGCCTTTTGGTTGGGATGGCCAGGCATCGAAGCCGTGCTCAACGGGCAAGGCGCACCGCTTGCCGCGCTCGGCGTTCCTGCGCTCGTCCTGATCTTTGGAAGCCTCGTGCACGATCACGCGAGCGATGAGGCAGACGCCACCGCACGCGCGGTCACGGCTGCCAGTGTTGCTTGGGCCCCGATGCTTTTCATGGCGTTTCAGCACGTCGACGCACCATCAACAGAGCGCCTGATCTCCATGGCGGTGTTGGTGTTCCTCGCAGGGATGTTGTTCCGTACGGCCCACCACGGCACCGGGCGGGGCTTCAAAGCAGCCCGATACCGGGCCCTTCTGACGGGCCTTGGAGCGGTGCTCACCGCATCCTTGTGGTTCGGACTTCGTACGAATGCGGGTTCCGTAAACGACTTGGTTGGTGCCTCCGTCACCCTCCTGGCCATCGGGCTGGCGGCCCGATCTTGGTTCATTGAAGACGAACATCGCGGGTTGCGCAAGGCCTTCCACCTTCGCCTCGATGGGCTTGAACGACGCCTGTTGGAACTGCGAGCAAGCGGACGCAGGGTGGACCAAGCAGCAAGCCTCCTCAGGACGGCAGCGGCTGAAGGGTACACCGAGCCTGAACACGGCATGCGGTTGTTGGACGACGCTGAAGAGGACATCGAACGCACCATCTCCCTCGAACATGACGTGGTGGCCATCGAGGCGGATGCACTCGCCGCCGTTGACGAGGCAGCATCGGTCGCACCAAACGCTCGAAAACCACGCAGCCTCTTTGACGCCGCGCGACGGGAAGTCGAACTCGGCTCCCTTCGCGAAGGCGAAGCGCTTTTTCGTCAAGCCAAGCGGCGCGCCCTGGACATCGTCGCGTGGTGGTCGAAGGCAGAAGAGGCCATTGAAACGGCGTCCATGACCATCAGCAACGCTTCGGGCAGTCACGTCGCAGCCCTCAGGGAAGCGCTCGACGAGGCACGACGCTTCATGCTCCGAGAAGCCCCAGAAAAGGCCCACGTGCTCGCTTCAGCGATTCCCGCACAACTCGACGCAGAAGCCGACGCCTTGGAGGACGCTCAGGATGTGCTCTCCGAGGCCAAGCGTGCTCTGGAAGCGGCCGATGGACTGAACCTCAAACCGCACCGAGAACGCCTCGATGCAGCAGACGCAGCCTTGGCCGAGGGCGACGGGCGTCAAGCCGCCGGGTTGGCGGAAGGCGTGCGCCGAAGCCTCACGGTCGAGCGTGAAGCGATGGACGCGGTTCGACGTGGATTGCGTCAAAAGTCGAGCATCGTCCAGCGCCTCGAAGGCTTCGAGGACCGAGCATCATGGCTTGAGCGGCTGAAGGAGGTCGAGGAAGCGACCGATTCGAAGGAATGGACCCTCGCACGACGTCGCCTTGATGCCCTCACCGCTGACCTTGCGGCCCTCGACCGCGATCTTGGCGAAGCGGACCAACTGCACGCCTTCCTTCGAGAAGAATGGGCCTCCTTGCGGCCTCGTGCCCACGCCGCAGGATTTGGTGTGGGCGATGAAGACCGCCTCGCCGTGGAGCGCCATCTTGGTGACGCGGAGCAGGCCATCCGGACCGCGGCCACCGAGCAGGCGCTGAGCGCGCTCAGCGAGGCCGATGCGGCGATGGAACGCTTGCGCCGTCGTTGCTGATCAGCCCAGCAACCCCGCCTTGCGGACGGCATCGACGTCCAGTCGTCCCGGCAAACCAAGGTCGAGCGGGTAGCCACCGACGTCCACCAAGACCCCAGACAAGTGCATGTGCAGCCCTTTGGGTGGTGCCCGTCCAGAAAGTTCCGATTGCACCTTTGATGCAGGGCGTCCAAGGTGCCGCAGCATGGACGATGCTTGACCCCGCGCGTCGTGAAGCACCCATGGATTGGCATCCCATGCATGGGTACGAAGGCTGCGGGTCGTCCACACAGGACCGACGGCCACTTCGTGGCGGGACGGCCATGCTTGAATCCAGTCGCCGACGACTTCGTCGATCCACGTCATCCCTGTGGGTTCGCTTGCAGGCGGCCTCCCTTGCCCGACCGCTGCCAACGCATTGAGCGCGACGCGGTAATGGGGGTGCCGTGAAGCCTCATGCGGCAAGGCCAGCGCAAGCGAGCCCGCAGTGGCAACTCGACCCTCGTCGAGGTGCAGGAGGATCCGGACCGCGTGCCCATGGAGCCACTCCATGGATGAGAGGTTGAAGCGTTCGACGTGGTCTTCAATCAAGCTCAACGCACGGTCCGAAGCCCCTTCGAGCCGAAGGCGAGCGGCATCACCGAGAAGGGAACGTCGGGCCATGGCGCCGTCACGCTTCGGCCGAGGACCCTCAGCGATGCCGGCCGCGGTGCGCTCCAAGAATTCGATGTTCATGCGTGTCACGGGGTCCACCATGAGGGACGCAAGCATGTCCAGGTCAATCGAAGTGGTCCGGGGCTGGCACACGGCCAAAAACCAACGAAGACGGTTGGTCGTGAGATCCCCCTCCGCGAGGGTGGCCAACCGTGACCGGGCTTCTGGGAAATCGCGTTGCGCAAGGGAAGCGGCGGCGAGCAAGGCGTTCGCATGATGGCCTGATCGACGGGCGGAAAGGGCGATGAGTGAGATGGCTTCTTCTTCGGCCTCGGACCATCGGCCGATGGCGGCGAGCACCTGCATCCTCGCCATCGTTCGGCGGCTCAGCTCAATCCCCTCCAATCCCGCGCTGACGGACTGGTGCGATTCGTCCTCAAAGCGTTGGAGGGTGCTGCTCCATTCGTCCTTTGCGAGGCTCGAAAACCATCCACCACGACGGAGGTAGATCATGTCCTCCATTGATTCAAGCCGCTCCCGGTCGTCCCCCGCCGCGGCGTCAAACGTGATGCTCGGGAGGTGCTGACCGACACGAAACGAGCGTGCCCAGACTGCCAAGAAGGCAACCTGCCCTCCAGCAGACAGCATCCACGTCAGTGACTCCATCGCGTCTTTCTCAACAACATGGCACACGGTCTGTTCCCACGCGCCACATGCAGGACCCGAAGGCAGGTTGATGGAATCCCAAAACGTTACGGCAGCCAAGGCCACAAGGAGCATGGATTGACCGGCAAAGCCCGTGAAGCAGAAGTTCAGGACCTTCGCTTGCTGACTCCGCTCCGCCCTCAGCAACCGGCTGTCCGTGATTCGGATGCCACCCCGCCCGGAGACCTCCGCAAGGTCGAGGAACATGATGCGGGCGACTTCGTACACAAACAGCAAACCGACAATGGCCACGTTGAGCAAGAGGAACAGGAGGACGCAGGCAACAAGCGGAGCCCGGATTGCAGCGTCGTCGATGCCCGACAACCCCTCGATCATCCAAAACCCAAGGAAACCTCCTTCCTCCATCACCGTGGCTTGCGCCGTGTACTCTGGGAGCGAAACCACGGCTTCCGAGTGAACGAACAAATCAGGCGTGGCCAGCATCATGACGAGCGTCACAAAGGTGTTCAGGGCGACCAACGGCATCGCGATGAGGTTGATGTTGACGATCATCGCGAAGGCTTGCTGCCGAGGCTTGGGCGACGTCCCTCGGAACGGAGACGTTTTTCCAACAGCCATCCGCGCGTGCTCGAACCGCATGGCGTGCCACGATGAACCGAGCACTCGACCGTAGGCCAACACAGGTGGTGTTAGCGCCACGACCAGCGTCACGCTCGTTCGCCACGATGATTCGACGCCGGCCATCCCCCACCATGCCATGCCGGTCAACGCCATCCACCCGCAAAACAGGAGGACCGAACTGCGGCGTCGTGTGGGGTCGTTGTGCTGCAGGCTGGCCCGTTGAAGTCCGATGGACGGCAGGAACATGGCAGAAAGGGCGGCACCGATGGACGTCAGCGACGTGAAGCCGATGAGGAGCATGGCCAGTCCGAGGTTGATGGCAGACAGCCCCTCCTGCACGCCCCCGTTCATCAGCAGGATCTCGACAATCAGTAGAAATGCACCGACAAGCGCCATGAGGTAGGCGCTCACGCCGAGCCGCATCCCGGACGTGGACAGCAAACGGCGGGCTTCGTCGACGCTTTGCGTGACCCTGTGGACCTCGTACCTTCGGGTCCCGGTTGGAAAAGCCACACGAAGGCCTTGGAGTTGGCGTGGAACGAGGATCCTCCAAAACACGGCCGCGATGGACGTGGCCAGCAAGAGCCCAACCAACACCGTCGGCCGGAAGCCGAAGACGATGGATGGTGCATCCATGCACTGCGCCAAACGCAAGCGGTCATAGCGTCATCGTTTGACGGGCCCTCAATTGACGTCCGTTTCAACGTCCACCAAGGTTTGTCCTTGCTGAACACGGGCGCCGACCTCAACGTGAACCGCAACAACCGTCCCGTCCGTCGGAGCCAGCACCCGGTGTTCCATCTTCATGGCCTCCATGACGACGAGAGGGGTCCCGGCCTCAACCTCATCACCAACGTTCACCAAGACATCCAGAACGGCCCCGGGCATTGGTGCGGTGCAGCCACCTTCGGCTCCTCCGCTTCGTGCTCCTGGTTCAACGAGGCTCAAACGATGAACGCGTCCATCGAGGTGCAGCCACACGTCGTCACCGACGCGGACGGCATGAGCAATCCGAGCGGAACGGCCGACCTCTTTCACGGACCAGCGAACGTCATCGAGCCTCGTCAACCGGTGGTCTCCGACGACCCATGAGGTGCCGTCGGGAAAGGGGTGCACCTCAACGGTGCCTTCTGGGGCGCGAAACTCGACCATCAAGGCAGCCTCCTTCCAACGGTGATGAACGGTGAGGGTTCGGCGCTCGAGGAGGAACCGCCCACGGACCGAGTCGGAACGGACGCCGCACAGGCCGCGACCGCTCGTGCCGCTTCGCCGACGGAGGGAGCGGTCCATCCGGACGGATACACCTCGTCGATCAGCATCGTATGGGTGTGTCCACCCACCACCGCCTCTTGGTCGAGCAGGTCGCGTAGAAAACTGACGTTGGTCGTCGTCCCAAGGACCACGAAATCGTCCAGCGCCCGCCGCATCCTCGCCAAGGCATGTGCTCGATTGGGTGCGTGGACGACCAGTTTGGCGAGCATAGGATCGTAGGAAGGTGACACGTTGTCGCCCTCCCGCACCCCGGTGTCAAAGCGAACACCGGGCCCCGTTGGAGGACGGAAGACGGCAAGGGGGCCGATGGAGGGAAGGAATTCATTGGAAGGGTCTTCGGCATAAATGCGGACTTCGATGGCGTGGCCCTGCAGGTGCAGGTCGCCAACCTGCATGCGTTCACCTGAGGCAATCCGCAACTGTTCAGCGACGATGTCCACGCCGGTAATGGCCTCTGTGATTGGATGCTCGACCTGAATTCGGGTGTTCATCTCAAGAAAATGGAAGGTTCCATCCGCCTCGAGAAGGAATTCAACCGTACCGGCTCCGACGTACTCCACGGCCTCTGCTGCGGCCACGGCCGCCGCACCCATGCGCGCGCGCAACTCCTCGTCCATCACAGGACAGGGTGCTTCCTCGAACACCTTCTGGTGTCGGCGCTGGATGGAACACTCACGCTCGCCAAGGTGAACGGTCCGTCCATGTGCATCGGCAAGCACCTGCACCTCCACGTGTCTTGCGTTGCGCAGAAGACGTTCAAGGTAGACACGGCCATCGCCGAAGGCGGCCATCGCTTCCCTACGAGCGGAACGAAGGGCCTCCTCGAGGCCTTCCCGGGATGTCACTTCCCTCATCCCTTTGCCGCCTCCACCTGCGCTTGCCTTCAACAAGAGCGGAAATCCAACCTCGACCGCCGCCGACTCCACCGCCTCAAGGACGGTCAACAAATCGCGTTCATCGTCCCCCGTGGAGTCCGTTTCAATTTCACAGCCGGGTATGACGGGGACGCCGGCCTCCCGCATCGTGATGCGTGCGGTCATTTTGTCGCCCATCCGTTCAATGGCGTCCGGAGAGGGGCCAATCCACACCAGTCCCGCAGCCACCACCGCGCGTGCGAAATCAGCACGTTCAGAGAGGAATCCAAACCCGGGGTGCACCGCATCGGCCCCGGACGAACGTGCTGCTTCAAGGATGGCGTCCACGTCAAGGTACGCGCTTGGACCCTCGCCGCTGAGACCAACCGACCGTGTGGCAAGCTCAGTGTGCAACGAACCAACCTCGTCTTCAGCGAAAATTGCCACAGAGTCCAATCCGGCCTCCGTGCACGCCCGAAGCACCCTGCAGGCAATCTCACCTCGGTTGGCCACGAGCACGCTGCGCATCAGGACGTGCCCCCCGCATCCGGTCGCCAACGCTGAGGGCGCTTCTCAAGGAACGCAGAGAGCCCTTCCTGTCCCTCATCGGAGCCGCGCATTCGGCTGGTGAAGTCCAACGTCCACGTCCGAAGGTCTTCGTCGGACCCGTTCCAGCGGTCAAAGCCCAGGGTGAGTTCTTTCGCAGTTGTGACCGCGCTTGGTCCCGTGGTCAACACCTCTGAAACAATGGCGTCAACGGCGGCCCAAGCGTCGTCCGCCGTGCGATGGACGTCCTCAAGAAGGCCGATGCGTTGGGCTTCGTCGGTGCCGATCCTCCCGGCGTTCATCGCCAACCTGCGAAACGCAGCAGAGCCCACCCTTCTGTACACGTAAGGGCCAATGACGGCGGGAAGGATCCCGAGTTTGCCTTCGGACAAGGCCACCCTTGCGCCTTCAACCGCCACCACATGATCGCACGCCGCGATGAGGCCTGCGCCCCCGCCCAAGGCCACGCCGTGCAGCACGGCGAGCGTGTAACATGGGTGAGACCACAACCCGTGGAACAACCGGTCCAAGCGGGCGCTGTCCTCACGGTTCTCATCGACGGTTCGTGCACCAGCGTCCCGCATCATGCCGATGTCCGCCCCAGCGCAGAAGTGCTTCCCAAGGCCGTGCAACACAACGAGACGGAAGCATGCACCGTGTTCATCGCTCAAGTTCCCGGTTCGGCCAGCGCTTCGTGCTGCGCTCCATTCGAGCACCTTACACAATTCGGTGATCAACTGCACGTTGAGGGCGTTGAACACCTCTTCACGCGCCAATCCGACCCGCAGCACGGGTCCATCGACCTGAAGGTGAAGGTGATCACATGCAGGAGCGTTCACAACGTACACCTCAATTGGAAATTCGATTTTTCAATTGCCCTACATGCGGAAGATACCGTACCCCTTGTCCGGCTTGTGCGCATTGCGCGATGCCGCCAAACACAGGGCAAGGACGTCCCTGGTGTCGCGTGGGTCGATGACACCGTCGTCCCACAGCCTTGAGGTCGAGTAGTAGGGCGAGCCCTCTCGCTCGTATTTCTCCAAGATGGGCGCTCGGAAGGCCTCGAGGGCCTCAGCGCCCAAGGGCCCCCCTCCTTCCCTCGCCACTTGGTCCTGCTTGATCGTCGTCAGCACGTCGGCTGCTTGCGGACCGCCCATCACGGAGATGCGTGCGTTCGGCCACATGAACAAGAATCGCGGGTCGTACGCCCGTCCGCACATACCGTAGTTGCCTGCACCGTGGCTCCCACCGATGATGACCGTGAACTTCGGAACGTCAACGCAAGAGACAGCCGTGACCAACTTCGCACCGTCCTTCGCGATGCCCCCGGCTTCGTAATCACGACCGACCATGAAGCCGGTGATGTTCTGCAAGAACACAAGCGGCACCTGACGTTGTCCGCACAACTGGACGAAATGGGCGCCCTTGAGGCTGGACTCAGAGAACAGGATGCCGTTGTTCGCGACAATCCCAATCGGTTGCCCGTGAAGGTAAGCAAATCCGCACACCAAGGTCGTCCCGTACCGCGGTTTGAATTCGTGGAACCGCGACCCATCGACAATCCGCGCGATCACCTCGCGCACATCCACAGGGGTGCGGTTGTCCTCAGGCACGATGCCCAGCAATTCTTCGGGGTCGTGGTACGGCGCTTCAGGTGCCTTCCCGTTCATGGGTGAGAGGGACCTCGGTCCAAAATTCTCCACCACGTTGCGGACCATGCGCAACGCCTCCGCTTCGTCCTCAGCAAAGTGATCGGCGACACCCGATACGGACGTGTGCAGGTCGGCTCCACCGAGGTCTTCTGCACTGACCTCCTCTCCAGTCGCCGCCTTGACAAGCGGCGGCCCAGCGAGGAAAATCGTGCCGTTGCCTTTGACAATGATCGACTCATCTGACATGGCAGGTACGTACGCACCTCCAGCCGTACAGGAGCCAAGCACGGCAGCAACCTGAGGGATTCCATCGGCCGACATGCGCGCTTGGTTTCTGAAAATTCGGCCGAAGTGACCGATATCGGGGAAGACCTCGTCCTGCATCGGCAGGAACGCGCCGCCTGAGTCTACCAGGTAGATGCAAGGCAGTCGGTTCTCGTGGGCGATGGTTTGCGCCCGGATGTGCTTCTTCACCGTCATCGGGTAGTACGACCCCCCTTTGACCGTCGCATCGTTGGCCACAAAGAGGCATTCTCGACCGTGCACCATTCCGATTCCTGTGACGATGCCCGCGCTCGGCGCTCCACCCTCATAGAGGTCGTTGGCTGCCAGTGCAGAGAGTTCGAGGAACGCGGTCCCGGGGTCGATGATGCGCTCAATGCGTTCACGTGGGAGCAACTTGGAGCGAG
>Ga0181582_10002612_pt1 | contig 14330 bp, 11 predicted proteins | sample 071ome_32_FD_132438 | JGI IMG/M metagenome (GOLD analysis project Ga0181582, IMG submission 132438) | Coastal salt marsh microbial communities from the Groves Creek Marsh, Skidaway Island, Georgia - 071405AT metaG (megahit assembly) | ecosystem: Environmental > Aquatic > Marine > Intertidal...
ACTCCTCTTCTGTTATTCATCTCTTTAGCGAGCATGGCCGCGTGCGATTGCACGTGATCCTTTGTGCCGGCCCGGAACCCGGTAATCGGGGCGTATCCGCCTTCGATCACGTAGCGATAACCGCTCGGTCCGTTGCGGTCGAGTTTGCACTTTTCGAGCTTTGTGACGTGATAGATGGGGCGTTTATGAGGAGCTTTCGTATCTTCTTCATCAATCTGCGCTGCCGCTGGCTTACGTACTGCACTCATTTAATCGGGTCTCCTGGGCGCTCTGGCGCAACCCTGTTCGCGTAAGTTACAGCCTTGTGTTCGCAGGGCACGTGGTTACGTGTCCCGGCATCATTCGGCCGGCGGTCGCACCAGTGATGATCAACAGTAAGGGATGCGGGAAAGAAGCTAATCGAACTCAGTCTGGCGAGGTCGGGCTTGGTTTTTTATGTGTTCCTTCACCCCAGTGAGGGCGAGACCCTACCACGCCCGCGGCTCAGGGAACAGGGCCGGCAGCTGTTAAAGGCCATAACCCCTGAAGCAGCTTACGTACTGAAAAGACCATACAAATCTACTGCAACGGCAGGCTTCTGCCCCTCGCGCACGACGCGCCAAGCGCCGCATCAAAGCAGGTTGCTGACAATTTTTTCCGCTGCCGGACCTTGCCGCTGCAGACTCCGGAAAGCCGCCAGCTGCCCAAGCGCTCTCGCGCGATTGTGATCGGTGCGGGAAACGTAACGGCGGGAGTCCCAGCCGAAAAACCTATCCTGAATCATGTCCAACAGAAAGCGACTCGCTAGTTCCAGATAAATCGCAAGAGTAGCCGGGACTATCGCCATCCACTCTGCTTTCTGCAGCATCCCTCGCGAACCCTCTCGGTACCCCTTGAGCGCAGCACGAAAATAATCGAGATCGAAGTACGCGTCCGGTGCGTCCTCGGTCAGCGGATTGCACCACGAACGCATGGCATCTCCAATTTCATACGGGACGGGCATGAATCCGAGCGTGTCGAGATCAACCATGCAGAGCCCCTCTGCACCATCGCGGGTGAATAGAAGATTCGAGATTTTGGGATCCCCATGCACCAGCCGCCGAGGCACCAGCGGAATTTCGGGCAACGCGCTGAGCGCGGGCTCTATGCGCTCCAAGTGCAGCGCCACCTCGTCTGCGAGCGCGGGGGCAGCAGGGCCCTCCTGCAGGGCATCGCGCAGCGCCGCAACCCGCGCCGTTGGATTGTGGCCGCCGGAAGCAGATGAGTGCAGTTCGCCTGAAAAACCCATTAGTGCGAAATGAAAACGACCAAGGAGGCTTCCTGCTGCTGCCGCATGACTCGCTGAAATGACCGAATCATACGCATCGCCCGGCTGATGGGTCAGGAGCCTCCAGAGTCCGCCCTGGGCCTGCACCGAAAGCTCACCACGGGCGCTCCTCACGAGCTCCGGGGTAGCAAAATTCTGACCTCGGAGATGTTGCGTAATGCGGTGGATATTGGCGTTGGTTCTATCGTCGAAAATCCCGTTCAAGCGCTGCAGGACGAACTGCTGACCGTCTATGCAGCTAACGTGGAGTGTTAAGTTGACCAGACCCTGTCCAAGTCGCTCAATCCGCTCGGGAATCACAGAGTAGCGGGCAAGCACATGCGTCGCTTCCTGCTGCCAGTCGGGCTCAGTCGACAAGACAACGTCCCCTGCCACTACCGGCCATCAGTGGGCGGGCATCGCTGCATCTCAGACCTCTGCCTCGAGCAAAGCTGCGTAGTCCAGCTCAGCATCGTTCAAGGCCGATATCGGCTCGCCGCCGACCAGACTCAACGTCCCGGGTGCACTGAGCAGATACTCTTCTGCCGCGCTGTGCAACGCGTCATGGGTTACAGCGAGGACCCGCTCTCGGAAAGTCCTGCGCGTTTCGTCATCACGACCACACAAGCGATTCATGAACGCGCGCTCAGCTTCTCCAGTAGGCGATCTCGGCTGATCCATCCCGCGGATTGCGCCCAGGATGGATTCCTCCAGACGCTCGGGGTCCCGGTCCCTAACAATCCACCGAGCCGCGCGCTCAAAGTCCTCAATCGTTTCGAGTACACGGGGATCGCGGTAAGAAAAGAAACGGAATGTCTGACTGTCTACGTCGAATCCTGCGCCTGAGCCGTAGGCTCCGCCTTTTTCGCGAATTTCTCGATGCAGAAAGCCATCCTGCAGGTAACGCCCCAGGACGGTGAGAACCGCTGCGTCGGCATGCCCCTCGCCCACGGCGCGATGCGCCTGCGCACAGAAGTTCACTTGAGACGGGATTAACCAAGCCTGCCCGCGACCAGGCGCAGCCCGTGGTAACAGGAAGCCGGACGAGCTCGTTCCGGTCAGCATCCCGCAGGCAGCCCAATCGCTGGGGATCTCTATCGCGGCAGATTCGCCGATGAGCGCCGCTTCGCGGGTTGAGCTCAGCAGCTTCCGGCGGATAGCTTCGAACAAATCGAACAGGTGAGTCAGCTGCTCCGTGTCTTGGCCGGCGCCCCCGTAGCGCTTCAGCAGCCGAATCGCGCTTGGCCCCGACCAGAGCTCATCCAGGAACGCCCCATCGCTCAGCGTGCGAGCCGCACTGAGAACGGCCAGCTGGTGGCCTCTTTCTGAAACCGACTGCTCCACTTCAGCGCGGGACTGGTGCAAAAGCTCCTGCAGGCGAGAAAGCTCGTTGAATCGGACACCGGGAAGTGTCTCGGAAAGCGCCTCAAGCAGCGCATCCCTCTTGCGGACAAGGCCTTTGCCGCTCAGCACCAACCATGCGTGGACCCGAGCCGGGTCGATTCCAGAGCGCACTACCGCCTGGGCCGAAAACGCACCGAGCTGGGCCCGTTCCGCCTGCACTGTCAGATAATCGTCATCGCGCGCACCGAACTCCGTGAGATATGCACAGAACAACGGAAGAACCCTCAGCTCCTCGGGTTCAAGAAACGGTAGGGCAAATGCCAGCTTGCCAATGACAATCCCGTTACTCCCACATTCGTAGGTAATCTGCTTGACGGGTCCTTCCGCACGTATGGTTCCGCTGAGCAGCGCACGTGCGGGCGGTACGTCATTGAGAGTGACGCGAGGCAAAATAGTCGGGTCGTCGACCTGCGCCTGGCGTTCGGCAAGTGCCGCAACTCTGCGTGCCAGTGCGGCCAGGTCTTCTGCTCCCATCTCCGACTGCATTTGATCAAGATGTCGTCGCTCCACCGCTGCCTCTGCGGCCGCCTTGCCAGTCATGGGTGCCATGATCAGCCGGACACGGTGCGAGTTGTCGAGCAGCAAACGCTGCACCAGGCTGGCGACGAAGTGCGGCTTGCGGCAGCGCTCTCTCAGCGCCTCCAAGGGTGGCTCCAAATCCAGCAGATCAAGCGGGTTAGTGCGGTACATAGCCGCAGGCAGAATGCGCCCCATCAGCTGCAGCCCGAAAGGATAGCCGTCTCCACCGATGTCGCGCTGCGCCATTTCCAGCTGATCGAGCGCGGCGTTGACAACGGCCGGGGCCATCCCGTCATCTGCTGTCTCCTCGAGGACGCTGAACAGCGCTCCCTCGAGCTCTTTCGCGCGGGCCGCTTCGCTGCCTTCCACGCCGCAGATAAACACCAGCTGGCGCGTTGAGTCATCAATGCCGCATAGCTCTGACGGTGCACTCGCCAGCGGAGATGTCTCCAGCAGGCGGCGCACTGGAGAAGCCCCATGCTCCAGCAACAGGAGGGTAAGAAGATGGGCTTCCATCACCTGCAGGGGATCTGTGGTCTGCCCACACACCCACGCCCAGAGGATGTGGGTTGCATCATGCCCGGCATCGGAGTCGTAGGCAGCGGCAGATTCCCTTGCCTGAGTGAAAGCGCCCTGCAGCGCGCTGACTATCGGCTCCCGCTGCCCCTCGAAACGATCAAGCACACAGCGTTCGAACGTCTCCTGATGTGCAGAGGCTGAGAAATTGCCATAGGTCATGAATACCGCGTGAGACGGATGGTAATGGCAGGCGTGGAAGCTTTTCAGCGCAGCGTGAGTCAGGCTCGGAATTTCCGCTGGGTCTCCGCCGCTGTTGTGGGCATAGACCGTGTCGGGAAAAAGAGTTCGATGCAGATGCTGCCAGAGCTGGGCCAAAGGGGAACTCATCGCACCCTTCATCTCGTTGTAAACCACACCGTGGTAGCTGAGCCGCTGCGCACCGTCGTCGCTTTCCAGCCGCCACCCCTCCTGCGCAAAGTCAAGCTCGTGCAGGTGCGGAAAGAACACCGCATCCAGATAGACCGCCAGCAGGTTTTCAAAATCCTTCTGGTTCTGGGTTGCAAACGGATAGGCAGTTGTGTCGCCGCCGGTGAAAGCGTTCATGTAGGTGTTCAGAGAGCGACGCAGCATCATGAAGAACGGATCACGCACCGGATAACGTTCGCTTCCGCAGAGCGTGGTGTGCTCCAGAACATGGGCGATACCGCTGGAGTCCCTTGGCAGGGTAGGGAATGCCACCATGAAAGCGTTGTTCTGATCCTCTGCCGCGAGGTGGATATGGCGCGCACCCGTCGCGCGATGCACAAATTCCGTCAGGTCGATATCAAGTGCCGACACCCTGCCGGCACGCACAACCTCAAAACCGCTCATAAAGTTCCGCCTCTATTTTCTTCGCCCCTCTCCTAGTCGAGAGTAAGCGCTGTCTATCTGATACGACAGAGAATCCCGAGCGGAGTATTGGTCAAACCAGCGGGCCAACAAAGCAGCGCCGAAATGAGCTATCCCGCAGCCTCTCGAGAAACCTTCTTACATCGCCACCAGTCGATCGAGAGCCAATTCGAGCTCAGCGAGTGAGGGAATCTCGGCGTCCGCAGGTGGTAAAGCGTCAGGCCAATCCTGCTGCGCACGATTGATCCAGATGGTCCACATGCCCGCGCCCCGCCCGCCCTCGATGTCATCGACAGGGTGATCTCCGATATGGACTGCTCTCCCAGCCACTGCTCCCACCTTGGTGAGAGCGTGCGCAAAGATCTCAGGCTCGGGTTTTCGGAAGCCTGCTTGCGCAGGCGAAATACACCCGACGAAGTAATTACCCACCCCCGCCCGATGGATATCCGCATTACCGTTCGTCAGCGCGAGCAAACGATAGCGTTGCGATAGCCTGTGTAACGCAGGGCGGACGTCTGGATACAACTCCACAGCGCTGCGTTCGGCGTGGAAAACGCGCATTCCTTCATCAGCCAGTTCCTCAGCCAGGTCGAATTCCACGAGACGCTGGACTAGCGCTGTGCGGCGCAGCCAGCTCATATCGCAGGCTTCGCGCGGCCGTCTATGGGCAAGGTCAGCACGCAATGACCGGAGATCCTCCTTGCTGTAACGCGCCGCAACCTGCGGCGCGTGTTCTGCGAGCCATGCGTATTGCGCATTTTCTGCGCGCAGCAGTGCAGGTCGCGGATCCCACAAGGTATCGTCCAGATCTAGGGTGATAACTTCGAACATGCGCCCGCGCGTCGGCTGTGAGTTTCTCTGGTAGCCGGCAAATCCGTTAAATGGTGCGTCGACGGCTTTGCGGCTGTACCGGATATTCGATCATAGCGCGAGCGGCGCTGTTACCCTGACCAGCCGGTCCACTAACACGCCACAATGCAGGAGATGCCCGATGCCCTCATTCGACGTTGTATCCGAAATCGACAAACATGAACTCACCAATGCTGTCGATCAGGCATCCAGAGAGCTTTCAACACGATTCGACTTCAAGGGGACAAAAGCACGCTTCGAGCTCAACGAAAACACGGTGACACTGATCGCAGAGTCAGAATTCCAGCTCAAACAGCTGCTTGAAATTCTGCAGCTCAGAATGGGGAAACGCGGGATTGACATTCAGGCCCTTGAGCCGGGCGAGGTGTCTAGCAACGTGGCCGAAACCCGGCAACCCATCACAGTCAGAGAAGGGATCGATCAGGACCTCGGCCGCCGGCTGGTCAAGCTAGCCAAGAATTCGAAGCTGAAGGTGCAAACGCAGATGCAGCAGGGGCAGCTGCGCGTGACGGGCAAAAGCCGTGATGACCTGCAGAGCGTCATCGCGCTGTTTAAAGAAGCTGAACTGAACTATCCCCTGCAGTTTAAAAACTTCCGCGACTGAACTTCCAAATGGACTGAGAGATAGAACCGGTTCCCCTACCCCCGTCCAGCGACAATCGGCAAGCTCGACCGTGCGCGATGGTCACGCAGCGGTGCTACGGGTGTTCCGAAGCGTCTGCGCTGACACGCGCGAGACATGCCTCCGTTTCCTGCAAAACTCTGAGTTCCCCCGTCTGCGCTGCAAGACTGGCCCTGGCCCTACGCCTATCCGCATCGATGCGGCGCTCCATTGAAGAGCGCAGCTGCTCGATGACCTTAAGGTACGCCTCTCGTTCGCGCGCCCACTGTTTGCGTTCTGCAACCGCTCTTTCGCTCAAAGCCAACAGCTCGCGCTTGCTTGCAGCCAGTTGAGCGGCAAGCCTTTCAAACCGGTGTGGTGATTCGGCCGGCCGCGAGTCTGATTCGTCTGAGACTTTATCTTCCAGCCCATGACCATGTTCCGACTCTGTTGAGTAGCTCGGGGTTTCTTTCGGCAACGGCAAGGAAAACGCTCCCGATGGCGCGCGTGGGACGCGCTCAGCGGGTCCTCGCATCGGACCTGACCGCTCCGCTCTTGGGGTTTCGCTTATTGAAGGCCTGATCTCGGAATCCTCGGCACACCGGTGGGAGGTCGGGGTCAACACCGGCCCAGCGATGCGCGGGGTACTCCGCTCTTCATCGCAGCTCAGTGAGAGGTCTGTCTCTACTTCAGTCCGTATCGGCCGCAAGCCTTCGAGTCCACCTTCAAGAAAACGAGCAGCGAGTCCTCGCTCAGCCAGAAGCAGAGCTGCTGTCCTGCTGCGCCGGCCATTGTTGCAGTACGCGATGTACGTCACCGTGCCATCGAGACGTTCCGCGCGCGTGCGAAGGGTTACTAAAGGATGGTGCAGGGCATCAGTGAGACCCCGCGTTACCGTAATCTCGTCCGGAGAGCGTATATCCAGCCAGCGCGCGCAACCCTGGTCGCACAGAGCGGTCGCTTCTCGGATATCGAGCGGGCGCACCAATGATCGCAGAATCAGCTCATCGAAATCTGCGGGCGACAGGCGGGCCACTGTCCCAGCACTGAGCATTCTCATCGACGCATTCCGCGGGGCGCCTGAGGCGAGCGCCTCTTCCCCGAAGCTTGCACCCGGACCAAGCAAGGCGAGCCGTGTGCGCGCCGCATGCGCGCCGCACGATCTGACAATTTCCGCCCGACCCTCGGTCAGAATGAAATAGCCGTCTCCCGCCTCACCCTGCGCCGCTATAACCTGCCCTTCCGCGACCTCCTGCAGGTCCAGACGCTCTAAGATCTGTTTTCTCGCCGGCGCCGACAATTCTCGAATCAGGGGAGAATTCTGGCTCCACCCTTCCCAGTCAAACGGCGCACTACCGGACACCATCGAGCCCTCGCGCAGCGCTCTTTCCTCGTCGCTTCTTAACACGCTCTCCATCAGGGGCCGCGAGATCCGTGCGATGAGCACATCGCTTTTTGCGACCGCCGTCAGGGTGCGAGGCTGCGCCTCTGCAAGCGCGCAATTTGCCGCCATCGCCCCGGCGCTCAAACGCTGAACCACGCGCCCCCCGCGCCGCAGCTCAACGCAACCGTCGAGCAGGAACACCGCTGAGGTATCGTTCGCACCCTCGTGAAACAACGCCTCGCCCGCGCGAAGCGAACAGAACTCTGCGTCCTGCGTCAGCACTCTGCGTTCTGCTGCCGCCAGTCGACTCAGCGGTGCCAGGTCCTCCAGCGCGATATCCGCAGGCACATCTTTCAATAATCCGCTCATCATGGTCACCTTGCTGTCCGGTGGCTAAAAGGCGGGCTCTTCCGACGGGCAAGCCCACAGCGATGACACTACGACCCTCTACGCTGTTCTGCACCTCTGAGGCGTCAAATCTGTGCAATGGATCACATCCGGGAATCCAAAAATGTGACGAACCTCACTCGTGGCCCTTAGACGTCAATCTGATCGCGTTCAAAGAAGTCGCCGTTCGCCATGACTAGGCCTGTTTTCTTTTAGAATTGTGAGCGGTTTCTCGGCCGGACAGCCCCGCATGTCAGATGATGAACTGGAGTCGCTTGAGCATCGGATCCTGGATCTGCAAAGCGAACATCGGGACCTGGATGAGGTCATCAGGGCTCTGAGTGACAGCCCGCAGGTTGACCAGCTTCTGCTCAAACGCATGAAAAAGCGCAAGCTTTTGCTGAAAGATCACATCGAACGGCTTCGAAGCCGCCTCATCCCCGATCTCGACGCATAAATGGAGCCGGCTACCACGAACTGGAAAATCTTCTTATGAGCTCTGACAGCGTCGACATTCAAGCCCGGGTCGAGTATCTCGTGCCCCTGAATAAACTGAAAAAGCCGCTTCAGTCGCGCCTTCTGTCCGACGCAACTCTGCTGCACCTGGAATCCGGCGAGCGGCTTTTTGAACAAGGTTCTCGCGACGACTTCTCGTACTACGTTCTAGAGGGAGTAGTGACCCTGTACGCGGACGACACTCTGATCAACACAGTCGTCGGTGGAGAAGGCGCTTCTTTCCAACCGCTTTCGCAGCTGCAGCCAAGGCAGATGGCGGCATCCATCAGCAGCCACGCCACTATTCTGCAAATCCGGCGCAGCCTCCTTGAGCAGCTGCTGGCGATTGAACATTCCGCAGCCGACGATAGCCTGGTCGGTGTCGAAGTCGAAGAATATTCGACGGACTTCTCCGAGGACTGGCTACTGAGCATTCTTCAGTCAGAGCTGTTTACTCGCATTCCCCCCTCCAACATTTCGAGCCTCTTGGAAACCCTGGAGCGCGTTGAAGTGACGTCTGGAGAGGACATTGTTCGACAGGGAGATCCGGGGGATTTTTATTACGCGATCCAGGTGGGGACAGCCGCCGTGCTGCGGCAAGGAGCCCGTCAGCGCGAGATCAAGCTAGCGGAACTTGGTCCCGGCGATACTTTCGGAGAGGAAGCGCTTGTTTCCGGCGGCAGGCGCAACGCGACGGTACGCATGATGACGCCGGGCAGTCTCGTGCGACTCACCAAAACCGATTTCGCGCGACTGATACAGGCTCCGATGCTGGATGCCATCAGCCGTGAGGAAGGGGCGCAACGGGTTGCTCGTGGCGCATGCTGGCTTGACGTCCGCTTCGCCGACGAGCACCACCATAACGGTATCACTGGAAGCCTGAACATCCCTCTGAGCCATCTACGCATCCGCCTTGATGAACTCGACCCGGATGCTGAATACGTCGCTTACTGTGACAGCGGGGGGCGCAGCTCCGCAGCCGCCTTCCTTCTGAAAGAAAGAGGATTCACAGCTTGCTATGTCACCGGCGGCATGATCCGGGACGAGGGCGCGCAAACGGAGCGCCCAGCGTCATTGCCGGAAACCGCCCCAGCGGATGATGTCATCGAATCAACGGCGGTAGCGTCAGCACTGGGTACGGAGCTCGAAAAAGCACAGCTGACCATAGAGCGGGCCCGCCGGATGATGGCCGATGCCGAAGCTGCCAAGGCGGAAGCGGAGCAAATGATTGAGCGACGCCTGGCTGAAGAGCGCGCCAAGCTCAACGCCGAAATGGAGAAACTGCAGGAGCGACTGGCCCAGGCCGAACGCATTCGGGCCGACCTCGCGGCCCAGCAGCAGGCTGCAGCGGACGCGATGCAATCGAAAGAAGCTGAGCTAGAAGCGCGAGCGTCCTTATTGGAAAAGAACGCCTCGCAGCGTCTACACGAGGAGCAGAAGCGACTGACGGACCTTTATCAGGCACAGACCGCGGCGTTGGAAGTCAGTCACGAGGATCAGGAGGAAGAACTCAAGAAAATCCTTCAGGCACAGATGCTCGCTGAGCGCAGAAAATTCGAACAGACCTTTTTAAAAGCCACCGAGGAGCTAGCGGAAGCTCGCTCAGAGCGAGAAGCTGCGCTGGCAGCACGGGATGCGGCGCAGCAGGAGGCACGCTCGGTTCTGCAGCAATTCAAAGCGCAGCAGCAGCGGCTGCAGGGTGAGCAACGCAGTGCCTTCCATGCGGAGCGCGAACGGCTGACTGAGGAAGCAACCCGCATAGAACGGCTGCAGAATGAGGCTGTCCAAGCGCGGGAAGCCGCGGAGAAAGCCAGGCAGTCTGCAGACAACAGCCTGCGCCAGGCACAAGCACGGACTGACGCGTCTGCACCTTCATCGACCGATGGAGGCGTTCATGAGTTTGAGCAGCGCCTGCAGGCGGCCGATCAGAATCTCGCCCAGGCGAAGCGCCTGGAGTCTGCAACCCATTCGGCTGCTCAGAATAATAAAGACGAACTCGCACATACTTTCAGTACGGCCAGCGAAATTAACGTATTGCTGCAGCGGGAGCTGGACGAATGGGTCGATGAGCAGACCCGTGTTCAGGAGTCCACCCTGCAACAGGAGGTTCTCTCACGTCAGCGCGAGATGGTCGAGCGTATTAAAGCCCGCGCAAATGCTGCCAAGAAAGATGCAGCAGCACGCAACCAGAGCCTGCTCGATGAAATCGAGCAGCAACTGCAAGGAGAGTGAGCCCGAATCGAGCGCTCTCACTCACGGCCCTGTCTCGTTTGCCCTTTGCAGTTCGCCACCCTCAATCTGCGACCTCAGGACATCCAGCCGTGCAAGCGCGCGATCAAACATGACCTCATCCATCGCGCTACGCAGCAGATCGGCATTGACCTGCGCGACATTCAAGCCCCCCTCGGCCGCGAGTCGGTACCAGGCCCAGGCTTCGGCCACATCCACCGGTAATCCTTCGCCCTGCGCATAAACAGCCCCGAGCTGGTTCTGCGCAATTGACAATCCCCCAAGCGCCGCTGTTACCCACCAGACTAGCGCTTTGTCCGGGGCCGGCTCGACGCCAAGCCCGCGACGATAAAGCAGACCCAGGTTATAAGCCGCACGGCTGTCACCCGCTTCCGCACCACGCAACCACCACTGCGCGGCAAGCGCGTAATCACGCGGCAAGCCCCTTCCGCGGTAATACAGGAGTCCAAGTTGATGTGCTGCTCGGCTATCGCCCTGACTGGCGGCACGCTCGAACCAGGCCTTTGCCTCCATTACATCTTGCTCGCTGTCGGCCTGCTCCAAGTACAGGAGGGCTAGATTTACCTGCGCTTTGGTAAATCCAAGATCTGCGGACCGTCGGTACCACTGCAAGGCCTTCTCGCGATCAGAGACCACACCCCAGCCCTTCGCGTAGGCGAGCCCAAGATAAAACATCGACGCCTTGTCCCCGGCATTTGCGGACTCCCGCAGCTCGGGCAGGGCTCCGCCATGATCGCCACCCACGAAACGCTCTACCGCGGGCTGAGTTGAAGCAGCCGCACCTGAGATGACGGCGGTCAGAAACAGTGCCCCGAAGCACCGCCAGGCGCAGGATTGAGTCAGCGACGTAGCCATGTTTTACAATGCCCCCCCGTTTTCCCGAGCTTCCATCCCTATGACTCAGCAACGTTTTTCCGGTACCGATTCCTACATCGTCACCGAAGATCTCATGATGTCGGTGAATGCCGCGATTACGTTACAGAGACCGCTTTTGGTCAAAGGTGAGCCGGGCACCGGGAAAACCATGCTGGCAGAAGAAGTCGCCCGCTCACTCGGTCGCCCACTCTACCAGTGGCACATCAAATCAACGACGAAAGCCGCTCAGGGCTTGTATGAGTACGACGCCGTTGCGCGCCTCCGAGACTCCCAGCTCGGCGACGAAGCGGTACACGACATCCGAAACTACATCATCAAAGGCAAGCTCTGGGAAGCGTTCGACTCGGACGTTCAGCCAGTGCTGTTGATTGACGAAATTGACAAGGCAGACATCGAATTTCCAAACGATCTGCTTCAGGAACTCGACCGCATGGAGTTCTTCGTCTACGAGACCAAGGAAACGGTCAAGGCGGTTCACCGACCGATCATCATCATCACCAGTAACAACGAGAAGGAGCTTCCCGACGCCTTCCTGCGCAGGTGCTTTTTCCACTACATCGCGTTTCCGGACAAAGAGACGATGGACGCCATCGTCAAGGTCCATCATCCGGACATCAAGAAGCGTTTACTTGCTGAAGCACTGGAATCGTTCTTTGAGCTGCGTGAGATCCCGGGACTGAAGAAGCGCCCCTCTACCTCTGAACTGCTCGACTGGATCAAGCTTCTGGTCGCCGAGGACATTCCCCCTGAGGCCCTGCGTGACAAGGATTCGCGTAAAGCAATTCCAAAGCTCTACGGCGCGCTGCTGAAGAACGAGCAGGACATGCACCTGTTCGAGCGTCTGGTGTTCATGTCGAGACGCAGCGGTGCTAGCTGAACTTTTCTATAAGCTAAGAAAGGTCCAGATCCCGGTCTCGATCACCGAATATCTCACCCTGCTGTCCGCGCTTGAGGCGCGGGTAGCCGGCTACAGCATTGACGATTTCTACTACCTGACCCGAGCGTCGCTGATCAAAGACGAACGTTTTTTCGATCGCTTCGATCAGGTCTTCGGCGAGCACTTCCGGGGCCTGGAAACCATTTTTGACGAGATCTTCGGCGAGATCCCGATGGAGTGGCTGCGGCGACAGAAAGAACTCAACCTGACCGACGAAGAAAAAGCCAAGATTGAAAGCCTCGGCGGCTGGGAAAAACTCATGGAGACCCTGCGGCAGCGCCTTGAGGAACAGAAGAAAGCCCATCATGGGGGCAACAAGATGATCGGCACCGGCGGCACCTCCCCGTTCGGTGCGCATGGCTACAATCCGGAAGGCGTGCGCATCGGCCAGGAGAAAGGTCGCGAAGGCCGCGCAGCCAAGGTCTGGGACCGCCGCGAGTTCCGGAATCTCGACGACCAGGTCGAGCTCGGAACGCGAAACATCAAAGTTGCGCTGCGACAGCTGCGCCGTTTCGCTCGCGAAGGGGCCGCCGATGAGCTTGACCTGCCGGATACGATCCGTTCGACCGCGAAAAACGCGGGCCTGCTGGACATCAAGATGGTGGCGGAGAGGCACAATGCAATCAAGGTGCTGTTGTTCCTCGATGTTGGTGGATCGATGGACCCGTATGTCCGCACCTGCGAGGAGCTTTTCTCCGCCGCGCGCTCAGAGTTCAAGCATCTCGAGCACTATTACTTCCACAACTTTCTCTACGAATCGCTCTGGCGGGATAACAACATGCGGGCGAACGTCCGTGTCCCCACCAGCCAGGTAATGCAGACCTACGGTGCCGACCACAAACTGGTTTTTGTCGGCGATGCCACCATGAGCCCCTACGAAATCATGGCTGTCGGGGGCAGCGTGGAACATTGGAACGAAGAGGCCGGCGCCGTATGGATCGCTCGCATGCTGGCTATCTTCCCCTACGCAATCTGGCTCAACCCGCAGCCTGAGGAGTACTGGGGGCACATACCCTCCATAGGCATGGTGAAAGAACTGATGTCAGATCGCATGTTCCCTATGACCATGGAAGGTCTGGAACGCGCGATGAAAGCTTTGAAGAAAGCGACCTGACCGCCTTCTGCCCGCCGCCCGGAATTCGACCGATGGCGTGGTTCTACGTTTTTCTCTACCTGCTTTTGCTCATCCTCGCGGTGCCCTGGTACTGGTCAGGCGACGAGACCAGCGTCTGGTTCGGCATGCCGGTCTGGGTCTGTGTCGCCATCGTCGTATCCCTGGCGTCATCCTTGCTGACGATTGTCATTCTCCGAACGCCGTGGTCACACGAAGAACACCCACGTGACTGACCTCATGCCGCTCGGCGCCGGCGCATGGTCGTTCATCGGCGTCTATCTGCTGTCGCTGATCGCTCTCGGTTGGTTCGCACGCACGAAAAGTGAAGCCGACACGCTGAAGGATTTCTATCTCGCAGGGCCGGGCTTCGGATTCACCATTCTGTTCCTGACTCTGTTTGCCACGCAGTACAGCGGTAACACCTTCTTTGCCTTCACCGGCGCCACCTATCGCATTGGTTATGCGTGGATTCTGAGCCTGCACTTCATGACGGCAGTGGTTATTGCATACCTGACCTTTGCCCCCGCTCTGCACCGTCTAGCGCGCACACGCGGCTATCTGACACCCGGAGATTTTATTCAGGATCGTTACCAGAGCAATCTTCTGACCGTGGTGATCACCGTGATCATGGTCATCGTTCTATGCAATTTTGTCCTGGCCCAGTTCATGGCTATGGGGCGCGCGATGCAGGGGCTAGCGCACGACACATCAGGCAACTTCTACACAATCGGCGTCGTCATCGTGGCGTTGATTATGGTGGTTTATGGCACCCTGGGAGGCATGCGTGCGGTGGCCTGGACC
>Ga0181582_10002617_pt1 | contig 14318 bp, 11 predicted proteins | sample 071ome_32_FD_132438 | JGI IMG/M metagenome (GOLD analysis project Ga0181582, IMG submission 132438) | Coastal salt marsh microbial communities from the Groves Creek Marsh, Skidaway Island, Georgia - 071405AT metaG (megahit assembly) | ecosystem: Environmental > Aquatic > Marine > Intertidal...
CCGAGGTTCGCGGATTGTCGTGGTCTCGGTGAGGATCTGCAACTTTTTATGACGCGTGACAGAGCCACACATGGTTACGCAAATCTTGGATGCTGCCCTGCGCGGCTCAATCAAGTCCGATCAAATACCGATCACAGGAACGGGACAAATCCTGGCCAACCCATAACCGCGTGCCTGTGCAGTCGGTCATCATGAAGAAATCCTGCGCAACTGCCCGTTCATCCCACCAGCCATTTTCAAGGCGCTCACGTTCTGAGCTAATTGACTGACAGCGGCCTTGCCCCACACCCCGGGCGCGTGTAGGCAGAGCAACAGGGCTGGAAAGAAGCCAACCGGGGCGCTGAGCACACCACAGTCCTGCGCCACCAGTCCCAGTGGCGGTTCTTTCAGAAAGGTTATTGGCCTGCCGAATCGTCCGTCCAGGCCGATGTTCTGCACGCGCAGCGATATATCGCAAAAAATTTTCTCCATAGCGTGCTCTGATTCGGTCAATAAAAGACGTTAGGTTGTCCTGTCCCTGCCCAGGGATCTTTAGAAATAGATCCTCCTCTCGCTTCCTGTCTTCAGTCAGAATTTTTCTTGCCTCTAGGCGCAGACTTTTCACGGGTGCTGACAGTTTCCTACCTGCCATACTCTCCCTGAAAAGCAAGCACAGCTTCTTACTCTCGCGAGCTGGGCAGGAGAGTCTTAAGTCAAACTGATCATTGCGTCCGGCTTCATCGGAAATAGTCCAATGCAACTCCTGAACTACTCCCTGGCGGATCTCCAGGTACATTTCAAGATCGCGAATTAAATTGCCGGCGGCTGCAACCAGCTCACGTTGTCCTCTTGCCCCCCAAGCCAGCTCAATTTCATTCTCAAAGAAAGGCGGCAACTCGAGCAGTACTCTGGGTTCAGCTGTCTTCCTCCAGAGATCATCCAGGCAGTTAAGTAATTCCTGCGGGAATCTCTTTGCCAATCCAGCGCGCGGCAATTTGCGGCAATCAGCAAGTGAGCGAAGCCCGAGCCGTCTAAGCGCAGCACGGCAATCTGCTCCGAGCTTCAAGCCATCAAGACTTAATCCCGCCAGAGCCGATGACAGCTGAGCATGATCCAGAATTACCGTCTGCGGTGCCCCGACGGAAAATGCGTATGCGGCTGATGGTGTTGGAGCAATCGCGTATTGCGCGCGAAATCCAAGCTTTCTCAAGTCGCTCATGAAAGCTCTGGTAAGCGCGCCTACTCCTCCGAACAGCTTCAGACTGCCGCCGATTTCTACGAGCAAACTATCGGGAGGTTCAAGGCTGACCGATGACGAGAATTTGAACGCCCGATAACCCAGGCGCCGCAGTGCACGTTCCTCTGATCTCTTGTCCCGTTCCAGTATCGAAATAGCGCCGAGAGCCCTTGCAGCCGCACAAGGCATTCCTGTCCTCACACCTAACGCCGCGGCATGCCGATTCGCCTGAAGCACTTTTGCACGGCCACTCGCACTATCGCTCAGCACACAGGGCCGTGGATATGCCAGACCCCGCGTCTGCTCATCCAACCCCAACTGTGGAAAATGAAGACACATCCACAGCTTTTTGTTACGCGGAGGCAAGCCACTCTCGTTTTTATCTCCCGGCGCAACACCGCGTAAGGAGAAACGTCCGCCGCGCGACAGTTCGGATCTATTGCGAGCTAATCGAGTCTGCCTCGTAACCATGCTCATAGCCCCAACAGACATTCCTGTCCTGCAGCAGGACAATAGGTGCTCAACAATCGCACACGGGTCCTCCTGCCCGTCCGGGGAGTCACGCCCCTGAGAGGGCTTAGGCTCAGCCTCAGCATAGAGGACGGGAAAAGTTCTCCAGCATCCCGCGAGCGCAATAGAACGCCCCAGGTCTGACCAGATTCGGCAGCCAGATGCAGTTTGCGCAAAGAGAACGATGGGAATTTTTCGTTCCATAGCAGTACTGCTGCGCTTTCCTGTACACGCAGCGCTTGCTCGCAGAGCCAGATTTTGTCCTTCACCGTAAGCGCCTCTCCTTCGGGCGCACTGAGAATAAGAATCTGCTCCAGATTGATACCTGCTGCTTCGAGCACCGGGGCATTCGGCACATGAGGAGGAGCGACCCAAACCAGCTTGCCGCCCTGCTGACTCATATATGCCAGACAAGGGAACAGAAGACGCAAGGCGCTGGCACCCGGGACAGTAGACAGGATCTCTGTCAAACCGACTTTCGGCCACCCCCCCCCCGGCAGAAGCTTGTCGAGCTGTTCAAAACCAGTGGTGCGACAACCATCCGTCGGACTTGAAAGTTCGCTGCCCCGGCGCAAGCGCGAATGCCGCAGCAGTTCTGCAACAGTCTTCATACCGCAGTTCGCAGAACACCGACTGCCAACCCTTCAATCACGAGCTCATGGACTTTAAGGTCAATTTCGAGCGGAGGGTAGTCGATGTTTTCGGCGACCAGCAGGACTTTCGACCCACGACGACGATAGCGCTTGACCGTCACTTCATCATCAATCCGGACAACGGCAATCTGTCCGTTGCTGATCGTCGGCGTTGCATGCACAGCGAGGAGATCTCCGTCGCGGATGCCGATGTCGTACATGCTCTGTCCACGCACTCTCAGCAGGTAGTCAGCGCGCGGTTTAAACGTATCCGGCGCGACCATCTTATGGTCCTCGATGTGTTCTACCGCTAACAAAGGCTGCCCCGCCGCGACCCGGCCAACGACGGGCAGCGCCAGTTCGGAAGCACCGCTCATTCCACGAACCCGTATACCTCGAGAGGCCCCGGGCAAGAGCTCAATCTGACCTTTGCGCGCCAGCGCGCGAAGATGCTCTTCCGCTGCGTTCGCAGAGCGGAAGCCCAGACCAACGGCAATTTCCGCCCGTGTTGGTGGCATACCGGTGCGTGCCAGCGCGGCACGAATAAAGTCCAGCACCTGTGCTTGTCGATCGGTAAGTCCTGCAACCATGGCGTTATACTGAATATAAAAACATATGTATTTTTATACAGTTTTTTATCTTTCAGCAAGCATCAGGACTCCGCCAGGCGGAGGAGGCAAAAAATATTCTTCCGCTATACTCCGCGCCTCCCTAAGGCTCACCAAGCAACCCCGGGCGAAGCACCTCATCTCGAGCAAGAATCAGACTCTGTGAGCATTACTTCTGGCACCATCCCATGCACCCTGCTCCCTGGAGACGGCATCGGGCCCGAGATCACCGCAGCAACGCTGCGTGTACTTGATGCGCTTGGTTCCCCCTTCCAATGGCACGAATGCCGCGCAGGTGCCGCCGCTGCTGAAGAGCTAGGCGACCCACTGCCCCAGGCTGTGCTCGACAGCATTCAAAGCACCCGCCTGGCGCTCAAAGGGCCTCTCACAACGCCAATCGGCTCTGGTTATCGCTCAGTCAATGTCCGCCTGAGAGAGGCTTTCCAGCTGTACGCAAATCTGCGACCGGGGCGCTCTCTTCTCCCCGAGGGGAAATTCCCCGATGTCGATCTCGTTCTGGTCCGAGAAAATACAGGGGGCTTCTACGTTGGAGTCGAGCACTTCATTGCCATCGGCGACGACCCACATGCTGTCGCCGAGGCAACCGGAATCCTGACCCGGGAAAACTGCCGACGCATCGCTGAGTTCACTTTCGACTATGCCCTGAAGCACGGCCGCAAGAAGGTCACGGTTGTCCACAAAGCTAATATCCTTAAATCCCTGACCGGACTCTTTCTCGAGACGGTCCGCGATGTCGGGCGCTCATACGCTGACAACATCCTTCTGGAGGACCGCATCGTCGATAACTGTGCTATGCAACTGGTGCTTAACCCGGCGCAGTTCGACGTCATCCTTACAACCAACATGTTCGGAGACATCCTTTCCGATGAAATTGCCGGCCTCATCGGAGGACTGGGACTTGCGCCGGGGGCGAATATCGGGAAAGACGTCGCAATTTTTGAAGCAGTGCACGGTTCTGCGCCTGACATCGCAGGCACCGGGAAGGCAAATCCCAGTGCCCTGCTGCTGTCAGCGTGCCTGTTGCTTGAACATTGCGGCTTACTTGAGCAGGGTCAGCGTCTGCGCGCAGCGCTCGTCACAACGCTTGCCGCCACTGACACGCGCACAGCCGATCTGGGCGGCGCGCTGACGACTCAGGAATTCACCGATGCGGTGATCCGTAACCTGGAATCCTGAGCAAGAATCATGCTTCTGCGCTGCACTCTCTGATGAACTCCGCACACGGACTGGAGCGTCTCCGAAAGGCCTTTGGTTATTCCATGAAGGGCCTGCTGGCGGGCTGGCGACACGAGGAAGCCTTCCGCCAGGAGCTCATTCTCACTGTGGTCCTGCTGCCTCTGACATTTGTGATAGGTAGCAACTTCCTGGAATACGCCATTCTTCTTGCGACGCTGCTGCTGGTTCTGATTACGGAGCTTTTCAACTCAGCCATCGAAGCCTTGACGGACCGGGTCGGCACCGAGCACCACGAACTCTCGGGACGCGCAAAAGACCTCAGCTCGGCCGCTGTATTCCTGGCTCTGGTGTTGCTGGCTGTTGTGTGGGGCGCAGTCGCCTGGGCGCGTTTCGCCGGTTAACGGGGCAAGAACTGACGCAATTCTGCCGCGGCCGGCCACCTACGACCCGACCGAATGACCTGCTATCCGTTGCTGTTCGAGGCCTTCTCTACATAGGCCAAACGCAAACGCCGGACGAGCACTTCCTGAAATGTCTTACTCAGCTTGACCTGCGCCGGTAGCGACGCCCACTGTTTGTAATCGCGCTCAACCCTGACCAACACAACATCGCGAACAGCCACCGCTGCAAATGCTCTCGCTGTTGCTTCCAGATACTCGAGCTCGCCAAAACACTCGCCGGGCCCAAGAACGTTAAGAGCAATACTGCCCTCCCTCAGTTCCACGCTGCCATCAACGACAACGTAAAACGCGTTGTCGTTTTCTCCAATTGAGTAAATCGGTTCACCCGCCGCGAAGCGGCGCCACTCGGCCACCTTGAGAATATCCTTGAGATCCTTCGTTGAGAATGCAGAAAAAAACGCCGCCTGCTGCAGGCGCTGAATCTTCTCCTCATCTGTAAGCAAGGTCGCAGAGTGCTCAAACTCACGCAGGACACGCCCCAGGTCGCGCACGATCTCGCCACCTGTCTGATAGCGACCCGCAAGATCCTTAAACAGCATCTTCTTCACGATGCGCCATAGCGACTCGGTGACCTCCGGACGAATCTCCGGCAGCGGAACCGGCTCTTCGTTCACTACCCGCTGGATCAGGCTGGACAGACCTTTGGCGGAAAACGGCGGCGAACCGGTGAGCATTTCGTAAAACACCGAGCCAAGAGAAAAGAGGTCTGACTGAGCCGTCAGCTCCATGTCCTGCGCCTGCTCCGGCGACATGTAAAGCGGTGAACCAAACCATCCCAGCACGATCGACTGGTCCGCCCCCATCCGCCTCGCGATCCCGAAATCCCCTAACTTGGCCTCACCTGATTCGGTGAGCATGACATTGGCAGGTTTGATATCACGATGCAGAACACCACGCCCATGCGCATAGTCGAGCGCCTCCGCGACCTGCTTAATCAGTTCACAGACGCGCTTGATCGGCAGCAGCCTGGGCGCTTTGCAATAAGCACGCAGCGTATCGCCGCCACTCACATACTCCATCACCATATACGGCAGGCCCTGATCCTCTCCCGCCTCGTACACTTTCAATATGTTGGGGTGATCCAGACGGCCGACCGACCGGGTCTCGTTGATGAAGAGTCGCTTGGCCACGCTCTGAGCATCTGCGTCTGCATCTGCGTTGGTCGCAACCTTAATCGCCACCGTGCGATCGACGTAGCTGTCGTGACCTTTGTAAACAACCCCCATCGAGCCTTTGCCGATGACCTCGGTAATCTCGTATTTCCCGATCTTTTCTGGCGTATCAAGCATGCTCTTTGCTCATGTTCGCTTCACGATCTCGACCTGTCCGGCCTGCTGGTGCATGAAGTCGATTCCAATCGCCCGCATCGTCTCTGCGAGGTCTTTACCCAGATGCTGACGCCCGATGGTTTTCTTTCCCAGGAAATGAGCGAGTTCATTAATCGATTTCGCCATGGCCAGGTCTCTAGGGTTCTTGTCCGCGTCCTCGATGAAGCTTGTGCGAATTTCCACGAAGTCGATATCTATGCTCTTGATGTAGTCATAGCTGTCGTGGCCGCTGCCGAAATCTTCCAGAATGAAACGACAGCCATAGGCTTTGAGAGCGTCCACCAGATCCGAAACCAGAGACTGGTTATCGACCACCGCCTGATCGGGGAGGCTGAAACAAACCTGACCTGGCTGAACGGGTGACTCCATGAACTCACCGATAAGTTCGTTCGGCAGCTCCTCATTTTCAATGGCAGCGCGAGAGAGTGGCAGAACAAACATAGCGTAGCGATCCGCAAGTTCTTCATTGGCCAGCACCCACTCAAACGCACGACGCAACGCCCATCTATCGTACGCAGCAAGCTGGCTGCAACGTTTCAGCGCCGGGGTTATCAGCTTCTCTGGGATCCTTCTCTGCGACCGATCCACAGCCCCCAGCGTCATCGACAATGCTGGCGGCAAACGTTCGTCGGTCAGGCTGGAAATCTTCTGGCCGGATAGCGTAAGACGGTCTTTCTCCAGCGCTTTATCAGCATACGCAACCATGCGCTCAAGTTGCGCGCGCTGCTCGCTCTCGGAGCCGGTGACATGGATGGGAGGCTCCGCTGCGCTCTCGCGTGCGTGGTCACAAGCCTCTCGAGCAGCGCTGATCAGGCCTTCGGCGTCAACAGCATTATCCTCGCTGCCGGCAATTCCAATCACAAAAACGGGACTGACCCGCCGATGATCGATTTCCTGGGTTTCGCTTTCGGCGTGCGCGAGCTCTCCTTCATCCATCGCCTCGTAAGGCACGCCGACGCTCAGTTCTCGAAGCATCTCGACGCTGGCGCGCAGCTTCTTGTGCGCCGCTGCTGTCCCTCCGCTTTTCCAGAACAGCGCCAGGATGGAGCCACTCAGTCGGCCAAAAATAACCGGTTCTTCAGCAAGTCGCTGCGTCAATTCCTCTGCAAACTGTTTAAGCAGCGAGTCGCCCACAGACTCGCTCATCTTGTCATTCACGTCGCGCAAATTTTCGAGCGACACGTAACACATCGCGAGATTTTTGCCCGCGGCAGGGTCCGCGTCCTGAATATGTTTCTCCACCGCCTCCTCGAAAAAGCGCCGCGCCAAATAACCGCTCAGCGGATCCTTAGTAGCGTCGGATTCCACCTGTTTATGTACCCGATCAACAACGCTCAGCATGGCGCGATCGACCCCCGGCGCATCGGCACTCTCGCCAAGAACGCGCAGGAGGCCGCGTCGCAGGTACATGGCAACCTGTTGCCGCGTCAGCGTGCTCGCCTTGTTGCCCGCATCATCGACGAATACAAAAAGCTTCCCCGTTGCTTCCTTCCAGGCCACCTGCCCGGGAGTTGCACGAGGACTCTTGGCGTTGATGATGACCCGGTCACCGACCTTGAGTCGGTCCGCACGTTCGAGCCATCTGTGCCATTCTTCCGGAGTATCGGCTTTCTCAGTATCGGCGGCCTGAGCATCAACATTCCCGACAACGCGTCGGTTATCCAGGATGCGCTGCTGTTCATCACAGGACCGAACGATGTCTGACAGGCGATCCTGAAAAGCGTTTTCCTGTTCCGACAGAACTACATCAAGCGCCGCGGACACTGGCTCGAACACCCGCACATCGTCGACGAAGTCTTTATTCACCTGTTCCAGAAGGCCTTGAACACGCGCGCGGCGTTCGACCTGATCGGGGCTGTTTCCTCCACGGATTCGAGACACGCGATTAATGACCTGTCGCACAGGATGCTGGTTGGAGGCGAAGAATTCAGAGTCGAGCAGCGCGGCACGATACGAAGCCGGCCGGAGTTGCGCGAGCTGCGCTTTGGCAGACGTGGCGACCAGCTCGTCGTCCATCATCGCGGAGAACAGGTTCCCGACTACCTCCATGGCATCAGCATCATCAGCATTCAATGCTTCGTCGGCTGCATCTGCCTGCGCGAGCGCCGCCTGGACCAGGCTGTCTATGTGCTCTTCATCACCAGATGAAGCATCGGCGGCGATGTTGCGCTGGACATTCAGCAAGCCTGCAGAGACGCGTGCAATAGCGCGCTGACCTGAACCCTCGGTAACGCCGCCCAGGCTTGATTCTGCAGCTGCGTCCAGCACGGGACCCTGCGGCTGTTCGCGTATCTGACGCCGCAGCGCAAGCTGCGCTTGCACCGCTGAGTGGACTCTGGGCGCAGTGCGCGCAAGCGCGGTCACCGGCGTCCTGTCCCAGCTTGCCACTGACGGTTCAGCGGCCGCGCTCGGACGTTCAGACAGCGGCGCTTCAGCGGGCACCGGTGACGCCGAAGAAAGCGGTTGTGCGCCTGGAGGCGCTGCCGGCCGCACCGCCCTGACAGAGGCGGAAGGCGCGACGAAATCAGCCGGTTCCAGGGATGCCGGAACCGCGCTGCCATCATAGTTATCAGGGCCGGGCATGAGGTCATCAAGCGCCTCCTCAGCAAACGCATTTGCCTCAGGTCGACGTGACCGCGCATTTCCGGAAACGCCGAAACCAACGTCAGCTGACGGTCTCGGCCGATAGTCGGGCTGCTCTTTGACGACATCGGGCAGTATTCCCTGCCCCGCAAGAAAGCGGTTCAGCTGATCGTAAATCGCTCCGAGTTCAGCGCGGAGCGTGCCTTTGAGCTCCCGGTAGACCATCGTTTTTACCCGGTGGTCTGCGTCTATCTCTTTGAACAATCCAGCAAGCAAATTGCACAGCGCGCTGGGGCCAAGAGGATTGTTACTTAAGGTGACCTCGCGTTTAGCCAGATGCGATAGCCGTGCGCCCAGGTCAAACAACGCGTCTTTGAACCGGGCCTCCAGTTCTGCCGCTGCTTCGGAAATTGCCAGAAAGTCTTCGAAATCACCCTTATCGATGAGAGAGAGTCCGCTGGACTCCAGCGACAGGCTCGAGGGTTGTTCAATCCTCGCGACAGGATTCCCAAGAATCTCAACACCGCCCTGGAGGTCCGGAATGAACTGCGTTTTTACCCCGGCACTCAGCGCCAGCATCTGACGCTGGGCGTCCAGGAATTGCCGCTCCTCGACGTTACTCCCCGCATCCCTCGCAGCGACGAACAGGGCGTCGCAGGCCTGCTTGAAAAAGCGCTCGCCAAGACCTGTCAGCGGCGCTTCGACCGCCTGCTTAAGCGGCTCTCTCAGTGCAGCATGTTCCGGTGCAAAGCCACTCAGCGTGCCATCGAGAGCCGTGCTGTCACCTGTCGCGGCATCCGCATGACTGACGCTGTCCGCAAGCTGTCGCAGACTCTCCAGCACTAACGGGTCCGGCTCGACGAAGGACACACCCATACCCTGATCCGCTGCGCGGACCACCATGAGGTTCAAACTCAGGTCGCGCTGTTCTCCGTCAACGATAAGCGCGAAGAGCAGCTCCGCCTTCGCTGGGGTTGCCAGATCAGCGAACGAACCGGAATCGGGGGCTATGAACATGCCGCCCGGGCAATAGTCGCGGACCGTACAGGCCACGGGCGTGTTCCCGCCGACCCGCACATAACCTGGAAGATTGACAGGAACGCGCGCGAATTTGCGTCTGGACGCACCTTGCGGTTGATCGTTGCCGTTAGCCATCACTCAATGCGCGCTTCCGCTGCAGGACCCTCGTTAACCTGAGCTTTTGTTCTCGCCCGGATAGTTGGTCGGAGCTTCAGACAAAAATGATCAGACGTGTGAAGCCTCATCTCATCCACGCGACCTGAAGTGCCGCAACACTCTAAGTTCGAACGTTAATCATATGATTCCAAGCGAAAGAACGCCAAGGCTCACGGTCCACCAATGTGCGGGCCGAGCTCTCTATAATCTGCTGCCGCGGAGAACACTCCGCTGTCAGTGAAAGTACCGTCAACACACCGCGCATCACATGAGCACCTCAAATTTCATCAGGCACATCATCGACGACGACATCGCTGCCCGGAAGAACGACGGCAGGGTGCTAACACGCTTCCCGCCAGAGCCGAATGGCTATCTGCACATCGGGCACGCGAAGTCTATCTGCTTGAATTTCGGTCTCGCTGTCGATTACGCCGGCCGTTGCAACCTCCGCTTCGATGACACCAACCCGTCAACCGAAAAAGTGGAATACGCCAACGCCATCGCCGAAGACGTCCGCTGGCTGGGCTTCGACTGGTCCGGACACCTCTATCACGCGTCCGACTACTTCCCACAATTTTTTGACTATGCCTGCGACCTGATCCGCGCGGGAAAAGCTTATGTCGACAGTTCATCGAATGAGGAAATCCGCGCTGCCCGCGGGTCGCTGACCGAACCCGGCCAGGATAGTCCGGACAGAAATCGCCCGCCCGAGGAAAGCCTGGCGCTGTTTGAACGCATGCGCGCCGGCGAATTCGAGGACGGGCGCTATGTACTGCGTGCCCGGATCGATATGACAGCACCGAACATCAACATGCGCGACCCCACGCTGTACAGGATCCGCCGGGAGCCGCACCATCGCACAGGCAGCGATTGGCATGTCTATCCGATGTACGACTACGCGCACTGCATTTCTGATGCGCTGGAGGGGATCACTCACTCACTGTGCACACTGGAGTTCGAGGACCATCGCCCCCTGTACGACTGGATTCTCGAGCAGCTCGATGTTCCCTGCCACCCGCAGCAGATTGAATTTGCCCGCCTCGAGCTGAGCTACACCCTGACCAGCAAACGCAAGCTGCTCACGCTGGTGCGCGACGGACATGTCAACGGGTGGGACGACCCGCGCCTCCCGACCATTAAGGGCATGCGACGCAGAGGCTACCCGCCCGCGGCCCTGCGGGATTTCTGTGACCGCGTGGGCATCACCAAAAAAGAGACGGTGATCGACTTTGCGGTACTGGAAAACTGTGTGCGCGAAGCGCTCGACCAGAGCGCGCCCCGGGCGATGGCGGTACTTGACCCCATCCGTGTCGTGATTGAGAACTTTCCAGAGGACCACTTAGAGTGGCTTTCTGTCCCCAACCATCCCAAGGATCCCGCATTCGGAACCAGACAGGTTCCCTTGACCCGGGAAGTGTTCATTGAGCGCGACGACTTCATGGAAGAGCCCTCGAAAAAGTTTCACCGTCTCTCTCCCGGGCGCGAGGTTCGTCTGCGCTACGGCTACGTCATTCGCTGCGACGAAGTCCGGCGTGATGATGCAGGTGAAATTATCGAACTGCGCTGCAGCTACGATCCCGACTCAGCCAATGGCCAGACTGCCGACGGTCGGAAAGTGAAAGGAATCATCCACTGGGTGGCGTGCAGCCAGGCAGTACCGCTCGAAGTAAGACTGTTCGATCGTCTCTTTGACGTTCCAGACCCAGGAGGCGCGGAGGAATTCCTGGCACATCTGAACCCCGCGTCATTACAGGTGGTAAGCGGCGCGCAGGGCGAACAGGCGCTTGCCACCAGTCAGCAGACAGTGTTTCAGTTCGAGCGTCTGGGATATTTCTGCTGCGACTCAAAGGACGATGGACCCGAGCGCAGAGTGTTCAATCGGACCGCAACCTTGCGCGATACCTGGGCCAGGACGCAGAACAGCTGACCGGCGGTTCATTATCCTGCCCCCGCCCGCAGAGCAGGGTTTGCTAGACTGCGCCAGTGTTCCCTCCGCCCTGGTAGCTCAGGGGATAGAGCGACCGCCTCCTAAGCGGTAGGTCGCAGGTTCGAATCCTGCTCAGGGCGCCAGCTTAATCGCCATGCCGCAAGGCATCCCCCGTCGATTGTTCAGATAATCGGGTCCTCAGGCTGAAGTCCCAGAGCCAACCGTCCAGCGGTTTCCGCGGCCGTCTCGATATCCAGAAAAGCATGCACAGCAAGCATGTTCAGATCGCGGAAATACCTCTGCAGCGGGCTTGCGTCCCGAAAACCGTCCGCGCCAAAACCACGCGCCAGTTCATTGACCGCGTTGCGGCAGAAATCGCTCAGAAACGAGGCCTGCAGCTTCATCGCCACCCGGCTGGCGACAGTGTTCTGGTCAGGCTCGTCGGACTCAAACCGCGCCAGGTAGGCCCGCAAAAGCACTTCGGCTGCATCGGCCGCTGCCAAGCCGCGCGCGAGACGCATCTGCGAGGCGGGCTTAGCGCTTGCGCGCTGTCCACTGATGGTCCCTTGCCGGCCGTGGACGCGCTCTAGAAAGGATTCCGCTGCCCCGCGCAGTGCCCCTACCAGAACCGGCACCACCTCACAGAATAGAAACGGCACAAACGGGCGGTGATACATCGGGTTCGGATGCAACGCCATACCCTCGGCCTCGCCGTTCAGCGCAGCAACAAAAGACGTCGACCGATGCTGAGGCACGAACACCTCGTCGACCCGCAGGTCATTGCTGGCGGTGCCGCGCATACCGGCCACAAACCAGGTGTCGACAAGTGTCGTCTCCGCACGAGGCACCAGGAACATCCGTGGATGCATCGTTCCGTTCGCCTGCTCGACTGCGCCCATGAACAGGATCCACTCCGCGTGGGAGGAGCCCGAACCCCATGGGGTCTGACCCGAGATCCGATATCCCCCGGAGACCCGCACGGCCTCTTTTAAAGGCGCCGCCTGTCCGGCGGAAAGGACGTAAGGTTTACTGAACACCTCGCGCTGCGCCCGCTCAGGAAAAGCAAGCAGCCTCCAGCCGGCCCCCTGGTAAAATGCAGAGACCCATCCGGTCGAGGGACACGCCGAACTGAGCACGCGAACAATTTCAGCCATGGTCGACACCGGCAGCTCGTGCCCGCCGTAGACTTTTGGCACGAGGGTAGCGAGCAGTTCCGCATCAACCAGCGCTTTGACGATGGCATCCGGGAGCGCTCGATTCCGTTCGGTCTCGAGCGCGCTCCTTGCCAGCATCGGCGTCAGCTCATGCGCGCGTCCGATCAGTTCCTGAGACGAAAGTCCCATCTCAGACTTCAGTCTGCTGTCGCCTGTTTGCGCCCTAGGAAACGAGCATTCATTAGAGTCAGAACGTCGCCGCGAGAGTCCGCGCCTGTCCGGCAGCCGTTGCTTCCGCCGCCGCGACGTCGTCCGGCGCTCCCAGCGTCGGGGCAACAATCAGACGACTGACGTCGGTGATCCCGACAAACCCGAGCCAGCCTTCGAAGGCGGGCTTCTGCAGATCGAACGCTTCTGCACCGCTGCCCGCGTGATACACACCTGCGCTGGCATAGACCACCGCGGCTTTGCCGGTGACCAGGCCGCTGTAGCCACTGTCTGGAGAAAAGCTCCATGCGAGCCCCGGCTGGGTGATCACATCGATGTACTGCTTCAGTCGGTAGGGCAGACCGAAATTCCACATCGGAACCGAGAAAAGATATTTGTCCGCCTGATTGAACCGGGCGAACAGCTTCTCCACAGTTCCCCACGCCGACTTCTCTGCCGCAGACGGATCCGTCCCGTGCATGATGCGGTACTTCGCATTCAGCATATCCCCGTCGAACTGGGGCAGGTCTTCTGCCCACAGATTGAGGCGGTCAATCGTGTCGCCTGCGTTCGCGGCCGCGTAAGCGCTGAGAAATTGCTCAGCCACTTTGACTGAATGAGAACGCTCACCACGGGGTGACGCTTCAATGTAGAGCAGAGTAGACATAACGAATGGTTCTCCTGAGGAAAGATTTTGTGCCACGCTCCGGACGCATCGCGGTTAGGGCCGGCCGTACGCTGACTCATCATCCGCGCGGCAGTTGGGCGACGCATGTTAAAGCGAAGCGGAAGCTGTTTGGGTCTTCTTGTTGCGTTAACGTGCATCAACTCAAAGTCCGATGCGTCGCAGCACCGCTGAGCGCGTCTGATCGGGAAAAAACCGATCGCGTTGACTGCCGCCCCCCTTGAGAAAAAACCGAGGAACTTAGATGCGCGTGAAAAAACTCCTGCTGCCACTATGGTTGATTCTGCTCACCGGCTGCGACCCCGTGTTCATGTTGCCCGGAGGAAAACTCTCGGGGTCAACTGCTGAAATACCGGCCGACTGGTCGTTGCTTCGCGAAATCGACACCATTCAGCTCGAAACACGGCCGGCCGACCCGTACTCCGTGAATATCTGGGCTATCGGACTCGGACAGCTCATCTATGTTCACGCCGGCGCAAATCACGCCAGCTGGGTCCAACATATGGAGGCCGATCCTCGCGTGCGCCTGCGTGTTGGCGACCAGATTTACGATCTCCTCGCGGAACGTGTGACCGGCACCGACGAGTTCGCGCAGTTTGCAGATGCCTATGAGGTTAAATACGACCGCAGACCG